>Ga0067045_1001296_pt1 | contig 305253 bp, 251 predicted proteins | sample TerdegcTABiofilm_FD_59184 | JGI IMG/M metagenome (GOLD analysis project Ga0067045, IMG submission 59184) | Combined Assembly of (Gp0054472, Gp0054536) Wastewater bioreactor microbial communities from Singapore -Terephthalate degrading... | reverse complement strand
GCCTTGGGCGGCGAGAGCGGCTGGAGCCACGAGTGTCCGTGGCTGAACGCGGACGCGAATGGCGACGGCGACGTGACCTACGCCGACATCGAACCGTTTGTCGCTCTGATCGGTACCGCGTGCCCATAAGCACGTAGACGTAGCACGCAGCCCGCTGCGCAGCTAGCAACGAGACGCTAGCACGAGCACTGTGCAGCAGCGGTCAGGTCAGCGAAAGCAGGCGACGGCGCGCTGGAAGAAGGCGAGGCCGTCGCCTGCTGCTCGTTCCGGAAGGGAAGTCCAGCAGGGGTGTTGAGTCCAGGTCACGAAACGTTCCGGGTGCGGCATCAGGCCCAGCACGCGCCCGGTTTCGTCGCACAGGCCGGCGAGGTCGCCGTCGCTGCCGTTGGGGTTGTATGGCGTCCCGTGCAGGTCCGGCGCGCCAGAGGGCGGCGGCGTGTAAATGAGCGCCGCGTGTCCATGAGCCAGCGTGGCGGATAGATCGGCAGGCGAGGCGAAGGTTACCCGACCTTCGCCGTGGGCGATGGGTAGCTCATACAGCCGCCCGGCCTCGAGAAAGACGCAGCGGCCGGTCGCGGCCCGCAAGTACACCCAGCGATCTTGGAAGCCCGGCGGCTGATTCGGCGCGATCGTGCATGTCCGCGGCTGCTGGGGTGCCAGTCGTGTGGGGAGCAATCCCGCTTGTACCAGCACCTGGAAACCGTTGCAGATGCCCAGCACGAGCTTACCGGCATCGATGAAGCGATGCAGATGGTCGAACAGATGCCGCTTTACCTGGGAGGCAAAGATTCGTCCCGCGGCGATGTCGTCGCCGTAGCTGAAACCGCCGGGGATTGTGAGCACCTGGTAGTCGGCCAGCAGGTGCGGCTGCTCGATCAGACGGCGAATGTGGACGAGGTCTGCCTGCGCGCCAGCCAGTTCCCACGCATGGCGAGTTTCCAGATCACAATTGGTGCCGGCAGCTCGCAGGATCAGGACGCGTACAGGGGGCACGGTGTCAACCCTCGGGCCGCGGGTCGCCGGTCCGCCATGCGGACCTTGCACCCGGCCACCACGATCCGGAGAATCTACCGCAGCGGGCGAGCGTTGTCATTGCGGAGACGGAGGTGAAGGCCGTCGCAGGCATCTTGGTCGCGCTGGGTGGGGCGCTGGCGGCGGCTCAGCCCGGTGCCGCGCCGTCGTCCGAATTTACGAGCGTCCAGTCAGCAGCGCGCCAGCTTATGCGTGTGCTGGGGGCGAAGACTGAGTTGGACGCGGCCAATGTCCGCGTCATAAACCTGCCGCAGGTTTATGAGCGGAACGGTTGGACGACGGAGCCGGACCAGTTTTCCCTGGAGCTGGCCCAGGAGTTGGACGCGTTGCCGCCGTGGGAGTTCGAGCATCACATGGAGGTGGTGACGCGCCGACTGTCTGACCGCTACCTGCTCGATGAGGAGCAACAGCAGACGTTGCGCGGCCTGATTGAGCGTGAGTGGGGGGACCTCTTGGCGCGGCACATCGGTCGCCTGGTGCCGGTGATTACGGAGGTACTCCAGACACGGTTGGCCGGCGAGCCATATGCGCCGGAGCAGGTGGCCCGCTGGACGGAGTTGACGGAGCCCGTGTTCGAGGATGGGCGGCGACGACTGCTGGCGGCGGCGGACGAATTCATGAGCGTCCTGAACCTCCAGCAGCGTGAGCTTGTCCAAGCCGACTTGGACGCCGCCGCCCGGCGCATCGCTCGCATGCAGGAGTTGCGGGAAAGCTGGCGACGGGGCGCATGGAACCCCGCCGACTGGGGACTGGACCGGGACCCGATCCAGCTTGGTGACGGGCTGCCCAATCGCGATGCGGCAGCGTTGGAAAGTCATACGGGCGAACTTCAGCAGGCCAGCCGTGGTCCGATGGAGCGCCCCGCGGGCCGGGAACAGGCAGGAGCTCCGTCGGCGGACGCCGGGCCGCGAATCCGGGAAGCCCAAAGCGCCCGGGAAGTGGACGACGACCCCTGGGCGACCTACGTGCGAGACTTCATCCGGCGTTATCGGCTGGATGACGCGCAACAGCGGCGCGCGTGGCTGGTTTACCGGCAAGCGCGTGAGCGGCGCGAGTTTCTAGCGCAGCGCTGGACCCAGCGGATCGTCCAATGTCAACGGGCATTGGACGCTTCTCCGTCTGACGACAGCCTGCGCGCACGGCTGAGTGAACTGGAAAAGTCGAAGGCGGACACCGGTCGCATGCTGTTCGAAGAACTCAAACGCCGGCTCGAGCGGCTGCCGACCCGGGCGCAGCGTCGGGCGGCAGAGGAGGAGCGCGTGCCGCCACCCGTTCCGACGGAGCTCAGCGGTCCTTGAGCCGGCTGGCGTGCTGACATGTCGCAGCGCGGTGCGCGACTTGCGGTGCGCCGCAGGCGCCGCTAGACTTTCTGCCACCGATGACAGGTTGTGCGTACGCGTTGCCTCGGTAGCTCAGTTTGGTAGAGCAGCTGACTCTTAATCAGCGGGTCCCAGGTTCGAGCCCTGGCCGGGGCAATTCGGGTCCGGCGAACACTTTAGCGGTTGACGGTGAGTAGCTCGTTTCGTTCGGGGGCGCTCCGGTGCACCGTTCGCATTGCCACGCGCGGTCGGGGCCACTGGCGGCGGCAGGCAGAAAACGGGCAGGTCTTTGCGTCCCAGCGCGGGTCCCAGGCCCGATTCCGGCCATGGCCGTCCGAGTGGTCAGGAGGGTCGCACTCACACTTCGAGTCGTTGGAAATGCCGGGCTCCGAGGTAGAGGCTCACGGCTGCCACAGCGCAGCCCAGCAGGAACAGTCCGGCGACCATGAAACTGGTGAATTCGATTTCGGAGACTGTGACCTGGTAGCGGCGTGCTTCGCGGATGGCGACCAGCGCGATCGAGCCCAGTTCCGCGGTGACGAAGAGCATGCTGGCGACGAGGTTGAAGGTCCCGCCGAAGCCGGACGCGATGCGCGCGGGGTTGCGCTGGCCGACGGCGGGGAAGCGCGCCCCCAGGCCCACCGCCAGGCCGGACAAGCCGATGCAGACGCCAAGCCCCGCGGCGATTTCAAGCACAATCCAGTTCCACGGAAGGTTCAGCGCGGAGGCCGAGAGGCCGAGCACAACTAGAGCGGCTCCTGCGGTCACAGTCAGCGAGAACAGGAATTTGACCAGCAAAGTCGCCGCGCGCGGCGTGGGAAACAGCTCGAGCAGCCAGAGCTGCTGCGTTTCGAGTGACAGCAGCGGAAACACGAACCGACTCGTGAAGGTCGCCAGAATGAGACTGGCGGCGAGAAGATTGAGGAAGGCCAGCAGCGCCCGCATGGCGCTGTTCTCGAGATCCAGCGGCAGTCGTCGCAGGTTGACCGCGTAAAGGGCCAGAAGCCCGAGCAGGATTGCCATCTGCGTCCACTGCCGAGCGTCGCGGGCCAGGCCGCGGAGGTCCTTGAGCATCAACAGCCGGAGATTGTGCGGCAGGTAGAAGAACAGCAGACGGCACAAGGTGTCGGTGGCCCAGCCGCGACGAATGACGGAAAACGCGCGTCCGCGATGGGCCCGGTTGTAAGCTTCGGCCCAGGTTCGGCCCAGGATGTTGATCGTCAGCCAAGCAAGAAACAGGCCATTGGCCATGACTGTGGCCAGGTACAGTGCGCTTTCACCGGCCCGCTGCTGCATGGCGGCGACAATGCCCTTGGCTGTCCAGGTGGTCGGCAACAGGGGCTGTTTGGCCGCCGCCAGGTGCGCGAAAAACTTCGCCAGCCACTGTTCGGACACGGCCGCTCCACGCAGAAGGTTCCACGCGTAGGCGATCCCGGCAACAGCGACGACGAGCCCGAACCAGAAGGCGACCAGAGCAGGCCGACGCGGCGCCCACATGGCGACCGCCCAGGCGACCAGCAACCCCAGCGTGGCGGGAATGATCACGAAGGAGAAGAAGTGACCAATGAACAGCGGATAGTAGTACCACTCGACTTCCGTCGTGCTGGACATAGCCAGCATCAGCGGCACGCCCAGCAGCAGGAACGACCAGCTCGACAGCAGCATGCCCTCCAGCCACTTAAGGCAGATCGCGTGGCGCGGCGGTAGGGGGCTGGCCAGCAGGTACGGGGCTTCGTCCCGACCAAACAGCGCGCCGTAGGCGAGAATCGCGTTGGAAAACACGAGCATTACCGCGAGCACGAGGAAGAAGTGGATGAAGAGGTGCTGATTGGCCACGATGGCGACCAGCTCCCAACGACTGAGCTGACGCATCACCAGAACGAGCAGGGCGTATAGGGCGGTCCAGATCATGATCAGCAGCACGAGCACGGCGAATGTCCGTACCGGCGCCTCGCGCAAGTGCTGATCCAGCGCATTGCGGACCTGCGTGAGCCGACAGCACGTCAGCGTCCAGAAACCGTTCCGCAGACTGCTACTCGTGTCGGTCGCCGCGTCCATGTCAAACGACCTTCCCTCCGGGTGCGGCCGGCCGCCCCACGGACATCCCGCTCCGACGTTCGCCAGGCGCCGCCCGTATCAGTGTAGCCGAACCGGAAGTGGCCCGCCGTCACGTGCCGCTCGAACGGCGCGGACGGTCGCGAGAGTAGCGGACCTCATAGATATCGCCGCGCTGCCACAGGCGCCGAAGCGTCTGCCAGAGGATCGATAGGTCCGTCCGCAGGCTGATCGTCTCCACATATCGAACATCCCACTCAAGCTTCTCCTCGATCGTCAGTCGGGCGCGGCCGCGCACCTGAGCAAGTCCCGTCAGCCCGGGTTTGACCAGCAGACGAGCCCGCTGACGCGGGTTCCATTCTGCGATCTGCTGGACGTACAGTGGCCGCGGCCCCACCAGCGACATGTCGCCGCGGAGCACGTTGATCAGTTGCGGCAGCTCGTCGAGGCTGGTTTCCCGTAGCCAGCGGCCGATGGGGGTGAGCCGGTCGGACGTCCCGCCCCCGTCCGTCGCGGCGACGTCCCCGAAGGGCTCTACGTCGGGCCGCATCGTTCGGAACTTCAGCAGCGTAAACGGCCGCCCGTGAAGACCGGCGCGGGTTTGACGGAACAGCGCCGGGTGCCCGTCGCGTCGCACCAGCAGTGCGAGAATCATCAGCAGCGGCGAACAAAGGATAAGCGCCAGGAGGGCGGCAAGCCGGTCGAACAGCGCCTTGCATACCAGATAGGCGCGGGACGCGTGGCAGCGGACCGGGGCGTCGGGGGACGGCGTCGTAGCGTCGACAGGCTCCGCCATGGCGGCCCCAGTGTAACCCACGTGGCCGCAAGCTCCAGCAGCCCTCGCGGCGCCCGCGGACGGGCGCCGCCGCGGCCGCCGTTGATAGAGGGGTGAGTCGCGGCGTCGCTCGCGCGGGTGCTGCGCCGCCGGCCAAGGCCATGCCGCACGGCTGGGGTACGCAGCCCAGGTCCGCGTTGGCTGAGACCGGGCGGCGACCTAGAATTAGCGGTTTGAAAGAAGGCGGTGATGAGTATCATGCGTCCGCTCGTTGTTGCCGTCGTCGCTGTGCTCGTTGTAGGGGGCGGCGGTTGGTACGGGTATCAACGCTGGGTTTCTCCCCCTCCCGCGGTTACCTACAAGGAAGCGGAGGTACGGCGAGGCACGATTGTGGCCACGGTGTCGGCCACGGGCACGGTGCAACCGCTCATGAAGGTGCTCGTCGGCTCGCAGGTAAGCGGCACAGTCACGCGCTGGTACGCGGACTTCAACCAGCGCGTGGAACAGGGCTTCGTCCTGGCCGAGCTCGACCAGGATCGCTTCAAGGCCCAGTTGGAGCAGCGAACGGCGGCGGTCGCGGTGGCCCGGGCCCGCGTCGAGGAAGCTGCTGCCCGACTGACGACGGCGCGCCTGGAACGCGAGCGGATCGAGGCAGCGTTTGCCCGGCAAGCGGCGTCGGACTTCGAGCTCCAGTCGACCAAAGCGGCGGAGGCGGCGGCGATCGCGGCACTGCACGCGGCCGAAGCGGAGTTGCAGGCAGCCGAAGCGGATCGGCGGGCCGCGGAGATCGAGTTGGGCAAGACGATTATTCGTTCGCCGATTGACGGCGTGGTCATCTCGCGGGATGTAGACGCGGGCCAGACGGTGGCGGCGTCGCTCCAGGCGCCGACGCTGTTCACGATTGCGAATGATCTGACCAAGATGCAGGTCAATGCTGCGGTCAGCGAGACGGACATCGGCAACGTGTACGAGGGGATGGAAGCGGAATTCCGCGTGGATGCGTATCCGCAGCGTCGTTTCCGAGGAACGGTGGCGCAGGTTCGCTACGCGGAGACGGTAGTAGACAATGTGGTGACGTACACGACGCTGATCAACGTGGATAACCCGGACTTGGCGCTGCGCCCGGGCATGACGGCGACGATTCTGTTCGAAGTGGCACGGGCGGAAAATGTGCTGATGGTCCCGAACGCGGCCCTGCGCTTCAACCCGCAGGCGGACACGGAGGTGACCTGGAACCGTCCCGGGCGGGGCCAACCTGTGCGACCGCGGGTCTACCGTCTGGAAAACGGGTCGCTCGTGGAAGTCCCGCTTGAGCTCGGCCTGAACGATGGGACGTTCACGGAGGTTCGCGCCGGCCCGCTGCGCGAGGGCGACAAGGTGGTCGTCGAACAGCAGGTCCGTGGTCGCGTGGCGGCCCGACCGCCGGCCCAGCGCATGCCTCGGATGTGATGGTTACACCGCTCATCGATATTCGTGATGCCTGGAAGTCGTACCACCTGGACCAGATCGAGGTGCCGGCGGTATGCGGGGTGACACTGAGCATTCCGCTCGGGCAGTTTGTGGCGATCACGGGGGCCAGCGGGTCGGGAAAGTCCACATTCATGCATATTGTTGGCTGCCTGGACACGTTGGACCGCGGCTGGTACGCGTTCGAAGGGCAGCCGGTCGCCGGTCTTTCGCGGCGGCAGCTCGCATATTTGCGCAACCGACGCATCGGGTTCGTCTTCCAGAGTTTCAATCTGCTGCCGCGCACCAGCATCCTGGATAACGTGGCCTTGCCGCTGGCCTATCAGGGCGTGGGCCGACGGGAGCGACGCCGACGGGCCAGTGAAATGCTCGCGCGCGTCGGTCTGGCCGACAGGCTGAAGCACCATCCGAACCAGCTTTCCGGGGGACAACAGCAACGCGTGGCCATCGCCCGGGCGCTCGTGACCCAACCCGCCGTTGTGCTGGCTGACGAGCCAACCGGCAACCTGGATACCGCGACCAGCCGCGAAATCATGCTCTTGTTGCAGGCGATGAACCGCGAGGCCGGCGTCAGCGTCGTTCTGGTTACGCACGAGCCAGACATCGCAGCCTACGCGCAACGCCAGGTCGTATTCCGCGATGGTCGGATTGTGCGGGACACGGCTGCTGGCAGCGAGGCAGCGTAACATGGGCTTGCTCACAGTCCTAGCCGAATCTCTGCACAGCCTCGGCAAGAACAAGGTCCGGACCGCGCTCTCGGTGCTCGGCATCGTCATCGGCATCGCGGCGGTCATCGCCATGGTGGCCGTGGCGGCCGGCGCCCAGCGCCGCGTGGAGCGCGAGATCGCGGCGATCGGCGATGACTGGCTGACGATCTGGTACGTCGGGACGGATCGCGGCGGCGTTCATCGGGACCGGGCGACTCCGCCCAACATGACTCGCGACGACGCGGAAGCGATCATGCGCGAGTGCCCGGCGGTACGGGCCGCCTCGCCCACCAATCGCGTGCGGGCCCAGGTGGTTTCGGCGTTCGGCAACTACCAGTGTGCGGTGATGGGGGTCTACCCGAATTTCTTTGACATCCGCCGGTGGCCGTGCAGCGTGGGCCGGCCCTTCACGATGGAGGAGATGGAGCTGCGGGCCAAGGTGTGCTGTCTGGGAACGACCGCCGCTCGCGAGCTGTTCGGCGCCATGAACCCGGTCGGGCAGACCATCCGCGTGAACCGGGTTGCTTTTGAGGTGATCGGACTGCTGGAGTCCAAGGGCGTCGGCAGCGACGGTCGCGACTTCGATGACGTAATCCTCTTTCCCTTTACGTCCTTTCAGCGGCTGATCGCCGGCAACGAGCCGTCTGGCACGCTCTTTGCGGCAGCGCGGCCGGGCGTGCCGCTCTCCGTCGCCCGGGAACAGATCCGGGCGCTGCTGCGCCAGCGGCACAAGCTAACTGACGAGGACGAAGACACGTTCCGCATCTTCGACCGTTCGCTGACAGCGGAGGCCACCGCCGAAGCGACACGAACGTTCAACCTGCTCTTGACCTCCATCGCCTCAATTTCGCTGATTGTCGGCGGGGTCGGCATCATGAACATCATGCTCGTGTCCGTCACCGAGCGCACCCGCGAAATCGGGCTGCGTATGGCGATCGGCGCCCACAGCACGCACATCCTCGGGCAGTTCCTGTGCGAGGCCGTCGTGCTGTGTCTGCTCGGCGGGCTGATCGGGTTCGTGGCCGGCTGTGGGCTGGCCCGCTTCGTCGCGGCCCAGTACCACTGGGAGGTCGCTGTTTCCTACTGGATGGCGGGCGTGGCCATCGCGTTCGCGACGGCGGTGGGGGTCTTCTTCGGCTTTTACCCGGCCTGGCGCGCCAGCCGCCTCAACCCCATCGACGCTTTACGATACGAGTAGCCCCGCGGTATTTGACACGCCCGGTGCGCCCCCATTGAATACGTCCTGGGGCGCGGGACCGCGCCCGCCGCTCAACGAGTTGGAGAAGGCCCATGCGCAAGCCCCTGGTGGCGGGAAACTGGAAGATGAACCTGGATCGTGCCGGCGCCCGCGACCTGGTGGCGGGCATCCGCGCGGGTCTCGATGCGGCTGAGGTTGGTGAGCGGGTTGAGGTCGCCGTCTGTCCGCCGGCGGTCTACCTGTTCCCGGTCGCTGAGGCGCTGGCGGGAAGCTCCATCCGCTTGGGAGCGCAGGATCTGAGCCCAGAGCCGAACGGAGCTTTCACGGGCGACATCTCCGCCGCCATGATCCGGGACACCGGAGCTTACTATGTGATTATCGGGCACAGCGAGCGGCGCCACGCGATTGCCCACCTCGAGGATGATCGTACGATCAACCGGAAGGTGCGTGCCGCTCGGGCGGCCGGTCTGACACCGATCCTGTGCGTCGGCGAAACGCTCAGCGAGCGCAATTCCGGCCAGACGCTTGACGTGCTGACCGTCCAGATCACCGCTGATCTCATCGGCATTCCCTTTCAGAGCCCCGACGAACTCGTAGTGGCCTACGAGCCGGTCTGGGCCATCGGAACCGGGCAGAATGCCACTCCCCAGCAGGCGCAAGAAGCCCACGCTCACCTGCGGGCCGGCCTGCGCGAGATGCTCGGCCCGATAGCGGACGGCGTTCGCATTCTCTACGGTGGCAGCGTCAAGCCCGAGAACGCGGAGGCGATCTTCCGCGAGCCGGACGTCGATGGGGGGCTGATCGGCGGAGCGAGTCTGAAGGCCGATTCCTTTGTCGCCATCGTGGAGGCGGCGCTGGTAAAGACGCGATAGGCGGTTATACTGACCGGTCTGCGGTGCGCCTCGCGCCGCCAGCGCAGGCACGGTTTCGAGAGCGACTATGATCCTCGCGGCACAGTGGTACCACACAATCTTGGCGTTCTTTTTTGGCGTAGTGGCCGTCCTGCTGATGATTGTGATCCTGCTCCAGCGTGGGCGGGGGGTGGGGTTGGCAGGAGCGTTCGGCGGGGCCGGCGGCGGAACGGCCTTCGGCGCCAAGACCGGCGACGTCCTTACGTGGATCACGATTGTTGGTGCGGTGATTCTGCTGACGTTCACGGTCGCCTTGAACTACGCCTTCGTGCAGTCCACCCCTGGTTTGGGGCCGGCCGCGCCACCGCCGCCGCAGACTCCGGCGCCCGTTCCGACGGGGCAGACGCAGCGCATTCCGATCGATTTCGGGACCGGGGAACAATCGGGCTCTCCGATGCCCGTTCCCGCACCGACTCCTCAGGAGTCGCCTGCGCCGTCGGAACCGCTCCCGCCGCCGGGCGAGCCCCCGCCACCCGCCGAGGAGCCGATTTCTCCGCCCGGCGAGGCGCCAACCGCACCTGAAGCGCCGGCACCGCCGCCGAGCGAAAGCCCCTGACGCGGGCGCGGTTCGTGAACGGGGCGCTGACTTGCGCGTCAAGTGACGTCGTGGCAGTCAGTTCCGCGGCGGCGTGGGCAGCCCCAAGAGGCAAGGTCCAGGTGGCAGTTCGATGATCCACTCTATGACCGGCTTCGGCGAGGCGCGGCTGGAAGAGGGTCAGCGGGCGTACCACCTCGAGCTACGCAGCGTCAATAACCGGTATTTCAAGGCAACCCTGCACCTGCCGGACGATTTCGCCTTTCTCGAAGCAGAAGTCGACCGTCTGCTGCGGCAGCACATTGTCCGGGGCAGCGTCACCCTGCGACTGTTCGTGCGTGACCTCAGTCCGCAGGCAGCGGCGGAAATTAACCCGGCGGCGGTGCGGGCGTACGTCACGCACCTGCGACCTCTGATCGCCGACGATCCCCGTCTGACGATCGATCTGGCCACCCTGCTCAACCTCCCGGGCGCCTGCCAGCCCCGAGAGCTGGACGAAGTTGAGCGCGAGCAAAAGTGGCGTGTGCTGTCCCAACTGGTGCGGACGGCGCTGGAGGGGCTGCTCCGCATGCGCGCCACTGAAGGGCGGGCGCTGGCGCAGGACCTGGCGGAGCACTGTGAGCGGGTGCGGCGGTCACTGGCCGCAATTCGCGCACGCAGTCCCCTGGTGCTGGAGGAGTACCGGGATCGGCTTCGGGCGCGGGTGCAGCAGTTGATCGCGGACAGCAGTATTCAACTGGCGGAAGAGGAACTGCTGAAAGAAGTGTCGATTTACGCGGAGCGCAGCGATATCAGCGAGGAACTCAGTCGGCTTGACGCGCACCTGGAGCAGTTTGAGGCGGTCATGAACGGCCCCGAGCCGCCCGGCCGAAAGCTCGAGTTCATCGCCCAGGAAATGCTCCGCGAGGCGAATACGATCGGTTCCAAAACCGGTGACGCCCTGATCGCCCGTGAGATCGTGGAGATCAAGAGCGCTGTCGACCGGATCAAGGAGCAAGTACAGAACGCGGAGTGACGGCGCGGCCCGCATCCGCCGTGCGCTGCGGCAGGCCGCGCGTGCGCCGAGCATCGTTCGTGAACAGTCTTCATGCTGATCGACACTCATTGCCACCTGACTTGTCCAGAGTTGGCGGCGCGCGCCGCCGACGTCGTCGCGAAGGCTGAGCAGGCCGGCGTCGGGCGTATCCTGCTCGTGACGGTCGACCTGCGTGATGCGGATGCGGCCCTGCCGCTGCTGGAGCGCCATCGGCAGTTGTTTTGGATCGCCGGCATTCATCCGCATGAGGCGGGGCGCACCGACCGGGAGGATATCGCGCGGCTGGAAGCACTCCTGCACGGCGAGGGGCAAGCGGGCGAGTTCAAGGATCGAATCGTCGCAGTGGGGGAGACCGGACTGGATTTCCATTATGACTTCGCGCCGCGGTCGCGGCAGGAACAGGTGTTCCGCTGGCAGCTTGAACTGGCCGAGAAGCTGGATTTGCCGGTCGTGATACACGCGCGCGAGTCAGAGGAGCGCGTGTGCGATATCCTGAAAGAGCACCCGCGGCTGACCGGTCGCGTCGTCTTTCATTGCTTTTCGGGCGGTCGGCCCCTCGCCCGACGGGTGTTGGACCAGGGGGGCTGGCTATCGTTCACTGGGGTTGTGACGTTCCCCAAGGCGGAGCCGATTCAGGAGAGTGCCCGGTATGCCCCGGCTGACCGCATTCTGCTGGAGACGGATGCGCCCTACCTCTCTCCAGTACCGGTGCGCAAGGTCCGCCCGAACGAGCCGGCACTGCTGGTGCACACGGCCCGGTTTCTGGCCGATCTACGCGGGGAGGAGTACACGCGTCTGGAAGCGACCACGACGGCCAACGCGGTGCGTTTCTTCGGCTTGCCGGAGGTTTGAGTATGGCTCGGTGCCTGGTCACGGGCGGTGCGGGGTTTATTGGCAGCCACCTGGTGCGCCGGCTATTGGAGCTGGGCCACACCGTACGCGTCCTGGACGATTTCAGCACCGGCAAGCGGGAGAATCTGCTCGGGGTGACCGGGCCGCTCGAGGTGGTTGAAGGCAGCATCTGCGATGTTCCCATCGTGACGGCGGCTATGCACGGCATCGAGGTCGTTTTCCACTTGGCGGCCCGCGCCAGCGTGCCCCGCAGCATCGAGCAACCACTGCCGTGCAACGAAATCAACGTGACCGGCACGCTCAACCTGCTCGTCGCTGCCCGTGATGCCCGCGTGCGACGCTTCGTCTATTCGGCCAGCAGCAGCGCCTACGGCGACACGCCGATGCTGCCGAAGAAGGTCGAGATGCGGCCCCAGCCACTCAGCCCCTATGCCGTCAGCAAACTGGCCGCCGAGCACTATTGCGCATGCTGGGCGCACGTGTACGGGCTGCAAACGATCTCCCTGCGCTACTTCAACGTTTTCGGGCCACGGCAAGACCCGTTCAGCCCGTACGCGGCGGTGATCCCGGCGTTCGTCAGCCGCATGCTGAAAGGCCAGCGTCCCATCATCTACGGAGACGGCGAGCAGTCGCGGGATTTCTGCTTCGTGGACAACGTCGTGGACGCCAACGTCTTGGCCGCCGAGGTGCCCGAGGTGCACGGCGAGGTCGTGAACATTGCGTGCGGCCAGCGGACCACGCTCAACGCCATCGTCCGCGAGCTGAACACGCTGCTCGGCACCCAGATCGAGCCGGTGTATGAACCCGCCCGGCCTGGCGACGTGCGCCACAGCCTGGCCGACCTCAGCGACGCCAAACGGGTGCTCGGTTACGAACCACGCGTGCTGTTTGCGGAGGGACTGCGGCGGTCCATCGAATGGTACCGGACGAATCTCACCTGATGCCTTACGCACCCAGGTAGCGGCGCTGCCCCGTGGACGTGTACCGACACAGGATCTCGTGCGGGCGGGTATCGAAATAGCCGGCCAGTTCCTCTTCCGTCAGTCCATCGCCCAGCAGCACGACCTCATCTCCAGGCCGGTCCGTCGGATCGACCGTGACATAGGAGGTGTTCATACCGGTTTCGAGAATCCTTTGTCGTCGCCCGTTGATCAGCACGGGCCCCGGCCGCACGAAGTTGCTGTAACCAGCCAGGAAGACGCCCACGTGCGGCGCGCTGACGCCCGTGTAGCCGATGGGCCCCGTCGGCGTGTGGACGGCGCTGAGCCGGCTGGTGACACGCACCGCACCCTGATATAACGCCAAGCCCGGCCGCACCGCGTCCAACCAGGCTGGCGGACAGTCCAGAAGGCATGACAACGCCGCATGCATCGGCCGGCCACGGTGTCCGCACGCAGCCCGCAGCCGCAGGGCGGCCTCGACCGTCGTCGCGTGCGTGAAGTAGTCCTGCACATTGCAGCGCGCGGCGAGCGCATCGAGCTCCTCCGGCGGACAGCCGAAACGTTGTCCACTGGTATCCACTTTGATGGCGACCGGCAGATTCTGAAACCGCTGAGCGTCGGCGAGTGTCGCGATCGCCGGTCGAATTTTCAGTTCTGCGTATTCGTCGGGGTTACCCAGCGGCGGTCCGAGCGCAAGCCCGGGCCGACCGACTGCTCGCGCTTCGTCGATCGAAAAATAGGCGAATTCGTCCGCCAGGCCGGCCAGCGCATTCGCCACCTGCGGCGCCCCCAGCCCGTAGGCGTCGGCTTTGATGACCGCGATCAAGGGCACCCCCGTTCGCCGGCGAATGGCCTCCGCCGACGCGCGAACCTGGTCCAGGTCAATTGTCACTTGAACGTGCGGTGATCGCATGGGTCTGCCACCCGGCAACCGCTGGAGCTCCGAGCGCTGCGCCGGCGGTCGGCTCCAGCCGCCTGCCCGCCCGCCGGTGGTGATGGGACACGCCTTCGTCAGCGGCTGGCGTGTCTCCAGGGCCGGGGAGTATACCGCGCGCAGGTCGTTCGCCAAGCCCGGGCCGCCGACGGTCGCCGGTACAATTCGCGCTGCCGTACGGAGAAACGCGATGCGCCTCGCTGACTTGCAGTACGACCTGCCGCCGGAGCTGATCGCCCAGCAGCCAGCTCCGCGCCGAGACGAATCTCGGCTACTGGTACTGGAGCGGCGCACGGGGCGGATTGCGCACCGCATATTTCGCGAGTGCGTGGAGTACTTTCGTCCAAACGACTGTCTCGTCCTTAATGACACGCGCGTCATCCCGGCCCGATTCTTCACCCGCCGCTCTACCGGCGGGCAGGTCGAGGGTCTGTTTCTGCATGAAGATTCTCGCGGCTGGCATGTGCTCCTGAGGCCGGCGGCGCGGCTGCGACTGGGCGAACGTCTGCTGTGCGTGGGCGCCGACGTGCATCTGCGCGTCGTGGAGCGTGGCGAACGCGGCTCCTGGATTGTTCGACCGGAGCCCGAGTTGAGTGCGCTTACTCTCCTGTCGCAAATCGGGCATACTCCGTTGCCGCCCTATATCCGCCGCGACCACGCGGCTGGCCGTGCCGACGAGCGCCACGACGCTGAGCGGTATCAGACCGTCTACGCACGCCGGCCTGGCGCGGTAGCCGCCCCGACCGCCGGCCTGCATTTCACGACCGAATTGTTGGACGAGCTGGCGCGACGGGGTGTGCGGCGCGCGGAAGTCACGCTGCACGTGGGCGCCGGGACGTTCCTGCCCATCGACGTGGAAGACCTCGCACAGCACCGCATGCATCCCGAGNGGTTCGAGGTTTCCCCGGCCGCCGCCGAAAGTATGCACGCGACGCGGANGAGCGGTGGCCGAATCATCGCAGTTGGCACGACGGTCACTCGCGTGCTGGAATCGCTGGCCCGACTGCCTCTAGACGGCGAACTGAGTTGCGCAGAACCCGGTCTGCCGGACGCGTGCCCCGGCGCCGTCAATACCCGGCATGCACATGCATATCTACGAGCAGCCAGCGGGTGGACGGATTTGTTCATCTACCCGCCGTTTGAGTTTCGAAATGTGGACGTCCTGCTTACCAACTTCCACCTGCCGGGGAGCACGCTCTTGGCGCTGGTCATGGCGTTCGCGTCGCCGGAGCTGATTCGCACCGCCTATGAAGTGGCGGTTCGGGAGCGGTACCGGTTTTATAGCTATGGCGATGCGATGCTCATTATTTAGGGGCCAAAAACCGCGCGCGGCTCACGGGCGGACAAGGCGACACCCCGCCTTTCGGCCCCCGACTGGTGTTGGGGATTCAGATATGGTCCGCGTCGCGCGTTTGTAGCGGTAGTACCGACCTCCTAAATCCCAGTCATTTCTCGCGTCGAGACCGGCGTCAGCGCGGCAGAAACTTCTTCGCCGCCTTACACAGCTCCTTGACGTGGGCGACGCTGGCGGCAAACGCTTCGCGCTCCCGCGCGTCCAGCTCTACCTCGAGTACCTTCTCGACGCCGTTGCGACCCAGAATGCAGGGCACGCCGACAAAGTATCCGCCGACGTCGTACTCTTTGTCGCAATACGCCGCACAGGGCAGCACACGCCGTTTATCGCGCAGGATGGACTCGGCCATGGCGATCGTGGCGGCGGCCGGGGCGTAATACGCGCTGCCGGTCTTCAGGAGGTTGACGATCTCGGCCCCGCCGTTGCGGGTCCGCGTGACGATCTCGTCCAGCTTTCCCGGCGGAAGCAGTTGGGTCACCGGGATGCCCGCCACGGTCGTGTAGCGGGGCAGGGGGACCATGTCATCTCCGTGTCCGCCGAGCAGCATTGCGTGCACGTCCTGGACGGAGCAGCCGATCTCGTCGGCAATGAACGTTCGGTACCGGGCCGTGTCGAGCACGCCGGCCTGTCCGACCACGCGCTGAGTCGGAAATCCAGAGACCGCATGAGCGGTGTACACCATGGCATCGAGCGGGTTGGAAACGACGATCAGAATCGCTTGCGGACTCCTGGCAACTGCCTTGGCCGTCACATCCGCCACGATCTTGACGTTCGTCTCCAGCAACTGATCGCGACTCATCCCAGGCTTCCGCGGCACGCCGGACGTGATGATGACCAGGTCGCTGTCGGCGGTGGCGTCGTACTCGGTGGTGCCGACGATCCGGACGTCGAAGCCTTCGATCGGTCCGGCTTCGTGCAAGTCGAGTCCTTTGCCCTGCGGCAGTCCGTCCACGATGTCCACAAGCACGATGTCGCCGAGCTCTTTGGCCGCCGCCCAATGCGCGCAGGTTGCACCGACGTTCCCGGCCCCGATGATCGTGATCTTGGCGCGCTGCATGATGACGCTGACCTCCAGAACCTCGCTCTGCCGATCGATAGTCTGCGGCCCGTGTTTGCCGCTCTGAGAATTGTATCGGCGTCAGGGCGGCGGCAAGCCCCAAACAGGGCCAAGCTTAGCGCATCGGTCGGATTCCGAGGCGGCGCATTTTGCGCCACAGGGTGATCCGACTGATCCCCAGCTCGCGGCTGGCGACCGTGCGGTTCCAGCCGGTCCGCTGCAACACTTCCTCGATGGCGCGCCGCTCCATCGCTTCCAGGAAGGTCAGGCCGGGCGGGGGCTCCGCGGTCGGAGGGGATTCCGCCGCGGCGCGCACGGTGCGAAACGTTTCGACGCCTCCTAGGATGTCGCCATCCGGTCCGCGCAGCGGGCGGAAAGCAATTTCCACCCGCGTCTGGCCGTTGCCGTGCACGGGAATCACGACCTCGCGCGTGTCGAGTTCGCGGCCGGTCTGGAGCGCGACCGTCAGTGGGCAGCGATCCTGTGTGCAACAATCGTCGGTGCGGAGCACTTCAAAGCAGTGCTGCCCCACGGCCTCGCTGCGTGGCCGGCCGGTCAATTCCTCGGCCGCGCGATTGAAGCTTGTGATTACAAACTCGCGATCGATCGTGATGACCGCGTCGAACAACGCGTCCAAGACCGCTTGCAGGTGTTCGACGCCCGGTAGTAGGGGTTGGGGGTTTGCGCTCACAGCGCGCATTATACGTGTGCGAGCGATCATTCCAAGTAGGCCGATCGGGGCGCTCGACGATGCAGGTCGAATGACTAGGGCGCTACGCCGGATGCTCCCGACGCTGCGAACGCAAGTGGACCTGCGCCTACGGCCCCGGATAGAACGCCGTGCCGTTGATGTCGACGGCGAGAACGGCATACAGCCCCGGCACGTAGCCGGTTTCGAGGTACGCCGTCCCGTCTGGCCAGTATGTACCACCGTAGAAACGGGCCCGAACCAGCCCTCCTCCCTCGTACACCTGAACCGTTTCAAGGGATACGGGCCAGCCCCCGTCCAGCGGCGTGCCGACCAGGGAAACCAGGCCGACGATGCTACCGCGGGTCAAGTCCGGGCAAGGACCGAGATCGGGGACGCTTTCGCGAAGCCGGTCCCAGTCGCGGAGCGTCCGAATCTGGATCAGCGCCAGGCGCGGCCCCAGCGGCGTGCACAGCGGCCGGAGGCGACTTACATCTGATACCAGGGCCTGTTGGCGCTGCGTGGGTGGGCACGGCGGCGCCGCTTCCAGGTCGGACAAGGCAATGCGCCGCGGGGGCAACAAGAATCGACAAGCAGGAAGTACCGCTAGAACACCGGCCAAAGTGCAGACGGCACCCGGCCGCAGGCGTGCCAGCGTGCGGCCCGGCTTGAAAAGCGATGCAGGCGTCCTTAATCTCCCTGACTTCCGACGGTTGGTCATGGGCGTCGTCGTGTGTATCGACCGAATCGCCCCCAGGCAGGAGGTAGCGGATGATTATCGGCGTGCCAAAGGAGACGAAGCCGTACGAGTACCGCGTGGCGATCGTGCCGTCGGGGGTGGAGCAGCTCACGCGGCATGGGCACCGGGTACTGATCGAGCGTGGCGCGGGGGTGGGCTCGGGCATTGCAGATGAGGACTACCAAGCTTATGGGGCGGAGCTAGTCGCGGACGCCCGGGAGATCTGGGAGCGGGCAGACCTGATCTGCAAGGTGAAAGAGCCGCTTCCGCACGAGATCAAGCTGATCCGGCCGAAGCAGGTGGTCTTCACGTATTTTCATTTCGCCGCCAGTCGTGAGCTGACCGAGGGGGTACGGGATTCCGGGTGCGTAGCGATCGCCTACGAGACGATCTTTGACGAGAAGGGGCGGTTGCCGCTGTTGGCTCCCATGAGCGAAGTTGCCGGCAAGATGAGTATTCAGGAGGGGGCGAAGTACCTGGAAAAGCCCATGGAAGGGCGGGGGATCCTGCTGGGCGGCATTCCCGGCGTCGAGCCGGCCAACGTCCTGGTGCTGGGCGGCGGTATCGTAGGGACGTGCGCGGCCCGTTTGGCAGCCGGCTTTGGGGCCCACGTCACAATCATGGACATCGACCTGTACCGGCTGCGCTACCTCAGCGAGGTGATGCCGCCAAACGTGACGACCGTCTACAGCACGGACGAGGCCATCCGGCGGCATCTGCGGACCGCGGACCTCGTCATCGGAGCGGTGTTGATCCCGGGCGCGCGGTGCCCGATGCTAATTCGGCGGGACTATCTGAAACTCATGCAGCCCGGATCCGTCATTGTGGATGTGGGGGTGGACCAGGGCGGCTGCTGCGAGACCACGCGGCCGACCACTCACAAGGACCCGACGTACGTGGTCGATGGTGTCGTGCATTACGGCGTGGCCAACATGCCGGGTGCTGTCGGACGGACCAGCACCTTCGGCCTGACGAATGCCACCATCCCGTACCTGATCAAATTGGCCAACATGGGCTACGAGAAAGCGTGCGCGGCAGATCCGGGACTGGCGGCCGGCGTCAACATCGCGCATGGCAAGATCACCAACAAGCCGGTGGCGGACGCCTTCGGCTTGCCGTACGTTCCGTACGTCGCGAGGTAGCGTCGTCAGTCTGGTGCACTGCCCCCGGGTTGCCGTCTCCCGGCCTGTTTGTGCGGGCGGGTGGCGACGCCCGTTGATGGCCGGACTGGCCGCTGAGAGGTATCGGCTGTGAAAAAGTGGCTCAAGTGGATCATTCTGCTGGGCGTCGTCGGGCTGGTCGTGATTGTGTGGCTCGTCGCGCGCCGGCAGACCTTTACGCCGCCCTGGGCCGAGCCGAAATGGGGGAAGGTGACGCGGGGTGACATTCGTGTCCCGATCACGGCGGCGGGGCTGATCCACGCGCACCTGGTCGTGGAGGTGAAGTCGAAGGCTTCGGGCGAGATCATCGAAGTGCCCGTCATCGAAGGCACGTACGTGCGCAAGGGGGATACGCTGGTCGTGCTCAAGAAGGACGACGAGCAGCGGATGCTGGACCGCGCACAGGCCGAGTACGAGCGGGCCCAGGCTATGCTGGATCAGGCCCGCGTGGCCGTGGAAAGGGCAGAGGTAGGCATCGCGGCGGCCCGGGCGCGTCTGGAGGAGATTGTCGCCCAGGGCGAGATCATCGCCTTCGAGAAGGACAAGATCGAAAAGACGCTGCGGGACGGGCGCTCCGACCTGTACAGCGAGCAGCAGGTGAACGACGTCCGGGCGCAATACCGGATGAATCTTGCCCAGCAGGAATCCGCCCGCATCGCGATCCGTAACGCGGAGCTGACGAAGGCAGACGCAGAGGTCGCCGTCCGTTCGGCCGAGGCGACGGTCCGCGCGGCCCGCAAGACTTTCGAGGACGCCGAGGAGCGACTGCGGGAAACGACGGTCCTCGCCCCGCGCGACGGGATCGTCACGCAGGTGTTCGTCAAGAGCGGCATGCTGGTGCAGTCCGGAACCCAGAGCCTCATGGGTGGTACGCAGCTCATGACGCTCGCCGACGTCTCTAAGAAAAAGGTCGTGGCCCGCCTGGATGAGGCCGACTACGGGCGCGTGCTGGCGATCTCGCCGGTTGATGCGCTGCCGGACATGCCGCAACTCCGCCAGGCCGCGCGGGAGGACGCTACCCAGCTCGAGAAACGTTCCGGCAAAGTGCGGATCACCGTCGATGCCTTTCCGGACTTGACGTTCGAAGGCGTCGTCGAACGCGTCGAGCCGCAAGGCAAGCTGAATCCGGGCTCCTCGATCATTCAGTTCGACGTGCATGTGGAGATCACCGACGAGCGCCGCCACATGCTGCCGCTCGGCGCCCAGGCGCAGGTCGAATTCACGGTGGAGAGCGCTCTCGGCGTCTTGCGCGTTCCGGCCGAAGCGGTTAAGAGCCTCGATGACCGCAAGGGCGTCTTCGTCCGCGTCCCGCCCGAGCCGGGGGATAAGTACGGCAAGCGCTTCGTGCCTTGCCGGTTCGGCATCAGTGATGGGGAGTTCACCGAGCTGATCGAGGTGCTCGGCGACATGCCGCTGAAGGAAGGCGATGAGGTCTATACGAAGCTACCGACCAGTGCCGGCGAGGGTCACGAGTAAGGCCACGGCGGGGCGCGCTGCGCAGACCGCGACCGGGGTTACGTGCACGGGCGCGGCGAAGCCCGTTTGGTGTCGCCCGCAACGTGCCGCCCGTGCCGCGGGAGACACTGCGTCGGCGGGGAGCGCCGCGGCGTGCCGCTGATCGAAGTACGCGGACTGACCAAGCTCTACCGGATGGGGGACTCCATCGTTCGCGCGCTGGATGGCGTCGACCTGACCGTGGAGCGGGGGGAGTTCGTCGCCATCACCGGCGCTTCCGGCAGCGGCAAGAGCACCATGATGCACGTGCTGGGCTGCCTGGACCGTCCGACGAGTGGCATCTACCGGCTCGACGGCCGGGACGTCAGCGCCCTGTCGGATCGGGAACTGGCCGAGGTCCGCAACCAGCGCATCGGTTTCGTGTTCCAGACCTTCAATCTCATCAACCGCATCACCGCTTGGGAAAACGTGGCCGTCCCGCTGTTCTACGCCCGCAAGACGAACACGCGACCTGCGGCCATGCGAGCGCTCGAACGCGTCGGCCTGCTCGACCGGGCCATGCATCAGCCCAACGAACTGTCCGGCGGGGAGCGGCAGCGAGTCGCTATCGCCCGGGCCATAGTCAACGATCCCATTTTGCTGCTCGCCGACGAGCCGACCGGCAATCTCGACACCCGCACGGGTGAGCAGATCATGGGGATCTTCCGCTCGCTGAACGAGCAGGGCGTGACCATCATTATGGTCACGCACGAGCTGGACATCGCCGAGCATGCCCGCCGGATCGTGCAGATGCGGGACGGGCGCATTCTCTCCGACCAGTTAACCGCCGAGGTCATTGCGGCCCGCGGGCACGCTCGCCCGCGTAAGCTGCCCTCCACAGAAATGACGCCGGTCGCGGCGGTCCCGGTGAGCGCCGCTCAACCCCCGGCGTCCACGCCACCGCCCATGCCGCCGCGCATGCTGCCCGGGGCCACGGCGACCCTGGTTTGTGGCGTGGTCGCCATTGTGTTGTGGCTGGCGGCAGTGGCGGTGCAGTTCACGCTAGGGAGGCTGTATCACATCAACCCGGAGGAGTTCGACCCCGCGCGGCCTAAGCTGCCTCCCATGCCTGTGCTAGTGGGAAGCGGGCTGGCGTCGCTGGCCATGCTGATCGGTATCGTGTTCGGGATCGTGGCGGTGGTGCTGGCTCGCGGCGTGCGGCGACGAGCGCGGGAGGAGGTTGCCAACTGGCAGGGGAGACGTAGGGCGGTGGTCGGCGCGGTCTTCGGGTGGATCACGATCTTGGTTCCCGCGGTTCTGGTCCTGACAGCGATCATAAAGCTGATCGTGAGCGGTGCTCCGAAGGGCTGAGGGACCCACCCCGAGCCGCTGGGTTGTCGCCGGCCCGCGGCTGCGGGCGAAGCCTGGAGGCCCGTATAATCGGGCGTACGCGTGTGGTTTCGGCCGGCAGGAGCCGCGTGTGGAGACCTGGAAGGAATTCGACCAGAACGTTATTACGCACAGCGCGGCGCACCATCTGATGGCGATCGACGATCTGGTGGGGCGGCTGGGCTACGCCCGGGTGTCGGATATCGCCCGTCGGCTCAACATTACGCGGGGCAGCGTGTCGATCTCGCTTCAACCCCTCAAAAAGGCTGGCCTGGTGCAACAGGATGAGAATCGCCACCTGCGGTTGACCGCCGCCGGACAGGCACTGGTGGACGCCATCAAAACCAAGCGGCATCTGATGCAGCGTCTGCTCACTGAGGTGCTGGGCGTCGCGCCGGCGCAGGCGGAGATCGACGCCTGCAAGCTCGAGCATCTGGTGAGCAACGAGACCGCTCAGCGGCTGCTTTCATTCCTGCGTTTTCTGGATGGCGATCCGGCACGCGTGCGGGAGCTGGTCTCCGCCTGGCGCGCCGCCGACCCGACGTGTGCGGGGGAGCCGGCTGCATGTCCGAGCTGCGAAACCGAGTGCCTGGCCGCCCGGCTTGAGCGCCCTGTCTCTCAAGGAAACCGACCGTGAGCACGCTGTCGAATGACGAGCTGATCCAGGAGCTGAACCGTCTGTTCGCCGAGGAGGTCGAGGCCGCCCTGCGGTATCTGCATCTGTCCAATGCGGTCCGCGGTCTGGAACACGTGCTGGTCGAGCCGGTGCTGAAGAAGGCGTTTCGCGAAACGCTGGAGCACGCGGAGGTGATCGCGCGGAAAATCCGCGCCCTGGGCGCCGTCCCGCAACTCAACGTCAACCTCGCGCTGGACCCGGTGCCCGTGGACGGCAAGCAGGCGCTGGAAATGGCCCTGACGTTCGAAGAGGCCGCCCTGGAGGCCTACCAAGACTGCTTTCGGCGGGTTGAGGGCGATATTGCGCTGGAGGAGTTCATTCGCTCCCAGATCGTCGTCGAGTCCGAGCATGTCGCCGAGCTGAAGCACCTGCTCGTGGAGTAACATGTCGGGTACGTGCGCCACGCTCTGCCCGCCGGACCGTGGCCCGAGTGGCTCAGGGTTCCGCGGACCGACGTGCGTACTCGGCGGGGAGGCTCGCCCGTGTCGGAACCGGACAGGATGAATCCGACTCCCCAGCCTCCAGACGTGTCGCAGACGCCCCCGCGTGCTACCCCGCCGCGCTGTCGGTTTCCCCGTCGCCTGCGAATTACGCGAAAACGGGACTTTGAACACACGATGAGAGGCGGCGTCCGGGTCATCGACCGGTACCTGATGATCTGGGGGCGTCGAAACGGGCTGCTGGACACCCGCCTGGGTCTGGTGGTCGGCCGACGACACGGGACAGCCGTACGCCGCAACCGGCTCAAACGCCTGATCCGCGAAGCGTTCCGGCTCTCCTACGCGCAGGTTCCGCGCGGGCTGGACCTGGTGTGCGCACCACAGGCGGGCGCAGAGCTGACGCTGAGCGTGGTGCGCGCATCGTTGTTGCGCCTGGTCCAGCGGCTCGAACCGGCATTGACCTCGAGGGGGGACCGACAACGAAGCAAACGCGGCTTTATCTCCGGGCGGTGACGGCCCCCCGTCTCTCGGCACCCCGGGTCGTGATGTCGATTGCACGCCGGACGCGGATCGACCAGCTTGTGACGGGGCGGTTGAATAAACAGAACGGCGAGGCCGTCCACAGAGCAAGCGGCTACGAGTAGGGGCGCCCAACCTCAGGTGCCGGCGCGTGTCCAATTCATCAGGAGCGTTCGTGGAACCGCAGGCTGCCACGGCTATCGCCCCCCAGGACGACGCAGCGCTTGTGCGGCAGACGCTGTCCGGGCGGCGGGCGGCGTTCGACGAGCTGATCGAGCGTCACCAGCGACGGGCGGTGTCCGTGGCGTACCGCCTGCTCAACAACATGCACGACGCGCTCGAGGTGTGTCAGGAAGCATTCGTCCGTGCCTATCGGAACCTGCACACCCTGGAAGACCCGGAGCGGTTCGGCTCGTGGCTGCTGAGAATCGTCACCAACCTGTCGCTCAATTTCCGCCGCTCGCGCGGGCCGCGGCTCTCTTTCGAGGACTGCCTGCTGCCGGAGGACGGAACGCGCGAGGAGCAGCTTCCGGACGCCGCACATTCGGAGGATCGGCCCGGAGCCCGTCTGATGGCGGCAGAATTGCAGCAGCGCATCCAGGCCGCCTTGGCCGACCTGCCACCTCTGCAACGCACCGCGTTGGTGCTCTTCAGCATCGAGCAGATGCCGCAGAAGGAAGTCGCCGAGATCATGAATTGCAGCGTCGAGGCGGTCAAATGGCACGTTTTTCAGGCCCGCAAGAAGCTCAAAGAGCAGTTGGCCGACTACCTGTGAGGCCGCCGGCAGGATCGAAGGGGTGCACCGGCGCGCGATGCCCTGTCTTGGTGCCGCCCGCACGACCACACGCTCGCCCCTTCGACCCTGCTTGCGAACACCCGCTCAGGCGCGAGGTACGGGCGTGAACCCGGTGGATTTCGAACAACTCGTCTGCGCGTGGCTGGATGAACCGCAGCAGCTTGACCTTGCCCGTCAAGTGGAACAGGCCGTCGCCGCGGATCCCGCCCTGGGAGCCCTGTTGGAGGAGTGGCGCCGCTTTGACAAGTGTTTGCACGCCGCGTTCCCGCCGGCCTGCGCGGTCAGGTGGGATCGGCTGCGGCTACGCATCAGCCAGGCTGTCGATGAGGCAGCACGGCACGACGAGCTTGCGCTCGACGCGGCCCTGAAGAACCTGCCAACGGTAGATCGTCACGTCAACTGGCCGCGGCTGCACCAGCGGATCGCGACAGCCGTGCGGCGCGGCGAGCGGCGGCGCGTCGGCTTGCGGGCAGGGCTCGGCGCGCTCGGCCTGGCTGGACTGGCCGCGGCCGCCGCACTCGTGCTGTCGGTTTTGCCTGACGCACCCCCTTCGGCGGTGTCTTCGGGACTGGTGCAGGTATCGGTGCGGATGCCCGCGTTGGTACCATCGTCCGGGACGGTCCTGGTGCGTGTCAGCGTACCGGACGGGTGTGAGCCGGAGCCCGAACGGTTTTTCTCCATCGACCCTATCGGGCGTGGTGCGACAGCGGATGAAGCAGCCGGGTACTACTGAGGCATCAGCCATGCAGACTTCACAGGTACACACCGTTTTCGCGTGGCCGCGGATCGCAGCGCTACTGATCGCGTTGGCGGGAGCGCTGGCAGCCGCCGGGCAACCCATGCGGGACCTGGTCGAGGCGGCTCTGGACCAGAAGGTGACGCAGCGCATCGAGATCAGCGAACGTCCGATCCGGGCCGCGCTGGCAGAACTGGAGCAGCGAACCGGTCTGCGTTTCGCCCTGCACGAGAAGGCGCTGGAATGGATGCCGGCCGGCGACGAAACCCGCATCGCGCTGGTCATACAGGACGTGTCTGTTCGCGAGGCCCTGCGGCGGATCTTCGACGGGCTGGGGCTGACGCTGCGGGTCGAAAACGACAGGGTACTGGTTGAGCCATCGCGCATGCTGGACCGACTGGGCCGACGGCTCACGGTCCAGGAAGTGCAGGTGCTTCAGTCGCTGGCGGCCAAGCCATGGTCGGAACTGAAGGCCGACGAGGTCGAGGTCGAATTTCGGCTGCCGAAAGACACGCAACCGCACGTAACGTTCGAGAAGGCCATGCGGGAGGGCCCACCAGCCGCCGCGCTCTCGCGGTTGGAGGAGGTTACGCAGCGCCTCGGGTGGCTGTGGGTCGTGCACGGCCGCACGCTGGTCATCTACAGCCCGGCCGATGATGTTCAGCAGCGCCTGGACCGGCCGCTGGACCTGACTTACCGGGGTGTGCCGCTCGATGAAGTATTGGTCGATCTGGGCCGACAGATCGGCGTCACTGTGCACTTCGAACCCGGCGCACTGGGTCGTGTGGCGGCCCGCGATCGCCGAGTGGACCTCGTCCAGCGTCAGATCACGGCGCGTCAGGCCCTGGAGCTGCTCATGGGACGCACCGGCCTGGCGTACGATGTGGTCGGCGACGGTCTCGTGGTCGGCGCAGGACAGGCGGTCGAGCAACCCGTTGGCCGCATCGTGGCCGTTCTCCGTATTCCGGTCGGAGAGGACGGCGTGACCATCGACTTTCTGATTCGGGATACGGAGTTGCCGCCCGAGTTCCGCCAACTCTACCAGCAGAAGCTGCCGCAGGTCATCGAGCTGTTACGGAAACAGGTCGGGCAGTGAGGCTGGTCCCGTTTCCCGCGTTCCCCAGCGATGTTAGACTTGGCCGACCCGCGCGGCGGTCTTGGCCGGCCCGGCGGTGACCGGTGTTGTCTTGGGCCACCGGCCGACTGTGGGTCTGTAACGGAGATGCATACCATGGCGGTCAGGCTTGAAGGTCGCTCACTGCTGTCAATGAAGGACCTTACCGGCGACGAAATCCGGTCCGTGTTGCAACTGGCCCTCTGGATGAAGGCCAACCGCGCTGCGGTTCAACGGGCTGCGCCGCTCGCGGGCCGTACGCTCGGCATGCTCTTCCAAAAGCCATCGCTGCGGACCCGCGTTTCCTTCGAGACCGGCATGACGCGCCTGGGCGGTCACGCCATTTACCTGTCGCCGGTCGACTTCGAGCTGGGCAAACGGGAATCCGTCGAGGATGTCGCTATCGTGCTGTCCCGGTACGTGGACATCATCATGGCTCGCGTGTTCGGGCACGACATCGTTGAAACGCTTGCCCGCCATGCGACATGCCCCGTCATCAACGGACTGAGCGATTTTGAGCATCCCTGTCAGATCCTGGCGGACTTATTGACCATTCAGGAACGGAAGGGGCGGCTGGACGGCCTGACGCTCACCTACATCGGCGACGGAAACAACGTGGCCCGCTCGCTGATGTTCGGCGGCGCCCGGGTCGGCATGAACGTGACCGTCGCGACGCCGCCCGGCTTCGAGCCGGGGGCCGAAGTGTTGGAGCAATCGCTGGCCATCGCCCGGGAAAATGGGGCCACCGTGCGTGTCCTGCATGACCCGCAGCAAGCCGCGCGCGACGCGGACGTTCTGTACACCGATGTCTGGGCCTCGATGGGCCAGGAAGCGGAAGCGGAAGCGCGCCGCGCCCGATTCCAGGGATACCAGATCAACGGCGACCTGCTGGCCCGTGCCCGACCCGATGCCATCGTGCTGCACTGCCTGCCGGCGCACTATGGGGAGGAAATCGACTACGCGACCTCCCGCACGCCGAACTCCGCCATCTTCGACCAGGCGGAAAACCGGATGCACGCCCAGAACGCGCTGCTGGTGATGGTCTCGGGCGCCGCCGGCACGTTGCCGTCCGCGGCCCTCGGCCGACGCGCATCATCACGGAAACGTGCCGCGCCGCCTCGGGCGCTTGCCAAGCGGTCCTCCCGCCGCCGGAAGCGCTGAGCGAGGCGCACTCGCTGTCAGCAGCGATTGGTGCACGCCATCTCGAAGGCGGAATCGGCACGGCGGGCACTGAGCGCCGTTGGCTTGCATTGCTATCATGTGCCGGTCCGGGGGACCAAGAGAAGGAGATGTGCCGTGTTCATGGCCAAGCTGTGCCGCTACAAGTGGAGCCGGCGCCCGTCGGCGCTCTGTGTGCCGTTTGTCCTCGCGGTCGGAGCGGTATTCGCGTGGGCCGCGCCGCCCGCGACGCGGCCGGACAATGTCGCGCCGGACGGGTACATTTCGTTGTTCAACGGCGAGGACTTGACGGGGTGGGGGGGACGGGTCGGGGATCCGCCGAAGCGGGCCGCCTTGTCGCCGGCGGAGCTGATGCGGGCGCAGCGCGAGGCGGACGGACCGATGCGCGCGCACTGGCAGGTCGTGGATGGCGCGCTGGCGTTCGACGGGCAGGGTGACAACCTCTGCACCCTTCGCCAGTTCACAGATTTCGAGCTGCTCCTGGACTGGAAGATCGAGGCCGGCAGCGACAGCGGCGTTTATCTGCGCGGCTGCCCCCAGGTGCAGATCTGGGACAATCCGGAGGGCTCCGGCGGCTTGTGGAACAACAAGTGGCACCCCTCGCGGCCACTGATTGTCGCTGACCGTCCGGTGGGGGAGTGGAACACCTTCCGCATCTTCATGATCGGCGACCGGGTCACCGTGTACCTCAACGACTTGCTGGTCGTGGACGACACCCCGCTCGAAAACTACTGGGAACCCAACCGGCCGGTTTATCCCCGTGGGCCGATCGAGCTTCAGAGCCACGGCACGCGGGTCTGGTTCAAGAACATTTACGTTCGCGAGCTCGTTCGCCCGCCGGAGATCACACCGCCCCCGCAGCCGTTTCTGCGCCCGGGCGACCGGGTGGCGATCGTCGGCGACTCGATTACCGAGCAGAAGCTCTACAGCCGATACATGGAAGACTACCTGCTCGCGTGCGTGCCACAGCTTGAACTGTCGGTGGTGCAGCTCGGCTGGAGCGGGGAACGCGCCCCCGGCTTCCTCGAGCGCCTCGACAACGACCTGCTGCCGCTGAAGCCGACGGTGGTCACGACCTGCTACGGGATGAATGACGGCCTGTACAAACCGTACGAATCGGCGACGGGTCAAGCGTACGAACAAGCGATGCGGCAGATCGTCCAGCGGCTGCGCAATGCCGGGATACGCGTGGTCGTCGGGGCGCCGGGAGCGGTGGACTTCGACACGTTCCGCCGCGTGAACCTCACGCCATCCGTGTACAACGCGACACTGGCACAACTGCGGGATGTGGCCCGCTTGCTCGCGTATGAGGAGGGGCAGCCATTTGCGACGGCGCACGACCATATGATCTTGGCCATGCGCCGGGCAAAGCCGGTGCTCGGGGCGGAGTACCACGTCTGCGGGCCGGATGGCTTTCACCCGGCGCCGAACGGCCACCTGGTGATGGCCTACGCGTTCCTCAAGGCGCTCGGGTTGGATGGCCACATCGGAACCATTACTGTGGACTGGGCGACCGGCGGCCCCACGGCCACCGCGAGCGAGGGCCACAAGGTGCTTGCCGCGTCGGCCGACGGCATCCAGGTCGAAAGTTCCCGGTACCCGTTCTGCTTTTACGGCGATCCCGCACGCCCCGACGGAACACGCAGCATCCTGCCATTCATTCCGTTCAACGCGGACCTGAACCGCTTCGTACTGGTGGTGCGTAACCTGCCTGGCCCCGCCGCGACCGTCACGTGGGGCGAGCAGAGCAAACGGTTTACGCGCGAGCAATTGCAGGCCGGGATTAACCTCGCAACGGAGTTTCTCGATAACCCCTTCAGCGGACCGTTCCAGGCACTGGACGAGCTGGTGGCCAAGAAGCAGGCCTTCGAAACGGCCATGATCAAGCAGTGCATTTCAACGTTCCGACAGTATCGGAACCTGTTCGGCGACGATCCGGACGTCGAAGCCGCCACGGCGATGCTCCGGCAGCGGCTCTTGCGGATTCATGAGCAGTGGCAGGCCGACGTGCGGGATGCGGTCGTGCCTGTACGCCACACGCTGAAGATTCAGCCCGAGAACGAGTGAGAGAAAGCGGTATGTTTGCTGTGGGCTTCGCAGCCTTCGTCGTGGGCGTCGGGCTGCTGCTGGTCAGCTTGGCATCTGCGTTGGCCTTATCGCTGGAACATCTGGCGGGACTGGCGCTGCCCGGCTGCGGTGCCGGAAGCCCCTGCGCCCTGGCCACAGCGAGTGTGTGGGGCAAAGTGCCGTATTTGAACTGGCCGGTGTCACACCTCGGCGTGGCCTGGTTCCTCGCCCTGCTGGCGGCGTGGGGAGCGACGCGGTTCACTGTCCCCTCCGCTGTTCGCTGGCTGGTTCGCCTCGGCGTGGCGGCCTCGGTCGGCTTCACATTAATTATGCTCCTCGGCCGATATCTGTGCCCTTACTGCCTCGCAACTCATGCGGGCAACGTCGGCTTCTGGCTCGTGTTGGAGTGGCGCAGCCGACGGCACAGCTTGGCCCGCACGACGGTGGCGACGGGCACCTGCGCGGTCCCGTCACCGGCGGATGCCGTCAGACCCGCCTCGGGCGCTGTCGGTCGTCGTCCATTGGCGGCAGGCGTTTTTGCCTTTGCACTGGCGACGGTCGTGCTTGCGGCTATCGAATACCACGCGCAGCGCGCAGCGGTCGCTGCGGCCGAAACGCAGCTCGAACGCTCCACCGCCGCCGTGATCGCGGCGCACGAGCCGCCCCGCGCGTCGGCCGAGCAGTCGGAAGCTCATGCCGCCGAGACCACCCCTGCGGCGGTGGATGCGGTATCGCCAAGCGGCGGGTTCACGGGCCGCTATCGCCTGGGCCCCGAGCAAGCGCTGCTGCGGTTCGTGCTTTTTGTCGACTACCACTGCGCCTTTTGCAAAGTCATCGACGAGGAGCTGAAGGCGTTGGTGACCGAACGCGCCGACTTGTCCATGTCGGTCAAATTCTGGCCCGGGGAGCAGGAATGCAACCCCTACACGCCGAACGAGCACGCGGGCGCCTGCCTCGCAGCCCGCGCCGCCGAGGCCGCCGGAATGCTCGGCGGAAACGACGCGTTCTGGCAGATGCACTTCTGGCTATTCGAACGATCCGGGCGTGTGACCCCGGCGGAGCTCCGCGAGGCAGCCGTCCGTTTCGGCTTGGACCCGGACCAGTTCGAGCGCCTCGTCCAGAGCGAAGAGACCGCCCGGCGTGTGCAAGCCGACGTGCAGGAGGGGTTCGAGCTCGGCCTGCGGACGACGCCCATGATCTTCGTTAACGGCGTGGAGTTCACCGGTTGGAACGCCCCGCTGGCGCTTCGCCGCCTCGTCGAAAAGGCGAGCAACAGTAACCTCCGGCCCGCAACGGCGCAAAGGGATCAGCCGCCACCCGCGGTCGAGGCGTTCATTCGCGACTGGCGCATGGAGCCGCCGCGGCGCCTCCTGCCGCTTGCCCGCGCGTGGCCCAGCGGTCCGGCCGACGCCCGGCTGCGTGTCGTCGTCTTTGGCGACTACTTGCAGCAAGCCACAATCCTGGCCGACCGCATCATCCGGCAATTTCAGGCCGAGCGCGGTGACGTCCAGTACACGTTCCACGCATATCCGCTCGATGCCGGCTGCAATCCCGGGGTCGGCGACCAAAGCTCGCCTCTATCCTGTCGAGCCGCCGCCGCGGCGGCCGTAGCGGGCGAACTCGGCGGTCCCGACGCTTTCTGGAAGGTCCACGACTGGCTCATGGCGCAGGAGGGGGGGTTCGACGATGATGCACTGTGCGCGGCGGTTACGGCACTGGGCCTCGAAGCTGCCGCCTTCATGGATACGCTAGACGACCCCGCGACCATGGCGGCAATCGCCGACGACGCGCTCGTTGCGTACGAGATTGGCGTGCGCGCAACGTTGCGCCTCACCCCAAGGATCTTCATCAATAACAAGCCCGTCCGGCGCTGGCTACACGGAGACCGGCCGCTGCTGCGAGCGATTCTGGAAGCAGCCGCCTCGAAGTGACATTTCGATCTTGTTCCGACGGCCTCGCGTTTTATCAATTCCGGGATCAGAACGATTATAGGACGTTATCCAGGGTTAAATCCGAGCGAGGGTCTGCTATAACACCTGGCAAGGAATGAGATCATCTGTAATTTCATGAAACTAGTGGCACGAAATCATTTTTCTGTTGATATTCAGTGCTGCACATGATAAAACTTTCCGTGTGGCTTGGTTGCACGATATTAGTTTCATGAAACCAGCGGCAAGTGAGTTAGGACGCTTCAGGGTGCATCTTGCTGATCGCGCACCAAACGAACAGTCGAGGGTTTGGCAGCGTTCCGTCGTCCACCCACGAACATGGTTGCGGTTGACAAGTTGCGCTCCACTCCTCGTCGGCCGTACGCGCTTGCCGACCGCATGGCGTCGGGATGGTTCCTTAACGACCTTAACTTAGGGTTCGCGAATACGCGCCCGCATTCTAGGTTCACTGTTCTAGGAGACCTCAGTATGGCAAGACGGTTGATGAGCCGGGCAGCAGCTAGCGTGGCCGGACGAAGCCTTACAGTCGTGTTGTCGGCTTTCGCTCTGCCGCTGTGGGCGGCAACGGCTGGCACGGGAGCAGTTGCCGTGGACGCGTCCGCTGCTGGGAGCGGGGAGACGTGGCTCAGCGGCGAGCCGCCGAAAGGCGTGCCGGGTCACCTGAAGGACGTGGCCTTGGGGGGCCCGATGAGCGTGCGCGGGGACGGTGCACGTGCGCAGTGCTTGGGGGACAAGGACATTGACGGCGCCGGGGTTACAAACACGGACATCCTGTGCAGTCCGGCATACGAGGACAGGCGGACCGCGAGCATTTATCTGGCCGGCGAGTTCGGCTGCTCAGAGGGCGGCACGATCAGCGCGATTCGATACTACATCTCGAACCCGCCAGGGGTGCCGCTGAGCGACTTTACGATTCGAATGCGGCACACCACGGCGAGCACGTACACGACGCCCGCGTGTTTTGACAATGCGGGGTGGACGACAGTCTATCGCGCGGCGACTACCTTCGCATCGACCGGCTGGGCCACGCTCACGTTCAGCACGCCGTTCGTCTATGACGGGGTGTCGAATCTCGAGGTAAGCGTTAGTTTCAACAACAGTGAGCGTGCCGGCGGCGGGTACGTCTGGAGTTTCTGGGGCAACAACCGGTCGTTGTGGGCGGCGTCGAACAGTGCCCACGGCGATCCGTTGAACTGGACGTGTGGTACCGGTAACCCCACGGTCAGTCGAACTGGCTTCGTCCCACGAGCGCAGTTTGTTTTCGCCGCGTCGCCGCAGGGGGCTTGCTGCGTAAACAACGTCTGCGTCGCGACGGTGCCTGAGGCGGAGTGCGCACTGCTGGGCGGCACGTGGTTTGACGGGCAGGATTGTGCCAGCTTTGTTTGCCCGCCGTGGAATGACGAGTGCCAGGCGGTGAGTCCCGTCACGCTCACCCCGGGCGTTCCCGTGCAGTTCACGGGGACCAATCTGGGAGCGACAGCCCAGTGTGCTTTTTGGCCGGAGTCGGAAGTATGGCACGCGGTTACGCTGCCACCGACGTACCCGGGTTACATCGTAACGGCCGCCTACTGCGGAAGCGCAAACCTCCTCGGCGAGGGCGGGCCGTTCCAGACAGTTTCCGCCCGCTGGGCAATCGGCTGTCCGTGCACGGGCACAACCGTGCCGGGTGTCGTTGTTGGTTCGACGTGTGCCGACGGAAACCTGGAGGTCCGCTGGACGTGCCTCAGCCCGGGCACCTACTACCTTCCTGTGTTCCTTGACCTCCCGCCAGCCCCCACGGCGGCCGGGAACTACGTCGTGACCGTAGAGTGTGTAGGCACGTATTGCGAGTCGCGCGCCGCGGAAAGCGGAAACTCCACAATTGAGGCCGTTCGCTTTGCCAACATTGACCACGACACAAGCGGCGTGTGCGACACCTACGACGACTTCACAGCGCTGGTGGGCGAAGTAAGGCGGGCGGAGAGCTACCCGATCGAGGTCGTTCTTGGAGACTGCTCGCCCGCCGCGTGCAACCCGCGCTGGTGCAAGGTGTTCATCGACTGGAATGGAGACCTCGATTTCACCGACCCGGGCGAGCAAGTTCTCTCGCAAGGCGCCTCGGCGAACCCATGTACGGCGACGCTCACCGGGAGTGTTGTGGTGCCGCTGGACGCCGCGCTCGGCGTAACGCGCATGCGCGTCGTCTGCCTCGAAGGCGGCAGCGATCTGAGTACGGTGGCGTGTGGCGTGTATAGCTACGGCGCCACGGAGGACTACTCCATCAACATCCTTCCAGCGCTGCCACGCGGCGCCTGTTGCGTGGGCACGAGCTGCTACGAAGGCATGACGGAGGGGGACTGCATCAGCGCCGCCGGTGGAGTCTACAAGGGCGACGGCAGTGGCTGCACCCCGAATCCGTGCTACGGGGCATGCTGTCAGCCGACGGGTGCGTGCCAAGAGGGTACCGAGGCGGAGTGCGCGGCTGCGGGCGGGAGTTACCAGGGGGACGCCACCCGTTGCGGGCCCGGCAATCCATGTCCACAGCCGGGAGCCTGCTGTTACCCCGGAAACCAGTGCATCATGAGCAGCGTCGTGGCCCCTGGCGACTGCGGCCCCGGCGGGACGTATTGGGGCGACGGCACCGTATGCACGCCGTCGCCGTGCCCGCCGGCGAATGACGTGTGTGAGGAGGCGATCGTCATTGGTTCGCTACCGTTTACCGACATGGCTAACGTCTACCTCGCCACTCATGATGAAAATGTGAACCCGACCTGCGATGCCTCTACTTGCGGACCGTATGCGGCGTGGGGTGTCTGGTACGAGTATACGCCTTCCGTGTACTGCGACCTGACGGTGGCGGCGTCGGGTGCGAATGTCATCGTATCCGTCTGGACTGGTGAGGACTGCGGCCACCTGGTGCAAGTGGGGTGTTACCCGGGTGGCGTAAGTTTCCGGGTGTCGATGGGGGTGCGTTACTGGATCTGTGTATCGCACTTCTCGTGCGCAGCCCCGCCGGAGGGAGCCGTCACGACCACAGTCACCTGTACACCTGTGCCGCCCCCTCCCAATGACCTGTGCACAAATGCCAATGTTATTGCAACCGTGCCCTACGAAGACTTGGGCGTCGAGTATCGCTATGCCACAAATGACACGAACATCGATCCCGATTGCGACGACGCGGCCTGCCCCGGCGCCTTCAGGGGCGTTTGGTACGAGTATACACCGGCAACGGCGTGCGACGCGACAGTCACCGTCAGTGGCGACGGCGTAGCGTTGTCGGTCTGGACGGGGCCTGATTGCGAGCACCTAACGCAATTCCGGTGCTTCCGGGCCCAGTCGACTTGTCGCTTCCGGCTTGCCGGCGGCGTCCGATACTACATGTGCGTGTCGCGTTACCTTTGCGGCGAGCCCAGTCACGCAATCGACTTTCGGTTTGACGCCGAGCCGGCGCCGCCCTCGCGTTCCCGACTTCTCCGTAACCGCCCCGGGCGAATGGAGCAGCACTACGGCCGGAGCCGGGAACGATTGTAGTCTGGCGCCATCGCCGGATCACCTGTACGAGGTGGCAATTCCGACCAGTGGAACCTGGGTTTTTGAGACCTGTACGTCCACCTTCGACACTGTGCTCTTCCTGGGAACATTGTGTTGTTCAGACGACGTCGCATCCAACGACGACCTGTGCAGTGGGCCGAACGAGTACGGGTCCCGTATTCGCCGTACCTTGGAGGCGGGGACCTATTACGTGGCCGTAGAGGGCTATGCGAGTTACTCCGCGGGCAGCTACACGTTGAAAGTATATCCGGCCTGCCAGGTTACTTGCCCCCCGGATGCTCTCATCGAGCCGGAGCCGTGCGGCGCGGACGTCAACGGCGGATGTCATTCCCCGATTTTCCAGTGCACGCCCATACAGCCGGGCCAAACCTGGTGCGGCACGGCCTGGGCTCACTACGGGCGCGACAGCGACTGGTATCGCCTGGAGCTTACCTACCCGGCCGAGGTGCGCTGGACGGTAACATCTGAGTTCCCGTCGCAGAATCTGATCGTCAGTGGGGAATGCGGCGCGCTCACACTCGAGGCGTCGGCGTACGGGGGCGATTGTCTTCCGGTGACGGCGGCGCGCATCTTGCCACCAGGCACGTACTATCTGTTCGTCGCGGTGGGAGGTTGGGCCGCCGGCGAGTACGTGGGATTCGTATGCGGCGACGCTTCTGACTACGTGGCGACGCTCGTTTGCATACCGCAAACGGGTGCGTGCTGTTTGCCAGAGCCCTTGCGGTGTGAGGTGCTCTCCGAAGGCGACTGTGCGGCCGCCGGCGGATTGTTTGCGGGGGTGGGGGTGCCGTGTGTGCCTTCAGACTGCAATGAAAACGGCAGCCCGGACCAGTGCGAAATCGCGTTCGGGTCGGCGGCGGATTGCAACCGCAATCAGACGCCGGACGGTTGCGACATCGCGAGTGGCTTTAGTCCAGACTGCCAGGATGACGGTGTCCCTGACGAGTGCCAGCTCCAGCGCGGGACGCGCGCCAACCTGATTGCTGACGCGAGCTTCGAGGCCGGTACCCCGAATCCCTTCTGGACGGAGTACTCCATGCAGTTCGGCACTCCGCTCTGTACCACCGCTGCGTGCGGCAGCGGCGGCGGCACAGCCTATCCCCGCACCGGGCTGTGGTGGGCGTGGTTTGGCGGCTACGCCGGCGGCTACGAGGTCGGGTATCTGGAGCAGACCGTCACCATTCCAGCGGCGGGCCAGGCGATTCTGAAATTCTGGCTATGGAACGGCGCCAGTGGACCGGCGACTGACTGCTTCCGAGTCAAACTGGACGGCGACACGCTCCTGACGGTGCACGCAGGGGATCCGCAGTATGCCGGAGGGTACGTCGAAGTGCAGCTCGACGTGCTAACGTATGCGAACGGCGGTCCGCACGTCCTGCGCTTCGAGGCCGAAACGGCAGGGGGCACCGTCAGCAGCTTCTCCCTCGATGATGTAACACTTGAAACGAGCGGCACGCCCGCTAATGACTGCAACGCAAATGGTATCCCTGACGAGTGTGATATTCAGGCCGCCTTCGGCGGACACTGCCAAGAACCGACATATCCGCCTTGCGACACCGATTACAACGAAAACGGCATACCCGACCACTGCGAGTTGTGCGGCGATCTCAATGGGGATGGCAACGTGGACGTGTTGGACTACTGGGTCGTGCTCGAGGGATTCGGACGTTGCGCTCCGGACCCGCGTTTCTTGGCAGCGGCTCCGATCGACGTCAACGGGAACAACTGTATTGACTTGACAGACTACCGCGCATGGGTGCTATGCTACAAGATGGCCAACGGAAGGACATTTGTGCCGCCGCCATTGACCAGGGCCAGGGCGCTTATCGCGCCGCCGGCTAACCCGAAGGCGGCCACTGAATGAACAGAGAGCAGGCAGGCGCGCGGCGTCGACCCGTCCGACCGCGCGTGTGGTGCACGTAGATTATCGGGACCGTTACCCCTGCATGGGCAGAGACGGTCCGAGACAAGGAGGAAGAGGCAATGAAACAAAGAGTTGCGATAGGTGTGGCGGTACTGGTTGGCCTGCTCGGAACGCCGGCGTTCGGTGGGCTAATCACTGTGCGGATTGCTCCGGAAGAGCAACAGGTGAGCTTGAGTGATGGCCAGGTGACGGCCTGGATCCTTGCAGACATCCCCGAGTCCGACGCGTTGATCGGCTGGGGTCTGGATCTGATTCTGACCGGCACAAGCGTCGAACTTGCCCCAAGTCTGCCCGGGCAACCAAACCCGGAAATCGGCCCGCTCTTCGACCCGGCGTATGCGCCCGACGGAGACGGCCTCGCGGCACTGACGCCGCCGCCGGCTGGCGTCTGGGGCGATGGCGTATTGCTTGCTACGGTCCGCTTGAACCTCGTGGAACTGGGCGAAACCTGGGTGGACCCGGATTACACCCTCGATGACCCGTTTGAGGGACTCATGACGGCGAGCGGCCCGGCCAGCGTCCTGTTTGAGGGCGGGTTGATCAACGTGGTCCCCGAACCTGCCGGCCTAGCACTGCTGGTCCTTGTCTTGTTGCACCGGCCTTGCCTGCGCAGATAGGCCAGTGCAGCGCCGCCTCGCTTGGGGTGCGTTAGGACGACTACCACCCTAGCCGTCGGACAGACAACGGCGGCGAAAGCACGCAGCCAGTCATGCTCGCTCGTATGGAGTTCGGGCACCAGTGGCTACGTGACCACGCCCCGACCACCATGGCGCCGGTACGTTTCGCGTTTGCCGCCGCATCCGACGCCGAGCAGGCTCGTGGACCGCGCGCCCCAAGAGATGGGGCCGGATCGTGCGCAGCTCGCCGCGATCGGGCACACGCCGCCGACCAGGTACCTGGCCGCGCAGGGGGGCGCAGCCGAGGATTCGTGGGCGGCACGCAGGTCGCGGGCCCTTGCAAGGCTCGGCAAAACGGTGTACAAAATCGGTCGGAACGCCCACGCAGGGCGGCCCGGCGACGCGGGTGTAGCTCAGTGGTAGAGCGTCACGTTGCCAACGTGAATGTCGTGGGTTCAAGTCCCATCACCCGCTTCGACTTCTGACGCTACAGGCGGCCCGGGTGCACGCGCCATCGCCTTCCGCCGCAGGGGGAGGGGGTGGGCGTGGCACCGGGGGTGCCCGAGGCACATTGACCATCGTCAAGTCTGTGGACCGCGACTGGTCGTCGCGATCGACGCCTGCGCGGGTGGTTGTTCATGGCGCGGGGCGTCTGCTCCGAGGTGCTGTGGTGGGCGCCGATCTGGTCGCCGTAGGGCCGGAAATTGTCATGCGCCCCGGCCTAACTTTACAGCAACGGGCACGACGTGTGCTGATGCGAACAACCGCCCGTTGTTACCCACCGGCGGCCGCCGCGCGGCGCTGTGGAAAACCCACACGGGGCTGAATTGCGGGGTGACTCTACAGGACGCGTCGAATGGCGGCTTCCAGTTGCCCCGGCTGGCGCTCCTCCAGTTCATAGGTCACCCGCAACGCCGGCTTATTCAGCTTCAGCATGCGACCCAGGTCGATCGGCGTGCCGATCAGCACCAGATCACATTTGACCGCATTGATCGTCTGCTCAAGCTCCTGAATCTGCTTCGCACCATAGCCCATCGCCGGGAGAACCTCTGTCACGTGCGGGTACGCAGCGAACGTCTTCCGGATCGATCCGACCGCGTACGGCCGCGGGTCCACGATTCCGGCCGCACCGAACGTGCGGGCCGCGATGTGTCCGGCACCGTAACTCATCTCTCCGTGCGTCAACGTCGGCCCGTCCTCGACCACGAGTACCTGCTTGCCGCGAATGGCCTCCGGATCGGATACGTGCACCGGGGAATTCGCCATCACGAGGGTCGCGCCCGGATTCACTTCCCGGACGTTCTTGAGTACGAGCTCAACGTGATCGGGCTTCGCCGTGTTAACCTTGTTGACGACAATGATGTCCGCCATACGCAGGTTCGTCTCCCCCGGGTAGTACCGCCGCTCGTGTCCCGGCCGGTGCGGATCGACAACCGTGATGAACAGATCCGGCTTGTAGAACGGCATGTCGTTGTTACCACCGTCCCACAGAATCACATCGGCCTCGGCTTCGGCGGCTCGCAGAATCTTCTCATAATCGACTCCGGCGAACACCAGGTTGCCGGCGGCGATATGGGGCTCGTATTCCTCCCGCTCCTCGATCGTGCACTCGTTGCGGTCCAGATCCTCGAACGTCGCGAAGCGTTGGCACACCTGCTTGGTCAGATCGCCGTACGGCATAGGATGACGAACGGCAGCGACCTTCCTGCCGGCCGCTTTCAGGATCCGGACAACCGCCCGCGATGTCTGGCTCTTCCCGCACCCCGTTCTCACCGCGCAGACGGCAATGACCGGCTTCGTGCTTTTCAGCATGGTGTGCTGCCACCCGAGCATGCAGAAATCCGCCCCGTTCGCGTTTGCCAGAGCTGCCTTGTGCATAACTTCTTCATGCGGCAAATCGGAGTACGCGATGGCGACGAGGTCCACCTTGTGCTTGCGAATCAGCTCCGCCAACTTCTCTTCCGCGTAGATCGGCACGCCGCGGGGATACCGGGGCCCGGACAGGGCAGGGGGGTACACACGCCCGTCGATGTTCGGAATCTGAGCAGCGGTAAACGCCACCACCTCGAACGCGGGGTTGTCTCGCCAGTACACGTTGAAATCGTGGAAGTCCCGACCAGCAGCGCCCATGATGATCACTTTTCGTGTAACGTCTGACATACACCACCTCTATGCTTGTCCGTGAGCGCAAAAGGATTTCGCGTCCGGCACACGCCGCGTACCGGGCGCTGAGACGCAGGATCAACGCTCCACAGGCTAGCCGCCGAGCGAGCGGAACTCAAGCGTGCCGCGCTTGTTAACGGGCCGCAGGGCTGTTACCATGACCGCTGAGTTCTGGGAGTAGCGCGCATGTGGAGCAGGTTGCGGCGAATAGCCCGGTGGGCGCTTCCTTTCCTGGTGGTTGTGTCCTTTACCGCGAGGCCGGCGCCTGCGCAGGAGGGCGAGGAGGAGAAGCCGTTCCAAGAACCTGGCATCAGCTATCGTGAAGTCAAGAAACCGTACATTCAGTGGCTGGTGGGGACCTTTCTGATTCTGGCGGTGCTCGGCGTCGCATTTAAGAACCCGCACCGGACGCACTTGGACTAGGCGCCTCGACCAACCTTGAGGCGGCCTCTTGCGAAACACACCCATGAGCAGGACAACGTGGCTGGCGGCCCTGATCTGCGTCAACCTCGTGTTGCTGGCGGCCCTGATTCTGGTTGCCACCTCGCCGCGCAGTGCCAGTGCGCAGAGCGCCCCCGCTGCGGACCCGTACCTGCTCGTTACAGGTGAGATTCTTGACGATTTCGACGCGCTCTACGTCCTCGACATGCGCGAGCGCACGCTGCACACCTTCTATTTCCGCAAAGGAACGCGGGAGCTGCAATACGCTGGCTACCGCAATCTCGAGCAAGACTTACGCCATCGGGAGGTCAAGCCGTGAGCGCGCACGACGGAAGGGGAGTCGACCTGCAAACCTACGCCATCGGCGTGCTCACTGTAACCGCCGTGGTGCTGTTCGTCGGTTTCGTGCTCGTCGCCCACCAGCCAGCGCAAGCGCTCTCCTCTATGGACCGCGCTGGGGACTATAAGCTCCTCACCCAGCACATTTCGAGCACGAAAGAATTGCTCATTGTGGTCGACTCCGCTGCGAAGCAGGCGCTCATCTACGATTTTGACTATTCGACGAAGCGTCTGGAGATCGCTGCCGACATCCCACTAGACCTCATGCCCAAACCCGCGCCCCCGGAACAACCACAGGAACGTCCGCGCCGCGGCAAGCCGTAATCTGCGCGCGTCCGCCGATGGGCCAGCACGGCAGTTGCGCGCTCCCAAACCGTGCTGGACCTCTTGGTCGTAGTCGCGTGCCAGCACGCCTGCGAGCAATGGCCGGGGCCGACTCCCAGCGCGAGCCGACGTCGGAACCGTACTGAGCCCGCGCGCCGGCCGCGGCGCTCCCGACACGCTGAGCCCACGGCAGGTCGTGTGCGGGTCGTGCCTGCGGAGATCGGTGCGACACCGGCTCGAGGCGCCCAGAAGCTCGGGCGCGCACCGTAAAAGCGATATCGCAACAGAATATATCTTATAGGACGTTGCGACCAACACGCCGGAATCCTGCGCGGCGGGCGAACAGGCCGCAGCCGCCCCCTCTTTCGTTGGCAGCCTCCACTCGATCCGCTGGCGGCCTTGCGGGCGCTGGCGCGACCTTGACACTCATGGTTGTGCTCCCATTGACTCAGCTAGGGGGTGCGCGTCAGCAGTCGGGGCGGTGCGAGCGGCGGCGGGGACACCGGCGCTATGCGCTGGCTTGCTCCTCCCCTGCCGACCGAGCGACGTGCATGGCGCGTGGCTGGTCCGGTCTTGAGGCCGGAGGCTGCGGGAGGCGGGCAACGCTCGGTTGTGCCGCACGCGCGGCGGCGCGCCGAACAAGTTCGACGCGAGGCGCGCAATCGCGATGGTTTACGGAGGGGGCGCATTATGCAAGTGCTGGCTGCTCCGCCCTGCTCACGGGCCGGGCGAGGTGGCGCCGGTTGCGCACGGCGACGGCCAGGTAATAACACACGCGTCGGGGTCCCAAGCGGCGTCGGGCGGTAGCGTGGCGCGGGTCGGATCGGTGGGCGACAAGGGTCGGAGGGTATGGGCATCGTAAACCGCGATTCGTAGGCAAGTTGGCGCGGGCCCTGGGTGTGCAGGTAAGCGGTGGTTTAAGAGGACAGCGCCGTCCAGTGCGAGAGCGTCCGTGAAACGGATTTCGCCTTTTAGGGATCGGTGGACAGGGTCGGTGGACTCGACGGCGACTAAAAGGGTCCCGGCTATCTCAGGGTCGGGCAGGTTCCACACGGACTGGAGCACCCAGGCGGTGCCGTCGAGTGTTCGGGCGCAGCGCATGCGTACGAGTCTGCATAGGCCCTGGTAGTCGATGTCGGCGGTCAGGCCGGGTTCTTGGTGCGGCCGAAATAAGAGCGGCATGTCCAGCGGGCTCGCAAATACGTCGGGGAATCCAAAACGGGCGTAGGCTTCCCGGGCGAGGGCTCGCTGCTCCGGGCTCCACGCGTCGATCCAAACGGCGTCGCGCGGGCCGATAGCGTCGGGAAGCTGGAGCGCGCCGAACTGATAGGGCCGCCCGATTTCCCACGCTGCCTCAGGCAGCTCGGAGCCGGCGAAATAGAGGCGTTCGACATTCGCCAGGCCGCGGCAGCCTGCGTGCTGACGAAGCTGCGACGCGAGGCGTCGTGTCAAAACCTCGGCGTGTACCTTCGGCTCGAGCGCAACCACCTGATTGAGCGCTACCGATTTTCGCATCTCGGCGGCGAAGCTGCTCAGGAGAATGATGGCCACCAACGGTGCCACCCAGCGCACGGGCGCGGCGCGCTGTGCACACCACCACTGCTGGAGGCCAGCGGTAGCCAGCCCGGCCAAAAGCAGCGCCAGCCCCGGCATCAGCAGCAGAATAATGTGCCGATGAATGAACGCGTGGTTGCGCATCGCCAGCAGCCAGGCGCCGCCCGCGAGCAGGAGCAGCAACGCGTTTCCGAGCGCTTGCCGCAGAGGAGCTGAAGTTGCCGCGTGCCACACGCATAGCAGCACCACGAATAGCACACCGCTGGTCCAGCGTACCGTGGGAGTCAAGGCCGGATACGCCATTTCGGCAACGTAGTCCCCTGGTCGAATGCGGTCGCGCCCCAGGCGGGCTCGCCAGACGCGGGCCAACTCGCGGTACGAAAACTGTTGAGCGTCGCGGCCTGCCCGATACTTGGCGACCGCCATAAGGTCCTCGACAGCCCGCCGGACGCCGCCCACGGCAAGGCTGTTGTGGGCCAGTCGTGTTCCCAAGGCGGCGGCGCCTACGAGCCCGACGAGGAGGAGTCCCCGCAGCGCGCGACGCCCGCCCGGGGCGAGCAGCCGGCCTGCGGCGAACAGTGGGATCATCAGGACGTGTTCAAAGGTCAACCAAAGGTCGCAGAAGAAGCACAATCCGGCCAGAGCCAGCCAGCCACGGCGGGCGCGACGCGCAGTGGCGGCTTCGTATGCCAACCAAGCCGCCAGAAAGCCGAACAGCGTGAGCTGCGAGTAAGCATGCTCGCGCAAGCTGTCGGCGTACTGTGAGAACGGCGCTGACCATGCGTAAAAAAACACGGCCAGAGCCGCTATGACTCGGCTGCCCGAGAGCCGCCAGGCCACGTGCAGGAACAACAGCAGCGCGACGGTTGTCAGGAGCAGTGATGCGGCCCGGAACTGGGACAATTCGCGCAGCCCGCACCGCCGAAGAGCTTCGTGAATCCACTCCGACGCGGGACCGTAGTGCGTGTAGGGCGCACCTGGGCGGTCGGGCGACCAGGTGGCCCGGTGGTACGGCAACCCCCAAAGGGTGCTGAACCCGGCAGCTTCGAAGTTCCGGCTCGCGTTTAGAACGTTCGCATCGCTGAACGAGTCGCCGTGCTGTAACCCGGGATGTCGAATCCAGATAGCAGCCAGAACGGCCATCCAGCCCAAGGCAAACGCGATTCCGGCCACGTGCGCTGCGCGCTCGACCGAAGCGGGAAACGCCGGCGAACAGGATGTCACCACCGGCGGCGGAGTCACCGACGTAGACATTACGGGCTCCGTTCGTTGCCACGAGTACGCGCGCGGCTGCATGGCGCCGGCAATTGAGGCAGTCGCACACCGTGTCCGTCGCGCCGCTCGGTGTCGCTTATCGTGGCACCGGCGCGAGGCGCTCGCGGCCCCCTGCCGGCGCCGTGTCTGCGACGGCTACGCGTCCGCTGGCCGTTTCGGTTCCGCATGCGAAGATACTCGTCGAGGTGCTCGGGCGCGCTGAAATGGTGCTCCCACCCATAATCCCCGGAATGGTAATCACACTCGTCGGTGCCGTACTTGCGGCATACGCGCGGGCGGGTGGCGTAAATTCCGCAGCGGTGATCCGGCAACAGGTGGCGACACGGCGTCCGAAACAGGATGTACCACTCGCCCTCCTCTACGAAGACCGACACGTTCTCGTGAATCAAATACCATCGGATGTCGTCGAAATCTCCAGGGGTTTTGGGCGTGTCGATCGGCAGCGCAATGTACTGGCAGCACAACCCGGTGCAGTGTTCGCAGAGGTTTCCGGCCATACAGCAACCCATCTTCGGCCCGCCCACGGAGCCCCGAAGCAGGTTGCTAGTGTATCGTCGAGAATCCCGAACCGACAACGGCGGACGATTGCCCCGCCGGCGATCAGCGGCGATCTGCAATGGACGTTCCCGGGCGGGCTCCCTTCAGTCCCCCATGCAGGTGCCGACAGCTCGAGCCATCGCAATCAGCGGATCGTCTAGAGGCACCTGGCGCTGGCGACCGGCCACGCTTTCGATCGGCACACTCGTGATCCGTCCCCTCTGGAGGGCGACCATCTGCCCCCAGGCCCCTTCGGCCACCAGCTCGATCGCCTTGAATCCGAAGTGTGATGCCAGCACGCGGTCGAATGCCACTGGCGTGCCGCCACGCTGCACATGACCGAGGATGGTCGCCCGGGTTTCCAGCCCGGTGCGGTCCGCGATCTGCTGGGCGAGCAGCACGCTCACGCCGCCGAGTCGCACCGGGTCCGGGCTGTCGTGCACAATCTTGTTCACGACCTGCTGGCCGCCCTCGGGCCGCGCCCCTTCCGCTACCGCGATCAGCGTGAACCGCTTGCCGCGCCGGTCGCGCTCCAGGCACGCCTCGCAAATCGAATCCAGCTTATACGGAATTTCGGGGATGAGGATCACATCGGCGCCACCGGCGAGGCCCGCGTGCAGCGTCAGCCAGCCTGCATTCCGGCCCATGATTTCGACCAGCATCACCCGGTGGTGACTGGAAGCGGTCGAATGAATCCGGTCGATGCACTCCGTCGCGGTCTGCACCGCTGTGGTGAACCCGAACGTGAGCTCCGTGGCCATCAGGTCGTTGTCGATGGTCTTGGGCACGCCGATGCAGCATACGCCGCGGCGGATCAGGCCGGCGGCGCCGCTCATCGTCCCGTCGCCGCCGATGCAGATGATTCCGTCGAGCCGGCGGTCGGCGACGTGCTCCAGAACACGATCGGTCACGTCTTCGAAGATGGGACGCCCCTGATCATCCTTTCCTGTGGCGAAGTGCGCCGGGTCCGCCTTGTTGGTGGTTCCGAGGATGGTCCCCCCTACCGTCAGAATGTTCGACACGTCGTCCATGCGGAGCGGACGCATTCGGTTGCGGATCAATCCGAGGAAGCCGTCCTCGATTCCGATCACCTCGATTCCCAGCTTGGTGATCGCGGTCTTGGTGACCACGCGGATCACTGCATTAAGGCCCGGGCAATCCCCCCCACCGGTCAACACGCCGATGCGATGGATGGAAGCGGGCATGCGCATCTCCTATGATACGTGATCGGCGTCGGCCTGTCGCCGACTTGATCCCGCAACGTATAAACACCGTCGGTCACAGAAGCCCATGCTTCTGAAGCCGGTAGCGCAGACGGTCGCGAGACAGGTTAAGCAAGCGGGCCGCCTGCGTCTGGTTGCCGTGGGTCCGCTCCAAAGCCTGCTGAAGCAGGCGCAGCTCGAGCTGGCGGAGCTTCTCGAGATCGAACCCCTCCGGCGGCAGGACCATGCGTTCAAGGTCCCAGGCCCACGGATGCGGTTCGTCACGACCCAGCACCAGGTCGTCTGCCTCGATCGTGTCGCCCTTGGACAAGAGCACGGCCCGTTCGATGACGTTCCGCAGCTCGCGGACGTTGCCCGGCCAACTGTAGTTGCGCAGCCGCTCGTAGGCCGCTTCGCTGATCCGCACGATGGGCTTCTTGAACTCGGTTGCAAACCGGGCGGCGAAGTGATCGGCCAGCAGGCGCACATCGTCGCCCCGCGCCCTCAACGGCGGCAGATAAATCGATACCACATTCAGCCGGTAGAGCAGGTCCCGCCGGAACTGCCCACGGGCGATCGCGTCCTCCAGATCGCGGTTCGTCGCCGCCATGACGCGCACGTCCACCGCGATTTCCTTGGTTCCACCGACCCGCCGAAAGCGGCGTTCTTCCAGAAAGCGCAGGAGTTTGGCTTGCAACGCGGGCGGCATATCTCCGACCTCGTCGAGAAACACCGTGCCGCCGTCGGCGATCTCGAACAGACCCTTCTTCTGCATCTTGGCGTCGGTGAACGCCCCGCGCTCGTGCCCGAACAGCTCGCTTTCGAGCAACGTTTCAGAAAGCGCCGTGCACGTGATGTTGACGAACGAATTGCCCGCGCGCTCGGAGTTGTGATGAATGACCCGGGCGACCAGGTCCTTGCCCGTGCCGGTTTCACCTCGCAGAAACACGGTGGACACCCCGGTGCGGGCGACCTGCCGGATCGTCTCAAACAATGCCAGCATCGACGGATGACGCCCGATGATAGAGTCGATCCCGAACTCGCGGCTCATCTGGCGGCGCAGCTCGCGGACCTCGCGGCGCAGCTTCGTCGTCTCCAAAGCCTGATCCACCGTCAGGAGCAGATCGGCCATCTGAAACGGCTTGGTCACAAAATGGGCCGCGCCGAGCTTGATGGCCTCGACCGCGACTTCGATCGTGCTGTACGCCGTCATCATGATGACGACCGTGTCCTGGTCGACCTGTCGCAGGCGACGCAGCACCTCCAGTCCGGTCATATCCGGGAGCCGGTAGTCCAACAAGGCCAGGTCGAAGGCCCCGTCCCCCAATGTTCCCAGCGCCGCTGCCCCGGTCTCGACTTCCGCGACCTCGTAGCCGCGCTCTTCGAATTTCTGGCGCAGCATCCAGCGGATCGCGTGCTCGTCCTCGACGATCAGAACGCGAATACTCATCCCACTCTTCCGCCGGCTGACGCGTACCGCCGCCGTCCCGGCTGAAGCGGCCCGATACCCCGGCCCGGTACAGCTCCGCAGTTCCGTCCGACGGCCGGGTCAAACGTCTAGACGCGCTCGTACGGCATGTACTCGGGGTACCACATCGAATCGCGCACGAGCTGGTCGATATCGCCGTCGGGAATCATGCGGCCAATGTTCAGGCGTTTGGCCTCGCGGACGATGTTCGCCGCGATCCGGGCGCTGATTTCCCGTAGCCGACTCTGATCTGGATACAGGGCGTGCGCCTCGAGCCGGTCGGGCGTGATGCACTCGGCCAACGTACGGGCCGCGACCATGAAGAAGGATTCGGGCACTTCCGTCGCTTCCGAAATGATGGCGCCCAACCCGACGCCCGGGAAGATGAAGACGTTGTTTCCCTGCCCGATGACGTGCGTCTTGCCCTGGTACTCGACCGGCGCGAACGGGCTGCCCGTGGCGACCAGGGCGCGACCGTCCGTCCACCGGATGGCTTCGGCCGGCGTGCATTCCGCCTTCGACGTCGGATTGCTGAACGCAAAGATGACCGGTCGTTCCACATGCTTGGCCATCTCGCGCACAATCTCCTCCGTGAAGGTTCCGGCCCGGGCCGTCGTCCCGACCAGCATGGTCGGCTTGACGTGTCGCACCACCTCCAGGAGATCGAACGGGCCATCGCCGCGGAAGCCGTACTCACGCAGTTCTGCCTGCGTGAGCGCGAAGGGGCGCTTCTGCGGATCCTTGATCGGCGTGCCGTCGTGCACGAGCCCAAGGGAATCCACAAACACCTGCGCCTTATGCACCTTGGCCTGATCCTCTGTCTCCATCAGCATCGCGTCGCGCACCAGCCGGCCGATGCCGACGCCCGCCGCCCCCGCCCCGGCGTACACAATGCGCTGGTCGGACAGCTTCCCACCCGTGATGCGCAGCGCGCCGTACATCCCTGCCAACGACACCGCGGCCGTGCCCTGAATATCGTCGTTGAAGCACGGGATCCTCCGGCGATACCGGTCCAGCACCATGAACGCGATGTTCTTATGAAAGTCCTCCCACTGCACCAATGCTCGCGGAAAGACCTCCCGCACCCCGTTGACGAACGCTTCAACGACCCGCTCGTACGGCTCGCCGCGCAAACGGCGGTGCGGCCAACCCATGTAGAACGGGTCGTTGAGCAGGTCCATGTTGTCGGTGCCGACATCCAGGCTCACGGGCAACGTGAAAGCGGGGTGGATGCCCGCGCCGGCACAGTAGAGGGCAATCTTGCCGATCGGAATGCCCATCCCCCCGGCGCCCTGGTCGCCCAGCCCCAGAATTCGCTCGTTGTCCGTGACTACGATCAGCCGCACATCCGCCGGGGCGGCGTCGCGGAGAAGTTCCGGAATCCGGTCGATGTCGTCCGGGGTGATCCACACGCCGCGGGTTCGGCGGAGAATGTGACTGAACTGCTGGCACGCCTGTCCGACCGTGGGGGTGTATACGATCGGCATCAGTTCAGCCATGTTCTCCACGAGGACACGATAAAACAGCGTCTCGTTGAGGTCTTGCAGGGCGGCCAGGCCGATGTACTTTTCCAGGTCGGTGGCCTTGGCCTTGAGGTGTTCCTTTTCCAGCGCCACCTGCTCCTCGATCGTCAGAACGCGCCAGGGCAACAACCCGCGCAGATTGAACTGGTCGCGCTCCTCCTTGGTGAACGCCCGGCCCTTGTTGAACAACGGGTTGCGCAGCAGGTCTCGCCCGCACAACGAGACCTGAACCTTTCCGTCCTTGATCACGAACGGATGATGACACTTGCCCAACATGAGTACGTGCTCCTTGCTGCCTCGCCACCCGAGGGTACGTTCTGCACAACAAGAAGAGCACGATACCCGCCGAGGCACCGATGTGCAAACCCGCGCCGGCTACCGGCTACACTAACTCAGCAGGGCGATCGCGACCCGGCGCGCATCGCGCTGGCCTGCGGAGACGGTCATGTGCGCAGATGTAACAGTTCGACGCTGTCGTTTCGACCTGCGCGGTCAGGTGCAGGGCGTCGGGTTCCGTCCGTACGTGTACCGGCTGGCGTCCCGCTGGAAACTGGCGGGTTACGTCGCCAACAACATGAACGGTGCCGTCATCGAGGTGGAGGGGCCCGCGGTCCGGGTGGACAGTTTCGCCCGCGAGCTGCTCGCCCAATTGCCCCCGCTGGCCCGGGTCTCCGAGCTCGTCCGTCACGACCTCCCCCCGCTCGGCGAATCTGAGTTCCGGATCCGCCAGTCCGACGCCGCGTCGAACCGGCGTCCGGAGGTGGCACCAGACGCAGCCACCTGCGCCGACTGCCTGCGCGAGCTATTTGACCCCCGGGACCGGCGCTTCCGCTATCCCTTCATCAACTGCACCAACTGCGGACCGCGCTACTCCATTATTCGCAACCTGCCGTATGACCGCCCGCAGACCACCATGGCCGCCTTCACGATGTGCACGCACTGCGACCGCGAGTATCACGATCCTCGCGATCGCCGCTTCCACGCCCAGCCGAACGCCTGTCCTGCATGTGGTCCAAGCGTATCGCTGCGCGCGCCGTCCGGCCTTCCTTTCCCGACAGATGACCCGGTCCGGACAGCGGCCCAAATGCTGCGCACCGGCGCCATCGTCGCGGTCAAGGGCATCGGCGGCTATCACCTCGCATGCCGCGCGGACTTGGAAGCCGCGGTACAGCGATTGCGCCAACGAAAACTGCGTGACGGAAAACCCCTCGCGGTCATGGTGCCCAACCTGGACTGCGCTCGGCGTTTGTGCCGCCTCTGTGCCGCCGATGAGGAGGCGCTCCTTTCGGCGGCTGCGCCGATCGTTTTGGCTCCCAAGGCGAACGCAGAAGCGCTCGCAGAATCTGTCGCTCCGGGCTGCCGCGACTTCGGGCTGATGCTGCCCTACACGCCCCTTCACCACCTCCTGTTCGCTGAAGGCTTGGGGCCAATCGTGATGACCTCCGCGAACCTCGCCGGTCAGCCCCTAACCTACCGCGACGACCAGGCCCTGGCGGAGCTTGCCGACGTAGCCGACGCATTCCTGATCCACAACCGCGAGATCTTTCGGCCAATCGACGATTCCGTTGTGTTCACGTACCGCGGACAGGCAATCCCCATCCGGCGGGCGCGCGGCTACGCTCCTCGCCCGATTCACCTGGCCCTTCCGGTACTCGCCGGCTCTGCGGGCCAAGCACCCTCCACCGACGCGACCGGACCGGCTCCGGGTCACGCGCGTCGGATTCTCGCGGTCGGCGGCGAGCTGAAGTCGACCGTGTGCCTCCTGGACGGTCCGGACGCGATCCTCAGTGAGCATCTGGGCGACCTGACGCGTGCGGAGACGTTCCGGCATTTTCAGCGCGCCGTTGAGCGTCTGTGCCAGTTGTGCGCTTTCACGCCCGAAGTCGTGGCCTGCGACATGCATCCGCGGTACTTGGCCACCGAATACGCCCAACGCGCGGGCCTGCCGCTCGTGGCGGTTCAACATCATCACGCGCATATCGCCAGCGTGATGGCGGAGTGGGGCGACTCCGGGCCGGTAGTGGGGATTGCTTGCGACGGAACCGGTTACGGAACAGACGGCGCCATCTGGGGCTGCGAGGTACTCGTGTGCTACCAGGGAGATTTTGACCGAGCAGCTCACTCGGCATACTTCCCGCTCGCCGGCGGAGACTTGGCCGCCTTAGAAACCTGGCGACCCGCGGCCGCCCTCGTCCGCCAAGCGCTCGGCAGCGACTGGATCTCTGCGTTCGCCCGAATCGCACAGGACAAGTGGCCCTCCCTCCCGTCGCCACCCGACGGCCTCGATGCCCAAGAACTGCGCCGCTTCGACCGCCAGGTCGCGGCGGCAATCAACGCTCCCCTGACGTCCAGCCTGGGGCGTGTGTTCGACGCCGTTGCCTTCCTGCTGGGGTTGTGTTCGCACAACCGGCACGAGGCGGAAGCCGCGATGGCGCTGGAGGCGGCGGCCGCTAGCGAACCGGCGACAGTCCCCCCGCTGCCTTATGAGCTGGTCGAGATGGACGGGATGCTGCGTATGGACCTCACGCCCACGATTCGCGCGTTAGTCGAAGCGCCCGATGCGCAAGTCGCCGTGCCGGAGCTTGCGGCGCGTTTCCACGAGACAGTGGCCCGGGCCTTGGCGGATACCGCCCTGCGGGTGGCACGCCAGCGGGGCATCCGCACCGTGGCACTGTCTGGCGGGTGCTTTGCAAACCGCCTACTGCTCGCACGGACTGTCGACCTGTTGGAGGCAGAAGGCCTATGCGTGCTGTACAACCGGAACGTGCCGGCCGGCGACGGAGGTCTGTCATTGGGACAGGCTTGGGTGGCCCATTGGCGCACCCTGACCGATTGAGCGGGTGAACGCGCGACTTTGCGGCCCTCGCCGCAGCGTAATCTTGGCCGGCGAGCGTTGCGCGTGCCGCCTTAGTGCTGCGTGGCTTGGGGCGCGCCATGCGGAGGGTCTTGCCCAAGCCGCTGCCGGCATCAGCTTCCTGGTAGCGGCTCTGGATTCGCGGTCTGGTCGCCGCTTTCTCCAGACTCGGATGTGATCCTGCGCACGGAGTTGATGATGACGTCCGTCAGCGGCACGTCCTGGTATCCGAATCGGGAGCCGGTCGGGACAGTAGCAATCCGGTCGACGACATCCATGCCTTCGACCACCATTCCGAAGACCGCGTAGCCGGCGTTCGAAGTCGTACGGTCCAGATCCGGGTTATCGACGAGGTTGACGTACCACTGCGAAGTTGCCGAGTTCGGGTCGCTCGTCCGCGCCATCGCGACGGTTCCGCGGCGGTTTTTCAGGCCGTTATTCGACTCGTTCGCGATGGGGTCATGGGTGGTCTTCTGGTTCATGCCGGGCGTGAACCCGCCGCCCTGCACTACAAAGCCCGCGATCACGCGGTGAAAGATCGTCCCGTCGTAGAACCGCTCGTCCACGTAGCGCAGGAAGTTCTGCACGCTGATCGGCGCCCGGTCCTGCTCCAGCTCGATCGTGAAGTTACCCATTGAGGTGGAGACCTGCACCCGGGGGTTCGCCGTGCTGCGAATTCGGACGATCACCCGGTCGGTTGCCGACCGGCCGTTGCGGTCCGTGACCGCCAGCTCGAAGACCAGCTCGTCGTTGCCCTTGCTGTACTGCGGTGCCACGAATGTAGTTTGGGCAGCAGTGGCGTCGGCAAGCGTCGCAGTCGGCCCCAACACCTGCCGCCAACGGTATGTCAGACCGTTGCCCCGGCTGGCCGTCCCATCGAGCGTCACCTGATCGCCGGCACGCACCGACTGATCATTCCCGGCGTCGGCGGTGGGCCCTGTCGCGCCGGTCGGCCCCGTCCCGGGCGTAAACTGGAACGGCTTATAGTCTGGATCCGCCGCCACCACGACGCGCACCTCGGCCTGCCCGGTCGCGCCCACGTCGTTGTAAGCCGTGACGAGAAAAACCAAGGTTTGCTCGGCTGGCAGGGAGGGAGCAATAAACTTCGCAACGGCTTGATCTGCGTCCTGAATCCGGACCCCGGGACCGGCGGTCTGGACCCACGCGAAGTAGACAGGGCCATCATCGGTCGCCGCGGTCGCCCGCAGCTCCGCCGTCTCGCCAACCTGCACGCGAGCAGGTCCCGACGCGCTCGTCGTGATCGATCCCGGGGGCGGCGTGCCTTGCTGGTCCGTGCTCCCGTCGAAAAGCGGGCAGCCCAAAGGCGACAGGGCGATTACCGAAAGAGCGATGCAGGTCAGTCGAATCACGGCTCACTCCTCCGTGTCAACAGTACTGGGGGCAACCTCCTGTGGCCCCACCCGATACCCGATGCCATCATCCGAGCCGCGCTTCCATTGTACGTCATCGCCGCACTGGAGCGAAGCCGAAGCGCGCTCCCCGACCGCCCGAACCCCCCTGCCGTGGCCGGGAGGCCGTCCGCGATCGAACAGAAATGTCGGCAGGCTGCGCGTCACACCCCATGGGTCGTATAAACTCTCGATCTCACCCCGGCAGTTATACCAACAGGCCCGACAGGTCCTCGGCGTCGGTTCAACCCATAGTCGGTGAGCGATCTCACGCGCCGAGTGCTCAAACAAGTTGGCCACCGGTCGGGCGCGCTCTTCGACGCACACCGCGATGTTCCCCCGCGAGTCGATACTGAAGAAGCTCCGGCCCGCCCGACACCCGGGGACACCTCCATCGAGCGCCATATCGAACCTCGACAGGAAGTACGGATTGCTCAGGAAGTTCGAGTGTCGCCGCCGCAGATCCAGCAGATAAGCGCTCACACTGCCGCGCTGTGGACAGATGAATCGTCGCGAACCGGTTTTGCGGACGCCGTAAGGCTGGACCATCAAGTACGCGTCCCGGTCCGCCGCCATGCGGATCATCGTTTCGATCTGATCCAGGTTGTCGTCCATCAGGACCACCATCCAGTTGACCCGTTGCCACTTGTATTTTCGGGCGGCGGAGAAGTGCTCGATCGCGACCAACGCCCGTTCGAATGCCCCGGGCATACCACGCCGGCGGTCGTGCTGCGCCGCATTCGCATAGTCGATGCTGACAGAAACCCCCCAACAGCCGGCGGCAAAGATCTCGCGCGCCAGCTCCGGCGTGGAAAACCACCCGTTGGTGGTGATGAACGGCATGTGGTCTTCGGCAACCGCGGCGACCACGTCGACAATGTCCGGCCGCATCAGCGGTTCGCCTCCGGCCAGGCTGATGAGCAGCGCGCCCCACTCCGACAGCTTCTGGCACCCAAGGCGGAATTCCTCGACGGAAAGTTCCGGCTCATCGCCAAGGGGGTCGTGCCAGTAGTTGCAGAATGCGCAGCGGAAGTTGCAGCGATAGTTGACCTGCCAAGCGCACCAGACGGGCCGGCGAGTGGCCCAGGCCCGCGCCAGATGCACTTTCTTCTCAATGGTGGTCCGCGCCAAACCCAACTCCCTCGCGTTTTTATATCAGACCGCGACGCACGACCGCAGTTAGCCGACGGGCTAGCATAGGCTCCACATAGCGGCACGCAAGGCGTCTTGCACCCAACGACCGATAATTCGGCGCACCACCGCTTCTGTTATTCGCGCTGCCAACGACTTGCAGGGGGTTCAGTTCGGCGGTCCGACGGTCGATATGAAGAGCGCGCAAACCCTCCTTACTCTCTCACGCACCGGAACCCGCCCCCACGGGTTCCGGTTGTTTTTGGCCCTGGCCAGCAAGCGAGTCAGTATCCGTGAGCGCCACCGTCCCGGGTGTCAGAGTCGCGGGGTCGAACAATTCCACGCAACGGCCCGCCTCGCGGCAGCCGATCCAACCGTGTGCGTACTGCCGGGAACATACCCTCGATCCGTCCGTTGCCCGCGTCGGACCGCTTACCGGACGGTTTCAAGTCCGTTTGCGTTGAAAAACTCTCTCGAAAGTTCTATTGTTCAGTGTGGCTTTTTGATGCGCTGTGCGGACACGAAGCGTTCTTTCGGCAGTGAGGTTACCATGCGCCGCTGGGCTGGGCTCGGGCCGTGTCTGATTCTGTCTTTGCTGGGTCTGCGGGGGCCTTCGTTTGCAGGGGCTGAGGAAACCATCCCCGGCGAGCGCCTGGACCCGGCCACCTACGGCCCATCCGTCGTGGAATCCATGGCCACGGTGCTGGCCCGTGACCAGTACATGCCTCGTCCCTACCCGAAAGGCTTGCGCGCAGAGCACGGCGAGTGGGTGGTTCCGAGTCGGCGCGCCACCTCGTTCCCGCATTCTCCGCCGCACAACGTTATTAACAAGTGGGGCGACACCCGAATGGGTATTGCCTTCTCCCAGCCCGTGGATGTCGAGGGCGCGTATTTCGCGGGGCAAGCGGCCGAAGGCGCCTGGACCACCGGCGTCCGTGCCATCGGTTATCGCAGCGGGAAGGCGGTCCAGATCACTGAGTGGTTCGAGCAAATCGACGACCAACCACGTTGGTTTGCCATGAAACTCCGGAGCGTCGACCGGATCGAAATCGAAGCGCGGCCGGTGTTGCGTGGCGGCGGGTGGTACGGCATGGACGACTTGACGTACACCGTCGCGGACCCGGACACGGGACAGGCGCGCACCGTCGTGGTCACGTTCGATGACTTAGAGTACGGAACCACCTTGACCGGAACGACTTATGCCGGGTTGATCTGGGAGCGCGGTTCCGGGGAAATCATGGAAAGTGAGGGTGTCCCGGCTCCGCAGGTTCCGCCCGGGCTGAAACAGGACGAGGACGTCGTCACGGAGGAGCCGCCAGCGACGCTGCTCGACACGCGCGCGGTGCTACCCGCCCTGTATCGAACCTTCCAAGGCGTAATCCGCGGGGACGCAGGTCAGTACTCGTACCCGCCGGATACGTGCGGTGCGATCGGGCCCAACCACTACGTCGCAGTGGTCAACACGAACTTCTCGGTGTACACGCGCACCGGGACGCGCCTGATCAACGTGTCACTGGGGAGCTTTCTGCCGGGTTCACGGGGCGACCCGCGCGTCCTGTTCGATCATCACAGCGGCCGCTGGGTGGTTATGAACACCGACTTCGACACATCCGCCACGATCTACCTGGCCGTCTCGCTTACGAGCGACCCCACGGGAAACTGGTTCAAGACCAGCTTCGTCAGCGCCCAGGGCGGGGACGCGGGTCGCTGGCCGGATTACCCCACGCTCGGCGTCGACGCGAACGGCATCTACATCACGGCGTACATGGTCGGCGGCCCGGGCCACACGATCTTCGCGATCGACAAGGCGCCGCTGATCGCTCCGTCTCCCAGTCTCGGCACGATTACGGCCTGGCGGAACCTGGCCTGGGCGTATGCGATTCAACCGTGCCACACCTACGGCACGCCCGCGGGCGAGTATTTCGTGTCGGTCGAAAGTTCCAGCCAACTGCGCTTGCGCCGGGTGAACCCGCCGCTGACGGCCCCGACGCTGACCAACGTTGGAACGATCACGGTACCCAGCTTCAGCGCGCCGCCCACGGCCCCCGCGCTCGGCAGCTCTACCGACCTCGACACAGTCGACCAGCGGCTGATGATGGCCGTCTACCGCAATGGGTCCATCTGGACGGCACACACGATCGGCTATCAGGGTCGTGCGGCTTGCCGCTGGTACGAAATCCAGGCCTCGCCGCGGCAACTGTTGCAGTCTGGCACGGTGGCCAGCGAGACACTGTATTTCTTCTTCCCTTCCATCATGGTAAACCAGTACGGCCATGTGGCGATGGCCTTCAGTGGGTCGAATGCCAGCCAATACGCCGGGTGCTACTACACGGGCCGGGCCGTGACCGACCCGCCTGGTGCCATGGCGACGCCCGTTCTGTACAAGGCCGGCACTGCACCACAAAACAACATTGACGGGTATGGCCGCAATCGCTGGGGCGACTATAGCTATACCACGCTCGACCCCACCGACCAGACCATGTTTTGGACGATTCAGGAATACGGCCATGCCAACAACATCTGGGGTACGTACGTTGCCGCCCTCACCCTTGGCGGCGACTGTAACGGGAATGGCGTGCCCGACTACCAGGATATAGCCAGCGGCACGAGCGCCGATTGCAACGGCAACGGCGTGCCCGACGAGTGCGATATTGCGGCCGGCACCAGCGCCGATTGCAACAATAACGGCGTTCCCGACTCCTGCGATCTGGCCGGCGGCACCAGTGCCGACTGCAACGGGAACAATGTGCCCGATGAGTGCGATATCGCAGGTAGCACCAGCCAGGATTGCAACGCGAACGCGCGGCCTGATGAGTGCGACATCGCCAGCGGTTCGAGCGCTGACTGCAATGGCAACGGTGTGCCGGACGAGTGCGACCGGAGCGCCTGCGCCGGTCAGCCATGGTGCAGCGATTGCAACGCCAACGGTGTGATCGATGCGTGTGACATTTCGGGCGGCCAGAGCCTCGACTGCAACGGCAACGGCGTGCCGGACGAGTGCGATCTGGCTGACTGCGACGGTAGCGCCTGGTGTCAGGACTGCAACGCCAACGGCGTGCCGGATGCCTGCGATATCTTGTATGGCACGAGCCGCGACTGTGGCCTGAACGGTATCCCAGATGAGTGTGACATCGCCAACTGCGACGGCAGCCTGTGGTGCCGTGACTGCAACAACAACGGCGTGCCGGACGGGTGCGACTTCGTTGGCAATTTCACACTCGCATCGCCGGTGTATACACCACTCGGTTACCCTGCGGAGTATGTCCTAACGTTGTGGAATGCCCCCGCCGCCATGAGCGATGTGACGCTCACCTTTACGGCGCTGGGAGATATCAATGCCGCGGATGAGTATATCAGCGTCGACTTGAACGGCACGCCCGTCGGCGCCGCTTACCAGAGCGGCGGAACCTGGTACCAGTGCGTGCCCGATCAAGTGGCGACACTGAATGTCCTCGCGGTCACCTTTAACACCGCGCGTCTCGCGGGCGGCGGAAACGTCACCATTCGCATGGTTCCGAGCCCGGCTGTAAGCCCGGTGCAGTGCACCCAGACGGCTTTGCAGGTTGTCGTGTCCTACCAGATGGCGTCAGCTAGCGCAGACAGTAACGGAAACGGGATTCCGGACGAATGCGAGGGCGCCTGCCCCGGCGACATGAACTGCGACGGGAGCGTTACCTTTGCAGACATCGAACTGTTTGTCGAAGCACTCAATGGGCAGGCATCATGGACCTACGAATGTCCGTGGCTTGCCGGCGACTGCAACGGCGACGGCGACGTGACGTATGCAGACATTGAGCCGTTCGTACTGCGCCTGGGAAGTACCTGTCCCTGATCTTTCCACGAATGTAGCGGGTGCCGATTGGAATTCGCGCTGGAGGTTGAAGCATGTTGACACGCCTCTGTCTGGTTGCTGCGGTACTGTTTACCTCCGTGGGTGGATGGGCGGATGCACCGGCCACACCTGCGGGCTATCAGTACTACTATTTCGACGAACCCGTCGCTCTCTATCTCGACACAACGCAGGTCGCCCTGCACGCGAGCGATCCGGACGGTGCGGCGCGCGTGCGCAGTGCTATCGCCGGCGCCGGGCTTTCTGTCGACAACTTGCGCTCCCACACCTTGCGCGAGTGGTGGATCGCCGGCACACCGGCCGACCGACGGGACGAAGCGTCCGTCAAGAGTGTCATCGCGCGCCTTAGCGGCGATAAAGCGGCAGACTTTGTTTCTCCAGTGTTCCTCGATCCGCGCGGCCTGCGGGTGGTTATCACGCCCTACATCCTGGTGCGTTTTCGTCCTGAAGTCTCCCTCGATCGGGTGGAGGCGTTATTGAGTGCAGCCGGCGGGCGCGTGGAGCAGGCCGATTTTGGCGGTATGGAGCGCGCCTATCGAGTGCGTAGCCTGGCCCGGGACGGCTTTACCGTTCTGGACACCGCCAATGCTCTTGCCCTGCTTCCGGATGTGGAGTGGGCGGAGCCCGATAAGCTGATCCAGGGCAAGTTGTATTTCATTCCCAACGATCCTGGTTTCTCCAACCAGTGGGGGCTCCATAATACGGGCCAGTCCGGCGGAACGGTCAACATGGATATCGATGCTCCCCAGGCCTGGGACATCACGACCGGCAGTTCATCCATCGAAGTGGCTGTTTTGGATTTGGGCGTCCAGCTTAACCACCCAGACCTGGCCGCCAACCTGATCGACGGTTACGACGCAACGGGCAACGGCACCGGTGGCGGTCCTCTGAATTCCTGCGATAACCATGGCACCGAGGTGGCTGGCTGCATCGTAGCACTTACCAACAACAATTTGGGCGTCGCGAGCGTCGCCCCTGGCTGCCGCGTGCAACCGATCAAGATTGGCGTTGCGAACGTACCTTGCGACGGCTATTTCAGCGCGCTCGACAGTTATCTCGTCAACGGTCTTGACTGGGCCCGTACTAATGGGGCGCGCGTCACGAATTCCAGTTTTGGCTGGGGTGCTTCCTCCGCAGTCACCTCGGCGTACAACACAACGTACAGCTATGGCCTCGTGCATTTCGCGGCATCCGGGAACGATGGAGCCTCCAGCATCAGCTATCCGGCCAGTCTGGACAGCGTCAATGCCGTCGGAGCCTTGAACCGCAACGGCAATCGCGCGTCCTTCAGCAACTACGGGACCGGTTTAGCGTTCTCGGCGCCCGGCGTCGATATCTATACTACGGATCGCACCGGGTCCGCGGGCGACGCGAGCGGCGATTACGTCTGGGTCGACGGCACGTCCTTCGCCTCGCCTTATGCCGCCGGAGTGGGTGCCCTGGTTCTCTCGCGCAACAGCGCGCTCACCCCCAGCCAGGTGAGTTCCGTCATCGCTGTTACCTGTCGCGACCGCGGCGCTACCGGCTACGACACCGTCTACGGTTGGGGCTTCGTCAATGCCTACAATGCCGTGCTGACCATGGGCAATCCGCCGCAGTCGTTCAATCTCCTGACACCCGCGAACGGTGCCACCGCGGTCAGCACCACGCCGACTTTTACGTGGTCGACCTCCACAAACGCAACATCCTACACGCTCCAGGTAGCGATGGATCCGAACTTTTCGTATCCGGTAGTCAACCAGACGGGCATCACGTCGACGGCGTACACGCTTAGTGGCAATGGCCTGGCGGAAGAAACGCTCTACTACTGGCGTGTGATCGCAGTTTCGGACGTAGGCTCACAGGTTTCCACGCCGCCGTACCGCTACTTTACGACCTGGCGCGACTGCGACGACAATGGCCAGGACGACTTCCAGCAGATCAATGCCAATCCGGCACTGGACTGCAACGGCAACGGGTGGCTGGACGTATGTGACATCGCTGCCGGGACGAGTCTGGACTGCAACCAGAACAACATCCCGGATGAGTGCGATCTCGCCGCGTGCAGCGGTCAGGCCTGGTGCAGCGACTGCAACAACAACGGCATCTTGGATGTCTGCGATCTGGCGACCAGTTTCCAGGTCATGTCGCCCGTGTACACGCCGCTGGGAACACCTACCGTCCATACGCTTACCCTCATCGCGCCTCCCGATGCGCAAAGCAGCGTGCTTTTGTCGTTCACAGCGTATGGCGACATCAACGGTACGAACGAGTATGTCGATGTGGCCATAAACGGAACGCTGGTCGGCACGGTGTATCAAGCGTCCGGGTACTTCTCGTGCGTCGCCAACCAGACCGACTCGTTGACGGTACCTGCCGCGACGTATAACACCTTAAAGGCGAACGGCGGTGGTAACGTTTCCGTTTCGTTGACACCCAGTGTCAATGTCAATCCCACGGAGTGCGGGTCGAACCCGACGACCATCCGCGTGACCGTCTCCTATTCGCGCCAGCCGGCCAGCAGCGACTCTAACGGTAATGGCGTGCCTGACGAATGTGAGACAGGTGCCTGCTGCTATCCGAACGGGTCCTGCGTCGTTCTGATGCAGAGCAACTGCACCTCTGGCGGCGGCACGTACCAGGGCAATGGCACGAGCTGCTCGCCGAATCCGTGCCCGCAGCCAACGGGTGCCTGCTGCTATGCCGATGGCTCGTGCATCGTCCGCACGCAGTCGGAGTGCAGCGGTACCGGCGGCACGTACCAGGGCAACAACACGACTTGCTCGCCGAATCCGTGCCCGCAGCCAACGGGTGCCTGCTGCTATGCCGATGGCTCGTGCATCGTCCGCACGCAGTCGGAGTGCAGCGGTACCGGCGGCACGTACCAGGGCAACAACACGACTTGCTCGCCGAATCCGTGCCCGCAGCCGACGGGCGCGTGCTGCTACGCTGACGGTTCGTGCGTCGTCCGCACGCAGGCCGAGTGCAGCGGTACTGGTGGCACGTATCAGGGCAACAACACGACTTGCTCGCCGAATCCGTGCCCGCAGCCGACGGGCGCTTGCTGCTACACAGACGGCTCGTGCGCCATATTGACGGAGGCCGAATGCGTTGCTGGCAGCGGGACTTACCAAGGGGACGGCGTGTCATGCATGCCGAACCCGTGTGCGCCGCCACTGTGCCCTGGTGACACGAACTGTGATGGGAGCGTGACGTTTGCCGACATCGACTACTTCGTCGAGGCGCTGGCTGGCGAGGAGAACTGGACGCACTGGCCGTGCCCGTGGTTGAACGCAGACTGCAACGGCGACGGCAGCGTGACCTTTGCAGACATTGACCCGTTCGTCGCACTGATCGGCACCACTTGCCCGTAAGGGCTAATCTTGGCCGGAGCTGAAAGCCTGTTCGCGGCGGGCTAGCGGGCGGTCGAGAAACGCGCAAGGCGACCGCCGGGTCTTTGGGCCCGGCGGTTCGTCTTGGCGTGCGTTTTGGGCGGGCGGCCCCCGGCTCGGCAAGAGGTCCCCGCGGGTCGCCTACTTCTTGAGGGCCTGTTCGTACTCCCGCAGCGTTTCTTCAAACTGTCTGCGCAGGTCCTTGTCGGCGGCTACCAGCTCTACGACCTTCTTCTGACAGTCGATGGCCTCCTGGACCTTGCCATTATCGAACAGCGCCCGCGCATACGTGTCGAGAATCATGAAATCCTTGCTTTCGGTGAGCTCGTTGGCCAATTGGGCGGACCGCAACGCCAGCTCGAGGTCGCGCCCCTTGATGTCTTTGGAGGTCAGAATGGTCCACGACAGCTCATTCAGCAGGTCCGGATCGTTCTTCACCGCTGTAAAGGCCTTCTCGCCAAGCGCGCGACTGTCCTTGGGGTCGGCGGACTGGCCTGCGGCCTCGAAGTACTTCACGAGCGCCTCGCGCTGCGCGGTCAGCTTCTCCATCTTCTGCTTGGACGCCTTCTCTCCCACCTCGCGCAGCTTCTGAATGTCGTACTTCCCGGTCAGGATGGTGGCCAGCACCTCGTCCAGGCCGAAAACGGGGTGTCCCTCCCAGACGATTTTGCCCTGCTTGTCGACCACGAAGCACTGCGGAATCCCGTCCTTCTTAAAGCCGTCCATGTACGCACGGTCGGTGGGCGCGTCGTTCTTGTCCTCATAGCCAATGATGTATCCCATCCGATCGCCCATCACGTTCACGAAATTCGTAACGGCCTCAAGGCTCCGGTCGCTGCTGGAGATGCTCACCACCACGACGCCCTGGTCACGGTACTTCTTTTGCAGGGCGGTCATGTGGGGAATACCGCGGATGCAGGGCCCGCACCACGTCGCCCAGAATTCGATCACGTAGATGTTCTTTCCGCGCCCCTCCTTGAGGTCCACCGGCCCACCCTTGACCCACTTCTTGACATTCAGCGGCGGGGCCACGTCGCCTAATTCCAGTGCCACGGCCGGCACGCCGACCAGCAGCCACGCTCCCAGCGTTATCAGCGGCAGCCTCCGAATACGCATGTTCTCTCCTTCCAGTGTAGAAACCCGATCGGCTCGCGATCCACCATACCCGCCGCGCTGCCACCTCCGCAAGGACGCCCCCGCCGCGCGACGCCGCGAGCGGCTCAGCCGAATACAGGCCGTTGCAGCCGGAACTCGTGAAACGAGCGCAGCAGAAGCAGGTTGGGCAGCAACCGCAGCACCAGCGACCCGAGGCACAGCAGCGTGAACGGGTGCCCGATCGTTACCGGACCTAAGACCAGTGGCAGCCTGACATGCGTGGCGACCAGTGCCCCGGCGAGCGTGCCCAGCGCCGTCCCCGTCGTTACGAACAGGGCGTTGTACGCGCTGCATCGGGCCCGCTTGGGCCCCGTAACGACGTCGAACAGATAATTCATGCTCGCGATCCCGAACGCGGACGTTACCAGCCCCTCGTACGCCTGCACGAGCGCGAACCACCACAACTCCGTCGCACCCAGCAACAGCAGCGGAATGAAAACCATCCCGATCCCGCCGATGCTCAGCACGCGCTTGCTTCCGATGCGGTCCGTCAGACGTCCCCACAGCAGCGACGATCCGAAGTACGCGAGCCAGTTGACCGCAGTCAGCACGGCAAACGCGGCCGGACTGAAGCGCAGCTCGCTCAGCACATACCAGAAGAAGAACGGCCCCACGAACCCGACGCCGGCATTCAGCCACATGCCGTAAAACACAAACCGCCCGAAGTGCGCGCGCGGCGCCCGCCGTATGAATTCCAGCAGCGTGAAGCGATCGGACGGCTGCCGTCGGTACGGCGGCTCGTGCATCTGATGCAGATAGCCGGCCGACACAAGCCGGGCCAGCATGGCCGTCACAAACAGCGTGAGAAACGCGAAGTTCTGCCCGCTTAGACCGGCCAGGCCAAGCCCTGGGTGTCCGCGTGCATAGGTGACCCATGCCCCGGCAGTGAGCGAAGACGCGATCAAACCGACGCCGATGAGCGTATTCCGCAGGCCGAAATAGCGCCCGCGCCGGTCGATGGGGACAAGCTGTCCCATCAGGCTGTTCCACGCCGGTCCGCCGAAGTTCCCGAAGCCGATGTACAGCGTGAAAGCCGCGAGCATCAGCCAGTAACCGATCGGCTCGGGCAGGAACATGCCCGCGCAAAACGGCACCCACGTCAGCGCCTGTGCGGTCGCGGCACCGACACAGATCGCCCGCCGGCGTCCAAGCGCATCGACGACATCGGCGGCAACGCATTGCACGATCGCCCCCGCCACACCCGGCAGCGCGGTGATGCCGGCCAGACGCAGCAAGCCCCCCTGGCCGAGGATGATGAAGGGACTGACGTAGCGCTCGCCCGCCCCGGCCATCACGGCCCACGCAACGCCGTCCTTGATCGAACTGCGGAGCGACCGCTCGACGGACCGTGGGTCGATGCTATCCGGCGCTGGCGCCCCTGCCGAAGCCCAGCCCGACTCACTGGGCTGCACCCCTATCTGATTTCTGAGCGGCCCGGCCGCCAAGGCAGCCGCACCGCTCTTAGAAGCCTCGGTTTCCGACATCCTCGTTCTCTTCCTTCCCAGAGGCGCTATTCTAGCGGTCCGGGCTGGCGAAGCGACGTTCGGCGGGAGGTCGACCGAGTCCTCAGGGGCCAGTCGCCGGGGTCGGACACGCCAGTATGTCGCAGTGGTCCATCGGAACGGCGGTCAGCGGTTCAAGCCGGCCCGCTGCGACGATCCTAAAGAGGCGATAGCTGCGACTGGTGAGGAAGTGGCACAACTCGCTTGCGCTGCCCCCCATCGCAGTCAGGAACTCGTTGTTGCACTCCGTGAGTATCAACGGTCGGTCGCGCTCGATGCAATGGATCATCCCGTGCAGCGCACGCAGCTCCGCTCCCTCAATGTCGAGCTTGACGAACCGAATGGGTGGCAGTTGGTCCAGGAACGTGTCGATCGTGGTGGTCTCGACCAGCGCCGTTTGCGCCGCCTGTGCTCCCAAGTCGCGCAGGGACGAGTGTCCTGTTCGAGCGCGCGAAGCGAGGAACAACCGGGCATGTCCACGGCGGTCCGTTACTGCCTGGCCATGAACGTGGATGTTAAACCGCGGGTTCAAGGCTGCGGTCGCTCGTAGCCGGCGCAAAACTTGCGGATTCGGCTCGAAAGCGTGTACGCAGCCGGCGGGGCCAACCAGCCATGCCGCCACGAGCGAGAAGTAGCCCATATTCGCGCCGATGTCGAGTACGTTGTCGCCGGAACGCAGCACACGCACGAACTGTCGGGTGATTCGTTCGCCCAGCTCCAATCCGTGCACGTAGACCCAGCGGCCGTTCTCATCGACGGGGTCTACCGACATACGAAGACCGTTACCGATTCCGACCGCTCTGGGTCTTATCCGCCGAAAGACAGCGTCTTGGGCCTGTAGCCAGCGCAGCAATCGCCATCGCCCGGGCAGTCCGTGGCACCGTCGTGTCACCGCGGACACACTTGCCACCGCCAACCGCCGCAGAAGCTCGCTCGAGCGAACGCCGGGGCAGCGGCGTGCCTGTTCGGGTGCGCTTTTGCGCGCTTCAGCTTGAACGAAGTCCAGAATGTCCTGGGCCAGCCTATGTACGTCGCGTGCCTCCTTGGGACGCGCAGCACGTGCGGCTGGTAGTGCGGCTTCCAGCTCCGCGGGGTCACGCACCCAGCAGAAGTCGAAGCGCTCCGCCAGCGCTTCCAGGAACTCCCGCTGGTGGTCTCCGGCTTTTTGTTGGTCGGGGACGGCGATGAACGGGCGCCCGGAATGAATGCACTCCGTGACCAGACCCGTCCCGCCGTGGGTGATGATCAGATCAGCCTGCTCCAGGCGCGCCCGCAGGTCGCGTTCATAACGCACCCAGGCAAAGTGTCGGGGCTCATAGGAGCCCGAACCGATCTGCCCGAACGTGTTCGGCGCCAGCCGCCCCGCCAGAACTAACCGATCCACTTCGGCCACTAGCGCATCAAAATGCTCGGTTCCGACCGTTACGAGGGCGGACGGGAGAACGCGCGTCGACGTGCGACCATCTGACGCGCACTCCGTTCGGCGGCGCGTCGTCGATTGCCGGCTCGTCGTGTCCAGGTCGATGCTCATAGGACGCTTCCGGCAAAGCGGCTATTCGGGCAGAGCTCGGCCAGCTTCGGCCACTGTACGTAAAAACGGTCCGCCAGCCGCAGGCGGTATATCAGTTGCCCGGTACGCGACAGCCGTCGCACGCGTGTAAGCGTCTCCACGAACACGCAACGGACACGCAGCAAGCGAGCGGCGGCGAAAAGCGGGACGGCCACGGCGGTCCCCAGCGCCAGCACAGCGTCTGGCCGCAGCCGTCGGATGAGTCGATACGCCTCGACGAAGCCCCGCCCGAGCCACAGCAGGTTGACCAGGTGTCGCCACGGCCGCCCCTGCGCGCGACCGAGGTAGTGAATGGGATGGCGTTCACCGGGCAGCGGGGTCGGCTGCTCGGCGCAGCCATGATGCCGATGCGTCCCATACGCGTAGGCGACGCGTACACGTTGCGGGTCGAAGGCCTCCAGCAGGCGACGCGTTTCGCGATACCAGCCGCCGCCCGACAGCACAATGAGTATCAGCGGCCGTTTAGCGTCTGGGTTCACCCGAGTCGCCTCAAAGCCCACCGCCGGCGGCACGCGTCCTGCGCGTGACTACTACTCCATCGGACGCGTGGCGCAATGGGTTTCGGGGGGACGGACCCCCGGCCACCTTGCTCGCCGCCGGCATGGGCCCGGTCACAACGCGCACCCGGTGCGCCTCGGCCGATCTGAGCACTGGCTGACCGGCCGATAAAGCTGAGAAACGTCGGTTTCGTCGGCGTCGAGACGCGAGCAGCCCACGGGCGCTACCGTCATCTTGTTTCGCGAGCACGCATGAGTGACTGGCTTGGTCACACGTCGCCGGACTTCTACGTCGCCTGTCACTCCCATGTACACAACTGGGGCGGCGGAGCAGCTTTCGCGGCCGGCCTTCAGCAAGCCTTTCGCACGCTCGGGTACGAGGCCCTTGTCTTGGGCATTGACGACGGCGCCCAAAGCCCCGATCGGCGCACAGCTTGCGAAGGGCGCGTGAACGTGCGCAGCGGCGTGCCGGCCCGGCTCTGGCGCGTCCGTAGTTGGCTATTGCCGCGCTACATGGCGGGCCAGTTGAGGCACCTCCCGCCGCCCCGCGTTGCCTTCGTGGCTGTCAGTCCGACCTGGGTGGTAGCGGCGCGCCGGGCGTGGCCGCAAGTGCCCATCGTCTTCGTTTTCGCGTGCCTATTGACGAATTGCCTCCCGTTCACGTGGCCGCCGCGACGCCGGTCGCTTTGGCAGCGGCTCGACCTGGCGGCAGTTCGCCGCATCGAGCAAAAAGCCTTCGCGTCGGCTGAGCTGGTACTGGCACCCACCCAGCACGCCGTGGACGAGATCCGAGCATTTATCGGCCGACGACTAAACAAGCTGCAACTGTGCGCCTACGGCGTTTGCGCCGTGGCGACTTCGTGCAGATTGCGGTTGCAACAGCGAGAGGCCCTGGGCCTGCGTCGGGATGACTTTCTCGTGGCCGCGGTGGGCACGTGTGACCGCAACAAGGGCTTCGACCTGGCTATCCGCGCGTGGCCCCACGTAGACCCGTCGGCCCGACTAGTCATCATCGGGGACGGCCCGGAGCGCGTCGTATTCGAACGCCTCGTGTGGCAGACCGGGCAGGCCGACCGCATTCGGTTTGCGGGGTCGCAACGGCAGATGGCCCCGTGGTATGCCGCCGCCGACTGCGTGCTTTCCACGAGCTACTACGACACATTTCCCAATGTGCTCCTGGAAGCCATGTCGGCCGGCCTCCCCATCGTCGTGCCGGAGCATGACCCGCCCCGCGTATATGCAGGTATGTCCGAGATCGTGCAGAAGCACGATTGCGGCGTCCTCTACGCACGATCGGACGTCACCGCCCTGGCGACCGCGCTCAACCGGCTGATACGCGATCGAGAGTTGGCAATGAGGCTGGGCGATCGCGGCAGGCAAGCCGCGCAGCAGTGCTATCAACGGCAAGCGGCAGCGACGCTGATACTGCAACACCTTGGGCAACGGCCACAGCCCGTTCCGCCCCCCAGGGCCCGGTACCGGTCCTTCAGCATACGCCCGCTGCGCGCGTGCCAGTGAAACCGCGGGCGCCGCGCTGGGGGGTGACGCGCTTCGCCGGCCGAGTTGAGCCTTGCCTTACGTTGCGCGGGCGCCTTGCCCCCCTACCGCGAGCTAAGTATACGCCGAATCGGCACGGTCCAGCAGACTGACAGTAGGCCCGTGAGCGGTCCACAGCGAGCAGGTCGACAGTCTCCGCATCAGCGGGCAGGAACTTCCGACGACGCACATCGCCGAGGAAGCAGGCAGAGGCCGACGGCCGAAATAAGTCGCCGCCACTCCCACTTCGGGCGAGCGGGAGCGTACCAGAACGACCAAAGCCCGTAACGGACGGCCGCTCCGTAGTGCCCTTTTCTGTAGGCGTGGTCACGCATGGCCGCTAGCGTCCGGGCCATTCCGCGGCGCCAGCTCGGTTTGCAGTCCGGCCGGTAGCGCAGCTTCCGGCGGAGCCGTCGATGGGTGGCCAGCTTGTACTCCAGGCACGTATCCCGATCGCGCGACAGACCGGCGGGCGTGTCGTCGTCGTAGTACGCCACCAGAGCATCGACGTACACCCCCGGCCCGTGGCAGGCAAGATCGACCCAAAGATGGTAGTCGTTTGCGCGCAGAAGGTCCTCGCGGAACAGCTCTGTATCTTCCAGAACACGCCGTCGCACCATCACCGTGGGCGTCGGCATGAAGTTCTCCGTAAACAGCAGCGGGGCCAGGTCCACCGGGCGATCGAACTGTATCGACGGTACGGCGTGCGGCCGCAGCCGACCATCCCGGTAGCGCGCGATCGCGCGGCCCGTGACGAGGACGGCGTCCGGCCAACGCTGTAGCGCTGCGAGCTGACGCTCGGTCTTGTCCGGAGCCCACTCGTCATCGGTGTCCAGGAAGGCGACAAACTCGCCTTCGGAAGCCCGGATGCCCGCATTTCGGGCGGCCGAGACCCCACAATGAGGCTGCCGGATGTATTGCAGCCGGTCTCCGTAGCGCGCCGCGACCCCCGGCGTGTCGTCCGTGCTGCCGTCGTCGATGACCACGATGTCACACCGGTCAGCGACTGTCTGGCGCAGCACGCTCTCGATGGCGCGCGGCAAAAGTTGCGCCCGGTTGTAAGTCGGAATAATGACTGACACACGTCCGTTGCCGTTCCGACCAGGCAAGCGTAGCCTCCTGAGCGCGCTGCGGGCGTCCCGCAGCACTTGCCGGCACCGCGCGCTATCGGGGAGCACGTCGTATTCGCTTGAGGACCGGAGAACGACGGCGCCGATATCCTTCACAGCAGGAAATCGCCTTACCGGCCGGAATACCGCGTTGGGATACGCCGCGGGGCGTAACCACCGAGGGTTTCACGAGCAGAGCTTAGGCGTGGTTTGCACCCGGCGGCCGGACCTGCCAGCGGGGCCGACACGCGTGGCTCAGCCCGCCATCATCGTTGAAAACCTCTCGAAGCAGTACCGGATTGGTCGACGCCGGCCGGTGAGCGACGACCGCTGGTTTGGTGTGCACCGCGTGTTGCGTCTGGGCAAGGCGCGTCACGCCAACGAATCCGGCGACGACGGCCGGTTCATTTGGGCGCTCAAGCAGGTTTCCTTCGACATTCAGCCCGGCGAGGTGGTCGGCATTATCGGTCGCAACGGCTCGGGCAAGAGCACGCTGCTCAAGATTCTTTCCCGCGTGGTGACGCCAACGGCCGGCCGGGCCGTCGTGCGCGGTCGCCTCGGAAGCCTGTTGGAAGTGGGCACCGGCTTCCATCCGGAACTTACCGGCCGCGAAAACATCTATCTCAACGGGGCCATCCTCGGCATGTCGCGGGCTGAGGTCCGGCGCAAGTTCGATGAGATCGTCGCCTTCGCCGAAATCGAGCGGTTCCTCGACACGCCGGTGAAGCGCTACTCGAGCGGAATGTACGTCCGACTGGCCTTCGCCGTGGCCGCTCATCTGGATCCCGACATACTCATCGTGGACGAGGTGCTCGCCGTCGGGGACATTGACTTTCAGAACAAGTGTCTCGGGAAGATGGACGGCGTCGCCCGCAGCGGACGAACCATCCTCTTCGTCAGCCACAACCTGCATGCGGTCGCTGCACTGACAACACGCACGCTGCTGCTTCGCGATGGGCGGATCGTCTTCGACGGTCCGACCGGCGACGCCTTGGCGGAATACCTGCGCATGCGGAACGCCGGCGAGCCCATTTATGTCAACACGGCCTCCGCGACGGAGCCGCGCGTCCTGCGCGTGGCAGTGCACACGTCGCACGCGCACCAGGTGCAGATGCACGGGTGTCCGCTCGAAATCGAGATCGATGTCCACACGCCCCATCCCCTTCGCAACGCTGGCCTCGCGGTGCAGATCTGCAACAGTTCTCAGGAGCCGGTCGCGTATCTGGGCATCTGTGACGGTGAGCAACCGCTGTGCCGCGCCCCGGGGACGTACCGGCTCGTGTGCCGCGTTCCCGCACTGCGCCTGTACATGGGCCGCTATACACTCCGGGTCCGCTTTGCGAGAGCAGAACCACTGGAAGGACTCTGTCCCTTCGAGGTCGTCATGGGTGGGCGGCGCAGCGATCGCGACTGGTCGCCCGGGGTGTGCGCATACCTTGAAGATGGTGAGTGGGAGGTCAACCGGCTGGAGCCGGCCTCGATGGCAGCCAATTGTTCGTGAAGGCTGGACCCTTTACGGTTGAACCAGCGGCGGTGCGCAGGAACCTGGCGCCGGCCCTTGATCGCAACTCCAATGTCGTGTGTCCTTGCTGCGGATCCGCGGCCGAAGGCTCAGCGGGACCCGAGCACAAACGTGCCGAATGTGCGGATGAGGATCGCGAGGTCCAGGTCCAGCGAGCGGTGCTTGAGGTAGTAGAGGTCATAGCACAGCTTGCGGTGGGCGTCCGCCACGCTCGCGCCATAGCCATAGTGAATCTGCGCCCAGCCGGTCAGCCCAGGCTTTACGAGGTGCCGCAGCCGGTAGTGTGGCAACAATCGCTCCAGTTGACGGACAAACACCGGGCGCTCCGGCCGCGGCCCGACCAGCGACATGTCGCCCAGGAGAATGTTGACCAGTTGCGGCAGCTCATCCAGTCGCGACCGGCGCAGGATGCGCCCGACACGGGTAACGCGGTCATCGTTGGCGGCTGCCCAGCGCGCCCCGTCCTTCTCGGCGTTAGAGCGCATCGTCCGGAATTTGTAGATCGTAAACAGCCGGCCAAACTGGCCGACACGGAGCTGCGTGAACAACAGCGGACGACCGCTTTCGATCCAGATCGCCAAAGCAATAAGCGGCCACAGGGGCAGCGACACCAGCAGTCCGACCAACGCCACCATAATATCCATGATGCGTTTGCCGGCGTCGTAGCTGCTGTGGTTCTGCACATCGGCGCGTAAGAACCACTCTGCGGTGATACTGTCCGCCGGGACTTCCCCCATCAGCTTCTCTACAAGCGTGGTCTGATCCGTGACCCGACAGCCCTGTTCGAGGCATGTCGCGACAATGCGCCCCAGCGCCGGATGTCCTGCCAACGCCCCGCTGACGACGACTTCGTCGACGCCATGTTCCGCCACCAGCCGCCGCAGGTCTGCCGCGGTACCGAGCCGCGGGCAGGTTTCGTCCGCGGCGACCGCACTGGTCATCCGTGCTTCTTCTCCGCGACCGGCTGTCCCTCGTCCTGAACGGTCTTCGATGCGCTCGCTCGCGGGTTCGGGGGGCACGTGGCCAACCACGCAGTAGTGCCGCCCACGAAGATCGCCGAGGACGCGCGCCAGACGATGGGCGTCTGCCGCGCTGCCCACACACAGGAGCCGAACGCGGCTGCGGGTCAGTACCTCGTGCGTGACCAATCGAAGCGGAACCGCAACGAGCAGGTACGTAACGCAGACAGCAACCCCACTCCACCGGCTGAAGTGCGCGTACAGGAAGACGGACAAGCACGCGAACGCAAGCCCGGTGCCCAACGCGAGCGCCATTACCGAGCGGAACAGGATGCGGCCACGCGAAAGCAACGTCGGACGCTCGTATAGTCCGAAAACAAGTCCGGCCAGCGGAATGCAGACGGCGAACGCAGCGCTGGCGAGCCACGGGCTAGCAATCCAGGCATAGCTCGTCCCCGTCCCCAGGAGAATGGACTGCGCACCCAAGGTGGCCAGCACGATGAGGAGCACGTCCAGACACACCCAGGTCGTGCTGGACAGCGACAGGATGAACCGCCGTATCCGGGAACGAGCGGGCCGGTCCGGCGGCGTCGTAGAGCGCGCACGTGCACCGGGCCGGACGGAGGGCAAGCTCACGCGCGACGAGATGGTTACAGCATCGCTCATCACCAGCTACTCTCCGGTTCGCCGGTGATATCGACCACCGTCGATAACTGCATGAGATTCCGGACAATCCTGCCCCTTAAGAACGCGGCTTACGCATGTCACCCGGCAATGAATCCGATAATGCCCCAGGAAAGGGTCATCGGAGCGCGACTATGCGACAACAAAGAGCGACCATCGCCGCCACCTTGGCGATCACTACGATGCTGAGCGGGTGCGCCACGCGGCGTAGTCAGGGGTACGAGCCGCGCCTCGACCTGTCGCTTCTGGCACCCGGTCTGGCGGCACCCGACAACGCCTTCACGTTGCTGGCAGAGGTTCACACCGAGGGTCGTTTCGCCTGTCCGCTCGCCGTGGCGAAATTCGGTTGGGCGGGCGACGAGAGCGCGCCGGCGCTCGTGTTCCAGACGCTCAGCCCGGAGGAAGAAGCCCGCTGGACCGAGCAGGTCCGGGGCGTCGCCGCGCTGCGTGATCTCATTTTCCTTCGTCCGCTGACCGTGCGACCCGAAGAGCCGACCGTGGCGAATCTGTGCGCGACCGCACAACGGCTGGGGGCTCCCCTGCTACTGGTGTACGCCCCGAACGTATTCGGCCCGAACTCAGCGCAGGTGTTCGGCGTCCTGTACGACACCGCGTCGTGCCATGCGCTGGCGACACTCCATGTTTCGCGCGCGTTGCGTGATGAAGAAGGAAACGAAGTGTCGCCTGCCGAGAAGCGCGGCGACCACCGGGACATAGACGCCCCCTACCAGGCTCAACGCGCTTTCGAAGCGCAGACCGTCGCTTGCCTCCGCGAGCTGATCCACCGCGACGTCCCGCCTGCGACTACGCAGCCGCACCATTGGCAGCAGCCGCTGACCGAACGGTGGTGGATTCGCATGCGCCGTTAGACGGGGCGGCAGTGGCATGAAGCAAGTGCGGTCCCCGCGGACAGTGTGCTGCCTCGGGGCGACGGGAGCGTTGGATATGGGCGTGGTCGGCGACCGCACAGGGGATCGCACGGCGGCAAGCCATCACTTGACCAAGCCGCCCGTTCTGACGCGGGCCACACAGCGCATTCTCTGCGGGCTGTGTTTGTGCATCATCCTATATGGGACGTTGGGGCCGCTCGCCGGTTATCGCGGCCGGTGGCTGTGCTGGCCGACCACGTGGCACTGGCTGCCGCCCCGTGTTACAGCACACGCCGACGACCTGCTGACCAACGCCCTGCTGTATGTGCCCGTGGGGCTGGCCGTGCGGCTGCTGATACGACGACGTGGCCAACGGGGACGCCGGGACTTCTGGATCGCCTGGGCAGCAGCAACGGGGCTGAGTTATACGACCGAGCTGCTTCAGCAATTCATGCCGGCGCGGGTGTCCAGTCTCGTGGATGTGTCGGCGAACAGCGCTGGAGCACTCATCGGGTCGGCCTGGGCTGTCGTGTTCCAGCACTGGCTCAGACGTGCCCATTGGTGGCTTTTCCGCTACCTCCATGAACGACGACGCACCTGGTCCGTCGCCGCCTGGCTCGCCGCCTTGACGGTCGCACTACTTATGACCATGCCATGGGAGTTCCAGCGCCCGACGGCAATCCACGAACCTCCCCACAGACCCTTCTCCGGCGATTCATTGCCTCTGAGCCGCTTTTTCATGTTTGCCGGTGTGGGATTTCTCTGGGTCGGGCAGTCACTCGCCCAGGGACACAGGCGGTGCACGGCGGCTTTGCGGGCTCTGCTGGTCGTGACGCTGTTGGCGGTTACGTTGGAGCTGGCACAAACCGTTCTTGCCGGTCATGTTGCCAGCGTTGTTCACGCGGCGGTCGCGGTCGCCGGGGCCGCAACGGGCGCTCTGCTGGCCACCGCGGTGTTGACGCCGGTGAGCCCCCCACCCGCCCACGGGTCTGAAGGAGCGTTTCTTGCGCGGCGTGCAACGAGCGGTCAGCGGCGCGGCGCGCATGTTAGGTCCTCGCGGGCGGCTCGTTGGTTGACCGCTCTATTTGCGGGCCTGGCCGGCGTGATCCTGGCGACGAAGCTCGCACTGTTGCTGCACGGGTCGACGTGGCGCGATTACCCGCGGGTGGAATGGCCGCCCTTCCGAGCCCATTTCCGATTGCCCGTAGCCCGCGCCCTCGCGGACGTCCTGGAGCAGGTCACGCTGTACGGCGCCGTCACAGCGGCGTGCCTGGCTTTGGCCGGTATACCCGGCCGGGCGGCCGCTCTCCTGCTCGTTGTCAGCCTCACAGCGCTCGTGCAAATTGTGCAGGCTTACCGCGTTGGGCATGCCGCCGATAGCGCCGCTCCCCTGTTGGCGTTGTGGGCCTGGTGGACCACCGTTCGCATCTGGCGGGCCCTGTTGCCGGTCGCGCAGCGCAGCGGGCCACCACCGCATGTCGACGACGCACCGCCGAGCTCGACCGAAACATAACCCGCGGCGGCGTTGACCCCCGTTCGCGACGCGCAGCTTTTGCGGGCGATTGTCGGTCACCGTTGCATACTGCGGCTACCGATAAGACCAGAGCGCGAACAGCGGGCTGCGGTGGAGCTGCGGCCAGGAAAAGTACGCGGCCAATGGAATGCCGCGGCGGACTCGCACGAGGGTGCGACGGGACATGGTGCGCATCGGACTGGACGCCCGCAGCATGGTTATGCCCCGGTTACGCGGCACGGGACGGAACCTGGTTGACGTGTACCGGCTCCTCCCATCCCTGCGCCCCGAATGGGAATTCATCCTCTATCACCAGCGACCGCTCGCGCGGGCCGCCCAGGTCGAAAACCCGCCTTGGCGTCACTCGAACGTTCGCCTACGACAGATTGACTTGCCCGGNGACCGTTTCGATGCCTGGCTGCACGTGCGTATGCCGGTCGCGGCGAAGNAGGATCACGTCACGCTATGCCACTTCCCCGCCAACGAGGCCCCCGTCTGGTGCCCTACACCGTTCGTCGTGACGATCCATGACCTGGCACCCCTTGAAGTCCCAGGCGAAGTGTCGCCCGAGAAAACGGCAGCCTTCCGGCGCGGTGTCAGGCGAGCTGTGCAGCGGGCCCAACACATCGTTGTCCCCTCCGCGGCGACGCGCGCAGCCCTGGAACGTGAATTCGCCGTGCCGCCGCAGCGGACGACGATCGTTCCGTGGGCGCCCGACAGCGGAATCACGTCGGCCGTGCAGGCCAAGATCCCGGAGCGAGACCGTCAGCGCGTGCGTGAACGCTACCGCCTGGCCGAGCGCTGGCTGCTGAGCTTCTCCGGCAGCAGCCCGCGAAAAAACGCCATTGGTCTGTTATCCGCGTGGGCACGCGTCGCACCGGACGCACGCGCGGGCCGGCAGCTCGTCCTGACAGGCTGCGAACCCGAAAGTTACCGGCAGCAACTGGCTGCGCTCGCGGCGGAGCTGCGCATCGACGACGAATGCCGCCTGCTGGGGTTCGTGCCGTACGAAGACCTGCCCGCCCTTCTCTGTGGCGCGGCAGGGCTGCTGATTCCTAGTCGATGCGAAGGCTTTGGTTTGCCAGTGTTAGACGCCATGGCGTGTGGTGTGCCCGTGCTCGCTTCGCGGGCGGGCAGTCTGCCGGAAATCGCCGCCGATGCTGCGCTGTACTGCGACCCGCATGAACCGGAGAGCATTGCGGCCGGCATTCGGCAACTTCTGAACCCCGACGTGGCCGGGCGACTGGTCCGAAGGGGTTATGAACGAGTGCGGCGTTTCAGTTGGGCGCGCACGGCGGAAACCCTGCTTGGCGTATATGAGCGGTGTGTGGACGCGCTCCAGGCCGGCCGCCGCCGATTCGCCAGAGAGGGCGTGTTGCAGTGAGCGGACCGTCGCAGCGCAGTGCGGACGCTACCTGGGGGCAGAAGCAACTGCGCCTGGACTGTCGCAACTACCGCGGCGAACGCCCGTGCGCTGCCGGCGTGCAGGGTTTTTGTCCACTCCAGTGCCCGCACTATGAGCCGCTGGGCAAAAGGATTCTGATCGTCAAGCTGGGGGCGGCTGGGCGATGTAATACGCACGGCCGCACTTTTGCCAGGGCTCAAGGAGCGCTGGCCACATAGCCATATCACGTGGGTAAGTCGGCCGAACGGCGTACGACTGCTGGCGAACCATCCGCTGGTTGACCGCCGGCTCGTCTTCGATGCTGAAACCTTGTGTCACCTGGACCAGGAACACTTCGACCTGTGCATTAGCCTGGACAAGGAGCCCGGCCCCGCAGCGCTGGCCATGCGGGTGCAGGCCCACGAGAAGTGGGGCATCGGATTGAGCCCGTACGGGACGGTGTACCCGCTCAACGATGCCTGCTTGGAGTACTTCGAGCTCGGCATCAACGACGACCTGAAGTTCCGCAGCAATGAGAAGAGCTACCCGCAACTCATTTACGAACTGTGCGGACTGCCCTATCGCGGTCAGCGATACCGCCTCTACCCCGGTGTGGCGGAGCGGACGCACGCGGCGAAGCGCTGGCGAAGCCTGGGGGTCAGCGCGGAGGACGTCGTCGTCGGGTTGAACACGGGCGCCGGGCGCGTCTTCGCCAACAAGAACTGGCCGGCCGAGAAGTTCATCACGCTGGCCCGTCGTCTATGCATCAAACATCCGTGGCGCATCGCACTGCTGGGTGGCCCCGACGAAATTGACATCAACGGCCGGATTGCCGCTGCGTGTCCCGGCGTACTGAACACCGGCGGCGATCATACCGAGTTGGAATTCGCCGCTCTCGTCGCCCGCTGTCAGGCGGTAGTGACAGGTGACACGATGGGCCTGCACGTAGCGGTCGCCGTCGGCGTGCCCTGCATCGCCTTGTTCGGCCCGACGTGTCCGGCCGAAATCGACCTTTTCGGCCGCGGCGAGAAGATCGTGTCCGGCATTCCGTGTGCCCCATGCTATCGCCGACACTGCGACCGCTCGCCGAACTGCATGGACCAGATCGACGTCGACCGGGTGATCGAGGCGTTAGAGCGCTGGGTACTGCCCGCGGAGCCTGCTGCGGCGAGCCGCCAATCGGTGTCGCTGCCGGTTCTGGAGACCCGTCCGTGAGCCAGCCTGCCCGCCACCTGCGGATTCTCGTTGTGCCAGCGGGCGAGCCATGGCCGTTGGACAGTGGCGCACGTTTGCACGTCTTTCACGTCGTCCGGCAGCTTGCGCAGCACGGCGCGGTGACGCTGTTGCTGCCCGGCCCACCGCGGTACGCGGAGCGTTTACCGGCGCGAATTCGCGTGGAATGGCCCCGCGTCGTGCCGGGCGCGACCGCGGTCGGTGTCGACGCACCGTGGGTTTGGCGCCGGGCACGCCGGCACTTCGGGTGGCAACCCGCGCTCGCCGCGTGGCTGACAAACCATGCCCATCCGGGTCGCTTCGACGTCGCGTTGCTGCACGGTCCTTTGGGGGCGCTATACGCCCCCGCCTGTCGTGTGCCGCTGGTGTGGGATTTACAGGACGAGCTCGTCCTGCCGCTGATTCGCGAGCTGGAATTCGCCCGGTGGGGCGAACGGCCAGGGCTACTGCGGCGTATCGCGCTGTACATCGCCTACGAGCGTGCGGCGATGCAGCGCGCCGCCGCCACAGTATTCGTAGCCAGCGGTGATGCGAGCTACGCGCGTCGTTGGTTCTCGCACGCGCACATCGCCGTCATCGCCAATGGTGTGGACCTGGAGTACTTTCGCCCCGACGCAGCGCCGGCGCGTCCCGGCACCGTGGCGTTCATCGGTGCGCTGGATTTCGAACCCAACGTCGATGGGATTACCTGGTTCGTCCGCACGGCGTGGCCACACGTTCTCGCGGCCGACCCTACCCGGCGGCTCTGGATCGTGGGGCGTGCGCCCACCGCCACCGTGCGAGAGCTGACGAACGTGCAAGGGGTGACGGTCGTCGGAGATGTGCCCGACGTCCGTCCGTACCTACGGCAGGCGCAGGTGGTAATCGTCCCCGTGCGCAAAGGCGGCGGCCTGAAAAACAAAGTGCTCGAAGCCTGCGCGATGGCGCGTCCCGTGGTCGCCACGTCCCGGGCCCTCGCGGGTCTGTCAATCCGGCGCGGGCACGACGTGCTTGTCGCGGACGGTGCCGCCATGTGGTCGGCGCAGCTCGACCGGCTCCTGCGCTGCCCCGCCTACGCCGAAGCGATCGCACAAAACGGTTACGCCTGGGTTCGACGTACTCATTCGTGGGAACACACGGGGCGCCTGTTCTTCGCACTGCTGGCCGATGTTGCGCAACGCCGTTCCTCGGCCGGCCACAATCCGCGCGCTCGGGCGCGCGCGCCCTTGCAGACGAAGATGGCGTCCTCACGCGACGCCAGCGCGAAGCGTCCCCCGCTCTCTGTCGTACCCCAGTGCGATGCGCTCCAGGAGGCTGTATGCCACTGACCGCACTCGCTTTTCTGGTCATTTACGTGGTGGGGCTTTGTGCCGCGCTTTTCAATCCCGTCGCCGGCGCGGCGCTGTACATACTCGTCTATCACTTGAACCCGGACATACAGTGGTGGGGACCGGCCGTACAGGGGCTGGGCTCGCGTCTGTCCTTTACCGTGGCCCTGGCGACCGGCCTTGGAATGCTGATCCGGCGACCACGCCTTGAGCACGGGGCACGGCAATTCCCGTTGCCGTACATCCTCGCGCTCATGCTGGCGCTATGGGCATTCGGCAGTCTGCTGTGGGGTGTGGACATCACGCCGCGCGGACAGTACCAGGCCGAAAAAATCCTTAAGCTCATGATCTGGGTTTTCATTTTAATTCGCTGCATCCGCACACCCGCGGAGTACCACGCGCTGATTTACGCGTGGCTGCTGGGCGTGCTGTATCTCGGATATGAGGCGCAAGGCGGAGTCGGCATCCTGCGGCAAGGCCGTTTGACCGCCGGTCTCGGTGGGCCGGACTTCGCCGAATCCAGCGACTTGGCGGTGCACCTGGTGGCGACGCTGCCGCTGGTCGGGGCCGCCTTCTTCATGGCCCGCACGTGGCCGGGCAAAGCGTTCACGCTCATCATCGGGGCACTCGCCGTCAACATGCTCATCATGACGCGCACCCGCAACGCGCTGGCCGGTCTCGCCCTCGTCGCCGGCTCCTGCGTCCTGTCTCTTCCGCGCCGATACCGATTGAAGGGCCTGGCAGCCATTGTGGCCGGTGGTTTTCTCTCGCTGCAACTGACGGATCCCGGCTGGTGGAAGCGTATGACCACCATCGCCGAATACCAGAGCGACGCGTCGGCCACGGGACGAATCCAGTACTGGCAGGCGGCGCTGAAGATGGTTCACGACCACCCCTTCGGGATCGGGCTGGGGAACTTTCACCACGTGGTCATGGACTACATTCCCGAGCTGACCATGGAACGCGGCGCCCACAACAGCTTCATGGCCTGTCTCGCCGAGCTGGGTTGGCCCGGACTGGCGCTATTTCTGCTCTTCCTGGGCGTCGTCTTACACCGCCTGGGATGCGTGCGGGCGGCCGCCCACCAGTTGCCTGACGTGCTTGAACTCCGGTACTACCGGTGGCGGACCAACTTCCATCTCGGTTGGCACGCCGTCGCGCTGCGCAGCGCTCTTCTCGGGTACCTCGGCTGCTCGATGTTCACCACCCGCTTGTTCAGTGAAGACTTCTGGCTCCTGCTCGGCCTGAGCATGTGTCTGAATAACGTGAGCAAGTATGTGGCCGCCATGGCTGCGGAGCCCAACGACGTACCTGCCGAACCACAAGCTCCAGCGGAACGCCCGCGCTCCCCGCTTCCGCGCCTCGATGACCTCCCCACCGCCGCCGACCCGGCCACGCTTCGCCAGCCATGAGAATCGCCCAGATCATCGATCATCTTGGCTGTGGCGGGGCCGAGGGCGTAGTACGCGAACTGGCCATGGGGTTGGCGCGCCGCGGCCATGCGTCCTTTATCTACTGCCTCAAAGAACCGGCGGCTTCCGTCGCTGAGCTCGAGGCTGCCGGCGTTGTGGTGCGCGCCGCGCGCAGCGGGCCGCGCGATCTGTCGCTGGTATGGCGACTGGCCTGCTGGCTGCGCAGCGACGGCATCGACATCGCCCACACCCACAGTAATGCGAGCACCATCTGGACCGTGGCCGCCGCCCGTCCGCTGCGCATCCCCGTGGTCCAGACGCGCCACGGCCTGCTCTTGAGCGGGTCGACGCACTACCGCTACTTGGCCGCGTGGCTCGGGGGCCAGCTCGCTGCGTCCGTGATCGTCGCGGAATCCCTGCGCCAGCGGTTGCCGACCGAGCTTTTGCGGCGTGTCAGTATCTGCGTGCCGAACGGAGTCGATCGTCCCCAGGTAGCTCCCGCCGAAGCGCGGGCGGCCCTGGAGTCCCTGTGCGGCGGGCGGCTGCCTGGACCTGTAATTCTGAGCGTCGGAACGATCTGCCGCGAAAAGGACACCTGCGGACTGCTCACGGCCTTCGCACATCTGCGCGCCACGGCCAGCACGGCTGCGCTTATCTGCCTCGGAGCGGCACGCAACAAAGAGTACGAGGCGCGCGTTCTTGCGCTGCGGCGTCGCCTGAACCTTGAGGACTGCACGTTCCTGCCCGGTCCAGTGGCAAACGCGTGGCGGTTCATGGCGGGCGCCAACGTGGTCTGTCAGGCCAGTGCCACGGAAGCGATGCCATTGGCCGTGGTGGAAGCCATGAGCCAAGGTGTGCCGATCGTGGCAACCGCCGTCGGCGACGTCGGTTGCTCTCCCGCTTGTGCCCCATCCGACACCGCCATGTTGCGCGACGGAGAAACCGCGCTGCTGGTTCCACCCCAGCAACCGATCGCGCTGGCCGAGGCGTTGTCGAAGGCGCTTTCCGACCCCGCGGCAGCGCGCGCCCGCGCCGAGCGTGCGAGAACGGAGTATGAGCGTCGCTTCACCGCGGCTGCGATGGTGCGACGTTACGAGGTCGTGTACGCACGCTGCCGGCCCAACCGGGTGCGTCGAGCCGCAACGATGGCAGATGGTCGCGTTCCGACCCGCACTCGCCCGCGAGTCCTTCATGTCGGCCCCGGACCAGAGCAGATTGGCGGGATGGCCAGCGTGATCAGTGGGCTGCTCGCTGGACCGCTCAACGGCCCGTGCGAGCTGTACCGGCTGGCGTTGCCCGCTCCACGCGTCAGCAAATCCGGTCGAACCGGCTGGGCCCGGCTGGTTGCACTCCTGCACAGTGCCGGCCGGCATACAGGCGTGTTGCTCCGGGAGGCCTGGCGGATCGTATCAAGCCGCATCGACATCGTGCATATCCACACGTGCAGCGGCTGGTCGTTTTACCGCAGTCTGGCGGACGTCGCCGTCGCGCGGCTCGTGGGGGCGCGCGTGTGTCTCCATATTCACGGGGGTCGCTTTGCGGAGTTCTGCGCCGGCGTTGGTCCCATCGGCCGGTGGTTCATTCGCCGAGCCGCTGCGCTGTCCGACGTGGTGCTCGTGTTGTCGCAGCGCATGGGCGACGCGTTGCGTCCGCACCTATCGAACGCGCGGCTGGAGGTTGTGCCCAACGGGGTCGCCGTGCCGCCGCCCAACGCTGCGCGGCCGGCCCGGGCAACACACCCTTGTCGCTTTCTGTTCCTCGGCGCCCTGACACGCGCCAAAGGCGTCGCCGACCTGCTCGCGGCGGCCAAAAAGCTCCATGCCGACAATGTTGCGTTTGAGTTGCTTCTTGCTGGCCCGGTACCCGCTCACGAAACCACGCAGTGGGAGGCGGCCGTTCGCGAAAACGGGCTTGAACAGTGCGTACGTCTACTCGGCCCCACGAGACCTGCCGAGGCACACGAGCTGCTGGAGGCCTGCGACTGCTTGGTACTGCCAAGTTACGCCGAAGGACTGCCGCTGGCCGTGCTGGAAGCGGCGGCGCACGGCCGTGCCGTCATCGCCACGGCCGTCGGCGCCGTGCCGGATGTTCTGCCGGCGCGGGTTGCAGTGGACGACCGCCTCGAAGAAGGTTCGTGGTCGCCGTTGGTAGCTCGCGGCGATGTGGCTGCTCTCGCTCGCGCGATGGCTCGTGTGGCGCTGGATCCGGCCCTGCGTAAGGCGTTCGGTGAACAACTGCGGGCCCGCGTTGAGGCCGCGTATTCGGATGAGATTGTCGCCCGCCGGCTCCATGAAATCTACTCCGACCTGCTCGCTGCGCGTGGCCGTTGCCGAGCCGCAGGCAGGACGGGTCCGGACCCGTTTGCCCGGCTCGTGCGACAGGTGACGTATCCGCTGCATGAGTACCTGCGCGGCCGACCGACCCTCCACGAGTTGCGGGCGCTGCGTCGAAGTAGCGCCCCGGGTTGTCGGTCGTCTGACAGCGCGCTTCGTCTACGGCGACTGCTGGTATTCGCGCACCGGCGCCTGCCCTATTATCGCGATTTGTTCACGCGTTGCGGCGTAGACCCGCTGGGTGCCGACCCATATGCCGAGCTGCGCAAGCTGCCGGTGCTGACCAAGAACGACGTGCGCGCCGCCGACCTGCGTGCCGTTTGGCCGGACGTACCGGGCGGCCTGATCGCGGCCACCAGCGGCGGAACGACAGGCGACACGCTGTACTTCTACATGGATCGACGCCGGCAGGCACAAGACCTGGCCGCCCGCCTGTTCCTTCAGAGCCTGTTCGGCGTTCAACCGGGCGACCGCCGACTGCACCTCTGGGGCTCGCCTATTGAGAGCCGAGCAGGCCGACTGCGGGCGTGGCGCGACCGACTCTTGAACGAGAAGCTGTTGAACGCCTTCGATCTGTCGCCGGCGCGCCTCGACGAGTACCTCAGTCGGGTGCTGCGGTTCCAGCCGCGCGTGCTGTATGGATACCCCACGGCACTGGCGCTGCTGGCCCAACATGCGGCCCGTCATCTGGGGCCGCGCGACTTTTCCTGGCTGCGCCTGGTCGTCACGACGGGCGAGGAGTTGACGCCGGACCAGCGGAACCAATTGCGGGCGACGTTCGGGACGCCGGTCGCATCCGAATACGGTAATCGGGAAGTGGGCATCATCGCGCACGACTGCCCCGCCGGACAAATGCACATCGTGTCGCCGCACGTGTTTGTGGAGGTGCTGTCGGGCGGGCAGCCGGCGGCACCGGGCACTTGCGGCGAGATCGTCTGCACAACCTTGAACGTGCGGGCGCAGCCGCTAATCCGGTACCGCGTCGGCGACGTGGGTCGGCTCACAGGCGAAGCGTGCTCCTGCGGGCTGCCGTGGCCGGTGTTGAAGCTGGAGGGCGGCAAAATCGCCGGTTTCCTCGCCTTGCCAGACGGGCGCTTGTGCCACGGGGCCGTCTCGTCGTACGCGGTGAATGGGCTTCCCGGCATCGTCCGCTTTCGCACGCATCAGCGCCGGCTGGACTGGATCGAGGTCTCGCTGGTCGTGAACGAGCATTTTCAGCCCGGATCGTGCGAGCGGATCCGCCAGCGATATCAGAAGCTATTTGGTCCGCGGGTGCAGGTAGACTGCCGGATCGTCGCGGACATCCCGGCCGATCCGTCGGGCAAACGTCGCCACGTGGTGTCTGACGTGGCGCCGAACTACTTTGAGTTTAAAGTTGTAACAGCGGAGGATGCTTGGGCGCGGGTAGGACAGCCAGGCGGAAAAGCCTGACCGTGGGCAGGCACGGGGGGCCCAAAGGTCGGCAGCTCGTGCTGCCGTGACCACATCTCTAGAACTGCGTCCGCGCGCTCGAAGCGGAAAGTGCGGAGTAAAGCCGCCAGCTTCGCTTCCGTAGTATGCAGGTTCAGGCGGTGCCGCCACTGCGTCCAGAACGGTGCCGGCAAGCGCGGCTGCGCGGGGTCCAGCTCCCACGGGTGCACGTACACCATGGTCGGACGACGCTGCGACTGGCGCACCGCGATGCACCGGCGCAGCACGAATCCCGGAAGTACGCGCAGATAGCCCCCTCCTCCGACGGGCAGTCGCACTCCTCCAAGCCGGACCGTCAGCGGTGGGAACTCGAAGATGAAACGGCCTGACATGGTGCGCGCTCGGAACGGCTCTCCAGGGGCTTCCGGTACGCCGTATCGGTCATGACGGATCGGGAATACGCTGGCGTCGTAGTACATGTCCTCGTCGAGCAGGATGTCCAGCGCCCACCACGTCGCGCGCGTGATGGAGAACGTCGGCGCCCGGTACCCACGAGGTCTTGCCCCCAGCGCATCTTCGATCCGCTGTCGCGCGCGCCGAACATCAGACCGTAGTTGCTCCGGCGTCATGCGGCTGAGGCGGGCATGGCCGTCGCCATGGCAGGCGATCTCGTGCCCTTGCTGCACGAGCTGCCGGAGAACCGGCGCCAGATGAGGCACAGTCCAGCCCAGCACGAAAAACGTCGCCCGGCTCCGGTGCTCCGCAAGCAGCGCCGCGATCCGCTCCAGGCCGGCCAAAGCCCGCCGCGGCAGCCTCGACCAGTCGTCTGCGCGTACGGAGTGGGCGAAGGCTTCGCAGTGAAAATACTCTTCTACATCGACGGACAGACAGTTGAGACTCTGTGCGCAGGGCGGGTCCGAGCGACGGACCGTTTCGCAGGACGGGGCAGCGAGGCTCAAGGCCGCAGACACAACTTCTTTATCGGATGCGCGTTGTCCTCGACCGCAGATCACGCCAGCAGCCCAGGGCACTGCGCCGCGACAGGCGTTCGTATGGAGCGCACCGCGGGCGATGAGGTCCGTACGCTCCCCTGTTTGGCCGCCAAGCTGGCGGTTACGATCGCGGACAGTTCGTCCAGCCGGTCGCGCCAGCTTTCTTTGCGGACAAGCGCCTGACGTCTGCGCGTGCTGTCCATGTCATTCGCCTCCAATGCGCGCTGACATGCGGCCAGAAACTCCTCAAACGTCCGGGCTGTGTGAACGGCGGGGGCATAACGCAAGACCTCCGTGATCGCCGTGGAGACCACCGGCAGCCCCGCGGCCAGGTATTCCCGCAGTTTGATCGGGTTCACAGCCCGCACCAGCCGGTTCATCTGGAACGGGATCAACCCCACGTCAAACCCGCGGCAATAGGCCGGTAGCCGCTCGTACGCACACCCGCCCAGCAGATGCACGTTCGGGAGGCGCGCCACGGCGCCCACGTCACGGCGCACGTCACCCAGAAAAACGAACGACCACTCGGGGCGGGCCTGGGCCATCCGTCGAATCAGCTCCAGATCGAGCCATTCGCTTACCAGGCCCATGTACCCGAAGACCGGCCGGCGAATGTGTCGCAGGACCGGCGGAATGGCGGCCTCCGGCAAGTCCGGCACAATCGCGAAATGCTCGTAGTCCACCCCATGGGGCACCAGGTGAACATTGGCATGCCGCCCTTGGTGTTCGTCATACAACCTCGTCGAGGCCGTAATCACAACATCACTGCGAGCCAGCGTCCGTGCCTCGAGCTGTTCCATCAGCGTGGCGTTGAACCCGTCGAACGCCGCAAAGTCGTCCACACAGTAGTACACCACGCATTCCGCCGGCAGATGGTCGATCAGCTCCGGGGCGTCCGGCGTGAAGAGCCACAACTGGAGCGGGCGCTTCGGCCGCCGCCGCAACGCACCGCGGATCAGGCGGTCCAGCGTGCGGGTGTTCACCCAGCGCGCGACCGCAGACTCGGGAAACGGGATCAGCAGCGGCGAGAGGACGTCAAGCTGTGGGTGGACCCGCTGAATGCCTCGCCACGTGCGGGTCAGGCGTCGCCAACTGAGACGCGCGTCGCGGCGACAGAGTTGCGGCCGGCGTGATGCGTGGTAGTTCACCCAGAGGACGTGGTTCTGCTCGCTGAGCAGGCGCATGATGTGATGTTTGCTGGTCGGGTGATCAAACCAACTGCTCGCGAGGCACACAATGTTCCGATCGCAAATCATGCGCCGATCACCTCGGTCTGCGCACGCACTCGTGGGGCCATCACGTCGGGCCCGGCCAACCATCTCTCGAGCCGCGTGATCTGGTCTTCGAGACAGTAGCGCTCCTGAACCAGCGCCCGCGCACGCCGCGACAGCTCCCGGGCCTGCGCGTCGTCCCGCAACAGCCGGATCACCGCCTCGGCGAACGCCGCCGGCGTGTCCGCAATGAGAAACGGCGGCGGATCGCCTACGTCCAATCCCGCGGCACACGCGGGNGTTACCACGCACGGCCGCCCCGCCGCCATGGCCACGATCAGCTTGGATTGCNCTCCCAGGTCGTTGTCTACCGCGTTGACGAACACGCGCATCGACAGCAGCCGGGGACGCACATTCGCGACATACCCCGTCACGGTGACGCCCGGCGTGCGCGCCCAACGCCGCACCTGCCGGTGCGGGCGCTGACCGATGATCAGCCAGCGCGCCTGGGGCACCTCCTTCCGTACCGCCGGCCACACGTAGCGCCCAAACCAGTTCACGGCCCGGACGTTCGGCGGATAGAACATCGACCCCAGCATGCCGACGACCGGTCGCGCGGGCAGTCTCATGTCAGCGGCCGGGATCAACTGCGACCGGGCGATGGTCGTGGGATAAACGGCCGTCGTGAGCTCGGGAAGTCGTCTATGCAGCTTGGCACGCTCGCGCTCGTTGACCACCAGGCAGAGATCGTGCCGGCGTGTGACACGCTCCTCCAGGGCCGCGACACGCCGCGCTTCGCAGCCGTACAGCCACCTGAGCGGCGGTCGGCAGCGCGTCGCGTAGAGCGCCCACTTCGCGCTGTCGACGTCGCCCAGATCGAGAACCCGCCGGCGCGCCTCGACAATCTCGGCTACCCAGCCCATGGCCGACGAATACGTCAGCAACGCGTCAAACGGCACCGTCCGCGACCAACGCCGCAAAACTACCTCCAGACGCCGGTCGTGGAAGTATCCCTCCGTCACGCTCTGCCCGCGCAGCAATGCCATAATCCCGCGACGCAAAGCAGTTCGCGCCGGACACACACATACGGCGACCGCGGCGCACCGGCTGCGAACGTGCTCCAAATGGGCCGGCGCCGGACGCACGGCGTTCAAGCATGCCAGCCACACCTCGTGTCTCTGGGCCAGGGCACTGACCGTTGCCCACGAGCGCAGGGTGTCACCCCGCTCCGCCGGGTACGGGAACCGTGGCAGGACTACCAGTACCCGCATCTCGCGTTTACCCCGGAATCGACCGCGCCAGCCACGCCCCAAGCGGCCGCGTGACCGCCAGCGGCAGTCGCGCCCAGATTCGCCGCGCCAACGCAAACCGTGGGTTTGTCGGGCGCAGATCCGGCGCCCGGCGGCCCGGCGGTACATAGCGTTGGTACCCCAGGGGGCGCGGCTCAAACCCCTGGTTCTTTTTGAAGCCGATGGCGCCGCGGTTGTCGGCCCGGCTGCGGCCGTAATCAAAGCGGCGCAGCCCCAGGGCCACCGCCTGTTCCATGATCGACCAGTACAGCAGGTTAGCGGCCCCCTCGCGCGGCCAGCGCTCGTCTGCGCCAAGAATGTACGGCATCACCGTATCGCGGAAGACGAAACTGACGGTACCGCAAATGGGCCGCGAACCGTCCCACGCGACACTGGCCCAGGCCTGCTCGCGGAAACGCTCGAACAGCGCCGCGAAGAACTTGTACGGGTAGTTGAGAGAGCTCAAGCGGCGCATGCTGCGGCAATAAAGCTGCCACACGATCGGCAAGTACGCGGGGTCGTGCCGCACGACCAGACCGTCGCGGTCGCGGGCGTGTCGAGCCGCCGCCCGGGCGCGCTTGGGCAGAAACGCCGCCACGCCTTCCGGGGTTGTCGGCAGCTCCCGCGTGAACCCCAGGTAGCCCTCTACCGGCTCAAAGCCGGGCGCGTCCGGTTCTGCGGAGCGCAGGTCCACTACTCGGGCGTCACATTCTTCAGCTAGTTCAATGGCGGCATGGGCCAGCGACTGGAATACCGAGGGGCGCTCGCCCAGGATCCCGCCGTACGTACCGTACGGAACACTCACCAACAGGCGCCCGCCCAGGACGCTATTCACCTCGATCAGCGGAAGCACGCCAACCAGTTCGTCGCCGCTCCAAGCCAGCAGGTGCCGTGGCCTGTGACCGAAGGCGGCAACCACCGCGTCTGACCAGGCCGGATGATGAAACAGTGTCGCGGCCGGACAGCGCGCAACGTAACGCTCCCAGGCGGCCCGGTCGGCGGCGTCGGTCATAGTGCGTACGACGAGCGAAGCGCAAGCGGCCCGCGACGCCCCAAGACCGGCGTTGGCGATATCGTGGCGCGCCTGGGCTTCCGGCTTAGCGCCGACCTCCGTGGGAAGAAGCGTAGTACCCATAGTCGCCTTCTGCGCCGTTGTCGCGGGCATGAGAGAGCAGGCAGCCGAGCACTGCCACCTTGTTAGCCCGGAGGGTGCGGACAGCCCGCTGCACCGCCGGCTCTGGGGTGCGGCACATCCGGACCACCACGATGGCCCCGTCGCACCAGGGCCCAAGTAGACAGACATCCGAAACGGTCGTCACCGGCGGTGTGTCCAGCAGGACATAGTCAAACCGCGTCCGCAGCTCCTTCAGCGTCGCGGCCAGGCCAGAGGACCCGAGAAGCTCCGCGCACCCGTCCCCATTGGTGTCGCCGGCCGGCAGAAAACGCAGGTTCCGCATCGGCGTGGGCTGGAGCGCCTCTTCCAAACCGATACCGCCGCGCAGAACGTCCGCCAGCCCCGGTTTCCCCGACACACCGAGCAGCTGGGCCAGCGACGGACGACGGAGGTCGGCATCCGCAATCAGGATGCGATGCTCACCCCCCTCGGCCATAATCAGACCGAGGTTCAAAGTCGATACGCTCTTGCCCTCTTGCGGGACGCTGCTCGTCACGACCAGCAGTTGCGGGCGACGCTGCCCATTGACGTTCATCAGACGTGCCCGCACTGCCCGGTAGCGCTCACAGATCGGCGAATATCGATCGTGAAACGCGATGACGGCGGGGTCGATCTGCTGCCGGTCCCAGCTCGCAGTCTGTCCGTCCAGCGGCGTCCCCGGTACGGACGGAGTCGCCGCGGCAACTGGCGGTTCTTCCACGAACGCGCTGACCGGCGCGCTCAGCTCCTCGCGAGGCTCGGTCGCCGTCGGCCCCGCAGACGCTTCCGGGAGCACGTCGGCTGGTTCGCCCGCCTGGGCGTCCTCCCGAATCTTCTGCATGACGCGCGTCATGGAGCTCATCGCGCGCACCTCAGCGCATTAGTCCGACCTGCGTCGGACCATTCGCGAGTCCCGACATAGCTTGGGCCGCAAACACCCGACGCAGCGCCTGCTCCGGCGGCTGCCGCCAAGCGTAGCTCGCGTACGCCAGCACCATACTGACAACCAGCCCCATCAGCAGCAGCCCCAACGCAGGCCACCACAACGCGGCGGACAGCACGGCGCGGCGGCGGACCTGCGGCGTCGGAATGACCCCGATGCTCTCCAGCACCGGGACGCCCAGGACGCGCTGCACCTGGTCCGCCGAGCGAAACGAGCGATCAAAAATCTCGCCCAGCGCAGCCAGAAGGACGGCCATCGCTAGACCCACGCCGGAGCAAACGACGAAGATTGAGGCGAGTCGCGGCGTGCTCGGCCGAAGGACTTCCTCCGGTTCTTCCAGAAGCGCGAACTGGGTGCCGCGTTGGCCGGCCTCAGCCGTCAGAACGCGTTCTAACGTCAGCAGATGCTCCTGCCACAGCGCGAGCTCGCGTGCGGCCTGCGTGCGCTCCTCCAGCAACGCCGCCAGACCGCTGTCCCTGCTGACCAGCCGTTCGTAAAGCCGTTGGAAATCCGCCAGGCGGCATTCCGCATCAGCCAACTGCTGATCGGCCACCGCCAGTTGCTTTCGCAACGACTCAAGCTCCATCTCGACCCGAGCGCGCTGCGCTTGCCACTGTCGATACGCCTGACTGACCGCGGGGGCGTCCGGCCGCGCGGCCAAAGGCGCCAGCTCCGGTGGCGGGTTCGTGAGCAACGTCTGACGAAGCGACTCCAACTGTTCAAGACGTTCTCGCGCCGTCCGCACCGCAGGGTGCTCGGCGGTCATGCGTTTGACCGTCATCAGATTGACGATCTCCCGCCGCGCCTGCTCGATCGCCTGGTCCAGCGGCGTGCCGGTCCGGGGGTCGGCCCCGGGTGGGACATCATCCGCGCTCGGCGTGCCCGAGTCTTCGGGTAGCCCCGGCCCCTGCGCAAGAAACGCCTCGCGCGCCGACACATCCGCCGCCAGTGCGACGCGGCGCTGGTACGCGGTGTCGCGTTGCGCCCGCAGCATTTCCAGGCGGTTGCCCAGTCCGACGAGGTCAATCGCATCCGCGGCCGGCAACGAACCGAAGGTCTGTCCCAGTTGCGCGTCCGCGGCCGCGACCTTTTCCTGCAAGCGCGCGATTTCCGCCGCGAAGAAATCGCGGGCCCCGTGCAGGATTTCCCGCAGCCGCTCGCGGGTGTCCGCGATGTACTGGTCGCGCAAGAGGATGGCCAGTTGCCTCGCGACGTCGGGATCGTTGGCCGCGCAGGTCAGCCGGATCGTGTCCAGGTTCGCGCTGCTGTGAATGAGGCGGACGTCGGTGCGGAGACGCAGACGCCGCACCGCGTGCTCCACCGCCGCCCGTTCGCGCTCCGTCACCACCGGCCCCGCCGAGAAACTGTCGGCCGGGAGCAGACCCAACCGTACGAGGGCCCGGCCAATAGCCCGCGACCCTGTCATGTCCAGGGCCAGCGTCGCCTTGAGGCGCTCGAAGCTGTACGGCGACTTGCTCTGAACCAGGTTCTGAAGCACGACGTCATCGCGACGCTCGAAAATAGTCGTGGCGGTGTACGCGCGCGGCACGTACTGGCTGAGCCAGAACGCCGCGGACCCGGCCAGTGACAGCCCGACGAGCGCCATGCGCCAGCGCCGGCGCAGAATGGACAGACCCTCGGTTAGGGTCTCGCGCAGGTCCTCAAGCGTGTGTGTCGACTGGTGCGTCATATTCGCACCCGGAGCGGCGGACTGCTCAGCGTCCGAAGCGACTCAGCAGTCCCGTCCGGTGATGTTCATCGTCGTCGGAATCGACACCATCCCGGTACGTTTCCGTCGCACTGATCACCGACGCCGGGCCGCGATAGGCTTCCACCGCTGGCGTGATCGGATACAGCAGTTCGCGCACGCGGTGGCCCAGCCAGCCCAGGGGGGTCGGTGGAACCTCGATCACGTCTCCCTCCTGCAAAAGAAAGTTCATCGCCAGATCGCCTTCGCGGAGCATGCGCTCCAGATCGACGGTAATCACCTTCTGCTCCCCCGCGCGAGCGCCGGGCCGGACCACCCGGATCTGCGAACGCCACGCCAGGAAGGTCGGCTGCGCGTCCGCCAGGGCCATGACGAGCGTGTCGCGTCCCGTGTACCGTTTGGGCCCGGGTGCGGCCACCTCTCCGAACACGTAGTAGAACTGACTGTTGTAAGCCGAAACCTCGACTACGACCTCCGGATCCACGTAGTACCGTGCCAGCAGCGTCTTCAGCTTGTCGGCGATCTCGGCCGTCGTCAGGCCCGCTACATCGACCTCACCGAGCAGCCGGAGCACGACCTTGCCGTCGGTCCGCACCATTTGCGAAACGCCGTCAATTTCCGGCGCGCCGGGGGCGTGAATCGTGATCATGTCCGGCGGGCGCACGACGTAGTGCCCCGTGGACACTTCGTTTTCGTGGGCGCGCAGGAACGCCGCCATCTGTTCGTGCGTGTTCGCGCAGCCGGCCAGACACAGCGCCGACGCCAGCGACAGCCACCGCAAGGCGACCCCCGCACGACGAGCTGTGGCGGACAGGGTCGGGGTGCCGAGCACGACCATCACCACTTCCTTCGCTTCGGGCGATACAGTCACGCCCTGACATCGCCGTCCATGGCCGCGATCAATCCACAAGCTCCCAGCAGAGTTATCGACTGAATCGCCCCCTCCTTGAAGTTACTGGCCCTCGGGAGATGTCTCATATTCACACTGACCGGCGCCGCCGGCTCCATCGCGACGTTATAGCAGCCCCTCTCGGAAACCGATAAACACAACAACGCCGCAGGAGCTGCACCGGCGCGATGGAAACGTACCGCTACTTCAAACTGCGCCAGCCGCCGTTCGAGTCACGGCCCGATCCTGCGTTTTATTATGAGACACCGGGACACGCCGAGGCCCTGGCCACTGCGCAGTACGCCGTTCACGCCGCCAAGCCCTGCTGTGTGATCCTCGGCGAATCGGGGTTCGGCAAGACGCTCCTTGGGCGCATGCTCGCCGACCACGTGAATCGTACTGCGCAGGTACTGTGGATCTCCGGGATCGGACAGCCCAGCGATGCCACCGAGGTCCAGCTTTATCCCCCCGGGTCGTCCCTCGGCAACTGCACGCTTTATCGCGTGCGGGCCGAATCCACGACTCTCGCGACGTGGGTTCGCTCCGCAACCCCCGCCGCCCATGCCAACGTTGTCATTGTAGACAACGCTGACGCCTTGCCGCACCGCGGGTGGACCGATCTCCTCTCGCTGCTCACCCGCGAGTTCCGCCGCACCCACCCGACCACTGTGGTGCTTCTCGGGCTGCCGCAACTCCTAACGCGCCTTGACCACCGCGCGCTTGTCCGCCTGCGCCGCCGCATTTTCCGCACCTGCGAACTTCGTCCGCTCACACGGGACGAAATGACGGCGTATATCCGCCATCGCCTCACCCAGGCCGGCGGCGACGTGCAGCCATTCACTCCGACTGCGTTAGACATGATCTTCCACTTGTCCGGCGGAAACCCCGCCCTCGTGAACCAGATTTGCGACAATGCGCTCGTCGACGCCTACGGCGACGACCGGACGACCATCGACGCACAACACGTCGTAACCGCGGTGCGGGCCATTATCGGACCGCTCCGCAGGCGGCCGCGGTTGCTCCTCGAACGTGTTGCCCCTGCCGTGCGCGTCCTGGTACCACAAACGACCCTGCCGCGGTTAAACGCACCGCTGCCGCACACGTTACCTGTCATGGCGACAAAGTCCGGCGACTCGCAACCAAGCGCACCGGCCGNGCCCGACCCCACCGCAGACCGTGCGGCGCAGCCCCTGCGCGACGANCCCGCCCACTCTTCAACGTCTGAGCCGGCAGAAACGGCGGTCCGCGACACGGCTACCGAGCTCGTGGAGGAACTGGCAGTCGCTTTGTCCGGCTTCCGCGCACCCGACCCCACTCGACCAACAACCGAGTCCCGGGCGGCCGCGGTGGCGACCGCGGTCAGTCCACTGGCTGGAGATTCTAACGCCGCAGCCATTGCCGAGCGGCTGCGGGTCGTCCAAGAGCGAGTTCGCGAAGCGCTGGCGCAGGTGCGGGCGGCTCGCGAGCGAGAGTGGAACCGCATGCCGGCCCCGACCGCGAACAGCACTCCAGCGCTCGACGACGATCCCGACCCCCGCCACTCCGCGAGGTGAAACCGCCGTATGGCCGGAGCGCCCCCGTCCGCCGAAGTTCCCTGCACGATCATCGACGCCCGAGCGACCGCGGCGTTGCTGGACGTACGCGAGCTCTGGCGTTACCGCGAGCTGTTGTTCTTCCTCGCATGGCGCGACCTTCGCGTTCGGTACCGACAGACGTTACTGGGGGCGGCGTGGGCGCTCTTGGAGCCACTGGCCGGCATGTTGTTGTTTACGCTGGTGTTCAACCACATGGCCGGGATACGCGCCGGCGAGTTGCCCTACCCCCTGTACTGTTACGCCGGCCTCTTGCTGTGGACGTTTTTCGGTCGGGCGCTGCGGGCGACCACGGTTAGTCTGGTGGCGAATGCCGGCTTGGCTACAAAAGTCTATTTCCCTCGCCTCATTCTGCCACTGGCCGCGCAGGCGGCTTGCGTGGCGGACCTGCTGTGCGCGCTGGCGATGTTCTTCGTACTGCTGGCGTGGTACGGCATGGGCGCAAGCTGGCGACTGGCCACCCTTCCGGTATGGACCGCGCTGGCCGGCCTCCATGCGCTCGGCGTCGGCCTGGTCCTAGCCGCTGTCAATGTGCGCTACCGGGACGTCACACAGGTCGTGCCGCTGCTGACGCAAGTCTGGATGTTCGCCACGCCCGTCGTGTACCCGCTGTCCGCGATTCCGCCGCGCTGGTTGTGGGTGTACGCGCTCAACCCGCTGACCAGTGTCGTCCAAGGCGCTCGCTGGGCGCTCTTGCCGGACCAGCCTCTCGACCTCGGTGAACTCCTGCCAAGCGTAGCGTGGGGAGTGTTCTTCCTTTGGATCGGCCTGGTGTGCTTTCGGCATGTCGAACGTCGCTTCGCCGACATTGTGTGACCGCCTTATGCCGGCCCCGGACCGAGCAGCGCTCTTGCGCCGTCAGATCTGAAACATCCGGCCCTCCGCCAGACAGGCACACAGATCGCGGTACGTCGCCGCCATTTGGGCCCGATCGGGTTCTGGTCCCAGGGCCCGAACCAGGCGCCGCGCCAGACAACCATCCTTCAAAATGGTGCGCAGCGGCGCGAGGAACTCCGAATTGCGCTCAGCCGGCGTCAGCACGCTCTCGTACAAATGCTGCCAAACGTCACCAGCGGTGCAGCGTTTGACACGCTCCAAGCCGAGCTGCCGAAGGTAGTCGGTATCCGTCAGCACCGTCTGGTCCGCCGTCACGATCGTATCGAGCAGGATTCGCGCCAGCGGCGCGACTTCCCATCGACTCTGCTCCGAACAGCTCGTCCAGCGCTGCGCCACCATATGGCGCAACACGGCTACCACCAGCGACAACACCGCCAGATCGGCCTGGGGGCACTCCTGAATGTCCAGCAGGCGGATCTCAATCGTGTTCCGGTCGAAACGCGCGATCGCCCCGCGCGCGTTGGCCCATTCGTAGCGCAAGATGCCTTCCGGGTCGTGCGCCCCCAGATCGCGGTAGATTCGCGCGAGGATGTGTTCCTCATACTCCCGACGGGTGTAGACCGGCTCCGGTATGACATCGCCGGTGATGGCCGGCACCTTCCGTGCGTTGGAGCGGTATACCTCCAGTCGCGTGTCCAACACGCCGGTGATATGGCCGTCGGCGACAGGCGAGCTGGCCGTGAGGGCTGGGAGAATCGGCAGCAACAGCCGAATGGCCGCATGCAGGCGCCCGAACTCCTCGTCGTCATAGAATGGGAGGTTCAGATGCGACGCCTGCAGGTTCGCCCAACCGTGGCTGCGACAGTCGAAGATGCGGTGAAAGGCGGCATAGATCTCAGCACCGGCATGGGGCCACAAACGTGCCTCCGTGTGCGGGTCCATCCAGGGGTGCATGCCCCCCGGCATGAGCTGGCCACCCAACGGCTCCAGGAGCGTGTTGACGCGCCGCACGTCGTCCTGGAACGATGGAGACAGCCCGTCCAGGCCGATGGCCGGTTCCGTGGTTTTGAGCTCAATGAGGTGTAGCACGAGTTCGTTCGACCAGGTCAGCGTGCCGACCTCGACGTCCGCCGCGTCGTGCCCCGCCGCCGCCCGCAGGACCCGATCCGCCGCCGGTAGCACGGCGAGTGTGTCCCGTCGCACCAGCATGTACTCCAGCTCCACGCCGACGCGTTCAAAGAGGTGGAAGGACGTACTCATGGAGTGGTGTGTCAGCCGCCGTTCTTCTTTTGCTGGATGCGGGTCAGAAAGACGCGCATGATCCGGTCGTAGAGCTCGTTGCCGAGCAGGAGGTCGTCATAGCCGGCGTCGATATTCGGGTTGTCGTTGATCTCCATGAGATACGCTTTCTTGCCAATCTGCTTGACGTCCACCCCGTACAGTCCGTCGCCGATCAGTCGGGCCGCCCGCAGGGCCGTGCTCATGACTGTGCGGGGGACCAAGTCCAGCGGGACCGGTTCCACCGCGCCCCATTCCACGCGCCGCCCGTCGCTCCTCGCGATTTGCCAGTGACCCTCCGCCATGTAGTAACGACACGCGAACAGCGGGGCGTGATCGAGGACGCACACGCGCCAGTCGAAAGGCGTTGGCAAGAACTCCTGCGCGATAACCAGGTCCGACCGCTCCAACAGGCGCTCTACCGCCGCGTCGAGTTCCGCTCGTTCCGCGGTCCGGAACACCCCTTGTGAAAACGAACTGTCCGGTTCCTTGAGAATGCACGGTAGACCGATCGCGTCGCAGATGCGGTCGCGATTGTCGCGATGGACGATCAGCGTCCGCGGCGTCGGGATGTCATAACGGGCCATCAGCTCGGCGATGTAGACCTTATTGCTGCACTTGGCGATGGAATCGGGGTCGTCGATAACTACCAGGCCCTCCGCGGCGGCCCGGCGGGCAAAACGATACGTGTAATGGTTGACCGACGTGGTCTCGCGGATGAACAAGGCGTCAAATTCCGCCAGACGTCCGAAGTCCTCACGCTTGATCAGTTCTACGCCCATGTGCAGCCGCTTGGCCGCCTGGGCAAACTTGCCCAGTGCCCGCCGATTGGACGGCGGCCGCTCCGCTGCCGGGTTGTACAGAATGGCCAGGTCATACTGGGTCGCGGCGCGGCGTAGGCGCGGCAGGCGCGAGCGGCTGAAAAATTGCGACGCCGCCTCCACGACGAAATCCAGATGCGATTCGGGTATTTCGTTTGCCGCGATGGGGCCGACGTCATCCAGTTTCCACACGCCATCTTCGCGGACGAACTCGGCCCGCAGCAGCGGCGCCTGGAAAAGGCGGAACAGGCGCGAGGCCAGCTCGTCGTACCGCTTGGCCAGATTGCGCCCGAAATAGACGCTGAGAGTAAACCGGTTCGGCTTGACCGGGCGCAGGTCGTGCTGGATGACATCCCCCAGGTCCTCGGCCACAATCCGCACGATCGACACACTTTTCATGTCTTGGATCGTGGTGATGCTGGGAAACGCCTTGTGCCCGCGGGCCATCGCCAGGAGTGACACGTAGTATCCGGTGCTCTGGTAACGATAGGACCGGCACAGGTTGAAGACCTTCAAGTTCCGCTGCTCGCTGTACTGGGGGTCAGTGAGGTACTCCCGCCCCGTGACGATCGGCACATCGGGAATGTGCAGCGGCCACGTCTTCAGGTTATCCACAACGATCAGATTGGACACGCTCTGGTCCTCAGCGCGGGGCCCCGGCCGGTTCAAGAATGAGCAGGTTGGCGTCGTAGGTCACAACACCCAGCAGTATGGCACCCAGCACACGCTCAATCCCGACCGCGTAAATGTGGGTCACCGACAGCGGGTTCGGGTGCAGCGGGTCTGCCACCAGCACCTCTCGCCGGCGCCGGTCATACCCGCACAGCACCACGAAGTGCCCCTGTGGCTCCCCACCCACGTCATCCGGAACATTGTCCCTGCCGCGCTCACGGCTGTCCCGGTACAGATAGGTCGCGCTCAGGCCCGTCAAGATCGGTTGCCCGCGCGTCAGATACTTCCGGATCAGACGGGCCGTCAGGTCCTCGAAGCGTACGACGCCGCCCAGCTCGAGATAGTCGAAATACGCATGGGTCGAGGCCGCCAGACGCTCGTCGGCCGGTTGCTTCCGGCACAGTTGCTCCGCCAGTTTGCTGCGCAGGTCCGCGCCCGGCGGCACGAACCACGTCGGGTCGAACAACTGCAGGTTGTAGGTGTAGATCGTGGCCCGATACCCACGCCGCAAGGCATGGCAGGCGAGCTCCACCGCGAACGTGCCCCCCCTCTCCGTCGCTGGCACCTCGCGGACGAGTACTTCCAGCGGTACCTCATCCCCGTAGTACCGATACAGCGCGTGCAGGCACGTCGGACCGCACGCCGTGTCGTTCGGCTGAGGGAAGATTTCAAACGGCAACCGCTCTATCACGACGGCCGTCTCGCGTTCCGGCGGCATGAACCGGGCTTCGGAGCGCCTGCGGCGCCGCCTGTTCCCACGTCCGCAGCCCCCGGCGGAGTACAACGTCGGGATTATACCACCAGTCCCGGTTGCCGACGTCCGCAGGCCGCCAGGACCACGCCGCCGCGCCCGGACGCCTGCGGCTGTCGGAAATTGTGCGAAACCGTGGTGGTGGTCGCTGGGGCTGTTTCCGGCACGCCACGCATGGGTAAGATTTCCCGCGTCAGTGCGAATACAGGGTTTGGATGGTCGGGAGTTCCCGGCGTGTGCGGAGCTGCCGCGGGCTCCGACCGAAATGAGGCCGGCTCCCAGAACACAAAGGAGACGCAAGGCATGACACGCAACGTGAGATGGATGGTGCGCCGGTGGGCTGTGTTCGGGCTGTTGGCCACGGTAGCCGCGTCGTACGCCGCCACGGGCTTTGACGCTTTCCACCTGGCCAGCGCCGTGCCTGCGGACGCGATGATGGCGTTCCACACGCGGGACCATGAAGGTCTTTCGTTCGTCAATACGCAAAAAGAACGCGTCTGGGCCGAAGTGGCTCGCCAACGCTTCGACAAGGACCTCCGCCGACTGCTTCAGAACCTCGTCAAGGAGAGTGGCGGCGACTTGGAGGCCTTCGACACGCGCTGGCAGCAGATCATGGACCTGGCAGCGGGCGTGGAGTGGTCTAAGCTTGGGCAACGCGAGGCCGCCTTCGCGATGAAGCTCGTCCCCACTACGGGCGCTGAGTGGGTGATTCTGCTGATGCCGCCGGAAGAGCAGGTCGGCCCCGACTTCAACGGGCTCGCTGCCATCCTGAACAATCTGCTCGAGCTAGACACGGAAAAGGNGTTTGTCCACTCGCAGGAAGGCGAAGGTGACACAGTCATCCACAAGGTCNCCGTCGCCAACCAGATTCCACCCCTTTCTTTGACGCTCGCGCGGCACAAGGAGGTCATCCTGCTCGGCTTCGGCTCGGCGATGCCGGAGCAGACCCTGGCGCTGCTGCGGGGCGAGGCCGACAAGAGCAGCGGCACGCTGGTCGCGACGCCACGGTTTCGGGAGGCATTCCGGCGTTTGCCGGCCCCGCAGGACTTTTTCTACTTCGTCGACATCAGCCGATTGATGGCACAGGTGCGTGGCTATGCCCGTATGGCGGCCGCCTGGGGCGCGACGGAGTCGGCCAGCGCGCCGGCCACCACGCGGCCTGCCGGCCCGCTGGCGTTTCTTGTGCCCTTGGTAGACCAGCTCGACATCTGGGATTACGTCGCCGGCGTCGAAGCCACCGACGGCATGAAGACGCTCAGCGAGGAAGTCACGGTGCTCCGCGAGGACGCACGGGAGAAGCCTTTGGCCAAGGCTTTGTACGGGGGGACGCCCGTGCGGGACCCGCTCAAACTCGTACCGAAGGCCGCGACGAGCGTGTCGATCGGGACCGGGTTGGACTTCCTGACCCTGTATCGCGCAATCCGTGAGTTTGTCGAGAAGGAAATCCCCGAGGGTGGCGAAGCACTCGCTCAGTTCGACGCGGTTTGCAAAGACCTGCCGATCGACATCGAACAAGACCTGCTCGGTGCTTTCGGCGGCGGGTACGTGATGTTCTCCGCTCCCCTGCCCACACCGTACATGCCGGGAACGGTCATCGTGCTCGCGCTGCGCGACGAGGAGAAGGCCCGTAAAGTCCTCGACTGGGCAACCGAAACCCTCAACGGACTGCTCACGGCGCAGGGCGCACAGGGCGCCGGCGTCGAAGACGCCACCGTCGAAGGCGTCGAGGGCTTCAAACGCATCATCCTCCCCCCGCAACTCATGATGATCTCAATGCTCGGTCAGCCAATGTATGGCATCAAGGATGGGCACCTGTTCATTACCACCGGGCCGAAGGTGCTCGCAGCGGCGCTTCGCACCGCGGCCGGGCAGGACGAGGACTTCACGCAGAACGAACGCTTTGCCAAGGAAGGTCTGCCGATGCCGCCCGGTGCCACCGGGTACTCCTTCGAGGACCTCACCACGTACGGAGAACGGCTCGGAACCATGCTCAGCATGGCAGGGCTGGTGCAGCTCATGGCACCCGATCTGGCCAAGAATCCCGCCGCCAGCGCTGCACTTTCCATGCTCACGAAGGCTGGCAACGTAGTCCGCAAGCTGGACTTCTACCGGTCGTCCTGCTCGGTCGTCACGGTGGACGGCAACGTTCAACACACGCGTAAGGTCGTGCACTATCAGGAGCCGCCCAAGCCCAAGACGACGACCGCCCCGGCGGCAGAAACCACGACTGCCACGCGACCCGCGGAGCGGACCGAACCATGACGCGGTCATTATCGGGCAACCACCGAGCGTTACGCCGCTGTGGAGCGCGAGGAGGCTGCCGCAGCTAACGAGGCCTCATTTCCTCATCATTCGCGAGCTACGGCTCCTTCTTCTGCCACCGCGGCCGGTGTCGGTGCGACGATGCCGGCCGCGGCGCCAGCGTGCGCCGGGACCCGTCCCATCTGCGCGGCCCGACCGATAAGTGGCTTTTTGCACGTCGGTTTGAGTTTCGCGCGGCGATCGTCCTACGATCCATCGAGGGGTTCAAGGCGGTGGCTACGTGGCCCCGTCACGCACAAGCCCCCGCAACAGAATTTCGCGCACTGCATGACCCGCCGCGGGTCGGAGGTGAACAGTGAATTCCCGGAAACTTGCATGGGCCGCGACCACCGCCCTTCTCGGCGTTGCGGCCAGTGCCCAGGCCGCCACCATCGCCACGTTCGCAGATCCGTCGCCGGACGGGTCGGTCCCCGTCTTTATACAGTCCGGCAATACCTTGACAGGCGGCTGGAGCGGCCCGGGGCTGACGCTGGTAATGCCCGTCACGGGCACCAGCTATTCGAACGCTCGCTTCGAAATGGACCCCGTGACTGTCGTCACACCAAGTAGCTATCCAACGCTCCTCGGACCTGGATCGATCCGGTTTTTTGATGCGGACAACAATCCCGTACTTCAGATCGCGTTCGAATCAGCGACCCTGGATGTCCTTAGCTTCGGCGCGACTCAGTTTCTCGGCCGTGACCACGTGACCATTACCGGGGTGGGCATCCCGGTCGCCGCCGCACTCCGCGATCAGACTTTCTCCTTCGCTCTAGCCAACGGCAGCGGATCGCCGCCCTACCTTTCTTGGACCGCAGCGTTCACCTGCTCGGCCACGGTGATCCCCGAACCGGCCGGTCTGCTCCTTCTGCTGCTGCCGGGGTTCTCGGCCCGGCGTCGGCTGGGCTGAGTCAGCGCGCCACTGGGTGCACGCCCCAGGCGTAACAAGCGGCCGCAAGCCGACCGAAATAAACCCGACGCGCGGCCCGTCGCCGCGGTCGGGTTCTTATTTCAAGAGCTCTCGATTGTTCGCAGGTAGCCAGCCGCGCCGGCCTCTGGTCAGGCACCCTTCTTCTCGCCGACGCCGGCGCTTGCGACCGCGGGCGTGCCGCCGACGTTCTTCGCGATGGTCTGTGAGAGCTGCCGCAAGTCGATCCCCAACACCGATTCGAGCGTGGCCAAGGATTCGCTAAGCAGCTTCGCCCGTCCGAGGGCGGCCCCGGCCAGTGCCTGCCCGTTGCCGCTGTCGATCACCGTAACGCTGCCAAGCTCGACGTTCTGGACGGCCTTGGCCAGCTCCTGCACCACATTGGGCAGCATCTCGACCAGCATGACCTTGAGTGCGTCCGGGTTCTTCTGAATCGCCGCTCCAATCATCTCGATCGCGGCCGCCCGCGCTTTGCCCTCCTCGTAAAGTTTGGCGGCGTCGCCTTCTGCGCGCGCCCGCGCGACGTCACGAGCTGCGATGGCCTTGGCGACCTCCGTCGCGGCCAACCGGGCCTGCTCGGCCTGCGCCTCCGCCTTCTGCTGCTCCGCTTCCGCCAGGGCGGCCTCCCGGGCCAGCTCCGCCTTTCGAATGCGAAGCATGTTCTCCGCTTCGGCCACGGCCTTGTCCGCCGCCAGCCGCGCCTGCTCGGCTTTCTGACGCGCCGCCGCCTCGATTAGCTTCGCCTCGGCGTCACGGTCGGCCTTGGCCTTGCGCGCGGCGGCGTTGGCCTCGGCTTCCTTGGTTACCGCCTCCGCAGCCCGCTCCGCCTCTGCCTTGCGGGCCGACGCCAACACCTCCGCCCGGGCCTTGCGCGCGATGGAGACCAGGTATTCTTCTTCGTCGTGCACATTCTGGATCACGACGCTGTCGATGAGCAGACCCAGCCGCCGAAAGTCCTCTGCCACCTCCCGCATCACGGTCGCAACGAACTTCTCTCGGTCGCCGACGATCTCCTCGGGCGTCATCTTGCCGATCACCGCCCGCAGGCCGCCTTCGAGGGTTTCCTTGGCGACCCGCTGGAGCTGCTCCGGCGGCTGACCGAGGAAGCGCTCGATCGCGTTGGTACGCTCCACCGGGTCCGACGAGATTTTGACGTTGGCCACCCCGGTCACGATGACCGGCACCATCGTCCCCCCACCGGCCTGCGCCTTGACCTCGAGCTGCACCTGCATGTTCCGCAGGCTGAGGCGCGCCACGTGCTCGATCAGCGGGATGACCAGCGTGCGCCCCCCAATGACCACGCGATAGCCCACGCCATCGCGCTGTCGCCGACCACTGATGATGAGCATCTCGCTCGGGTTGCCCACTACGATCAGCCGCGCGATGATCGTCAATACCACGATCACCACGAAGAGCAGCAGAAAGCCCAGGATGAGCGTTGCTCCCAGAGAGCTCGCAGCCAGCAGCGCCGAGTTCATCACGTGCCTCCGTTTCTTGGTGATTGCTCCGCGGTTATCCGCGCAGCTTCTGCTCGTACTCGTCCCGCCCCACGACCTCCGCCAGGCCCGCGCGGTACGCCACTACCACGACCTCATCACCGATGATGAACGGACGCCGTGCCGTGGCGGGCACGTGCCTTTCCATCCCGCGCACTTGAAGCGCGACTTCGCCAACCTGGGGCGGCTCGATATTGATCGTGACCCGCCCGAGCTTGTTCACGTAATCCGTCACTTGCGGTGCGCTGTCGCCCGAGGTCTTCCGGATCAGGCGAAACAGGTGATGCACCGCTTGCCCAACTACGGCACCGCCACCTAACGCCAGCGCGAGGACCAGGCGCGGGCTGCTGGACGTCATGTGCGTCATCACCACGCCAATGGCTCCGAAAACCGCCAGGAAGAAGACTGCAAAGCGGATGGAGATCCACGTTGACAGACTCCAGGCACTTGCTCCGTGTGCGTGCGCCAGATCCGTGTGCAGCAGGTCGCCGTGCGCTCCGTCCACGTGAACGTCGGCGCCGCTCACGTCTGCATCCCCGTGAAAGTCCGCTCCGGCACTCGCGTCCACATCGACGTCGTGATCGCCCGTTCCGGCCAAGAGCGATAGAACGAGCAATCCGCCACCGACGATCAGAGCGATCCAGTACGCGGTGACGAACCCAGAGCTCAATTCCGCCAACAATCCCTGTGTAACCGGTAAGAACCCATCGCTCATGGCCCACCTCATTTCGGTCCCACGCCCGCTGGGGCCGACACTCCCCGCCCTGAGGGGTATTCACGTTACCTGCCGCCCTATTCGGCTGCAACCAACAATCTTTTCCCGGTCGCGCCCGGTGGGTGCGTCGGTCACGCCGCTGCTCGCCCGTGGGTGCGAGTCAGATTCTTGCGGACCAACTGCCCGGGTCGCGCCGACGGCTACCAGTCGGGCTCACTCCGTCCCATCCAAACGGGCAAGCGTCGCCAGGTTATCGGACCGGGCGCTACTGGGCCAGTGCTTAAGCACTCGCCCTAGACTTACGCGCCCATTCGGGGATAGCATAGGTACCCTACTCCGCCAGTCGGCGTGGGCAAACGGCTGGCGGGCGTCGTGCTGGTCGCCGGGACCACGCGACCACTGCGTCAGGCAACGGAGAAACCCCGTATGTTCGCACTGGGTGGTCTGAGTCTGCGCATCCTGGGTGTCGTGTTGCTCGCCAGTGCCCTCCTCGCAGGTCAGCTCCGTCGCTCGTCTCCCGTGAACCAGCCCGAAGAGGCCGCGGAGACGACCGAGACTCCGGTAGTTGAGACCGGTTTGGACGACGGCTCGGTTCCCGCGTCGGACGAGCCGGCCGGGCATTCCGAGTCCGTTACGTCGCAACGCAAACCGAACGAGAGCTTCGTCACCATACGACGGGTTTGCCGCGTAACCGCTTACTGCGACCGCGGAATCACTGCATCCGGCCGGCGCGTCGGTCCGGGGCAGTGTGCTGCGCCTGCGTATATTCCTTTCGGAGCAAAGGTTTACATTCCCGCCCTGGGGCGCAGCTTCGTAGTCACAGACCGGACGCACCGACGATTTCGCCATAACACCGTCGACATCTTCTTGCCGTCCCGAGAACTCTGCGTCCGCTTCGGGCGAAAGTATCTCGAATGCGAGTTCGTCGTCCCGGCCCCGCAAGCCGCCGTCGAGGCCAATTGCGCACCGGCCGCGCCAGTCGAGATCGCTTGCAAGCGCCCCTGAACACCCTCTAAACAAAAATTGGCACCGGATGGCCGTGCGGCCATTGGCGGTCGCTAGGATAGAGTGCAGCGGCACGACTTTTGCCGATGATTGACGTGGTCGGTAAGCTTAGATCGTTGGCGTAGAACCGTCGGCACTCTCGGTCGAGTTCCGCCCCCGACCCGTCTGGAGGATGCCAGCATGCTCAACCCCCCGACTACCGCGACTGGCCGTCTGCTGTTTGTTTTTACGCTGGCCGTGGTCGCAGCGTGGGTGATCGTCGGCGGCTGTCCGCCGGTTCCAGACCCAGGCGGAACCGCTTCCGGTCCCAGCGGTCCAACCAGCGCGACGGGGGCATCCGGCGCCACCGGGGCCACCGGGACTACGGGCCCATCGGGTGCCACCGGGGCGACCGGCGCAACAGGCGCAAGCGGCCCCACTGGTGCCACGGGTGCAACCGGCGCAACTGGGGCTACGGGCGCGACTGGGGCTACGGGCGCGACTGGGCCTTCAGGCCCCACGGGTACCACGGGGCCCAGCGGTCCTCCTACTTCTGTGACCCTGCACCAGCTCGCGCGCACCGGCGACCAAGTTCCCGGACAGCCGGCCGGCGTGACCTTCACGCGCTTTGGGAAACCAGTCATTGACGAAGATGGACGGGTCGCATTCTGGGCGATGTACCAGGGCACAGGAGCGCGCGGAAGCGGCGGCCTGTACGTGTGGGACCCAAACCTCGGTCTGCAACGCGTGCTCGACGATGACCCCAACACAGCGGGCATCGTGCCCGGTCTGTCGTACCCGGCCTACTTCGGACGCTACACGGACCCGAACGTCGCGCTCAATCGCGAACTCGTTTGGGCCGGCGGCGACCGCCTGCTGTTCGTCTCCAACGTCAGTCGCGGAACGGCGGAGGTTATGCGGGGTATCTACCGCTGGCGGGCGAGCGATGCCACGTTCGTCCGCGTCGTCGACATCGACTCTCTGGCGGCCCTCTTCTCCGACGCGGCTCCCGGGGCATTTGCGCCTCAGTTTTACTTGCCGGGCGTCAGCGACTCCGGCCAAGCTATCTTCGGGGCCACCTACGTGTACTTCACCCGCCCGCCCAACTCCATCGCCGTCACGGGGAAGGGTGTCTTTGGGAGCAATGGGACAACGGTCGCGGCCATCGCTGATAGTGTCCTCAGCCCCCAATCGCCCGGTACCGTTCCCGGCCAGGGAAGCACTGCGTACTTCGACGAGCCCGACGTGTTGACCACGCTCAACGCCGGCGGCGACATGCTGTTCCAAAGCTACTACGCGTCCGGCACGGGGGCGGTGGGCTTGTACCTGCGCCGCGATACCGCAAACTACCGTGTCATTGACAACCGTTCGGGAGCCTCGTGGCCGGGGCTGCCGATCGGAGCCCGCGTTGAGCCCGGCGACGACCTGTTTGCAGACTTCGCCGTCGGCCCGGCCGGTCACATTGCGGTCGAGACCACGCTCTCCGTCAGCGGTACGCTGCGCGAAACGGTGCTCGTATGGGATTACGCCGTCTCGGCGTGGACCGAGGTGACCGGTTTCAACGGAACGCTTGCCACAGACCTCGTGACGGGCGTCAACGCAGACGGTAAATTTGTCATCCTGGCTGGCGGTATTCCCTACCTCGTGAGCCGCACCGAGCGCACCCAACTTAATATGACGCCGCCAGCGGAGCTGTACGGCGTGCCGGTAACGTGGTCCGACGCCGTCGGGTCGATCAACAACCATGGAAGAGTCGTCTTGGGGTACACGCGCGGAACCACGCTGGGTCTAGTGTTCTGGACGGGTCAGCAGCTGCTGCTCGTGGCAGATCCGGTAGCCGGCGTGCCACCAACCACGATCGCGATCGCGACCATTCAGAGCGTCCGCCGGGACCGTGTGGGCCGCAGCGGCATGCTGAATGACCGCGATGAGATGGTCTTCCGGGCCGCGCGCACAGGGAACACAGAGGCGATCTACCTCGCGCGCGCTCAGTAACCAGCGTCTCTATTACACTGCTGAGGGCAAACCGTGGAGCCGCTGGGGAGATCCACGTCCGCTTGCGGCCGGTGGGTCCGTCCGTAGAATCGGAATTCGGTTTTTGCGCGCCGCTATCGACGGCTACGCGGATCTGTCGTGCATGGGTGCGCCCGTAGCTCAGATGGACAGAGCATCGGATTTCTAATCCGGCGGTCGCAGGTTCGAATCCTGCCGGGCGCGATTAGGACCGTCAGCCGCCACGGGTGTCTACACGGGACGCCGTCTACGACGTGGGCGGTTGCATTCCGCAACTGACCTGTGCTGCCGGGCGGCGGCTATCGGATGAGGGGCGGATTCGCACGGCCACCTCGCGTATCAGTTTGTCCCGGCTGATTGGCTTGGTCAGGTAGTGATCGCATCCCGCTGCCAAGCACCGGTCCAGCTCGGCCTTGAACGCATGCGCTGTCAGGGCGACGATCGGCCCCGTATAGCCACGCGCTCGCAGGATGCGTGTAGCGGTCAGGCCGTCCATGATCGGCATCTGCATGTCCATGAGGATGACATCGAAGGGGATTCCGTCCGCGGCGGCCGCCAGCGCCATGTCTACGGCGTCTCGACCGTTTTCGGCGAGCGCCACTTTCGCTCCGGCCTTGCGCAGAAACGCGCTGATCAGGCGCTGATTGTCCGGTCCATCTTCCACCAGCAGCACGCGACCGTCGATACGCGGCAGCTCCGGTCGCGGAGGACCTGATTCGGCCTCAGGCTCCGGCTCGATCGTCGTCACCATCTTGACGTTGTCCAGAGGACCGGTAGCCACGGTCAGCGTAAACGTACTGCCGCGTCCCGGGTCGCTGGCAACTGCCACCTGACCGCCCAGAGCTTCCGCCAGTCGCTTCGTGATGGCCAGGCCGAGTCCCGTCCCGCCGAACCGGCGGGTGGTCGAGTCTTCTGCCTGAGAAAACGGCACAAACAGCCTGCTGATTTGTTCGGGCGTCATGCCGATGCCCGTATCGGTGACCGCAAACCGGATCAATTGCCGGCTGGGGTCGCACGAGACACGGATGTGCACGGTCCCAGCCGGCGTGAACTTGATCGCGTTGCCGATCAGGTTGACTAGGGTCTGCTTCAGACGCGTCGCGTCCGTGACGATCTGATCGGGAATGGGGCCGTCCGCTTCGACCGTCAGGCCGAGCCCCTTTTCTTCCGCCGCGCCGCGGAGCAGATCGACCACCTGCGCAAGCAGCGTTCGGACATCACAGGGCACGCGGTCCACTTCCAACTTGCCGGCCTCGATCCGGGCCATGTCGAGAATATCGTTGATGAGTTGCAAGAGATGCTGCCCATTGCGACGGATCGTCTGAACGCCGCTGACGCGGTCGGAGTCCGTGGCGTTCGGATCGAGCATGAGCTCGGTGTAGCCGAGAATGGCGGAGATGGGCGTTCGCAGCTCGTGGCTGACGGTGGCGAGGAAGGCGTCTTTGGCCCGGGCCGCTTCTTGGGCCGCCACCATGGCCTGCTGCAACTTGTCGTTTGCCACGGCCAACGCCGCCGTTCGTTCCCGAACCTGCCGCTCGAGCTCCTCATGCCACGTGCCGACGCGCGCGGCCAAGCGATTGAAGCTGTCGGCCAACAACCCGATTTCGTCCCGCCCATGGACACGAACTGGTTCCACCGGCGTTCCTTCCGGTTGCACAGCGAGGCGTTCAAAGTGTTGACTGATCCAGCGTAGCCGTGCCCCGACAAACGTATGGAACGCCAGGGCGAGTAGCCCGAAGAGCACGACCGCCGCCCCGATCGCGGCTACAGACGTTCGCCGCGCCTCTGCGGCGGTGCCTGCCTCGATCTGCTCCACCGGTATGCCCACCATGTCCACCGCGGCAATCTCGCCGGCCACACGACCAAACCCGGCGGTGGGGCCATAGCGTTCTACCAATTCCGCGGGCGCGTCGGCGGGGTCACCGTGACAGTGCAGACATGCCTTGTCGAAGCGACGGGCCGTAACGTGAGCAAGATAGCGCTTGTTGTCGATGGTCAACTCGCCACTCCAAGCCCGCGCTTCCGGGTGCTGGCGAAAGTACTCGATGAGCTCGCGCTCGGCAGGACCTGCCTGGTTAACGGGATTCCGCGGATTGTCGGACGAGTACTTGAGCAACAGGTCCGGGAACTCCTCGCGTACGTCCTCGAAGATCCGCCGGCCGACGAAGGAACTGGACATCGCTTCCGGCCGAAAGCGATCCGGACCGACAGACTGTTCCACGACGGGGCGGATTTCGCGGGCGACATAGTCGCGCACGGCCAAGTTGAACTCCAGAGCGAGTCTCGCCTGTTGGTTGGCCAGCTCGCGGAGGCGCGTCCGACTGGTGGCGTACGTGGCCTGCACCAGCCAGCAGGTCAGCAAACAAACCACCAACCCGGCCGGCAACAGGAACTTTGCGGTAATGCTCCGCATGGCCGTAGCCCTCGGTGGCACATGCGCGGCCCGCGACGGAACCCACTACTTACCTTAGTCCCGTCGGCGACTTCAGTCGCTCCGTCCGGGAGCCCCAGGCTGCCCGGTGTGCAATTGCGTGAAGCGTGCAAGCCGTTGACACGGTCACTGGCTGCGCGCTACTCGCTGATTTCGTCATCGGCTCCCCCGAAACGCCTGTTGATGCGTGATGGCTAAGGTCCCGTCGGCGGCCTCCGACAGCCGTAGGCCAGATAAAATGCGACCGTGCGCCCAACGGCCGCGTTATTCTTCGGGCCACACCTCGCCGACATGCAGCTTTTCGGCCAGCCGCGTGAGCTCCTGTCGCTGCATCCGGGCCGCTAGCAAGTAGCTGATGCGGCCCTCGTTCCAGCCAACCACCGTGATATCCCCGTCCGTGCCGCACCGGAAGCAGCGCCTGCCACGCTGGCACTGAGAGCAGTGCGACCCGTCCGCCGCACAGAGCTGCACGCTGCGGTCGACGACAAATGCCGACACGACCACGTCCTGGTCATCACTCCGCCGGAAGCAGGCGTGCAGAACACGTGCCCCGCAGCCACGGCACTCCGCGGGACCACAGCGACAGACGCTCTCGAGCTGATATCCCACAGCCGTCAGGTCCGGCAGTTGGCGCGCCAGCGGTTCCACGGCCTGGAGCTGCCGCACCGACGCGCCGCGGGCGCCACGCCGTACGCCCAGAGCGTCGTGCTGCTGCTCAAGCGCGCACCGCCGGTGCACGGCCGCAAACCCGGAAACCTGGATCGAGGTAGCTTGAGCACCGCGCGGCCACATGAGAACCGCGAAAACGAGCACGGCGGCGGCAGCCAGACCGGACGCTCCCAAGCGGTACCAGCGCCCGCTATGCCGGCATCGCGCTACAGCGACTCGGGCTCGGACGCGTTCGGCCAACCCCACGGGAACCGGCTCGGCGTCAAGCACGCGCCGAGCAGATTGCCGCAACGCCTGCCATCGTTCGACCACTGATCGGTCCGCGGGGTGGTCGCGAAGATACGCCTCGACCTCCGCACGCTCGCCGGGGCTCAGCTCGCCATCGGCGTATTCCACCAGACGTTGTTTCCGCCAGGCAGGGTTCACGGCTCGGCATCCACTCCCCGAATGCCCTGCTCGCGTGCGTACGCCGCCAGCGCAGCCGTCAACTGCTTACGCGCGCGGTGCAGTCGGCTCATAACAGTTCCCACAGGCAGGTCGAGGATTTCGGCGATTTCCTTGTAACTGAACTCCATCGTTGCCCATAAGAGCAGCACCGACCGGAACTCCGGCGACAGGCTTTCTATCGCCGCCTTGACCTCGCCGTCCAAGTGCTCGAAGTCGAGCTCCGGCGGCGTAGCGTCCGAGTCGTCCGCATGAATCTCGTCCAGGGCCTGCTGATCCGCCGACCGCGGAGCACGCTGCTGTCGCTGCTGACGGTTCAAAAACGTGTTGTTCAGAATCCGCAGCAGCCACGGCCGGACTCCAAACTGCCGCATCTCGAAGCGCCCAAATGCTGCGTAGGCTTTGAGATACGTTTCCTGAACGAGATCCTCGGCATCGTGATGGTCCCGCGTCAGGCGGCGCGCAATACGGTAGATGAACTCCAAGTGCGGGAGCGCCAGAGCCTCGAACGAATTCTCGCTCGCGCCGCCCATCCACGAATCGCCGCCGTTCCGGAGCGGCGTCCATAGGCCAGAACCATTCCGGCCGGGGTGCAATTCCCGAACTACCGGAACGATAACCGATTATCTCCTCTTGCAGGTGGTTCGCCAGCCGCGCGATCTACAGCTACAATGTTCGCGGTCCTCAAAGGCTGGCGTAAACCCGAGGCACGCCCCGACATAGATGGCTGGTTATGGGCAAGCTCCCCTACCGGGTAACCGTCTTCATCGTTCTGCTTGGTACGCTGTACAAGGTCCGCGGAGGCGAAACCCCACAGGTGGTCGCCTTCCAGGCGTCCGACGGCATGCGCCTTACCGCCGACTATTTCCCCCCACCCGATGACCTGCGGACGCCCGCCCCAATGGTCATCCTTCTGCACATGTATCGGAGCGACCGGCGCGCGTGGCAGCCATTGATCCGACCGCTGCACGAGGCGGGTTTTGCAGTCCTGGCCGTGGATCTACGTGGCCACGGCGAAAGCGCGACGACGGAGACGCGTCAACGGGTGCTGGAGCGCGATCCGAAGCTCTTTCGAGAAATGCAGAACGATCTGCGCGGCGCGTACGACTTTTTGGCCGGCCAGCCGCGGGTGGACCGCGCGCGTTTTGCTCTGGTGGGCGCGAGCATCGGATGCAGCGTGGCGCTCCAGTACGCGGCGCAAGACCGCAGCGTGGACGCCGTGGTGTGCCTGTCGCCGGGCCTCGACTATTTGGGCCTGGATAGCGGCGGCGACATCGCCCAAATCACGGGCCGGCAGCTGCTACTCATTGCCACAGAGGACGAGAAAGACGTGGTCTACACGCTTCAAAAACGCGGTAGCGGCGTGCAGGTGCAGATCCCCGCCGGCACGCCGGCGCATGGTACGGACATGCTCGGCGTCGTCGACAGGATTGAGCGAGACGTGGTCGCCTTTTTGAAAAGCGCGGTGGGCGAACCGAGCGCCGCGCTCGTGTGTGGCAGCATCAATAGAGACGTGTATCACGAGCCCGATTCAGCTTGGGTACAGCAGATTGCCCCGTCGAATCTGCGCTATTATTCCTCCGCGGCAGAGGCGGAAGCGCGCGGCCTGCGACCCGCCAAGTCGAAAGGACCCGCCAGAACGGGCGGCGAGCAGCGGGACTCGGGACGTCGCCGTTCAGGCCGGCCATGAGTACCGTGCAGTCGCCGAAGCTCTCGCTCGCCTCGCAGCGACCGTAACTCAGGTTGAACAGCGGAATCACCAATGCCCACGATCATGGTTACACTCCCGGTCGTCGCCATGCTTTTGATGCTGTCCGAACAGCAGCCCCCGAACCCATGGGCGGCCAAGGCGCGGTCCGCCACCCTCAAGGCCGACGCCGAGCCGACCGCCTCGAATCTTCGCGACGCGCTGGAAGCCTGCTGGCGCGCGGACGACTGGCAAACCGCCCTGCGGCTGGCGCGGCGTGCTCAGAAGGAGTTTCCGGACGACGCCTCGCTGTGGGGTCCCGTCAGCCGGGCGTTCTGGCGTGCGGGCTATATCGCCGAGGCGGAACGCGTGGCCGAACGTATCGCCCCCGATACGGACGACCGGGTGGCAATCCGCACCCGGATAACCATTCATCTAGCACGCGGCGAGGTTGCCGACGCAGATCGCTGGGCACAACGCCTGCGAGCCCGCGGCCCACAGACCGCCGAGGACTACTACCAATTGTCCGCCATCGAACTCGCGCGACGGCGTTCGGACGATCTGGCGGAACTGCTGAGCCGGACCGAGCGGCTCATCGACCCCGGCAACGGTTACCCCGAAAACTACCTGGCGGACTCGATCGAAGGGGTAGCGGCGTTCCTGCGTGCCGTGGGGCCGCGGCCGCTGAATGAGATTGTCGAGTATGGCACGGCGGCCATGCCCGCGCTGGTCATGTTCGGGCTGCCGAGCTGCGACGTCATGATCAACGGCCGCGGGCCGTACCGCATGGTGGTTGACACCGGCGGCAGCATCATGCTCGCGCTTGACCAGGCAATCGCAGACGAGCTGGGATTGAGGTCGATCGCGCCGGCCAGCGTTCGGGGCGTCGCCGGCAAGCAGGAAACAGGTCAGGTCCTGGTTGAAGACCTGCGCATCGGCTCGATCGTCTGTCGCCGTGTCGTCGCTCGCACATTCGATCTGCGGACCGCGATCCTTAATGCCGCAGATGGAATTGTGGGCACTGGTATCTTCGCAGACGGTCGTCTGACCCTGGACTTCGCCGGCGCGCAGCTCAGCGTATCCGCCTCGCGCGACGAACCCGGCCCGGGCCATCGTGTGGAGCTGCGCCTGGTCGGCGATGCCAAGCTGATGTGCCCCGTAACGCTGGAAGACCAGCCGGCGGTGGCTTTGTTGGATACCGGCGCCGACGCCGTGGCGCTGTCACCGTCGCGACTGCGCGCGCTATTTCCGGGGCGCCCAATTCGGGAAGTGAACGTGGACATCGGGCTGGGAATCGGGCAGGGGCAACCGACGGAAGTGGCCCTCGGAACGGGTGTGCGGCTTCTGTTTGCGGAACGCCAGTTCGCCAACTACAGCGGGATCGCGCTCGGGGCGTTGGACAAGGTGCTCGGACCGGTACTCGGCATGCAGGCGGACGTTCTGCTGGGGATGCCGACTTTCCGCAAGATGAAAACCTTGACCGTCGACTTGCCGCGGTGCGCGCTGTGGGTAGAGTGGCTGGAGGGCGACTGAGTCACGGGCCAGTCCGTTGCCGAGTGCGAGAGGCGGGATTCGAACCCGCACGGGTTTCCCCGCCAGAACCTAAATCTGGTGCGTCTGCCAGTTCCGCCACTCTCGCTTGCGCGGTGCACAATATACCTCGGCCGCAGGCCAGAGGGGATGTCCGGGGCCGGCGTGCTGGCAATCGGTGCTTGACACCGAATAACGGCGCGCTAACCATCATGCGAAGATCCGGAATCGGACTTCCGATAGGGTCTGAACGTGAACCGCCTTGCGCGGCTTCGCACGCGGTGCGATCGCCGCGCGACGTGCTTTCCTCCGAACTATCAGGCGGATAATGGCTAAGCGGCAAACGAACGGTAAAAACCTTGTGATCGTCGAATCGCCGGCCAAGGCGCGGACGATCGCCAAATACCTTGGCAGCGGTTACATCGTCAAGCCGTCGCTGGGCCACGTGCGTGACCTTCCCGAACGGCAGTTTGGGATCGATGTAAGTAACGATTTCGCACCGACCTACGAGATTGTCCCGGCGCGGGCCAAGACCGTGGCCGAGCTGAAGAAGCTCGCGGCAACCGCAGACAAGGTGTACCTCGCCACCGACCTTGACCGCGAAGGGGAAGCGATCGCATGGCATCTCGTCGAGGCGCTGAAACTTCCGCCGGAGAAAGTCCGCCGCGTTATTTTCAACGCCATCACGAAGTCGGCGATTACGGAAGCGTTTTCGAACCCGCACGAAATCGATCTCGATCGGGTAAATGCCCAGCAAGCTCGCCGAATCCTCGACCGCATCGTGGGTTACGAACTTAGCCCACTCCTTTGGCAGAAGATTGCCCGTGGGCTATCCGCCGGTCGGGTTCAGTCGGTGGCCGTGCGGCTGATCGTCGAGCGGGAGCGCGAAATCCGCGCGTTCGTTCCCGAGGAAAGCTGGAAGCTGTTCGCCCACCTGGCCGGCGACCCAACGGCTGCCGAAGCACTGCGGGCCGTGTGGCAGGAATACGTGGCGACCGGGCAGCGAACACAGAAGGACGTCCACCTATGGCTGTCGCACCACGGTGGCCTGCGGGTGGAGTTGGAGGAACTGGGCGGTCAGCCATTTGTCGCCCGTACCGTCGAGGAAGCCTGCCGCGCGGTGCAGGCACTCGGCTTTCGCGTAGACGCGGTGCAGCGCGAGGATTGGAAGGAATACGCGCACCTGGGGCTTCAGCAGGTCACGGTGCGTGGAACACTGGAGCTGGATCGACTGCCGGCGTTCCGCGTCGCCCAGCTCCACACCAAGCGGACCGTTTCCAAGCCCCCGGCTCCGTTCACCACGGCCACGATGCAGCAGCAGGCCAGCACGGTACTACGCTTCTCCGCTTCCCGGACCATGCGCACCGCGCAGTCGCTGTATGAGGGCGTGGACATCAACGGGCAGGGCCCGGTCGGCCTGATCACGTATATGCGGACCGACTCGACTAACGTGGCACCGGAGGCCATCACAGCGGTCCGCGACTTCATTCGACAGCGTTTCGGCGACGCCTACCTGCCCGAGCGACCACACGTCTTCGCGAAGCGTCAGGAGCGCGCCCAGGAGGCACACGAGGCCATTCGCCCCACCGACCCGACGATTACGCCGGAGGATGTCCGCGGGGCCCTGACTTCCGATCAATACCGTCTCTACGATCTGATCTGGAAGCGCTTCGTCGCGTCGCAAATGGCGCCGGCGCAGTGGGATTCCACAACCATAACCGTCACGGCAGAGACGGCTTTGGGCGTGGCGCGCTTCAGCGGCAGCGGTCGCAAGCTGGCCTTCGAAGGATACTTGAAAGTGGCTGGCACGCCCGGCGAAGACCCGCTGCTGCCGGAGCTGTCCGAGGGCCAGCCGCTCGGCCTGCTGGGGCTGGAGCCGCGGCAACAGTACACGTCGCCGCCGCCGCGTTATACCGAGGCATCGCTGGTCAAGGCGCTGGAGGCAGAAGGGATCGGGCGGCCGAGCACGTATGCAACGATCATCGACACGATCCAGGAGCGCGGATATGTGGAACAGGTGGACCGGAAGTTCTACCCGACCGCGCTGGGCGAACTGGTGACGGACAAGCTCGTGCAACACTTCCCCAAGATCATGGATGTCAAGTTCACCTCGCACATGGAGGATGAACTGGACAAGATCGAGGAAGCGCACCTGGATTGGGTGCAGGTCTTGCACGAGTTCTACGACCCCTTCCGTGAGCTGTTGACGCGGGCGAAGGAGGAGATGGGCACGGCCCGCAGCCAGCCCAGTTCGTACGCCTGCCCCGCCTGCGGGGCGCCCATGGTGTATCGCTGGGCCCGGTCCGGCCGGTTTCTGGCTTGCAGCAAGTACCCACGTTGCAGCGCCACACTGGTCGTCGATCGCGACGGCCAGCCGGTGCACCCGCCGGCCGAATTCCAGACCTGCAAGGAATGCGGACGCCCGATGCTGGTGCGCCAGTCGGGACGCGGGTTCTTTTTGGGATGCAGCGGCTACCCGGCCTGCCGGAGTACGATCCCGTGCAATGCGCAGGGTCAACCGCTGCGAACCGTCCGCGAAGAAGAATTGCACCGCCCATGCGACGTCTGCGGCACCGGTCAACTGGTCGTCAAACGCAAGGGCGGACGGGCGTTCCTCGCGTGTAATCGTTATCCGGACTGCACGAACACGGCGCCCCTGCCGGCCGATGTGCGGCTGGAAAGGCCCCCGGCGGCGCCCCGCCAGGAAGCGGGGATCAACTGTGAGAAATGCGGCCGGCCGATGGTTATTCGTTCCGGGAAGCGCGGCCGGTTCGTAGCCTGCTCCGGATACCCGCGGTGCCGGCATACGCTGCCCATGGAGAAGCTTGAAGCGGCGAAGTCGCAAGCCGCCGCGAACGGGGCGGCTTCGTCGCCGGTGGAAGCTCCCAGGCCGCAGTCGGCAACGCCCACGGAAAACCAGGCCAAGACGACCAACCACGTGCCGCCCGGATATGCGCTCACACGCACCGGGCGGCTCGTCGTGGAGGTCCTCCCGGAATCCGGCCGGCTGCCCTGTCCGCAGTGCGGCGGCACGGTTGAGTTGAAGCGCGGCCGCTACGGACCGTTCTTTTCATGCATGAACTTCCCGCGGTGCCGATTCAATTGCAACGTGCGTGGGCAGGCCAAGAAGCAGGCCGAGGAGCTGCTGCCGGCGCCGGCCCGCCCGCGGGCCGTGATGACGGACATCCTGTGCGATCAGTGTGGTGCGCCGATGGTCGTCCGGTCGTCACGCCGCGGCCGCTTTCTCGGATGCAGCGCATACCCAAAGTGCCGCGCGACAAAGGAGCTGCCCGCGGGCTTTGAGGTTCCCGCGCCGGCCGCCGCATCGACCTGACGCGCGGCATGGTGGGGTCGGGGGGTTACAATACAGCTATGGGTGTGCCCCCGCGCGAGATCGTAGTTTCGGTGCGCGATCTGGTCATGCGCTTCGAAGCCGCCGACGGCACACGCGTCCCTGTGCTCAACGGCATCACGTTCGATGTGTTCCGCGGGGAAACGCTGGTCGTCATGGGCGGTTCCGGCTGCGGCAAGAGCACGCTGTTGAATTGCCTGATAGGAGAACTCGCGCCGGATGAGGGGCAAATCATCTATCGGCTGCCCGGGCTGGGCGAAGTCGATTTGGTGCGGGCCGACGAAGCGACCGGCAACGCCATCCGTCGGCGGCTTGGGATTCTGTTTCAATCGGGCGCGTTGTTCAGCTCCCTGACGCTGGCCGAAAACGTGGCGCTTCCGCTGCGCGAGCATTCGCACGTCGACGAGGACATCATCGACATCGTGGTCACGATGAAGCTCCAACAGGTCCGCATGCTGGAGCACCGCGACAAGTATCCGTCGCAGCTTTCCGGCGGCCAGAAGAAGCGGGCGGGTCTGGCACGGGCTACGGCACTGGACCCGGAAATCCTGTTTTACGACGAACCGACCGCCGGGCTGGATCCGGTCACCGCCTCCGCGATCGACGGGCTGATCATGGATTTGTCGCGGAAACTCCAGGTAACGAGCGTCGTCGTGACGCACGAGATGGACTCTGCTTTCCGCATCGCCGACCGGATGATCATGTTGCAGTCCGGGCGGATTCTCCGCAGTGGGTCGCGGCGAGAGTTCGAGGTGCTGCGCGACACGCCGCCGACGCAACTGACCACCGAGTCCGACTGGACCGTGCAGCAGTTCTTGACGGGTTCGCCCAGCGGCCCGCTCACAAACGCGGAAGGCACCAGCGAGTACGAAAGGCTGCTGGTTGGCGCTCGGCCGATATCCTGATCAGCGGCCGCACGCCATTATCGGCCAAGTCTTACTGTCCCTGCCGGCAGCCGCGTTTCCGTCGCCAGCAGCAGGTGACACCAACAAACCCCCGGCTCTGCGTGCGCGTGAGCCGTTCCGCGGGCCTATTGTCAGGTAGGAGGTCGAAAGATGGCCCGCGACTACTTCGCCATTCTCGGACTGCCGCCAGGGCGCTATGACCCGTGCGAAATCACGCGACGGTTCGTAGAGCGTCGCAACCGCTTGCTGGCGACCCTTGCGGACCCGGCGACCCACGCCGAAACCCGCCGACAGCTTGAGCATTTGCACTTGGCCTACCGCGTCTTGTGCGACCCCCAACGCCAGTCAGAATACCTCGCGGCGCGGGCGGCCGACGAAGACCGCCTCGGACAACTGCGACGACTCATCGCCGCCTCCCTGGAGGACGGTCTGCTGCGCTATTCCCGCCGGCAAATGATTCTCGACCAGGCGCGAAAGCTGGGGCTGTCCGATTTCCAGGCACAAGTTCTGATTGCCCAGGTTCAGTTCGGAGAGGGCCATTTCGTGGACTGGCCCACCACATCGCGGGCAGGGTCACCCCGTGCGGCCATCTGGCGGCGTGCGGCCGCCGTCGGCGTCCTCGGTCTGGCCATGTTCCTTTACCTGCTGCATCGCGTGGTCGTGTAAGTTTCCGGCGGGTCATGCGGGGGGCCAGTTTTGCTCAATCCACGGCAGCAGGACCCGGATGAGCTGAAATTGAAGGAAGTCGAACGCGAAGTGAGCGAGGATCACCGCCAGCAGACTCCGCGACAGCACGAAAAAGACTGCCAGCGCCACGCCGATCGGGAACACCTGCACGATGCCGAGCCAACCCTGTGCGACGTGCAGCGCCGCAAAGAGGCTCGCTGAAACGACCACCGCTCCGCCCCACCCGCAGCCCACCCGCCGCAGATACGGCATAAGAAGCCCACGGAACAACAGCTCTTCGTGGATTGCGACGGCCCCCAGGAGCAGCAACGTGTCGCCCATTCTGTGGATGGGGATTACCTCGATGAACTCCAACCGGCGGTCGAGGTCGCGATGCAGCTCCGGAAATAGCAGCACCAGGAGCCCGATCATCATCACCGTCGGGATCAGCGCTGCATATGCCCCGACGAGCGTGCCGGCCGCCCACAGCACCTGGCGACCCAGCGCCTCCGTCTGAAGGCCGAAGGCCGCGCTCGATAGATGGTGGCGACGCACCAGATACGCGGTCAAGACCACGACCAACAGCGCGTCAAGCCACTTGGCGGCAGTGAAATATCCCTCGGCCGGCCAGCGCGCCTGCTCTGCTCCCGCAAACAGGTGGCCCGCGAGATTCAGTCCCACCGGAAAAAGCAGCGCAACGACGACCACCAGTGACAGGTCCCACAACGCGTCCCGGCGGGAAACATGGTCGAGTTCGAGCGGCCGCGGCGCCGCGGGCGTCATCGGAGCGAAGACCGGTCGTGCGGCGACAGGCGGCATCGCAAGATGTTCGGAGGTCTCATCGGGCACGGTGCTTCTCTGCGCACAACGTCGCCGCGCGCCTCCCGGTGCCATTCCCCGCACCATATGGCCGGCCGGCGCACGACGAATGGGCACGATACCCCGTGAGCTGCCCACGGTTCAACCGTCGTCGGCCGCCGCCCAAGGCCCTGCGCTGCCTTCTCGCTCCGCTGTGCGGCGGCGCGTTGCATCCGGTTGGTTTGCCGGCGACACTCACTGTCCTGTCAGACCGGGCGCCGGTCACGAATCGCCAGTTTTCGGGAGCCGGTTCATGAAAGCCAATTCCTCCGCGGCCGAGCCAGCGGCCTCGACCCACCAGCCCTACGTCCCCCCCGACGTTCGTTTGCCGGAGTTCACGTGGCAGGCCGTCCTGGTGGGCGCCCTGCTCGGGATCATTTTCGGCACCTCATCGCTGTACCTGGTCCTCAAGGTGGGGATGACGGTTTCCGCCTCGATTCCGATCGCGGTGCTTTCGATCACGCTGTTCCGCGTCTTCGCCCCCCTGCTCGGACGCCGCACGAGCATCCTTGAAAACAACATCGTTCAAACCACGGGGTCGGCCGGTGAATCCATCGCGTTTGGCGTGGGCGTCACGATGCCGGCCCTGCTGATTCTCGGCTATGACCTGCACTACGTCCGCGTCACGTTGGTGGCCGTGCTTGGGGGACTGCTGGGAGTGCTGATGATGATTCCGCTGCGGCGGGCGTTCATCGTCCGGCAACACGGCCGGCTCATGTATCCGGAGGGTACGGCTTGCGCCGACGTGCTGATCGTGGGCGAAAAAGGCGGCACCTCCGCGCTGACCGTTTTCGTCGGCTTTCTCGTCGCATTCGTGTACTCATTCCTCAACGTGGGGCTGAAGCTGTGGAAGGACATCCCCGAGTGGCCACTCTGGAAGCAAATCGGCGCCCGCGTGGTGGGCTTCAAGGGCGCCGTGCTGTCCGGGGAGCTCGTCCCGCATCTGCTCGGCGTCGGCTACATCATCGGCACACGAATCTCGTGCATCATGGTCGGCGGCGGCGTGCTGGCAGCCTGGGTGCTCACACCCGCGATCGTGTTCTTCGGCGAAGGACTCGCCACGCCGCTCTTTCCGGCCGAGAAGCTGATCCGCGACATGTCTCCGGCCGAGATTCGCAGCAGCTACGTGCTGTACATCGGCGCCGGGGCGGTCGCCGCCGGCGGCATCATCAGCATGTTTCAGGCTCTGCCCATGATTCTGGCCTCCATTCGCGCAGGCTTGCGCGACGTGGCGACGCGCAGCGGCAGCCTGGGTACAGCGGGTCGCACCGTCCCACGCACCGAGCGGGACATGTCGATGCGGGTTGTGCTGTTGGGCAGCCTGGCGATCGTCGTCGTGATTCTCCTGGCCAAACCGATCTTCCACATGAATCTGGTCGGCGCCGCGTGCATCGTCGTGTTCGGTTTCTTGTTCGTGACCGTTTCGTCCCGTCTGACCGGCGAGATCGGCAGCTCGTCCAACCCGATCTCCGGGATGACGGTCGCAACCCTGTTGATGACCTGCCTGATCTTCCTCGTACTCGGATGGACCACTGCGGAGCACAAGCTCACGGCACTGTCCGTGGCCGGCATCGTCTGCATCGCGGCGTCGAACGGCGGCACCACGTCACAGGACCTCAAGACTGGATTCCTGGTGGGCGGCACGCCCCGGGCGATGCAGCTTGCGATCCTCATTGGTGCGCTGACGTCCGCCCTGGTGATCGGAGAAACGCTGTTGGTCCTGAATGACGGCGGCACTGTGTACTCGCAGAAAGATTTGCCGGCCGTCACGTTGCCGCTACGGGGGACGGAGCGACAGGAACGCGTGCGCGGGCCGCGTGCCAGCCAGGACCCCAACACCTATTACGCCATCCACGTCCGTGTCGGCGAGATCCCCGGCGTCCCCGCTGGCAAGTACCTGGTCGACGCGACGGGCCGGATCTGTTACCTCGTGGATCCGGGCGTCAACGGCCATCTCAAGACGCACGACGACGGCACGCCGGTACAGAAGTACGACGCCCCCAAAGCCGCCCTCATGTCGTTCCTGATCGACGGGATTTTGTCGCGCCAGATGCCGTGGTCGCTAGTCCTGCTCGGCGTCGCGATCGCTTTGGTCCTTGAGCTGGCAGGCATCCCTTCCCTGCCGTTCGCGGTCGGCGTTTATCTACCACTGTCGGCTTCGACCCCAATTTTCGTCGGCGGGCTGGCACGGTGGGTCGTCGACCGCTGGCTGCGACGAGGACAGCCGGAAAGCGAAATGAGCCCGGGTGTGCTGTGTGTCGAGCGGGCGTGATCGCCGGCGGGACGATCTGCGGAATCGTGGTCGCATTGCTCTATTTGCACGAGGGGCTGGCCGCCGCTCTGCCGATCGGGCCGCGCCACATCGGCCGCTGGGCCGAATCCGACGCTATCGCCGTGCTGCCGTTTGGCTTGCTGGTGCTCTTCCTGCTGTTGGTCGGCGGCGAGAAGCTCCTTCGGACGGCGCCACGACAGGACGCCGTGCACCCGCGATCGTGAATCGTGGCCGTCCGCGAGCTGTCTTTATGGCTTGCCGGACCGCGGCCCTTTGGGCTGGGCGCGACCCTGTTCTGATCGCCTGGACTCGTCGACGCGCGTCACCGTACCCTTGGGGTCGACCGTAACCAGGCGTGTCTCGCCATCCTCCACGCAGGTCACAACGAAACTCAGGCTGCCCCCCTCAAAGCGTGAAGCGACGGCGATAGCCTGGCCGTGACGGCGCTCCGCCGCTTCGATCGCGCGCGTGACCGTCGTCTGTTCGTCGCTGAGTGCCTTGAGAATATCTTTGGGACGCCCCGTGTGGGCTTCCTTCTCCTCGGCCGGCGTAGGCTCCGTCATCTTCTCCGCCTTGCCGCTGCGGATGTCCACCGGCACGACGGAGCACTTATCGTTGACGACGCAGTGCACGAGTACCTGCGCCGTTTGCCCCTCGACCCGAACATGGGCCGCAATGGCGCGGCCCCTGCTGTGGGACTCTGCCGCTGCGATGGCCCTCGCCAGCGTCATCCGTGTCTGCTGCAACTGCCGAAGCGCTTCGTCGTCGCGTGTGTCGGCGTAAACCGCCCACGAGACGCCCAGCGCAATCAAGCCCGCCAAGTGCGCGCGTCTTACTCTGTGTGTGCTCACCGCCTGACCTCCGTCTGGGGCCCACCGGCGGCCGGCGCTTCGCCGCCCTGCCCCGGTCGGGCCACTGGGCGAACGTCATATTTCATCGGCTTCGTTTTGATTTTACAGACGTGCGCGCAGGTCTGGTTATTTCGCGATCTCCCTGCTGCTCCCCCTTACTGGGCGCCGTGCGCGGTTTCGGTAGCCTGGCCCCCGCGGCCGTCGGATAACCTTGCCGCCCCGCGGTCAGCGCTTGAGCTTCGTGCGCAGCACGGTCAGCAACTGCTCGTTGTTGATGGGCTTTTGAAAGACGCCGCTGAGTCCCAGCTCCGAGTAGTCCGTAATCGAGCTGAGGTTGTCGCCGACCGAGCTGAGCATGTACACGGGGGCCGTGTTACCTTCGGCCTTGAGGTTGCGCACCAGGCTCGTCCCGGCGTCAACCTCTTCCATCATCAGGTCAATGATGATCAGGTCCGGCTTGGACTCCTTGAACTTGCGCAGCCCCTCCTCCGCCGTTCGCGCTTCGACCATCACATACCCGTTCTTCTCCAGCACCAGGCGCAGCGCGTCCAACAGGTCCTGGTCATCGTCAACACACAGGATCACGAATTTGCCGTTCTGCATCACACTACCCCTTTCGAAGCGGCATCGACCAGCGCAGCCTCGCTGGCCGCCGCCGCCCCGTAGAAGTCGCCGCGCTCCACCATGTTGCGCAGGAAACCCACGGCGGCCGCCAGATTCTTCTGCGCCGCGGGCGAGAGCGATTCTCCGAACTCGTCGAACTCATATCCGCGGATGCCCAACAACCAAGCCGCAGGCCGGGCTCCGAACAAGTCCGCGGCAAGCGTCAAGACCTGCGACGGGGTCACGCTGTGAGTACTGAAACTGCTGCCCTCACCGGGCGTAACCCGCTGGAAAGAGAACGGTTCCGGTCCCGCGATGGCGGCGTCCACAAAGATCACGACGTCGGACTCCGCGATGGCCGCGACGTCTTCGACCGTAAGCTGATAGTCGCACGCGACCTTCAAACCAGGAACGTCCAGCGCTTCGAGGGCCGCGGCCGCTGCCGGACCCAGCCCGTCATCCCGGCGGCCGGGATTGCCCCAGGCGAGAATCAGGATGCGCGGGCCGTTTGCCACTCGTTTATCCTGCACTATCGGCGCCGCGAACCTTGCGATCCACAAGGTTGCCGTGGGCGTCAACCAGCTCGACGACCAGCGGCATCTGACCGAGCGCATGCGTGGCACAAGACAGGCACGGGTCGTACGCGCGAATGGCGACTTCAATGTGGTTGAGCAGCGCTTCGGTGATTTCGCGACCGTTGAGGTAGTCCTGGGCCACCCGCTGCACGGCGCGGTTCATCGGTTCATTGTTGTTCGTGGTCGAAACGATCAGGTTCGCCATCACCACCTGGTCGTCGCGGTTGACTTTGTAGTGGTGGAAAAGGGTTCCGCGCGGCGCCTCGATCAGGCCGACGGTTTCTTCGCGGCGTTCACCGCGCACGACCAGATCGGTCCCCTGGAGGTCCGGGTCGTGCAACAGCAGTCGGATTTTCTCGATCGCGTGCAACAGCTCGATCATCCGCGCCCAGTGGTACGCCAGCGAGATGTTGTTGGGTTTGCCCTTGGTAACCGCCTTGAATTCTTTGCGGGCGGCCTCGGCCTCCGGGGTGTCAATGAAGTCCGCCGTATTGAGCCGCGCCAGCGGCCCAACGCGGTACCAGCCGTTCGCCGGGCCCAGCGACCGGATGAACGGGAACTTCATGTACGACCAGGGGCGGACCTCCTCGGCGATGTACTCGGCGTACTTGAGGTAGTCTACGTGGTCGAAGATCTTCTGCCCGTCGGCGGTGATGGCCCGCAGCCCGCCGTGATACAGATCCATCGCTCCGTCCGCGCGGATCAGCGACAGGTGATTGGAATCAAAGGATCCAAAGGTGGCGACCTTGTCCAAATGCTTGAGCGTGTAATCGCGAGCGAGCTGCACCGCTGCCTGCGACCACTTCACCATCTGCTCGATGTCCTTGAGCAGCTCGTCGCGCTCTTTAATCGACAGATTCTTGTTGATCCCGCCCGGGATCGCCCCCGTACCGTGGATCTTCTTGCCGGCCGTGCGGAGGATAACCTCCTGCCCGTACTTGCGCATCATCACGCCCTGCACGGCCAGCTCCGGATACTTCGCCGCCACGCCGATGACATTGCGAATCGCCGGGTCGGCGTCGAACCCGAACAGCAGGTCGGGCGAGACCAGGTGAAAGAAGTGCAGGGCGTGAGACTGGAAAAACTGCCCATAGTGCATGAGGCGCCGCATCTTCTCGGCGGTGGGCGTCAGATTCTCTCCCCCGACGATGCGGTCCATGGCCTTGGCCGCCGCCAGGTGGTGGCTGACCGGGCAGATGCCGCACAGCCGTTGCACGAGGACCGGCACTTCCCAGAACGGTCGGCCCAGGATGAAGCGTTCAAACCCGCGAAACTCCACGATGTGCAGCCGCGCCTGGTGGACGCGGTTCTGCTCGTCGAGCAGCAGGGTAACTTTGCCGTGCCCCTCGACGCGGGTCACAGGATCGATCGCGACGCGCTTCAGATTGCCTGTCGTCGTTACCACGCTCGGGTCTCCAGCCTGCGGACGCGCTCGCCCGTCCGCCGATACCGGTGGGGTCGGTCGCGCTCCCGTGCGGCCTGCGGGCCGGCCTAGGCCGCGCGACCGGCAGCCCATCAGTCATACTTGATCAGTTCGTACGGCAACTGCACCGGCTTGTTGCTGAGCAGCGCGACGAGCGTCTGCCAGATGGTTTCCGCGGGAGGCGGGCAGCCGGGCAGGTGATAGTCGATTTTCACCACCTCGTGACACGGATAAACCTTGTGCAGAAGCAACGGCAGCTCCGGGTCGTTGGGGATACGTCCCTCGGGGTTGTGCACCGTCGGACCGCGGAGGTAGGCCTCCTCATAGCATTCCCGCAGGGGGATCGTGTTTCGCATGGCGGGGATTCCACCCATGGTCGCACAGTCCCCCACCGAGATGAGAATGTCGCAGTGGGCCCGGAAGTCCTGAAGTACGCGGACATTCTCCTCGTTACAGCAGCCGCCCTCGATGAGCCCGATCGCGCAGCGGCCGGTGAACTTCTTGATGTCGTCGATCGGGCTCTTATCGAAATCGACCAGCTCGACCAGCTTCAGGATGCGCTCGTCGATGTCCAGAATGGACATGTGACAGCCAAAGCAGCCGGCCAGTGACGTCGTTGCCACCTTCGGTTTGGCCATGTGAGCATTCCTTATCGTTGCGCCGCGGCCTCGATGTCCGAGCCAATCGGCTTCTTGTCATACAGGCGCTGCCCGATGGGAATCGCGTAACCCACCCGTTTGCGGACGATGGCTCCGACCGGACAGGCCTCGGCAGCCTTGTCGGTCACCGCGAGGTTGGTGTCTCTCAGCAGCCCTTCGGCGTTGACCGCCACTCGTTTGTGCGGTCCGCGACCGACGAAGTCGAAGACATGCTTGCCGTCGGCTTCCTGGGACGCACGCACGCAGCGGGCACAGAGGATGCACCGGTTGCGGTCGATAAACACGTCCGGGTGCGACATGTCGATGTCGCGCTTCGGGAACAGGTAGGGGTACTTCGGTGCCGTAATCCCGAACCGGTAGGCCAGCGCCTGAAGCTCGCAGTTGCCGCTCTTCTCGCAGAACATGCAGAAGTGATTGCCCTCGACGAAGAGCATCTCAATGATGTTGCGGCGGAGCGCATTGACCTTATCGGTGTTGCTTTCGACGACCATGCCCGGGGCGACGGGCTGGGTACAAGCCGCTTGGGGCCGGCCGTTAACCAGCACGGTGCACACGCGGCAGCTCCCCCACGGGGACAGCCCCCGCATGTAGCACAGGCGCGGAATATACACGCCTGCCTGCTGCGCGGCCTCCAAAATCGTCTGGCCGGGCTCGGCCGCGATTTCCTTACCGTCGATCGTGAACGTGATACTGGAACTCATACTGTGTTTCCTGGTCACAGGCGGACCGGCGTACGGCCGGGCGCTCCGGCGTGCCGTGTCACAAGCCCCTTAGGCATGTACGTGCTCCGATTTTCGCCCGACAATCTGTTCGGCCTCAGCCACGGCGGCGCGCAGATCGAACGCCGGCTGAAATCCGTCCGTCCGCTTCCGCACGAGAGCGTTGTAGGCCGGGCGGAAGTTCTTCAGCGTTGTGAGAACCGGGTTGGCCGAGGTTTGTCCGAGCCCACAGCGGCTCATCGTCTTAACCGTCTCGCCAAGCTCCTGGAGGTAATCCAAGTCCGCCGGTTCGCCCCGGCCGGCCAGAATCCGCCCCAGCCGCTCACGCAGCAGTACGTTCCCCGCGCGGCACGGCGTGCAGTACCCGCAACTCTCCTCGATGAAGAAATCCATGAAGCGGGCGGCGATCTCCAACACGTTGCGCTCGGGACCGAACACCATGATCGACCCGCCGGTCGCCAAATCGTCGTAGCAGATCGTCCGGTGGAACTCCTCCCGTCCGACCATCTGGCCGCTGGCGCCGCCAACCTGCACGGCGATGGCATCTTCCCCACCGCATAGCTTCAGCAGCTCGCTGAGCTTGATCCCGAAGGGCACCTCAAACACCCCCGGCAACTTGCAGTCGCCCGAGACGCTCAGCAGCTTCGTGCCGGGACTGCCTTGGGAACCAACTTCGCAGAAGGACGCTGGCCCCTGTTCCAGAATCTTCGTGACGCACGCCAGCGTCTCAACGTTGTTCACGACGGTCGGACAGCCGAGGTAGCCCTTCTGGGCCGGGAAGGGCGGCCGATTCTTCGGGTCTCCCCGGCGACCTTCACACGAGCTGAGCAGCGCGGTTTCCTCGCCGCAAACGTAGGCCCCGGCACCCATCTGGATGCGGATATCGAAATTAAAGCCCTCTTTACCCAGGATGCTGCGGCCGAGCAGGCCGTCGGCGCGGCGTCTCTCAAGCACGTGCTCCAGATACCTTTGCAGGTAGGCATACTCGCCCCGCAGGTACAGGATGCCCTCCTCGGCGCCGACGGCGTAGCCCGCGATTGTCATGCCGGCAAACACGCGGTCCGGCAATTCGGTCAGCAAAACGCGGTCCTTGAACGTCCCGGGCTCACCCTCGTCCGCATTGCCCACGATGAACTTGCGCTGCCCCGGGGCGGCTCGCGTGAATTCCCACTTCAGGCCGGTCGGGAAGCCGGCTCCGCCGCGGCCGCGGAGACGCGCGGTCTTTATGGCGCGGATGACCTCCGCCGGGGTCATGGCCAGGGCCTTGCGGATCGCTTCGCCGCGGTTCATCGGCGTGAACAAAAACGGCCCGGGTAGCCGAATATGGTTCATCACCATGGCCCGGACGAGCTCGTGGGCGTTATTGCCGTCGCCCAGCCGCGTTACCAGGCGCGTCGGGTCCATGTGCTTGCGGAGTTCGCGTACGATGCGACGGGCCGAATCGGTGGACAGCTCGGTGACGACCACATCATTGACGAGAGCCGCGGGCGCCTGATCGCTCATGCCGATACAGGGCGTGTATTCCAAGGTGATGTTCCCGTCCGGGGTGGTCTGGCCGAAGCGAATGCCAAGTTCCTCTTCGAAGGCCCGAGCGACATCTTCGGCGCCGGCCATTATGTCGATCACGTCGTTACACAGGCGGATGACGACCTTCCCCTTGGGCTGCTCCGACAGGAAGGCGTAGAAGGTGACCATCCCCTGCACTTCAACGCGCTCCACGCCAACTTCCCGTGCGATCACGTCCATCGCGGGGCCGGATACGCAGCCAAATCGGGCCTGCACGGCCCGGAGAATATCCATCAGCCGCGTACGATCGCGCCCGCAGGTATCACAGATCTCCCGAATCGTGGCGGCGAGATTGTCGCTCATAAGCTTCCTCGTTCGTGTGGGCCCACGCGCTGCACGGAATCAACCCGGCGAGACTTATTGGATGCGACGACGTCGCTCCTCGTTCAACCAGGTCAGCCAGCGATCGACACCCTCACCGGTGCGGCAGGAGAGTTCCATCACGGGCGCGCGCGGGTTGATCCGCGAAATATCTTCATAAACGCGCGCGCGGCGATAGTCAAGTGCTGCCGCCAGGTCCATCTTCGTCAGAAGAATGGTGTCGGCGCACAGAAAAAGCGTCGGATATTTCGCCACCTTATCGTCCCCCTCCGGTGTGCTCAGCAGGGCGACGCGCACATGCTCTCCGAGATCGAACCCGGCGGGACAAACCAGGTTGCCGACATTCTCGATAAACAAATAATGCAACCCCTGTAAGTCCAGACTCTCCAACGCCTCGGCTACCTGGGTCGCGGTCAGATGGCACCCCGTGCCCGTGTTGATCTGCACGACCTGTTGCGCCGCGTTCTGGAGCCGCTCAGCGTCGCGGGTCGTCTGGAGGTCCCCAACCACGACGGCGCTGCGCACGTCGGGGCCCAGACCAGCGAGTGTGCGTTCCAGGAGCGCTGTCTTACCGCTGCCCGGCGCACTCATGAGGTTGACAGCTAGCACGCCTGCCGCGTCGAAACGCCGCCGGTTTTCCCGCGCCACAGCATCGTTGGCCTTCAAGACACTTTCGACGACCTTGATCTTCATGACGTTCTCTCGTCCGACGTCTCCAGCGTCACGGTCTGGAGAATGATGTCCTGCCCCGCAAGCAGTTCGACGTCCGCCGTCTGACACGCGGGGCACAGGAAGTTGTCCACCGCCGCCTCGAAGATCCGCTGACACGATCGACATCGGGCCACGATCGGCTGCTCCACGATCTTCAGCACCGCCCCTGCCGCCGGGCTCTCCGCGCTGGCCGCGGCAAAGGCGAGTTCCAGCGCCTCCGGCACAACCTGCCGCAGTATCCCGCAGTGCACCTCGGCCGCGGTGATCCGGGTAGCGTTATTCTCGCGCGCGATCCGAGCGAGCTGCTCGACGAGCGCACTCGCAATCGCCATTTCATGCATACCGCTGCACCGCGCCGGGCCGCCGCTCAGCAGATGCGCGGCAATTCTTCGCCGTACGGGCGCTGCACGACGCGTCGGCCGCCCGCTCTCGTTACCAGTTCCACCAGTGGCGGACGGCTATCCGTCACCTCGCCGATAACCGCAGCCTGGTTGCCCAAGGGATGTTCCCGGCAAACCCGCACAATCCGCTCGGCGTCGCCTCCGCCAACCACCGCGACGCAGCAACCCTCGTTCGCCACCGTAAGCGGATCGAGGCCCAGCATCTCGGCCGCGTGTCGGGCCGTGACCGACAGCGGCACGCGGGCTTCGTCGATGACCAGAGACAACCCGGACGCGTCACATATATCCGCCAGCACGCCTGCCACCCCACCCCGCGTCGCATCCCGCAGGAACTTTACGTCCGCACCGGTATCAAGAATCGCAGCGATCAAACCATTCAGCGGAGCGACGTCACTGCGCAGCGACGAGTCGAATTCCAAGCCGCTACGCACCGACATAACGGCGAGTCCGTGGGCGGCAATCGGTCCCGTCACAAGCAGTGCGTCGCCCGCCACTACACGCTCAAGCCCCAGCCGCACACCCGACCGCAGACGACCGATGCCGGCAGTATTGATGAACAGGCCCGGCGAGGCGGTCGGCGAGGCACCGTCGCCGGTCGTACGCCGTTCGATGACCTTTGTGTCGCCGGTAACAATCTGCACGTCGGCCTCCCTGGCCGTCGCCGCGATCGAGGCCAGCACCCGGTCCAGCACTGCCAGCGGCAACCCTTCTTCGAGAATCAGCCCGAGCGACAACACCAGCGGCACCGCCCCCATCACCGCGAGATCATTGACGGTCCCGCAGACCGCCAATCGTCCGATATCGCCGCCGGGAAACTCAATCGGCGTCACGACGTAGGAATCGGTCGTGAACACCAGGTCACCGCCGGCCCAAGGCAAAACCACGCTGTCTCCCAGCGTCGCCAAGTGCGGGTTATGCAGCGGCGGAAGGATGTGCTCCCGGATCAGCCGCCCCATCAGCTCTCCGCCGCCGCCATGGGCGATGACGATCCGATCGTGGACAGCACCGACGGTGGTCGTCTTCATACCCGCGGCTCTCCGATCGGGGCGCTCTGTCGAACGTGGTCGCCGGGCGCACCACGGCCGTACTTGTACCAGGCGGCACAGGTGCCCTCGCTGCTCACCATGCACGGACCGATCGGGCTCATCGGCGTGCAGGCGTCAGCGAACGCCGGACACTGAGGCGGCTCGACGCGCCCGGTGATCACCTCGCCGCAGCGGCACAGCGGATGTTCCTGGTCGGCACCCGGCTCGATGCCAAAGTGCACCAGGGCGTCAAACCGGCGATACGCAGGCGCCAGTTCCAGCCCGCTTTCGGGAATGACGCCCAGTTCCCGCCAAGGCGTGTCCGCTGCGATGAACACACGTTGCAACAGGGCGAGCGCAACCGCATTGCCTTGGTCCGACACGACGCCCGTGTAGACGTTCTCCACGGCAGCGCGACCGTCGGCGACTTGCTTCACGAGGGCTACCAGCCCGCGCAGCATCTGCTCCGGTTCAAAGCCAGCGACCACGACCGCTCGACCGTACTCTGCCGTGATAGGTTCGTAGGCCCGTGAGCCGATGATCACACTGACGTGCCCGGGGGCCAGAAAACCGTCGAGCGGCACATCCCCGGCGGCCAACAAGGCTTTCATCGCCGGCACGACCAGCTTGTGACAGGCCAGCACGAAAAAGTTCATCAGTCCGCTGCGTTCGGCCTTCAGCACCGCGGCCGCCGTGGCCGGGGCAGTTGTTTCGAACCCAACACCGAGAAACACGACCGGCCGCGCGGAGTGCTGGCGGGCCAGCTCCAGCGCTGTGAGCACGGAGTTCACGACCCGTACGTCCGCACCGGCCGCCCGCACGCGTTCCAGGCTCCCTCGTCGCCCCGGAACGCGTAACATGTCCCCATACGTCGCGAGAATGACCCCCGGTTGCGTGGCCAATTCGATCGCCGCATCGATGTGCCGCTGAGCAGTCACACAGACCGGACAGCCCGGACCGCTCACCAGCCGGAGGTTCGCCGGCAAGAGCGCACGGATGCCATGGCGGAACAGTGCCACCGTGTGCGTGCCGCAGACCTCCATCAACTGGATCCGCCGGCCCACCTCGCGACAGCAGTGATGAAGTTCTTCGACCAGCGGGGCGATACGGTCCTTCACACAACCCCCCTCTCGTCGTCCTTGGCGTAGCCGCCGACGTCCCGGTGCTCTGCCTTCGGCCCTGTCGGAAGTGGGAGCACGTCATTGCTCGAGGGCGCCGCGGGCGTCCCATCGCCAACATAAGGCTCGTCCGTCAGGGCCTGACGCAGGTAGTCCCAAGTCTCGCGGGCCTCTTGTTCGTCCAGCTCGGCGATCGCAAACCCCGCGTGCACAAGCACCCAGGAGCCAACTCGCACCTGTGGGGTCAGAACTGTGCTGACACGCACCGTGTTGCCGTGGAAATCGACTAGGGCTTCGTCGGCCGCACACTCGACTACCTTACCAGGGATGGCCAGACACACGCACAAGCCTCCGCGGTCACACGCCCGGCGACCATCGGCGTGCTACCTCTCACAGGCTCGCTCTGCAATGGATTCTACCAGCGCACGCGCCCGCAGGCGAAGCATCAGGGTGGGACGGTTGATCCGTCGCCAGCAGGCGTGCGGGGCGCTGGGGCCGCCGTCGGGCAGGCGACATGGGAGTCGACCGCGTCACGCCGGTCCAGAACCTCGCGAACGCGGGACAGCACTTCGCGACGCGTAAAAGGCTTTTCTAACAACTCAATGTCGGCGTCCAGCAGCCCCTGGTGCGCAATGATGTTCGCGGAGTACCCAGACATGAACAGGGTCCGAATACTGGGCCGCGCGGCGCGCAGACGCTCGGCTAGCTTGCGGCCGTCCATGTCCGGAATGATCACGTCCGCCAGGAGCAGATCGATCGTGCCGGCGTGCGCCGCAGCGCGTTGCAGGGCCTCTGTGCCGCTGCCGGTCGCTAGCACCGTGTAGCCCGCTTCCGTCAGTACCCGTACCGCCAGATTCCGCACGTCCGCGTCATCCTCGCAGACCAGGATAGTTTCGTTTCCTACCGGCAGCGTGTGTTCCGCGGGCGCCGGATGCTCTGCGGTGAGCGGTCGCCGAACGCTCGGCAGATACACTTTGAAGGTCGTACCCCGGCCGGGCTCGCTGTAGACGGTGATGTGCCCGCCGGACTGTCGCACAATGCCGTACACGGTGGACAGGCCGAGCCCCGTGCCATACCCCATGGGCTTGGTTGTAAAAAAGGGCTCGAAGATCCGTTCGAGCGTCGCGCGGTCCATGCCGCAGCCGGTGTCGTTGACGGTGAGCACGACATGCTCGCCGGGGCGCGCATCCCGGTGGGCCGCGGCGTACGTCTCGTCTAACGTGGTGCAGCCGGTCGCGATTGTGAGGGTGCCACCCGTGGGCATCGCGTCGCGCGCGTTGACGACGAGATTCATGATGACCTGCTCGAGCTGACTCGGGTCGGCCTCCACGGGCGGCAGGTCCGGATCGAGCGCAACCTGCAAGGCGATGTTCTCGCGTAGAAGTCGCGCCAGCAGCTTCTCGAGATCGCTCACAACGGTGTTCAGACTTACGACGCGCGGACGTGTAACCTGACAACGCCCCAGCGTCAGGAGGTGGCGCGTCAGGGTCGCGGCCCGCTGTGCGCTGCGCTCGACCTGCTGCAAACCCTCCAGCAGGCTGCGCGCCTGCGGCAAATGGGCCTTCACATCCGCCGCCATCAGCTCCACGTGGCCCAGAATCGCCGTCAGGATGTTATTGAAGTCGTGCGCGACGCCGCCCGCGAGCTGTGCCACCGCCTCCATCTTCTGAGCCTGGCGAAGCTGTGCTTCGAGCCGGGATTTCTCCTGTTCCGCCCGGCGGCGTTCGGTGATGTCCCGGACCAGAGCACAAATCAGTCGCTCCCCGCGCATTTCGATTAGCCCCAGCCGCACCTCGACGGGGAGGATGCTGCCGTCTTTTCGCCGGTGGCGGGATTCGAACGCGACCACTTCGCCGCGCGGCAGCGCGTCCCAGTAACGACGGGGATGGTCGTCACGCGTGAAATCCGGATCGACATCCGGAACCGTGAGTTGCAGCAATTCGTCACGCGTATAGCCCAGGCTTTCGCACGCCCGGGTGTTCACCTCGACAAAGCGGCCGTCCAGATCATGCACGAAAATGGCGTCGGCGGCCTGCTCGACCAGCGTGCGGAACCGCTGCTCGCTCTCCTGAAGCTGGCGAAAGGCCAGCAGGACAGTCAACGCGTCTTCAATGCGTCGCCCGACTTCTTGAAAAAGCTCGACCTCCTCCTCGGTCCAGAGGCGATCATACGAGCACTGATGCAGCCCGAGCAGCCACGGCGCGCCTACTTTGGGATACATCGCCATGGCCAAGACCGAGCGGTAGTTGTAGCGCGTGGCCGTGTCCATCGGAACCGGATACGGAGAACCGGGACCGTAGCGAACGGGACCACGCACCTCGCGCGCTACCCGCAACATCTCGCGCATCTCAGGGCTCATGCACAAGACGGCCCGTTCAGCAAAAGCACCCGGATGTTCGGGTACCGTGCGCTCCATCGGGACATGCCAGCGCGGCGCGTCGGGGTCGCAAGGATAGAGCAGCCACGCGCGGTCACACCGGAAGATGGACAGAACCGTTTGAAGCACGTCGCCCATCATCTGATCGAGGTCGCTGGTTCCGCGGATCGCACGATCAACCTGCGCGAGGTGTTCCAGGAAGGTCAGATGAGCGTCTTGCTCGCTCTTGGCCACGGAATCGGCCATGCGGAAGTGCCTCCGGACAACCAAGCCAAGTCTGCGTCGCACCAGCGAGTAGGAAATGCCTGTCCGACAGTACTCTGATCGGTCGGATCGCGACCGGCCCGATCGGGCACCCGGCCGGCACCGCCGGCAGCGCGAAAGGCGCCCTTGCGGCGTGCCCTGACACCGTAACCCTAATCGCACTTTACGCGCAACCCGGTTTGGCGGCAAGCGCTATGCGTGAAACGTGTCGGAAATAATAGCGCTGCCGGGAGCGGTTACGACAAATCGCATTTTCAGCCGACAGAGCGCTATACCCCTGCGTTTGAAAGCATCCGCCACGCCCCCGGCGAGGAAACGACGTGATACCCGCTCCTGTCCGCTTGGACGGCAGACCGGGTAGCGAGCGCCAAGAATGCATGCGCAAACCTCACTGCCAGGCCGTTGACACGGGTTGCCAACGTGCTATCCTATATATGGGTGGCTTTGGTGCTGCCCGACGCGAACGAATGAGGGTATCGATCGAAGTCATCATAGTTTTCATTCGCTTATCTGATTCGTAGTCGATCCTGCCCTCTTTTATAAGTTTGAACCCCATTCGTTCGAAAGGTGACGGCAAGTTCGACCCCGCTCGGGGTGCGCGCACGCCGTCGCATCAACTAACGGTACAACCACCGCGCCGCGACCTGTTCCCATGGGGTTGCAAGGTTCGGGACGGCGTTCGTTCCGGACTTACGACGCGGTTTCCCGGTGCGGTCTATCCGCGGATGGAGAGGCCCACTGCTGTGGCTCGCAGCCAAGGAGCTAATTGTCCTCGTACGTAACATCGGCCGCTGCAATGGCCACAGCACCCGCCGGATCGGCTGGCCGGGTCGTGGATCATGGGAGCTGCCAGGAGGTTTTCCATGAAGAAAAGGAAAGCGTTCACACTAATTGAGCTGCTGGTAGTGGTGGCGATCATCGCACTGCTGATCTCCATCCTGCTGCCGAGCCTGTCGCGAGCCCGCGAAATCACGAAACGCGCCGTCTGCGCGTCGCAGTTGCGCGGCATCGGGCAGGCGATGAAGGTGTATTCGAACGACAATGCCGACTTCTATCCGACGGTGCTCTTCCGTCCTACGACCCGGCAGGGCGGGTACAGCAACGTCACCTGGATCACGAAGATGTCGGACCGCCTGACCAGTCAGGTCACCAGCGCCGACGATTCGTGGTACAACCTGCACCCCAGCCGGTGCATGTTCATGATGGTCATCGATGGGAGCTGCTCGGCTAAGCAGTACATCTGCCCGAGCTCCGGCGATACGGAAGATGATCTCAAGAACTACGTCAGCGGAAATCTGGTCGCGGCGTCCCCGGGTACCAACCGCTTCGATTTCCGGGGCTACCCGTACGTCAGCTACGGCATCCAGTTCCCGTTCGGCAATCAGGGCCAGGGCAACGAAAACCTTGATACGCGCATGGTGATCATGGCGGACAAGGGGCCCTTCTTCCAGTCCGGATCGTCATATGACAGCGGGTATCGGACGGCTGACACGAGCGTGTCGACTTTTGCGCCCGGACAGCAACTTCAGGGCTTCCCGGGTTCTGCCAATGACCCGCAGCCAGTCCTTAACTTGGACACCGACAAGTGGCGCCCCTATAACAGCCGCAATCACGGCGGGGAAGGGCAGAACTGCCTGTACCAGGACGGGCACGCGACGTTTGAAAAGAAGCCCATCGTCGGCGTGAACTTCGACAACATTTACACACAGCATTTGCGCAACGACCAAACGTCCACGCTCTGGGAGACCCTCGTTGGCAAGGTGCCAAATAACAACGCGGGTCCCTCGACCAATACGGATTCCGTGATCGTCCCGTAGCGGCGTGGGATGGGAGCGGGTGGGGCACTGCGCCTTACGTTGGCGCGGTGCCCCCCTTTTTTGCGCGGCGCGCAAAGTTCCTCTCGCTCCCCCCGCTGGCCCCGCCGACTAGACCCACCGCGTCAGGCCAAGAACCGCGGCACGAGATCGAACAGCGCACGAACCGTCGTGGCGGTGTTCGCCGTGTCATCGTTCGCCTGAAGCTGTTGAATGAGCGCCTGGAAGAGGGTGCCGATAAGCGTTGTTGCAGCGTTTCCAAAGCCCGTCAGAAGTGTGTCACGAACCGAGGCGTCGCAGCCTTCCAGCAACAGCATTCCTCCCCCGGCGACCAGAAATACCAGCCAGCGTTTTCCACGGCTCATTGCTGCGCGCATGCGCTTCTCCTCTGTCTGCGTAGCACTCCACGTGTCCGTCGCCCCGGTTCCGAAGCTCACGCGGCCCACCTCGCAACCCCATTGATGGCGGCCGAGGCCACACGCTCTCTGCGCAAGCCGCCCCATACCGGGTTATCGGCGGATCCTGCGGTCACGATTCAATCGACGCCTGCTCGGCGCGATACCGGGGAGTCGAGCCGGCCTGGGACTCGACCAAGATACGCGCGCTTACCCGCCTGGCAAGCGGCCCCTCTATTCAGCCGGTTCGCCAGGCGGCGGCTCGACCGGTGGCGGCTCGGCCGGAGGGTGCTCGGGCGGAGGAGGCTCCTCCGGTTTTGGCGGGGGTACGGGCGGAGCAGGCGGCGGTGCCTGCGGCACGGGGGGCGGGGCAGCCTTCGTCGGCTCGCTCGGCCCCTGCTTGGCCGCCCCAGGTTTCTTTCCGGCCGCCTCCGCTGCCTCACGCTGTGCCCGTGTCGGCAGCTTCTCCAGCCGCGGCTTCAGCCGCTTCTCGAAGATCATGTTCACAGGCGCCAGGAGTTTCGTTTTCTTCTCATTGAGCTTGCGCAGCTCGGTTACTTTCTCCTTGTCGCCAGACCCCGATAACGCTTGGATTCTTCGATCCAAGTCTTCGATCGTGGACTTTCGCCGGTGGACGTAGGCCCGCGCTTCCTCCTTGCACTGTTTCAGAATCTCAAACGCCCGCTGCTGCTGCTCCTCGTCCAACTTGTATCGCTGAATGAAGTCCCGGACGTACGCGTCCCACTGACCTTCGAAGTCGGCCCCCGGTGCCCCCGTCGGCATCGTCCGTCCTTTCACGCCCGGCGCGGGTGCCGGGCCGGAAGGGTTGTCCTTCATGCGCCGCAACTCTTCCAGCCGAGCCAGGGCCGCCTCACGTCCTTTTTCGTCGATCGGCGTACCGCCCCGCGGCGGCCCGGCCTGCGGGCCGCTTGGAGTCGCCCCGGCACGATGTCCCGCGGGACCAGTCTTGGGTGCAGCACTCGGCGGCGGAGCCGGGCTCGCTCCCGAGGACTTGGGCGGCGTCGAGGTCGGAGGTGCCGCGGCTGGCGGCGATTGCTGCGGCGTCGACGGCGTAGGCGCAGCCGGGCTCGCCGTGGCCGGCGCATCTACTGCGCCAGTCGCGGCATTCGAACCCGCCGGCCGATCCGCAGCCGGACCCACGGATGGCGGTCGCCGACCGGTCCCATGGCGGAATTCCTCAACGGTCATCTGACCCGAGACCATGCGGCGAAGCTGGTCCTCCGTCGTGGCGAAGCTTTCATACATCAACCTGAGGTCCTCGTCGTGCAGCCTTCGCTGCTCCTCGGTCAGGATGCTTCGCCACTCGTTGTTCCCGTCGATGATGAGACCGCGGGCCTCCTCGAACAGCGGCTGCGCGCGCTTGCCCCATTCGACGAGCTCCTGAGGCGTCATCTCCGCCCCGTTACGAACCTCAAAGAGCCGGTCGACCAGATCGAATAATTCCGTGCGGTGGCGATCGAGGAACGCGTGCGCCCGCTCCCGCAGAAACTCCTGCGTGAAGGCGTCCTGCTCCTCTGTGAGGTTGTACTTGCGGGCCAGAAGGCGCGCGTAGTTGTCTATCATCGCGTCGATGTTGATCAGGCTGCTCCAGCGGGGGCGTGGTGGCGGCTCAGATTCCTGGGCCCACGCCAACCCCGCGCTCGCCAGCAGCATCATCGCCGCGACTCGCGGTAAGCACTTCATGGTGAACATTTCTGACTCCCGCGGCTCACCTGTCCGCTCATGGAACCCGACAGCTTCGCCCCGACCGCCCTGGCCTACGCTGGTTTCGAGCTCTAGCAGTGGACTCGGGCCAGTCTGCCGAGACGACGGGCGCTGCGTATTATACCCGTGCCTGCACAGGCGTCCCACGCACGCATACGCTGTATTACTGCATGCGTGCCGTTTACCGACATGCGCCGATGAGGCGGCGCAGTGCCGTCCTGGCCGCAACCTTGTACGATTCATCGGCGTAACGGGTTGCGTCTGGTGGCTGGCTTCGATTCGACACCCGGCATGACAGCTTCAAAACCACTCCCGCGGCCGCGAGCCTGCATCTTCGACCTGGACGGCACGCTGGTAGATTCGCTCCGCGACATTGCAGAGTCCGTAAACCATTGCCTGGAGTTACTCGGTCTTCCTACGAGGCCGATCGGCGATTATCGGTACCTCGTGGGCGAGGGTATTCCGACCTTGTGTGAGCGAGCGATCGGACAGTCCCGGCCCGACTTGGTTGGCCGTCTCATTGAGCTGGCCCGGACTTACTACCGAACACGGCTGTTGGTTCATACCCGGCCGTACCCGGGCGTACCCCAGGCCGTCGAGCGGTTGCGACGGTGTGGGATTGCGCTGGCAGTACTGTCCAACAAGCCGCACGAAGCGACCGTACGGATCGTCCAGACCTTCTGGCCCAATGGGGAATTCAGCGTCGTGTACGGATACCGAGAGGAAGAGCTGCGCAAGCCGTCGCCGGCCTATGTGCTGCGTATCTGCGCGGAGCTTGGAGTCTCCCCTGTGGACACCTGGGTGGTGGGCGACACGCCCACCGACATCGAAACCAGCCGACGGGCTCAGGCGATCGGCATCGGCGTCACCTGGGGCTTTCGAACACGCGCGGAGCTGCAAGCCGCCGGGGCACAGTACATCGTGGACGATCCGGCGGAGCTTGCCTAATGCCGAAGGCACTTCCGCCCGCGCCGCCGCTACGGTAGGCTGCGTTGTTCCCGCTCAAGGGTTCGTGGATGAGGTGCGCAATGAACGCTAACGGAACGTTGTTTACTTTTCGACCGGCGGACAAAGGCCGCCCGCAGGGTAACCTCTTGCTGGTCCCGCTGATCGCGAAGCCGCAGCCGCCCATGGAGCTGGTCGCCCGGGTAGACCATCTGTGCGACAACGCTGTCTCTGCGCTGCTGACGGTCAATGCGCTGCGTGAAGAGGTGGGCCACCTGTCGCACACCACCCATGCCGGTCCGTGCCCGCGCGTCCTGCTGGTCAGCCTGGGAGATGGCCAGAAACTCGGACCGGCGGAGATTCGCACGGCCGCCGCCACCGCGGCCCGCTGGCTGGCAACGGAGCGGATCGAGTCCGCCGTGCTGTGGGTGGACGGTCTGACGGCGGCCAACGTGGAGAACCCGGTTGCCGAGTGGGCTTTGGGAATGTGCCTAGGCGGGTTTCGTTTCCTGACGCACAAGCGCCCGGATGAAAAGCTGGCATCGCGTATCGCGGTGGAAATCCGGGCCAGCGAACCCGGGGTCGTGACCCGCCTCATGCCGCGCGTCCGAGAGGCGGCAATCGAGGCCGATGCGGTCAACTACACGCGCGCCCTGGCCCATGAACCCGCCAACGTCATCAATCCCGCCACGCTGGCGCGGCGGGCCCGCGACCTGGCGCGCGAGTTGGGTCTGCGGTGCAGCGTGCTGAGCGCACCGCAGCTCCGGCGGTTGGGAATGAACGGTCTGTTGGCGGTGGGCGCTGGCGCCGCACACCCAGCGTGCCTTATCCAGCTCGAGTATCGCGGCGCGCCGCGTGCCCGCGCAACCACTGTACTGGTCGGCAAGGCCGTCACCTTCGATACCGGAGGCTATTCGATCAAGCAGGCCCAGGGTCTGGAAGCTCTGAAGTTCGACAAGACCGGTGGCGCGACGGTGCTCGGCGTCCTGAAGGCCGTGGCGACACTGAAGCTCAAGTGCAACGTCGTCGGTCTCATCGCCGCCGCGGAGAACGCCATCTCGGCCCACGCGTATCGCCCCGGCGACATCTTGCGTCTGATGAGTGGGAAGACGGTGGAGGTCATCAGTACCGATGCCGAAGGGCGCCTGATGCTGGCCGATGCACTGTGGTATGCGCAGGAGAAGCTGCGGCCCACGGCGTTGATTGATATTGCCACGCTGACCGGGGGAGTAGGCATTGCGCTGGGCAACGTGGCGGCGGGCATTCTCGGTAACGACGACACGCTGGCGGCCGAACTCGGAGAAGCCGGTCGGCGCGTACATGAGCGGCTGTGGCGGTTGCCGCTCTGGGATGATTACAAGGAATTGATTAAGAGTACGGACGCCGACATCAAGAACTCCGCCGGCAAACGCGACGCCCATTGCATTGTCGGCGGCATATTTCTCAAGGAATTCGTGCGCGACAACACCCCCTGGGCCCACCTCGATATTGCCGCCGTCGCCCATCTGGAAAACGGGAAAGGCCCGACGGGCAAGGGGGCCACCGGTTTCGGCGTACGTCTGCTGGTGGAGTTCCTGCGCCGCCGCAGCACGTGAAAGCAGGCGGCCTTGCTCGAAAGCGATGCGGAAGGGGCGGATCGCGCGGCGCCGTGTGCGCATCTACTCCACAATCTGCGCCCGGTGGATCGGGAGCAGATCCCGGGGGTTATCGTACAGGTTGCCGAAACGCGTTTTGAGCACGTGATTACCGCGGCGATGAAAAATCGGCAGGATCGGCAACTCCTCCTCGCACAGCAGGCGCTCGGCCGCCTGAAGCAATGCGTACCGACGAGCGTTGTCCACTTCGCGGGCGGCAGCGGCGACCAGCCGGTCGTACTCCGCGTTTGACCAGCCCGTCAGGTTGTGTCCGTCGTCCGTGACGAAGAGCCCCAGAAACGTACTCGGATCCATGTAGTCGCCGAACCAGTTCCCGCGGGCCACATCGTAGTCCAAATCGCGTACGCGACTGCTGAGGACCATGCTCTCGACGACCCGCAGCTCGACGCGGATGCCCAGCACCCGTTCCCACATGCTCTGAATCGCCTCGGCAATGAGCCGCTGCTCCGGCTCCGGCGGGAAGGCGATCTCGATTGGCCGCTGCTGCGTCATCCGGTCGTAGCCGCTCTTGCGCAGGTATTCGCGCGCCAGCGCGACACGGGCCTCCGCGGAGAGTGTCGCCCCCAGGCCGGCGGGCGGCTCGTAGTACACGGTTCCGCCGTCGCCGGTCGGACGGGCCATCAGCTCGCGCGCGGTCCGCGGCACCAGGGTAAACGCCGGCGTCTCCCCGAGGCGCATCACGTGGTCGCACAGCGCCCGCCGGTCAATCGCCAGCGACAGAGCTTTGCGCAAGTCGGGGTTGTCCAGCGGCGGGCGGCGCGTGTTCACGCGGTAGAAATAGGTGGCGAACAGGTCGTTGCTGTGGAAGTCCTGCCGCTGACCGGCCGCTTGCGCGGCGCGCAGGGCGGCCGCCACGGAGCGTTCGATCGGACTGACCAAATCCACGCGGCCGGTTTCGTACGCGATCAAGGCACCGTTGGGATCGCTGGTGATGATGGCCTCGATCGTGCGGAGGTGGATATTGGCAGCATCCCAGTAATGCGGGTTGCGCTCGAACCACAGCCGCTGTTTGAAGTCCCAACGCGTCAATACGAATGCTCCGTTGCAGACGATGTACTCTGGGCGGGTGTACAGATGCTGCGTGCTGCGCAGCACCTTGCCGTCCCGGTACGCCCAACGCTCGGCGGTCGGGCGGTGGGCCGGGGCGTAAGTAACGAAGGATGTCAGTTCCAGGAAGTACGAACATGGGTGTGCGAGTCTGACCCGCAAGGCCCGTTCATTGACCACCTCGACTCCCACCGTCTCGGCGGGCGCGTCGTCGGCCGCGTCGTCATTCAAGCGAGAGCGGTAAAACGCCTCCGCTCCGGCGAGCACAAACAACAGGTTCGCGTACGGTGCCTCGCAACGCGGATCCAGGGTACGCAACCAGGCGAAGCGGAAATCCTCGGCCACCACCGGCTCGCCGTTGGACCAGCGCGCCTCCGGTCGCAGGTAGAACGTGTACTGTGTCTGCGTAGCATCGACGTCCCAATGGGTTGCAACCGCCGGCTCCGGCTGAAACGTCCGCTCGTTGAGGCGCGTAAGCCCCTCGAAAAGAGTCATCGTGAGCTGAATGTCCGGCAGCCAGCTTACGCGCTGCGGGTCGAGCGTGCGCGGCTCCAGCGTAGTGAGCACAAAGTCGGCTCGGAGCGAGCGGCCGCCGAGGGCCAGCCAAGCCACCAGGGCAGCCATCGGCACAAGGACAATGATCAGCAGCGTGCGCAACATGTCAGGCCTTTTGTGGCCCCGTGGGGCGCGTCCGCATCATCCTAGCGATCTGGCCAGCCGAGGGCGACGCCCGCCGGTCTGGCTTGACACCCGCCCGGCTGCCGACTACACCAATTCACGACGGGAGTGTAAGCGGCGGCAAGGGTTTCGTGCGGTCCGCGGACGCGGCGCGCTGCCGGTCTTGTCGGGCGTGGGTGCAATCGGGCGTATGCGGGAGTGAGGCGACGTATGGAAGTCCGGATGGACCTGGCTCAGATCCGCATCTCGGAAACGCACGATAACCAGGTGATCGTGCTGCGGGAGCGGAACGGCCCGCGCCTGCTCCAGATCGTCATCGGGCTCAACGAGGCCATTGCGATCGACCGGCGCCTCAAGAACGTTCAGCTCGAGCGTCCCATGACGCACGATCTGCTCGCGAATGTCGTCGAGCAGATGAACGGGGAAATTGAGAAGATCGTGATCAACGATCTGCGGCGGCACACCTTCTATGCCAAGCTCGTCATCCGCCACCACGGCCAGTTGATCGAAGTGGATAGCCGCCCGTCCGACGCCATTGCAGTCGGCGTGGGGTACGACACTCCCATCTACGTAGAAGAGCACGTGCTCAAGGAAGCGGCCACCCAGTAGCCGGCCACGCAGGGCTCGGCGAAAGGCGACGCATGAAGCCTGTCCTGTCTCTGCCGCTGGCTGCTCTGCTTGTTGTCGCCTGCTCATCCGGCTGTACGTGGCTTTCCTACTTCGGCAGCACCGAAGAGGGACACACGCGTGGCAAGGTGTTCTTCGTGGGGGGCGCCGGCCCGGTGGGCAACGTGGTCGGCACGTTTGATGTTCCGCGCGGCCTGCGTGCCGCGGGCTACTCGGGCGCGATCGAGACCTTCGGCTGGCAGAGCGTGGTGGGCGGTACGCTGCGGGATCAGATGGACCGCAATCGAAACCGCAGCGAGGCGCGGCGCCTGGCCCGTCGCATTCAGACGTACCTCGACTCGCATCCCGGCCGGTCGGTGCACATCGTGGCGCTGTCGGCCGGAACGGGCATCGCTACCTGGGCCCTGGAAGCCCTGCCCAGCGGGTATTCGGTGCACACGGTCGTCTTTCTCAGCAGCTCCCTGTCATGTGAGTACGACTTGACCGAGGCGCTGCGGCGAATCCGCAACCGGCTGCATGTGTTCTATTCCGAACGCGATCCGGTGCTGCGTTACATGGCGCCGGTCGCCGGCTCAGTGGACCGGGAGCTGTTTTCGCAGAACATTGTGGGGCTGCGGGGCGTCATCATCCCGGCCCACGCGTCGCCGACGGTGCGCCGCCTGTATGAGCTCCGCGTGCGCAATCACCCGTATGATGAGCGGTACGCCCAGTACGGGTACTTCGGTTTTCACGCCGACAGTACGTCGGCCGCCTTCATCCAGCACGTGGTCGCCCCACTGTTGTTGACGGGCACAGACAGCGGTGCGCCACCCCCCATCGCCGCACCGGAGCCGCCATCCGGCGGTGAATGACAATCCGGGCGCCCTATAGCCTTATCGAGCCCACGCCGTTTTTCCCCCGCGGAACATAGCCTGGTCTAGCTGCCACGCGGACCGGCCGGTTGATGGACCACGCGTCTGGTCGGATAATTCCGCGTAAGATGGCGCGAGATAACTGTGCCGCACGTACGAGGTTTCCATGCTCGACATTACGGAACAGGTCGTTGAACTGATTAAATCGGCTTCCACGGATCTCTCGCCCGACGTGGAGCACGCGCTCGAGGAGGCCCGCCGGGCCGAAGCCCCGGGTTCGGCCGCGGAGGGCGCTTTGCAAAGCATCCTCGAGAACGTGCGGCTATCACGGGCGTCCGGCCGGCCCATCTGTCAGGACACGGGAACGCCGATCTTTCACGTCTGGAACCCGTTCGGCATTTCGCAGCGTGATCTCCTTCGTCAGATCCGCAACGCCGTCCGGCTGGCGACGCAGCGGGCTTACTTGCGCCCCAATGCTGTCGCGGCGCTGTCGGGCAAGAACTCTGGAGACAACACCGGCATTGACTTTCCCACCGTCCACTTCGAGGAGTGGGGACACGATTACATTCAGATCGCTCTGCTGCTCAAAGGCGGTGGATCGGAGAACTGCGGGTGCCAGTACAGCATCCCCTCCCCCGAGTTCGAGGCCAGCCGCGATTTGAAAGGCGTGCGCAAGGCGGTCCTGGATGCCGCCCACCGTGCACAGGGATTCGGTTGCGCGCCCGGTATTCTCGGGGTCGGGATCGGCGGCGACCGCGTGTCCAGCATGCAAAAAGCCAAAGAGCAGCTCTTCCGGCCCTTGGGAGACACGAATCCCAACCCCGAGCTGGACGCCTTCGAGAAACAGCTCTGCCGCGAAATCAACGAGCTCGGCATCGGTCCGATGGGCTTCGGCGGCAAGACCACCGTCCTGGCGGTGAAGGTCGGCGAACTGCACCGTCTGCCGGCGTCCTTCTTCGTTTCGATCGCCTACATGTGCTGGGCCGACCGCCGGAAGGTCGCCACGATCAAGAACGGCAATATGGCCATCCTGGCGCCGAAGTGAGGTTCGTCCACGACGCACGCGACCGCATCCGTGGATAGCTGACTACTGGAGGTCCGCTGATGCCCGTATCCCTGACTGTCCCCATCGCCGCGCAGGATATCCGTCGCCTGCATATCGGTGATCAGGTGCTGCTGAACGGCGTGATCTTCACCGGGCGCGATGCCGCCCACAAATACATGGTCGAGACCTTCATCCGGAAGCCCTGCCCGGAAAGCGAACGCGCCCTCTATGAGGTGCTGCGCAACGGCCTGAAAGGCGGCGTCATCTATCACTGCGGCCCGGTCGTGCGGCAACGGGACGACGGTCGCTACGAGTTCGTCGCCGCCGGTCCGACCACCAGCATTCGCGAAGAGCCCTACGAGGCCGCGGTCATCGAACATTTCGGTCTGCGCGGCGTCATCGGCAAGGGCGGCATGGGCGCCAAGACACTCGCGGCTTGCAAGAAGCATGGAGCGGTGTACCTGCACGCCATTGGTGGCGCCGCGACCCTCATCGCCGACGCCGTCAAGGAAGTCCTGGCCGTCCACAAGCTGGAGTTCGGCGTCCCGGAGGCGTTCTGGCAGATTCGCGTCGAGAATTTTCCGTGCGTCGTCACGATGGACGCCCACGGCCAAAGCCTGCACGACCAAATTACGGCCGCCAGCCAGAAGAAGCTTGCTGAGCTGCTTGGGGCCCCGTGAGATGCGCGGTGCTTCTTCGCCGGCAGACGATTCGACTCAGCCCGCCTCGCCCCGTGCCGGCAGGTCGAAATGCAGGACCACGGATGACGGCATGATGGGATACTCGATCCGGCAGCGGTACACGTCGAATTCGTCAGGATTCCACCCCAGAAGTTGCATCGCGTAGCGGAGCATCTCCTCATAACGGGGAACTTCGCCGGTGGCTCCCACCGTGACCCCCTTGCCCAGGTACACGATGCGCCCGGCCACGCTCACCCGGTCACAATCCCGGCCTAACGGGATCGGATCCACGCCGCGATGGTCGCTCAGTACGCTCAGCCAGGGTTTTTGCTGCCAGCCCAGCGACCTATGCACGAGCACGTCGAGCACGAGCAGCTCGCAGGGCGTGCGAATCAGCGCCTGGCTTGCCTGCGTCCTGTTGTGCTCGTCCACGTACCGTCCGAATGCCCGGCGGAAAACATCGCCTACGAAACAGGTCATCGACGACGCGTTGCCGATGCTGTCGCCCCTTACCACGACACTGCTGAAGCCACCGCCCATTTCGAGGCGCTCGAATCGCGGCAACGGCTGACTGCAAAACGGCTCAAGGACGTTCACGCCGTAAACCGCCTCGACCCGCGGGTCCAGCGGCTCGCGGACGACCGGTTGCCGGACGACGGCATCGCTGTCCGAGGCCCTTGTCTGCGTAATCACCCACACCGCCTCCCGCCGCAGACGACGCAAGTCGATCATCCCGCGGATCACCGCGCCATCAAACCTCTCGGCGTCGTCGGACGAAGGATGGTAGACGAAGCAGCCGAAGTGAGTTCGAGCCTGAATTCCAAGGAAGTGACTCTGAGCACGGAACGCGGCACGCCGATGCGCCAGCTCCACCTGCTCCGCCCGGCTCCCTGCCAAACCGCTGAGCATCGAGTCGAACTCGCCGCGGTTGCGGGCATAGTACCTGATGAGCCGGTCGTACTCGTCGCGTACCGCGCGCACCGCCTGAATGTGTTCCTCGGGCGTACCACGCTCACGTGCCGCCGCGAGAAAACGTTCCAACGCCGCGCGTCCGGGCACGTGACCGGCCTCCGCGAGCGGATTATCCGCAAAGGCGACACGGTGCACCTGCCACGCCAACTTGCCGTGGATCTTGAGCGTCCGCGAAAGCTCGGCGGCCCGCTCGGCACCTCCTGGAGTGGCGGCCAACAGTTCGCGCAATGCGAGCCCGAGGCGCTGGAGGACTTCGGAGGCTCGGCGTTCAAAATCGCAGTACGTGAGGCCATCGCGCACGTCGGATTGTGCTCCTAATACGGACGTCATGCACTGCACATTGTACCAAGCCTATCTTCGGCCAGACAACTGACTAGAGCAATGTTTCAGCCAATGGCTCGAAATTCTTTACGTGGCGTGCGTCATATTTCACGAAATGCTTGACATGGTACGATAGCGTTGGCATTATAGTCCATAGCAAGGCACCAAGCCGCGGTCCGAGCGGACCATCGAGCGCGCTCGCGTCTTCTTGGGAAGCCCGGTCTCGGTTGCCCGGGCGGGAGGTAGTTTGTGTCTCCATCAATCAGGAGGTGGAACTCATGCATGGAAAGAAGACTGTGAAGGCCGACATGCTCACTGCCATCGTCTGTGCCGCCCTCTTGACACTTGGCAGTGTGTCCGCGTCGGCGCAGCCCAGCTACACACTTATCGACCTCGGCACTGCTGAAGGGGTCAGTCGGGCCTATTCCATCAATGACAGCGGCCTCGCTGCTGGGTACTGGGGCCCTACGACCGTTCAGGCCCACGCGGTCATTTGGGAGGCCGGCTCCGGCATGACCGAGTTGGGAACGCTCGGTGGACAATACAGTTGGGCGCAGAGCATCAACAACTTGGGGCAGGTCACGGGTTATTCGGACACGCCGGCCGGCGCAACTCACGCGTACGTCTGGTCGGCAAATACCGGGATGACCGACATCGGTACGCTGGGTGGGTCGCTCAGCGCGGGCTTCGGGATCAATGACGTCGGCCAGGTTGTCGGGCAGTCGGGAACTAGTGGCCTCTCCCTGAACCGCGCGTTCCTGTGGTCGCCGGAATCTGGAATGCTGGACCTCGGCACGCTGGGCGGGACGTTTGCGCGTGCCCAGGCGGTGAACAACAGCGCTCAAGTCGCCGGCTACTCGCTCGACGCACAGGGACAACAGCGGGCGTTCGTCTGGAGCAGCGGTACCGGCATGGTCAACCTGGGGACACTGGGCGGTTGGGAGAGTCGCGCATACGCGATCAACAATCTCGGTCAGGTTGCTGGCTACGCGTTGACTGCTAATACGGTGTACCACGCATTCCTATGGTCCCCGGGCACGGGGATGGCGGACTTGGGAACCCTTGGCGGTGCCCACAGCCAAGCGTACGGCATGAACGACCTGGGAATGGTGGTCGGGTACTCACAAACCGGGACCGGCGCCGGGCACGCGTTCCTGTATTCAGGCGGAACAATGTATGACCTGAACGACCTGATTCCGCCAGACTCGGGCTGGGAGTTGACTGTGGGGATCGACATCAATAACCACGGGCACATTGTCGGTTACGGCACGTTCAACGGGCGAGAGCGTGCATTCCTGCTAGTGCCGGAACCTGCTACCGCGGCGATCGTACTCATGGCGATGGCGCTGTTCCGTCGTCGCTGAACCTCGTTTAACCTCCTCCTGCGGCCGGTCAGTACCGGCCCGCGCCGGCTTCTCCGGCGCGCCACCGCCGGTGCCCGGGCGCGTTTGGCTCGGGCACCGGCGTACCCCCTTCGGCGACCATTTGGTTTAGCCCTACCGGAGCGAAGGGCCCTTTGCGCCGTCCGCCCCGGATGCACCGAACCGGCCCGGCCGGCGCCAACGTTATGGATGACCGTCCACCAACCGGCCGTCGCGCAGCGCCACGATGCGCCGACATCGCCGGGCAATGCTCATGTCATGCGTAACCATAATGATTGTCCGCCCCTGGGCGTTGAGCTCGTCCAGCAGGCCCAGAATGATCGCACCGTTCTGGCTGTCCAGGTTGCCGGTCGGCTCATCCGCCAGCAAAATCGCCGGATCGCTGGCCAGCGCGCGGGCGATGGCGACCCGCTGCTGCTCGCCCCCGGAGAGCTCATGGGGCCGATGATGATATCGGTCCCCCAAGCCAAGCCGCTGGATAAGCTCCATGGCGACCGCGCGGCGGCGACGGGGTGGCAGACCCTGGTAGAACAGCGGCGTTTCCAGGTTCTCCAAGACCGTCTGCGTTGGAATGAGGTTGAAGCTCTGGAACACGAAGCCGATTCGGCGTGCGCGGATATCCGACAGCTCGTCGTCGTCAAGGCGTGAGACGTCGACGCCGTCCAGCCAGTATGTGCCGGCCGTAGGACGGTCGAGACAACCCAAGATGTTGAGCAACGTGGACTTGCCGCTGCCGGAGGGGCCGACGATCGCCACGTACTCTCCGCGCGCGAAGGACAACGTGATCCCACGCAGGGCGGGAACCTCGACCTGCGTCCCGGGTGTCCGATACACCTTGACGATGTTGTCCAGGTGGACGACAGGCTCCGGACTCGGCTGGGTCATACCGTTTCCACGCCGGTTGCCAAACGGCTCGCTTCCGGCCATACTAGGAGCCGAATGCGGCAGGACGCACAGAGGCGCGTCGCACCGTAGCCCTGTGTCACACGGGCGGCGGAGGCCGGAGAGCCTGCCGCGCACGGAGCGTTAGTATAGCGTCCCGGCGGCCGAGGCGAGTCGCTGACGACGGACCCAGAGGTTGGCGTGAGCATGAAGCCGAAGATCCATCCCGAGTATCACGAGATCGAAGTGAAGTGCGCGTGCGGGAACACGTTCCGCACGGGCTCGACGGCCAAAGAGTTGAAGGTGGACATTTGCAATGCCTGCCACCCGTTCTACACCGGCAAGCAGAAGTTCGTCGACTCGGCTGGCCGCGTCGAGCGGTTTCAGAAGAAGTTCGGTGGGCAGTACTTCAAAGGCAGCAAGTCGGACACGGCTGCCCGTTAGCTACGCGCGATGACATATTTAGCCGACGGCCCGGGAACGTTCTCGGGCCGTCGTTGTCTGAAGTGAAAAACAGCGAGGCATCTGGCTATGCCGAGTGCTTCGGAAACCCTTCAGGACCCCGCCTGGCTTGAGCGCGTCAAGCAGATGGTCGCGCGGGCGGATGAGCTGGCCGCGGAGATGAACAAGCCCGAGGTTGCCGGCAACGGTCCGCTCATGACCCGCCTGGCCCGCGAGCACGGAGAGCTGGAGAAGATCGCGCGTCTGTATCGCGAGTATCGGGCCGTGACCGACCAGCTCCAGGAATCGCAGGCGATCATCGCCGAGGGATCCGATCCCGAGCTTGTGCAGCTTGCCGAGGCGGAGCTTCCCGCCCTGACGGCCCGCCGCGAGCGCGTCTTGAACGCCATCAAGGAACGGCTGGTGACCGGCGACGAGGCGGCCATCAAATCGATCATCCTGGAAATCCGCGCCGGCACGGGCGGCGAGGAAGCCGCGCTGTTTGCTCGCGATCTTCTGAACATGTACACGGCATACGCCAACCGAAAGGGCTTCCAGGTCGAACCGCTGTCGATTCAAACCTCCGACTTGGGTGGCGTAAAGGAAGCCATCATCAACATCACCGGCGACGAGGTGTACCTGCATTACCGTTTCGAGGCCGGCGGACACCGGGTTCAACGTGTTCCCAAGACCGAAGCTCAGGGCCGCATTCACACGTCCGCCGCCACGGTTGCCGTCCTGCCCGAGCCGGAAGAGGTCCAGGTCAATATCGACTGGGAGAAGGACGTGGTCGAGCACGTGAGTCGCGCCGGCGGCCCGGGCGGACAGAATGTCAACAAGGTCTCCAGTGCGATCAAGCTCGAGCACATCCCGACTGGAATCACCGTTTCGATGCGCGACGAGAAAAGCCAGCATAAGAATCGGGCTAAGGCCCGGCGAGTGTTGCTGTCGCGCGTGTACGACTACTATCAGACACAGCAACGTCAGAAGATCGCGTCCGAGCGGCGCAGCATGGTAGGCACGGGCGACCGCAGCGATCGCATCCGGACCTACAACTTTCCGCAGAACCGCGTCACCGACCACCGGATCAACAAGGACGTCTACGACCTCGAACGCATTTTGGCCGGCGAGTTCGATGAGTTCCTCGCTGAGCTGCACGAACGCGACCTGAAACTGCGGCTGGAGAACTTGTAGTCGTCGTCGCGGCGCCGCGGCTCTCACGCCGAGCCTGCTCGCGCGATATCCTGCTCGCATGTCAGATACACTCCGCGCCCTGGCGCCTGCGAAGCTCAATCTCACGCTCCGAGTTCTCAGCCGACGGCCTGACGGGTTCCACGAGCTCGAATCGCTCGTCATCCGACTCGCCTGGGGCGACGAGGTCAGCGTACGGCGCACGTTGTCCGGACAGTTGACACTGGACGTCGATGATCCCGCAACACCTGCTGACGACACGAACCTGGTCATGCGCGCCGGGCGCTTGCTGGCGGAGCATGGCGGCATTACCGCCGGGGCGCACATCATTCTTCGCAAGCGAATTCCGCCCGGCACTGGCCTGGGCGGTGCCAGCTCGGATGCCGCAACTACCCTGCGACTGCTGAACCGGCTCTGGGAGCTCGGGCTCGATACCGACGAACTCGTGCGCCTGGCGACTCGGCTGGGTTCGGATGTGCCACTGTTTTTCCACCGGCCCGCATGCATTCTGCGCGGTCGCGGCGAGCAGGTGGAGGACCTGGACGTGCGGCTGGCGGGTCACGTGGTGCTTGTGCTTCCGCCCGTTGCATGTTCCACGCCAGCGGTGTATGCGGAGTGGGACTGCCTGAATGCGCATCCCCATCGCCCGGACCTCCGCGCGGTTATCGCCGCCCTAGGGTGTCCGGCTGAACTCATGGCCATGTCCTTCAACGACTTGGAGCCCGCTGCCTGTCGCGTCGCGCCTCTTTTGGCCGAGCTGACCAGTCGTATCCGCGAAGCAACGGGTCTGGCGGTCCGTATGACAGGCTCCGGAGCAGCTTTCTTTCGGGTGTTCAGCACGCACGCTGCGGCCACGCGCTTCGCGCAACGCGTGGCCGAAATCGTTCCCGTCCGCACCGTCGTGACCGCGCCCGCCCACGACGGTTAACCCTTCATCGCCAGTTCCACAGGCCGGTTCGCGGCCGCGGCGGGAGCGTACCAACCCGCCGGCTTCCGCGCTGTCATTCGTGGTAAGACCTGTGGACGGCGCTTATACTGTGCGATCGACGCAGGCATACATGGACGTGTGACTACTGCGGAGGTGCATATGCGAAGGACGCTGCAAAACGCACTCTTGCTGGGCGGTCTGGTACTGCTCGCCGGCGCCTCGATGGGCGGCTGCACGGACACGGTGGCGAAATTCCTTCACAATATCGCGGGCGACATCGACAACATCGCCGACGACCTGGTCGACGACGAGGACAACCACAGCATCCTCGACATCTTCGGCCGGGACGACGACTGACCATTCTTCTGACACGTTAACAGCAGACTTCGAACTCGCCGCACCGGCGCGGCTGGACAGCGCGCGCAGCACCGGATTAGATTGCGCGGAACTCGCCAGGAGATGACGCATGTTCCGTCCAGCCGGTCGGACCCGTGGTGTGTCCCTTTTTCTCTTACTGATCGTCGTCGGCTCGTATGCGACGGGTCCGCGGTCGCACGCCGCGCCGGGTGATGTGAAGCGTACCCTTGATGCACCTTGCAAGTATCCGACAGGCCTCGCGACCGACGGCCGGCGTCTCTTCGTCCTTGACTGGCTGGAGAGCCGGATTTACGAGCTGTCGCCGGACGACGGACGTTGTGGACGTACGTTACCCGCACCGACGCTGCGTCCGCAGGGTCTCGCGTGCGGAGACGGGCGGCTCTTTGTGTGCGACGACCGTTCCGGCCGCGTTTATGTGGTCAATCCGGACAGTGGGGTGGTCGAGCATTCCTTTTCGGCTCCGGGGGAGCAGGCGGTTGGGCTGGCGTGGGGTCTTGATGGGCTGTTTCTGCTGGAGCGCACGTCACGACAGATCTACAAACTGACGCCGGACGACGGGACGATTCTCGCGTACTTCCCCGCCCCGAGTGCGAACTCCGGCGCGCTGGCTTTTGACGGGCGCTACCTGTGGGCGGCCGACCGGATCCGCGACGAGTTGTACCTGATCGACCCCAACGACGGGAACGTGCTCGGCATCGTAGAGGCTCCGGGGCCCTACGCGGCCGGTCTGGCTTGCCTGGACGGATATTTGTGGAATGCCGATTTTCAGACGCGCAAGCTGTACCAGATCGTGCTTCGCGATCAGCCGCCGTATCGGCTGACCAAACCGCGCGTGGCGCAGGTGGAAATGTGCGCCACCCTGCACAACTACGGTCCCGGCGAGGTGCGTGACGCGGTGATCGCGCTGGCGTTGCCGGAAAACCTGCCAAACCAGGAGATTCTTTCCGCGCCGGTCTTTACGCCGGCGCCAACCCGCGTTGTTACGGACCGATGGGGGCAGCGGTGTGCATTGTACGAGCTGCCGCGTCTGACGGCGGGCGAACACCGGCTGGTCAGCTACCGCGTGACGGCGCGCGTGCAGGCGATTCGGTACCTGATCTTCCCGGAAGACTGTGGCACGCTGGCCGACATTCCCGAGGAGATTCGGCACGCCTACACGCAGGACGCGGCTCGTTACCGCGTCGACTCGCCGGTAATCCGTGAAGCGGTCCGGAAGGTCGTGGGCGAGGAGCAGAACGCGGCCCGCATCGCACGGAAGCTGTATGACTACCTCGGGGCCACGCTGGAGTATGAGCTGGCAGGCGGCTGGGACGTGCCGGAGGTCGTTCTCAAACGCGGCAAAGGTTCGTGCTCCGAATACACGTTCGCATACATCGCCCTGTGCCGGGCCGCGGGTCTGCCCGCGCGCTATCAGGGCAGTGTCGTAGTCCGGGGGGACGACGCCTGTGTCGATGACGTCTTTCACCGCTGGGCAGAGGTGTACCTGCCCAACTACGGTTGGGTCCCCGTTGACCCCAGCGGCGGCGACAAGCCGACTCCGGCCGAACGCGCCACCGGCTTTGGCGAGCTGCCGGCCCGTTACCTTATCACGACCAACAGCGGCGGACCGTCGGAGTGGCTGGCATGGGACTACAACGGCTTCGCTCGGTATCAGACCACGGGGTACGCGAAAGTGGAGGAGGAGAAGTTCGCGCTTTGGGAACCAGCGCAGCCCAGCACCGCCCCAAGCTCTCCGGGCGTAGCACCGCCCACCTGTAAGACGCCATAGGGCACCGTTCAAGGCGAACCAGCGCCGACTGACATGCCACCAGCGAAGGTCCCGGCGACGGAGCTGCGCCGGGCGTGCCGACTTGTCGCTCGGTAAGCCCAGCGCTACACTCAGCCCCGTGTAGCCGGCCCGGCGTCTTCTACCCGGGACTGGCGGAGCTATGCCGGACCGCGTGGCCCCCGTGTGGAATCGGGCTTCGGTGCCGCTCCGCTCGTCCGCCGGACAAGGGATGCACATGAGCTTTGTCGTTTCGCAAAGGCTCCAGCAGCTTCCCCCCTACCCGTTGGCTGAGATCGACCGCCGCAAGAAAGCAGCCCTGGCCGCCGGCCGCGACGTGATCGACTTCGGCGTCGGTGACCCGGACGAGCCTACCTATCCGTTCGTGGTCGAGGCCATGAACCGCGCCATGCGCAATCCGGCCCGACAGAAATATCCCTTTGGCGGCGGAATACCCGAGTTTCGGCGCGCGATCACCGAGTTCTTCCGGCGACGGTACGGCGTTTCGCTCGATCCACAGCGCGAGGTGCTGGCTTTGATCGGCAGCAAGGAAGGCATCGCCCACCTGCCGCTGGCCGTCGTCAACCCGGGACAGCTCGTGCTTGTCCCGGAGCCCGGGTACCCCGCGTACAACGCGGGCACCATCTTCGCCGGCGGCGTGCCGTACGTCCTCCCGCTGACGCCGCAGCGCGACTGGCTGCCCGACCTGGCGGCGATACCGCCTGACGTCGCGCGGCGGGCGGTCCTGATGTTCCTCAACTACCCGAACAACCCCACCGGCGCAACGGCGACGCTGGACTTCTTCCAGGAGGTCGTGAACTGGGCGCGACAGAACCACGTGCTGATCGCGCACGACGCAGCGTACAATGAGCTGTATCTGGTGGAGCAGCGCCCGCCGAGCATCCTTCAGATCCCGGAGGCACGCGACGTAGCCGTCGAGTTTCACTCCGCATCGAAGACGTTCAACATGACCGGCTGGCGCATCGGGTTCGTCGTGGGGAACGCGGATCTGATTGCGGCGCTGGCGGCGGTCAAAGCGAACATCGACACCGGTGTGTTTGCGGCGATTCAGGAAGCGGCCAGCGTGGCGTACGCGGAGGCGGATCGCCCCGAACTTCAGGCGGCGCGGGCGACGTATCGCGAACGTGCCGCGCTGTTCTGCGAAGCCCTGCGTCGACTCGGCTTCGACGCCCGGCCGCCGGCGGCGACGTTCTACGTGTGGGCGCGTGTGCCATCGGGCTTCGACTCCGCGACCGTGTGCCGGCGTCTACTGGAAGAGGCGGATATCGTGGGGGTACCGGGGAGCAGCTTCGGCCCGGCCGGCGAGGGTTACGTTCGCTTCTCGCTGTGTGTGCCGACCGAACGGATTCACGTCGCCGTCCAGCGCATGCGAGACCTGCGATGGTGACGTTCCGCGGCATCTTCATCGCCCTCGGGTCCAATCTCGGCGACCGGCGCCGACACTTAGAGGAGGCGTTGCGCGAACTCGCGGCCCGCGGCGACATCCGGGTGCGGGCCGTGTCCTCGTTTCACGAAACGGAGCCCTGCGGCGGCCCGCCCGGTCAGCCGCGGTATCTCAACGCCGCGGCCGAACTGGACACGGAGCTGGAGCCACGGGCGCTGCTGGAGCGACTTCTGGAAATCGAACGCCGGCACGGCCGGCGGCGTGATGTGCGCGACGGCCCGCGCACCCTGGACCTGGATCTGCTGCTGTACAACGAGCGTCGGATCCGAGAGCCGGATTTGTGCGTTCCCCACCCGCGCATGTGGCAACGCGAATTCGTGCTCCGACCGCTGGCGGAGATCTGCGTGCCCGCGCGCCTCGCTGCCGCTCGGCGGCTCGCGCAGGAGACCGGTGAGGAGGCCTGCGGCCATGTACATTGACGTTCGCGCCGGCTCAAAACCCTGGACCGAGGTGTACAAGGTCTGCATCGGGGTCATCACGCCCCGCCCGATCGCGCTGGTCTCGACGTGCGCTCCGGACGGCACGCTCAACCTGGCGCCGTACAGCTTCTTCAACATGGTCTGCGCTCGTCCGCCCGTGGTCATCGTCTGCCCCACCGTGCGCCGGGACGGGGGCATGAAGGACACGCTCCGCAATATTCAACTGACGCGGGAGTTTGTGATCGCAGCCGCCGTGGGCCCGATCGCCCGGCAGATGAACGCCTGCGCCGCGGATCTGCCGTACGGCCGTAGCGAGTGGGAGTTCAGCGGGCTCACGCCGGTGCCGGCGACGATCGTTCGTCCGCCGCGCGTGAAGGAATCGCCGGTGAATCTGGAATGTGCGCTGCGCGAGATCAAGACGATCGGGGAAGGCCCGGGCAGCGCGAACATCGTGTTCGGCGACATTCTGGCCCTGCACGTGGCCGACGAGGTGCTGGACGCCAACGGGATACCCGACCCGCACAAGCTGCCCACCGTAGGCCGACTGGGCGGTACGTGGTATTGCGACGTGACGCAGCCCTACAGCATGCCCATCCCCAAGCCATAGCGCGGCCAGACGGCTCGCTTTGTCGGTCTCACGGGGTTTGGCGGCCCCCTTCCAACAGGCGACCGGCTAGTTGGCGACCGAAGTCCGCCGCGCGCTCCGGGCTGTCGCGCAGACCCGTCGGCACGGGACCGGCCGGGCGTGCGAACAGCGGAGCGGCGAAGTCGAGCCCCAATTCTCGTGCCAGCCGCAGTATGTCGGTCAACAACCGGTGCTGTTCGCGGACTTCCGTCGACCAGTCCCGCACTTCATAGAAGCAATTGACCAAGACCTCGATGGCCGTCGACCCGAGTCCGCGCACTGCTACTTCGTACTGCTCCTTGCGCGTGCACGGATGACGCCGGATCAGCTCGCGCACGCCTTCGCAGAACGCCTCGAGCTGCTCGGTCGTCGCCGCGTAGGAGACGGGAAGCGTGACGCGCAGACGACGGTACCGGCGCCGGCCCATGTTGTCGATGACCGCATTCATGAGCTCGGCGTTGGGGATGGTAAGCTGGGAATCGTCGGCGGTACGCAGGCGCGAGCTGCGCAAGCCCACGGATTCAACTGTACCCTCGAAGTCGCGGATGCGAACCCAGTCGCCGATCTGGAAGGGACGGTCCAGCACGACGTTGATCGAGCCGAAGAAGTTGGCCAACGTGTCCTTCGCGGCGAACGAAAATGCCAGACCGCCGATACCGAGCCCGGCGAGAAGCGGCGCGACCTGCACGCCCAAAACGGTCAGCACCATGGTTCCGCCGACCGCCACGACCAGCACCTTCAGCGTCTTGCGCACCAGCGGGATGAGAACGTCATGCAGGCGCGTTTCGCGGTTGGCGGCCCGCGCCGCCGAGTACTCGCTTACCAGGTCGACAGTGCGATAGGCGGCCCAAGACGTGACGACGACAACCGTCAGACGCAGGACCGGCCACAGGATAGCAATTAACCGCGGTCCCAGGTCAAGCAGCTCGACTCCCAGCCACCACGTACCGACCAACGCCAGCAACGCGTACGGCCGCAGCCGCTGTTCATCAAGGCAATAGCCTGCGGCAGCCCCCCGGGCCGGCAGCAAACGCCGGGCAATCGGCGGCGCGGCCCGACGAGCCACGGCGTGCGCCAGCCCCCCAAGCAACAGGACCAGCGGTATCCCGAGCCATTGCCAGTATTGGAGCCCGAAGGCCGTCCACTTGAAGTTTGGCGGAATCAGCCGTTCGCGCACCCACAGCCCGGGCAGACTGACAAAGGCGATTCCGGGACGCCCGCGGTACATCGGCAACAGCGGACGCGTTTCCCAGGCCTCGTAGAGCCGGTCAATGGATCGCACGGTCGCAGGAGTGAACAGCCATTCGCCGGCGCGCTCATCGCGGCCCTCGCCGACGCGTCGCCCGATTTCGATGCGTCCGTAGCGGTTCACGAGGTGCTTGTAAGGGCCCTCGTACTGCGGATCGTCGGGGATCTTCTGAAGCACGATCACTTCGTGCCGCCGCAGGATGAGAAGCAGCTTTCCGGCCAACAGACGGCCGCGGGCTTCGCGCTCCGGAGCGGGAAGTTCGCTCAGGTCCAGGCAGCGGACCGCCCCCCGCAGGTCGTTTTCGGCCATTGCGCGCAGGAAGGTCTCCATCGTGGCGCGCGGCGAGCGAAATTCCGCCGGCACGCCGACCGCCGCCGCGAGACCGCGCCCGGCCGCCGGTCCGCCCTTGAGCAACTCTATCCCCTCGCGCAGGTTGGCGTGCATTTCCGGGATGCGCGCCACGGTCCGGGCGGCGAACTGCCAGCGTCCGTCCTCCTCGCGCGTCAGGATGATCAGCAGCGGGTCCTTGCCGATGGTCTGGTAAACGGCGTCGGGGTCGTCCGGCAGTTGTTCGAGCGTGAAAATGCCTTCGTCCAGCAGACGTTGCAGGATAACCCCGAGGTCCTCCGCATACTCCACCGCGCGATCCTGCGCCACCTGTCCCGGAACCGCCGCGAAACTCAGGCATTCCAGAACTTCGGAGTACTTGTCCGGGTCGGACTGAGCCTCTTGCAAGGCGACCAGAAAATGCGTCATCAATTCGCGCGGGGAGCGCAAACCCGGCGGAACCGCGTCGGCCGACTCCGACGCCGGTGCAGTCTGGGTCTCGGCCGGCTCACTGGCGCGCCGGTCGCGCGCTGCCTGCATCACCGCGTACATGCGTGGAATCTCCGCCACAGTAGACGGAGAGAACTGCCAGTTGCGGTTCGGACGCCGTTCGATCACGAGCAGCAGCGGATCTTTTCCGACGACCTGCGTTTCGGCGGTCGGGTCATCTGGCAGCACCTCGGGGGTGAAGACCCGCTGAGCTGACAGCCAGTCCAGGATCGCTCCGAGCTGGCGGGCCAGTTCCGGTCCCTCCGTCCGCGCCACCTCCGGATCGACCCGCGAAAGATCCAGGCAGGCAAGTGCATCGGTGAGCCGCGCCGAATCTTCCTCCGCGGCACGCAGTGCCGCGCGGAAATGAACCACTGTACTCCGCGGCGAGCGCAGGGGATTGGGAGCCTCGGCAGACGTGGGCTGTGTCGCCGGCCCCGATGTGGGTTGTGTCACGGGGGCCGATGCGGGCACCGAAGCCACCGGGGGAGCGTCGTCGCCGGCGCGCGCGGGATTGACAAGCAGAGCCGCTGTCAGCAGCGCAGCACGTATCGTTCTGACTGACGCCAACCAGGCTTCCAATGGAACTGCTCCGCCCACCGCGCTCGAGAAACCGCACTATAGCCGTCCGCCGCCACGCCTACAACCGGGACCCCGCGGATCGCGGTGCTGCCATGGAGCTTTTCCCGGACAACGAGGCCCTGACCAGACGAAGCCGGACGCTGACCGCCAGGCGGCCCGATACAATCGCCGCTAGCGCGCAGCCATCGCGACGGGCAAGTGAGCGGCGCGCGGTCAACGACGCGGCCGACGACGCGGTCGACTTCTGCACACCGACGGGACGTAAAATGGGGCGCACTCGCCGAGAATGCCTTGAGGAGGGCAGAATGAAGTCTCACAGGACGCTGTCGTCGGCCATGCTCGGGCTGATCGTGACGCCGCTGCTGCTTGTGGCCGGTTGTCCGGTCCAGTCAGGTCCGACGCTCGACGTTTCGCTCGTGGTCGATACTTACTGGGTTGAGTACAGCGACGGCCAACTGTTGATCTATGGACTGCCCGAACATCGCGTGGACGAGGGCACCTGGTATTCGGTCACCACCCGCGCGCCCGAGTGGTACACAGGTCCGGCGCTGTACAACTTCAACCCCGATGGCACGTGGACGCGCGTCACGGAGGATCCCAATCTCACGCTGGACGGCCTGCTGAGCCTTTTGGACCCGCGGGCGCTTCCCTGAGTGCGGCGCTTCCATCCGCTGACGGTACCGCGAGCAGCAGTCGGGGCACGGCGCGCCCCCGCGCTGGACACGGCGGGCAGCCGCGACCCTTCGCTGAACAAACAACCGGGCGCCGCGCAGAAGGTCCGCGTCTTTGCGAAGATTCACGATTCGACGGCGCAATCGCTGGCCCCCCACGCCAGCGGGTGGTCGTCCCGTCACTCTCGTGGCGGGTTCTGATCGAGCGCGCCGCCGGTACGCGAGGTCCGATTTAGCTCTGCGCGCCCTGCTGGAGCAGATTCGTAACGGTTGACAGCCAACCGCGCAGCAGCGCCTCAAGCAGCCCGGGCAGCAGGCCCAGAGCAATCTGACCTACGAGGGACCCGCACCCACTGAGAGCCAGCAGTGTTCCGCTGCTGACGGTCAACAGCGCCAGTTTCGAACTTCTCATAAGTACCTCTCCGAACGTGCCGAATCTACAGAACGGGACTAACGGAGCACTATAACCGTTGTCCGTCCCAGTACAACCGGGCGGCGTCGACTTGCAGCCCCACCGTGAACGCGGATAATGCCGCGACCGCAGCCGGCGCGGCGGCTTTTGATTTCATGCGTACGCGTCAGCCTACCCGCAGTGGTCCGAGCACGGCACCCGGCGGTCCAGGGAGTATCTGGGCTCGCGTGCTATTTGCGTCACTCTTGTTTGTCCTTCAGGGGTGCGGACCCGGCGGTCCTCTGCCGTGGCACATTCAGCCCACCGTAGAACGTCCGCCGGCGTCCGTGGTGCTCTTGTTGGTCGATGGTCTGCCGCCCGCTAAGGTGGAGCGGGGGTGCCGCTCTGGCACGCTGCCGAACATCCGACGACGTTTCTACGATGGGGGCACTCACGTCCGCCACGCGACGACGGCGGTTCCGTCGATCACGTACGCGGCGATAGCTACGATGTTGACGGGCGTCGGTCCCGGTCAACACGGCGTGGTGGGCAACCGCTGGTTTGACCCGCCCGAAGCCCTGTACCGCAACTACGCGACCATCGAGTACTACGACGTGGTCAATGCCGACTGTCAGGCGTTAACGGTGTATGAACGGCTGGGGTCGGCGGCCAGCGTGAATGTCCAGACCGCGTTGCGCCGCGGTGTGACGTACAACATAGCGAACTGGACGCTATCTGGCGTGATGTGGTTTTTCGAGGACTACACCGCGGTCGACAAACTGACCGCGACATCCGTCTGGGAAACGAGCTGGTGGGTCAATCTGCACGGCCGCTGGCCAGCGCTGCTCACCCTGTACTTCCCGGGCCTGGATTCCGTCGGGCACCGCTACGGACCCCAGTCCCCGCAGTTTGAAAGAGCGTTGCGGCATATTGACTACCAGGTCGGCCGGGTGTGCGACTGGCTGGAGAGGGAAGGGTTGCTTGAAACGACGCTGCTCATGCTCGTAAGCGACCACGGCATGGTTTCGGTCGAGCCCGATGGCGTGGTTGATCTGGGCGCCATCCTCCGGGACCAGTGGGGGCGGTGTCCGACCACCGAAGTGCAACAGTCAGGGCCACGCGGCCTTCGGCGGGCCTTCTACAACCGCTTCGACACGGTGGTCAACAGCCTGGACGGCCGGTGTGCCGCCTTGCATTTCCGTAGCGCGCACGGGTGGGACGTGCCGCCGAGGCCGCAGGAAGTCGCCGACATCCTACACACCCCTGCGCCGTCGGCTCGTTTATGGAACCTGCCTGCGGTGGAGCTGGTCGCATATCTGGCCGGACCGGACGAGCTCGTGCTGCGCTCAGCGACTGGCGAGGCGCGGATCGTTCGTTACGCGGGTCCGACCGGTCCTCAGTACGCCTACCGCCCCAGCCCGAGCGACGTACTTGGCTACCTCGACGATTCGCGGCTGGCGGCGTTCGTGGCTGCCGGGCCGCACGATTCGCGCGCCTGGCTGCGTGCTACCGCGGATCAGCGCTTGCCCGACGTGGTGCCTCATCTGCTGCCTTTGCTCACCCATCGGCGGGCTGGCCAAGTGGTGCTTTTTGCGAAGCCGGGCTACAGTTTTGTCCGGGAGCGTGGCGGCCACGGCGGGCTGGATCGCGCTGAGCGACTGATGACGTTCGCCCTGGCCGGCCCCGGTATACCGGCAGGTGCAACGATCGAAGCTGCACGGGCGGCCGACGTGGCCCCGACCATCTTGGACTGGCTCGGGGTACCGTACGCGGAGAGCGACCTAGATGGCGTCTCGCTGCTGCGGGTCGAACCGGGGCTGGGGCGTGCCGCACCGGCGCCGGAATTGCCGGCCGGTGGTAAAGCTTCGCCGTCCGGGCGCGCGTTCTGAGATCGTTGCGGGAACAGTATGACAGACGTGTCAGCTTGCGGTAGCGTCCGTACCACCTCTGGCGCAACGTGCCGAGTCATGATGGCGAGGGTCATACTCCCCGTTTTGGCATGCCTTCTGCTTGTCGCTGTCGTTCTGTGGGGCGGGCGGCGCCAGGATGCCTCTCCCCCCACAGCTTTGACCGCCGATCCACCACCGGCCGGTGACACGGTAGAGTACCGCGGAGTCGCTGTGCAGGTGGCATCGGGCTGGTATCGACCACGCGAGATTTATGATCGGGTGCTGCGTGAGATTGCCGATCTCGGGGCCAACGCGGTTCTGCTCTGCACCCCGGGCTTCATGGAACACGCCCAGACGCAGTACATCTACATGGACCTGCGCAAGGTGCCACCGCCAGAGGACTTCGTCTGGATCATCTCGCGCGCCCGCGAACTGGGTCTGCGGCCGATCCTGATGCCGATCGTGCTGCTGCGCAACCCGCGTGGCAGCGAGTGGCGCGGGGTCATCGAGCCGCCCGACTGGGAGGAATGGTGGCGGCAATACACGGAATTCATTCTCTTTTTTGCGGACATCGCCCGGGAGGGGCGGGCAGAGGCGCTGATGGTCGGCTCCGAGTTGGTCAGCACGGAGAAATACACGGCCAAGTGGTGCGCTCTGATCGAGCAGGTTCGGAAGCGCTTCTACGGCGGCAAGCTCGGATACTCGGCGAACTGGGACCACTACCGCCCGATCCAGTTCTGGGACAAGCTCGACTTCGTGGGGATGACGAGCTACTACACGCTGGCCGACCGAGAGAACCCGACGGTCGCCGAAATCGTCCAACGCTGGGAACCGATCCGCAACGAAATCCTGGCTTGGCAGCGGCAGGTCGGAAAGCCGATCCTGCTGACGGAGGTCGGCTGGTGCAGCCAGGAGGGTGCCGCGAAGGCCCCCTGGAACTACTACCAGAACCAGGTGGCCACGCCCGCGGGTATGGAGGAGCAGCGCCGGCTGTACGAAGCGTTCATCCGCGCCTGGAGCCACACGCCGGAACTCAAAGGCGTCATCTGGTGGGAATGGGAAATCGACGGCGGCGGAACGGACGACTTCGGCTACACACCCAAAGGCAAACCCGCGGAGCAGGTGCTGCGCGAATGGTTCCGCCGCTCGGCACGGCCTGCCAGCGGACCCGCACCGACGGATCCGTGAGCCCCCGAATGCCTGCTGGTCAGCTTGTCGGCCCCGGCGGACGGACGGGCCAGCGCAGCCGGAACGTACACCCTCGTCCTTCGTTCGCCTGCACGCGCAGCGTGGCACCGTGCAGATGTGCGATCAGGCGGCAGACGCTCAGCCCCAACCCAACGCGTTCCCAATCGCCCGGCTTCTGCCACGGATCCGCGGCCAGAAACGGGTTGAACACGGCATCGATATCCCGGCGTGCTATTCCCCGGCCGCTGTCCTGCACGTCGATCTGCACGTAGTCGCCGTCTGCGACCGCCGTAATGGACAGTGCTCCCCCCTTCGTGTCTTTCATCGCCTGCCGGGCGTTTAACACGAGGTTCAGCAGCACCTGGCACAACAAATCGAGTGGAGCGCAGACAAAAAGGTCATCCGGCACCGCTACGCGCAGGTCGATGCCGTCTTTCTCGAACGGACGGGCGGAAGTCTCCAACGCCTCGCGGACGGCCTGCGCAACCGAGCACACATCCGTCGGCCGGTAGGAATGGCGTGCCAGATCCAGCAGTCGGCGATTCAAGGCGATCGCGCGCTGTGTCTGAACAAGCGTGCGCTCCAGCGCTTTGCGGGTTAGAGCGGGATCTTCATCCGCCAAAGCCGCCTCCACGCGCGTCACCACAGGCGTGAGGAGATTATTGAACTCGTGCATGGCCATGGCGGCGAGGCTGCCCAGCAGTGCCAGTCGCTGACAGGCGATCAGTTCGCGCTCCGCTTCCGAGAGCGCCCTGGCCAAAGCCGCCCCGTCTGGTGCCGCCCCAGGCTGCGTGCCAGACCACGCCGGGTCCCCCGGTATCAGCGACTCCGCAATGGGTTCACTCACGGCACACCCGTCCGGTTCCGTCCGCCCCCGCCGCGCGCCGCAACAGGACACGTGCCTATCGTAGTCAACGGATGGCGCCAGCGTCAACGCAGCACTTTGCGCGGCGTCGCTCGATCGCGGATCCGGCGCAGCGCTTGCGTGAAGGCGCGCGGCCGGCTGCCGATCAGTGCAAGTCCTCCGCCTTCGGCGGGCGGCGCATGAGGTCGGTGATCGCTACCAGCGGTGGCTTACCCTCGAACAACACCTCGTAGACCGCGCGGGTAATCGGCATTTCGACGCCGTGCTTCTCCGCCAGGGCCAGCACAGCGCGGGTGGTGGGAATGCCCTCGATGACGGCAGGCGTCTCCTGTACGACTTGCTCGACGCTGTAGCCCTGCCCGATGCGTTCACCGGCAGTGCGGTTGCGGCCGTGCGGAGACACGCTGGTGGTAATCAGGTCGCCGACACCGGCCAGGCCGGCGAAGGTCTCCGCGCGTGCCCCCAAGGCGACGCCGAGGCGCGTAATCTCCACCAGGCCGCGCGTGACCAGGGCGGCTTTCGCATTATCGCCGGCCTTCAATCCGTCGAGGATGCCGGCCGCCAGGGCGATGACGTTCTTCAGGGCCCCGGCCAGCTCCACTCCCAGCACGTCGCGACTCGTATAGATTCGAAACCACGACGTTCCGAGCACTTGCTGGACCAACTCCGCCACCCCCGGGGTCGCGGACGCGACGACCGCCGTCGCCGGCAGACAGCGTGCCAGCTCCCGCGCAATGTTGGGGCCCGACAAGACCGCAATCGGATTGCCAGGCGCGTACTCGGCAATAATCTGACTCGGGCGAGCACCGGTGCTGATCTCAATCCCCTTGGTCACGCTCGCGATGGGTACGCCGGCAGGCACCCGGCGCGCATGCCTTTCCCACTGACCCCGAAGGTACTGGCAGGGAATGGCCGAGATGAGCAACTCGGTGCCGGCGAACGCTTCTTCCGGATCGTTCGTGGGCAGAACGCGCTCCGAAAGCTTCGTACCCGCGAGGTAGCGGCGGTTCTCGCCACTCGTAAAGATTTCCTCCACGGGTTCCTCGGGCCGCGCGAGCAAGCTCACCCGGACACCGTTGGTGGCCATGATCTGCGCGGTGACGGTGCCCATCGCGCCGATACCGATGACGGTGGCTTTCTGAACCATCGCGGAAGCTCCTGCCCGCCGAGGCGAGGCCCATTCTATGGAGCCGGTCGGCCGCTGTCGCCCAGAGGCGGGCCGCTACCGATGATCTCGAGCAACACTCGGGGCTCGGGGGGCGTCGGCGCAACCTCTATCACGTGCCGGGCACAGAGGAACACCAGCAGGGCGCGCGCGACCGGCCGCTGAAAGATCCGACTCGCCGCCGTCGCATAAAGCTGTACCTGCACGCGGTACCCGGGTACCCGCTCTGCCACGTCGGCGGGCAGTATGTCGGGCCCGGGCGTACCCGTCGCCGTATTCCGTACCGACGATCGACGGGCACCCAGGTCCGTTTTGTAGTCCAGTAGGACTATGCCTTCCGGGCTCTCGACCAGACAGTCGATCACCCCGCGCACGATTGTGCTTTCGCCCGTGCCTGCCAGCGGCAGCGCGTACACGAAAGGAACCTCCCGGCGGATGGCGCCGGCGCTGCGGGTGACCCAGGCAGTCTGTGGGTGCGTAGCGAACCACACCAGGTCCGCTGGCACAATCAGTTCCGCGTCCGTCAGCGCAAGCCGACCGGTACCGGTCAAACCGGCCAGTTGGCTGCGCACTTCGTCTTCCGTCGCCAGACGCGACAGATCGGCGAATTGCAGAAAGCGGTGGTACGCCTGGCCGCGAGCAGTGCCGTCCTGAACCGGTTCGTCGGCCGTCAGGTGGGGCGCACGCAGGTGCACCAGAAAGCGATCCACCGCCGCCGGCGTGTCCGCCAGCAGGTCATGCTGAGCCAGTTCCTTCAACGCACTGACCGAGAGCGCCGCAGGCAGACGGGCCCGCGAGCAATCCGGCGGTGTCGCAAGCAGCGCACACGCCCGTTGCACCCAAGCCTCCTCATCCCGCGCCTCCGCCTCCTGTGTACCGCCCTGCGCTTCGTCCGGGACCGCCAAATACGGCGACACCTTGACGTCGGCCGCCGCGTGAGTCTGCACGTGGATCAGCGCCGATTGCCCGTCGCGTTCCTCGTGAAGGCGGCCCGCGGCAACCGCCATCAGAACCCACTCCAGCCGGCTGCTGACGCTTTGACGGGCTATCAGCGGCACGCGTCCGCCGCAGTCGGACCAGCGGGCCCGCTGCTCCTCCCAGCTTCCTTCGGCGGCGGATCCGATGATAACCAGTTGCTCACGGGCACGCGTGGCGGCTACGTAGAGCAGACGGAGTTCCTCTTCCAGCTCTCGCTGCCGCGTCCGCTGCTGAAGGACCAGATGCCGCGCGTTCAGCACGGAGCCGCGCGCGGCGTAATCCGCGTACCGCAGACCCAGCCCACCGGCCTCGTCGCAGAGCACGGCTTGCCGCTGCGTATTGCTGTTGAACCGGTGGCCGGCGCCGAGCAGGAAAACGACCGGGAACTCCAGACCCTTGGCCGCGTGGATGGTCATAATGCGGACCACATCCGCGTCCGCAACGGCCAGCACACCCGGGTCGACCTCTTCATCGGTCAACGTATCGAGATACTCCACGAAGTCCGCCACGTCGTGTCCGCCCCCAAACGTCTGGGCCAGATTCTGAAGCGCATGCAGCATGGTGAGGCGCTGTTCGCCTCCCGGCAGTCCCAGGGCGAAGGTCCGCAGCCCGCTCTCCCGGATGATGCGTTCGACGAGCACGGGGACTTCGGTCTCCTGCGCCGCCACGCCCCATTCGTCCAGACGACGCAGGGCCGCCGAGATCCGCTGCGAGAGGTCCGTCGCCGGATTCTGGCGAACGTAGCCCATAACGGCGTCGAAAAAGTCCCCGTACACCTGGGTCTGCCGAATTTGAAGCAGCTCCTGCGGCGTCAGCCCGACGACCGGTCCGCGCAGGTACGCGGCCAGTGCCACGTCCTGACGCCGGTTGACGAGTAGACGCAGAATGGTGCGTACATCGTTGACCTCGACGGCCTCGAGCAGCGCTTCGCGTCCGACGGCGGCGCAGCGGATTCCGTTGTTTCGCAGCACCCGCGCAACGTGACTGGCATTCCCGCGTGCCGCCCGCAGAAGCACGACCACATCGCCCAGGCGCAACGGACGAAGCACCGGCCCACCGTCGGGCGTCCGGTCGAGCACGTGCACCTGCGCCCCCAACAGAGCGTGGATGTGATCTGCGGCAAGCTGTGCCTCGCGCTCGATGCGTTCTACGCCGATCTCGTCCGCGTCTCCGTTTTCCTGCTGTCGCTGGCGTTTCGGGTGCTCGATGACGTGTACAAGGACGCGCGGACGGCCGTCCAAGGAAGGGTTGTCCAGCTCAACACGGGCCGCTCGAAGCTGCTCGCGCGTGTCGAAGGGCGTCCCCCCCAGAGCGCGATCGAACAGCAGGGCAAACAGGCGGTTCAAAGGCTCAAGCACGTCGCGATGGCTGCGGAAGTTGTCCGACAGGTACTGAACGCGGCCAACGGCCTTACCGCCTTCATATGCGTCGATCAGCAGCGCGAAGAGCCGTGGTTCCGCCCGGCGAAAGGCGTAAATGCTCTGCTTAAGGTCCCCGACCATGAAGCGGTTGCCCGAATGCGACTCGGAATGCGACACGAGGCGGAGAATCTCCACCTGCACGGGGCTCGTATCCTGGTACTCGTCGACGAGAATGTGCGCATACCGCTCCTGAAGCCGCCGGGCGATGTCTGTCGGGGTGCGCTGGGGCCCCTCCGTCGGCGTTCCGAGCAGATCGAGCGTCAGCCGCAGCACGTCGGAAAACTCGCACACGGAGCGGGCACGCTTGGCCGCACGCAGCAGCTCCTCATAGCGCGCTTCCAGGGCCAGCAGCGTGCGCATCCGTTCGCAAGCCCGAGGCGCCGTGGCCAATATCTGGCCGATCACATCGGGCTTCCAGCGCTCCTTCAGCCGTCGCTCGAACCAGCGTTTCTTTACCTCCTCGATGAGCGCGGAAGGTTGGCCGCCCCGCCCGACGCGCGGAAAGGCGAATTCCTCGATCGCAGTACTGCACGCCTCCAGTTGCTGCGGGTCACGGAGCTGCCGCTGCCAGTCGTCCAAGCACTCTTTGTACGGCATCAGCAACGCCGCATCCTCTGGTGACAGGCGGCCCAGCAGGTGCTCCATTTGTTCAGCCTGAAACCGGCACTCCTCGGCCAGGGCCGCCGACAAAATGGCCCGCGCATCTTCCCGCCCGCAGTCGGCGGCCTGCCGCGCGAACCACTGCTCCGGATTGACGAGCTGTTCGCGGAATTGGTTGAGGCGACCGATGAGCTCGCGGATCAGCCGATCGTCGGGCGTCGGCAGGCACGCCAGCCAGTCGCGCACCGCAGGGGCCAGCGACTCCTCGCCGCGGTAGATTCCGTCGAACAGCGCATCCATGACCTCACGACGCAGGAGTAAAGCGTCCTGCTCCCCCAGCGTAGCGAAGTTCGGATCCACCCCGGCCTGCGCGAAGTGTTCCCGCACGATCCGGCTGCACCAGGAATCGATCGTCCCAATATCGGCCAGCCCGACGAGCAGTGCCTGTCGGCGCAGGTGCTGACGGAGTCCCGGCCCTGCCGTCGCGGCGGCGTCGCGGAGCTTGCGGGAGAGGCGCGCCCGCAGCTCCGCGGCAGCCGCCCGCGTGAAGGTCACAACGAGCAATTCCTCCACCCCGCATGGATTGTCAGGATGGGTCAGAAGCGACAGGCAGCGTTCCGTCAGCACTTCGGTTTTGCCGGAGCCGGCCGAAGCCGCTACAAGCAGATCGCTACCGCGGTGTTCGACCGCTGCCCGCTGGCTTTCAGTCAGCCTCATCGGTGGCCCCCTCCGCCGACACGCACGGCAACGCCCGCTCGGCCGCCCGAGGACGGTTGAATGTCCAGTCGAAACGGCAGACGGTCGCGAAATCGCAGGTGGCACAGGCTAGCCGGTCCCCATCCAGCAAAGGCGCGACATCGATTTTGCCCGCCGAAACCCCTTCGGCCGCCACGAGCGCCGTCTGGCGCGCGAGCTCGATAGCTTCCGTGATCTTCGTCGCCGCCACGGCGTCATCACCTCGGTAGTACCCACCGTCCATTCGACGGCGCATGTGCGCGACCGGCGACGCCCCATTCCTGTGCTCCAGATCCAGCAGCGCAGCGGCTTCTTCGCTGAACATGCCGCGGGGGCGGTAGAGGTTCATGAGCTCCACAGCGGCATATGCGGCGGTGTTGCCCACCACGACCCGGGCAAGATCAGGGTACAGAGGGGCGATCAGCACTCCTGCCGGAACCACGTCTTGCGACTCGCGCAGCGCCTCGCTCACCGCCAGCAGGTAAAGAAGAATTTGCAGGCGCGTGCCAATGAGGTACGAACCAGCCACGCGCTCGGCAGTGCTCTTGTAATCGTACACGAGCACAAGCCGTCGGCCGTTCACCGCCGCAACGTCAACACGGTCGATACGACCGCGAACGTGCACTCGCCCGCCGTCGGGCAGCGTCAGTTCGGCGGCGCGCAAGCTGCCCGAGTCGCCGCGCGGATCGAAGGGCTGTTCACAATACAACGGGGTAAAGCGACCCCGTCGCCAGCGCGCGGCGTGCGCGAGAACGAGGTCCCGCAGGCGCTCGCCGAGCAGGTTTCCCAGTTGCACCAGATCAGGGCGGCGCTGGCTGAGGTCAGCCGGTCTCCGGCTCCAGAAGTCGTGTACGGCTTCCTTAAGCAGCGCGGACCAGTCTTTGTCAGACAGGGTCGAGACATCCGCGGCGCTTGCTGTCGCTCGGCGGGTTACGTGCGCCAGCAGTTCGTGCGCCAGCTCGCCGAGGTCCCAGCGGAGCGGCCGCGGTGCCCGCTGGGCATCCAACCGCAACCCATGCTGGGTAAAGTGTCGAAACGGACATCGGAGGTACGTCTCGATCTCGGATGGCGACGCCCGCCAGACAACACCCGGGTCTTCGCCGGCTGGCTGACGGTAGTTGCCGATCGCTTCCGGGGCATTGCGGTACTTGAGCCCGGTCAACAACTGTTCCAGCTCAACGGCCCGGCCAAGCCGCTGCCGGACCCAGTCGCAGACGCGCTCGCAACGACGCCGCCACGCCGCATACCGCGGATCCCGCCGTGCACGCAGATACTGGCCGGCCAGCTCGTGCAGACACACTGGCGGGGCCCCGGCGTCCGGGCGTTCCACCGTCAGCGACGGCAGGGCCCGGCGGACCTCCAACAGCAGCGACGACGCGGGCAGGGCATCGCCATTGTCATCGACGGTCGCGTAGCTGATCGTCAGCCCCCCCGACGGCCGTGTCAGCGCGATATACGCCAGCAATCGCTCGCCAAGCGCGTCCTGCCGCCGAGTGGGTAACGCCGGTAACCCCTCCCGCTCCAACAACTGGCGCTCGACCGTACTGAGGACAAGGTCCTCGCCGGCCCGCGCGGGGAAGATCCCCTCGTTGAACGCGAACACCCAGGCGTAGCGGATATCGGGATGCCGGCTGCGCTCAATGGCGCTGACGAGCACCTGATCCACGGTCGGCGGCGCCATCCCGAGCGTGACTTCCGCCAACGCCGAGTTGACAACGTCGCACACCTCTTCGACTGTCAGCCTGGTCGCTCCCAGCACGGCGTACAGGTCCTCCAGGATGCTGCACACCGCTTCCCAAGCCAGACGATGCGTTTCCGCGCTCTCCCAGCGGGCTGCACGCCGTGCCGCGCGAATCCAGCCTTCCATGCGCCGGCGCACGCGCAGGCCGGCCAACACCTGGGTCAGTGCACGGGCCCACGTTGCACCGTGTTCCGATCGACCGCAGCGCGCCAGCGCTCGCAGCGGCTCCAGGGCCTCCACAATCCGCACGCGGTGCGCATGCCATGCCGCGGTCTGCCGGCCATTTTCATCCAGCGACCAGTGCTCCTTACGCCAAAGCTCCGCTCCACGCACGCCCGTCTTCAAAACCAGACTCTCGAGCTCTTCCGCCTGCCCACGTGAAACGGGCAACAGCCGGGTTCTCAATAGTCGCACCATCGACCGCGGGTCCAGGTCCGTGCGCGCGGCCGCCAGAAGCTCTGGCAACAGTCGGGCCAGCGGGTGCACACGCATGGGCCGCCGCCGGTCAAGGAAATACGGAATGTCGTACTCGCCAAAAACCTCGGCGATCGTCGCGACGAACGGCTCCAGATCGCGGGCGATCAAGGCAAAGTCGCGAAACCGCAATCGGCCGCCGGAGTCCGCGATCTGCGCCCGAATCCAACGAGCTGCGGCCCGTAGTTCATCGCGATGCGTGGGACACTCGACCACGCGGACAGCCGTCGGCGGGGCCAACGGCCCGATCCCCGCGCAGTTGTGCGCCCCCCCCGCTTCTGGATCGCCGGCCAGCCCGGCCTCCAGTCGGGCCAGGTCTTCGGCCGCCTCGAAACGCGGCACAACCCGTGGCGTCAGTCTCACAGGCGGGCCCACCGCGACCCCGGCTTCCTCGAACCGCCGCTGCAATCGCTGCCACGTCCGCTCCGTGCGGTAGAACAAACCGAGCTCATCGGGTGTTGCGCCGGGCCGCGTAATCGCCGGCGCATAGGGGTCCACGAGTAGCGTGATGGTAACCGCGCGGGTGAGCCGCGCCAGCTCGACGAGCGTTTCCAGCTCCTGCCCGGTGAACCCAGCAAACCCGTCCACCCAGATCGAGGCATCCCGAAGCCAGGTGACCTGCGGCAGCCGTTGGCGCAGAACAGCCAGACGCGCAGCCGGGTCAACTCGACCGCTGCCGAGCCATTCGAGGTACCCCGCGTACAGCTCGGCTAACTCGCGGACCTTCTCGGACACGCCCGGCTGGCCAATGCGCTCCGCGGCCGCCCGCAGCTCCTCAGGCGTGACATTTTCTTGTACAAGCTGCTCGACGATGCGTCCCAGTGCCGCGCAGAACCCGGGCCGGCGCGCCGCCCGTGCCAGCACGCGCAAGCGCTCGGAGCGCTGGGCGACGACCAGGCGCAGTGCCACACCCCGGGTCTGCGGCGTAAGCAGCGGCGGCGCGGGCCCGGTCTCGTTGAACACCCGCTGCGCGAGCCGCGTGAAGCTCAAGACGGCCGCGCGCGTGTAACCGCCGGTAGGCAGGCGTGTCGCCAGCGCCCGCTCCATCTGAAAGCTGGCCTGTTCGGGGACCAGAAGAATAAGTGCGCTGCCCCCAGGGCCGCGGCTGAGCTCGCGCGCAATCGCCTCGATGCAGGTATAAGTCTTGCCGGTTCCCGCGCGCCCCAGGACAAACGTGACCGCCATGAGACGACTCACACGCCGCCAGCCGCGATTTCCCGCGTCCCCTCGCCGTACCCTGCGGCGCGGCACATGCTATGCGTGTCGCTGTCGCGCCTCAATCTTTTTCGTACTTCTTGAGCTGCCGACGGCACTCGTCGCGCTGCCGCTTGTACTCGTCCGCCTTACGCCGTAGCTCAGCGTTCTCTCGCTCAAGGTGCTGAAGGTTGTCGTAGGCGCGGGCCAGCTCCGCGCGGCACTCTTCGTGGGTGGCCGTCTGGGGAACGCGGCTCGAATCCACCGCGGCCGGCCGATCTGACCCGACTCTCACGTCGATCCGCTCCGGTGCCTTCACGCAGCCGGTCAGAACCATGAACAGGACCGTTCCAAGCACGCCCACCCAATGTGCCGCACGCATCGCGTGTCCTCCTCGGTGCCTCCCGGCACGCAGCCGTATAATCCCCAGCGATCGCGGGTTCGTCAAAAGCGGCAGAACCCGTACAGCGACAGACGTTAGTGTGGAACGCCGCATAATTGTCATTCTGGGATGCACCGCGGCGGGCAAGGGGGCCCTGGCGCGCGCCGTCGCTCGGCAGCTCGGCGCGGAGATCATCAGCATCGATTCCATGAAAATCTACCGCGGCATGGATATCGGCACGGCGAAACCGTCCGCCGCGGATCGGGCCGCCATTCCCCATCACCTGATTGACATTGTCGACCCGTGGGAGAGCTTCAGCGCGGCGGAGTTTGTCGCCCGCGCGGATCGCGCGGCCGAGGAGATCCACGCCCGCGGGCGTACGGTCGTGGCAGTCGGCGGCACCTTCCTCTATTTCAAGTCCTGGTACAGCGGTTTGTTCGAAGGCCCACCGGCCGACCACGCGTTCCGCACCCGCCTTCGTCGCCGGGCCGCCGAAGAGGGGCTCGCGTCGCTGCATGCTGAGTTGCAGCGCATCGACCCGGAGGCGGCACGGCGTATTCATCGTCACGATCTGCGGCGGATCGAGCGGGCGTTAGAGGTCTATCACCTCACCGGGCAGCCGATCAGCTCGCTTCAGCGCCAATGGATGAGTCACGAGCCGCGTCGCTCGAATTGGTGCTGGACGCTCGTGGGTCTGCGCCGCACGCGCGAGAACCTGAACCGGCGCATCAACGCCCGGGTGCGAGCCATGCTCGCGGCCGGCTTGGTCGAAGAGGCGCACCGGCTATGGAGCGACTCGCGCGGAATCGGGCCGCAGGCAGCCCAAGCCGTGGGCTACGCGGAGCTGTTCGAGCACTTTGCCGGTCGCTGCTCTCTCGAGGAAGCGGTAGAGCGAATCAAGGTCCACTCCCGGCGGCTCGCGAAACAACAGCGCACGTGGCTGAAAGCCCTCCGGGGCGTAGTGTGGATCGACGCCGACGCGGCCGACAACACCGCCGCTTTGCTACCTCAGGTTCTCGCCGTCAGTGGGTGTGCGTGACCTGAGGCTCGCGTCGACTGCAAGTTCCTGCTAAAGACGTAGAACAGGCTCACCTGTCGTTACAACCGGCTCAAAACCTCCTGCTCATGGCCCTCCGGGCGAACATTGCGGAAAACGTGGGCGACCCGCCCGTTCTCGTCGATCACGAACGTGGTGCGTGCGATCCCCATCACCGTCTTGCCCGCACGCGTGCGGGGCCCCCACACCCCGTACCGCTCCGCCACAACGTGCCCCTCGTCCGCCAGCAACGGAAATGTGAGGTTGTATTTCTGGACGAAGCGCTGGTGACTAGCCGCGGGGTCCGGCGAAACGCCCAGCACGACGGCGTTGCGGTCCGCGAACGAGCCTAACGCGTCGCGAAAACCGCACGCCTCCGTCGTGCAGCCCGGCGTGTCATCCTTCGGGCAAAAGTACAGCACGACCTTCCGGCCGCGATACTGCGACAGCGTATGCGGCGTCCCGGATTGGTCCGGCAGAGTGAAATCCGGTGCCAGATCTCCGACCGCCGGACCCCGCCAAGCACCTCCGACTTCGCCCTCGCCGCCCCACTCCGCAGCGGTGCCCTCGGAGGGACCGGGCGCCGGTGGCGCCGGCGTCTCTGGCGGCGTCACGGGGGCAACCGGAGCAGGCGGCGGCGCCGGGGGAGGTGCGGCTTGGGGCGTACGCCGTGGCAACTTCGGTTTGGCCACGGCCTTCGTGACCCCCTTCTTGATTCCTTTCCGCACTGCTTTCTTGACGGTCTTCTTCGGCGCCTTCTTCACGACCTTCTTTTTTCCGCGTGTCACGGCCTTCTTGGTAACCTTCTTCTTCGTCGCCTTCGCCTTCTTGCTCGTTGCTTTCGCCTTCTTCTTGGCCATGTGCCTACCTCGCTCGAGATGCCTGCCTCCCAAGAAATGCACTCGCGCCGCAACCGTTATGCCGCTCTCCGTCTCCGAAGGGCGCGACCCCAGCCGCGCTGAAGGGCCTGCGTCTCAGCCACGCCGGGTCGATCGCGCGCTCGCATCAGAACGCTCACATAACCCTCGTTCGCGTCCGCCTCACACCGCCATCACGCGCGCTGCGGACTATCCAAGTGTCTATCGGCACGCGGTGATTATGCGCGTCGCGCACGTTGCCCACAACAGCGCCACGCGCTTCGACTCAGCGGAACCCCATCGGCATACGCGAAGCTTCCTGAAGCGCCGCCGGCAGGTTTTCCGCCACGTCTCTCGCGAGGTACCCCACAGCGCCGATGTGCTTCGAGCACCGATCCGCGGCCAGACCGTGAGCGTGCACGGCCAACCGGGCGGCATCGAAGCCCGACAACCCCTGGCCCAGCAACGCCGCCAGCAACCCCGTGAGGACGTCCCCCATGCCCCCCGTCGCCATCCCCGCGTTTCCAGAAGTGTTTATGAACGCCTCCGCGGGTGTGCTGACTACCGTCCGATGCCCCTTCAAGACCACCGTAAGCCCCCCATAAACCGCATATTCGTGTGCCAGCCGCACGCGGATTTCATCGTCCTCGCCGTCAAGCGGCGGCAATCCGGCTGCCGCCCGCAGGCGCGCCATCTCCCCTGGGTGTGGCGTGATGACGGTTTGCCGTCCGTTGCGCGTTTGCCAGACACGCGCATCCAAATTGGCCATGGTTGCCAGGTTGTTCAGCCCATCGGCGTCAACCACCACCGGGCCGGCAAACGCGCGGAGCACGGTGGCAACACAGGTGGGCAGGCTAGCGCTTCGCCCCAGTCCCGGACCAATCGCAACCACAGTGGCCCAAGCCAGATCGACGCCCGCGAGGTCCTCACCACAGGCAACCCGCCCGTCGGCATCCTCCGGCAGCGGCATCGTCATCAGGCAAGGCTCGCTGATCGCCACGATCGGCTGGATCGAGGCGGGACAGTACACACGCACCAACCCGGCTCCCCCGCGCAGCGCGCCTTCCGCACAAAGGACAGCAGCGCCGCTCATCCCGCGGCTGCCAGCGATGATCGCTACACGGCCGACTTGCCCCTTGTGTGTCGTCGGATGTCTGGCCGGCAGTGGTGGAACTTCGGTCGTCAACTTGGGGCTCATACCAGAGCGACCTCCGCGCTCGGCGCCAGATGGCGCCGGTGCCTAAGGACGGGTACCGACCAACCGGCTGATCAACGCGGCCTGACACCCGGCGCCGAAGCCGTTATCGATGTTGACCACCGAGACGCCGGCGGCGCAACTGTTCAGCATGGCGAGCAGAGCTGCCAACCCCTGGAAGCTGGCACCGTACCCGACGCTCGTGGGCACCGCGATGACGGGAGCACGGACGAGGCCGCCCACGACGCTTGGCAGAGCACCCTCCATGCCGGCAACCACCACCAGCACATCCGCCCGCCGCAGTTCGTCCCATCGCGCCAGCAGCCGATGTAGCCCCGCGACGCCCACGTCGTACAGGGTGAACGCAGGACTGCCCAGGAACTCGACCGTAACCCGGGCTTCCTCCGCGACCGGCAGATCACTGGTGCCCGCGCAAACAATCCCGACCGTTCCGTGCGCGACCGGCACGTCTTCCTGCTTCAGCGTGACGGCTCGCGCGGTTTCGTGGACGACGGCCGCCGGAAAGCGGGTGCTGATTCGCCGAGCGGCCTCGGGGCTGACCCGCGTCGCCAGCACGTTGCCGCCGGCTTCGGCCAATCGCGCGAAGATGACTTCCACCTGCTCCGGCGTCTTGCCCTGACCGAAAATCACCTCAGGAAGCCCACAGCGTAAGGGCCGGTGATGGTCGATGCAGGCGAATTCGAGCTGCTCGAAGGGCAAGGATTGCAGCCGGCGCAGGACATCGTCGACGGACGTTTCTCCCGCCGCCAGTTGCTCCAGCAATTCGCGCAGCGTTTGCGGGCTCACGGCCACTCTCCGGGCGTCGGCCGGCCGGCAAGTCGGGCTCGCCGGCACGGTTCCACCCGCGTAGTATATGCGGGCGACCGCCAGCGCGAGGAAGGACATGAATCAGACCAGCAGCAAACAGCAGCTCGAAACCGTCGAGCCGATCGGCAAACGTGTACTGATACGCAAGGACGAGGATAAGAAGACGACCAAAGGCGGGATTCAGCTACCCGGAAACATCGAGATCCCGACGATTACGGGGCGCGTCGTGGCCGTTTCTGCACAGGTCGCCCGCGATGAGGACTATCCAATCGCACAGTACGATAAGGTCCTCTTCAATCCGAAGAACGCGATCCCCGTCGACTTCGAGGGAGATAATCGCCTGTTCGTCGTTCCCGTCGAGGACATCGTGGCCGTCTTTCGCCGCGGCAAACAATGATGTCGCCGCATACTTCGCGTCTGGACGAGCTCGTGCGGGGCAGTGCGTCTGGTCGGCGGACGTCGCGGCGCTCCCTCGTCACTCGCGAGGTGCTCTTAAGCGCTCTGGCCGTCGCGCTGCTCGTACTCGCCTTCTTCGTGTACCGCTGGCTTTCGCGGCAGGACGCAGCTCCTTCCGACCGCCACATTGCATTTCGCTGCGCGAACTGCGGCTTCGAGTTCGAACTGAGTCACGCCCAACTGGATGAGCGCACCGAACGACATCAGTTCCGCACGGCCCCGGATGGCGCTGCGTGCTTTCGCTGTGAGAAGTGTGGCGAGTTTGCAGCGCGGCGTATGGAGCAGGCCGTGCCGGCACCGACCGCGGCTACTCCGTCGGCCACTGCCCCGTGAAAACTTCCTCAGCCGGCCCGGACATGAAGACGTGGTCGGACTCCTCGTCCCAATCGACCTGTAACTGCCCCCCCGGCAGCCGCACGGTGACGCGACGGTCCATCAGTCCGTTCAGCACGGCGGCGACGCAAACGGCGCAGGCGCCAGTCCCACAGGCCTGGGTAACGCCTGAGCCGCGCTCCCAGGTGATCATGCCCACGAAGTCGCGGCGCACGACCTGAGCGAAGTGCACATTCGTGCGGTCCGGGAACAAAGGATGGCGCTCGATCTTCGGCCCCCACTCGCGCAACGGGACGCGCGCCAGTTCCGGTTCGAAGAACACCGCGTGCGGATTGCCGAGCGACACGCACGTGACCGACAGGGTGACGCCTTCCAGCGGCAGCGGGTGGGCGACTACGCGGCTACCGCTGACACGCACCGGGATCCGCGTGGGCTCAAGAATCGGCGGTCCCATGTCCACCCGGACCTCGCGCACACGCCCCGCCTGATCCACCGTCAGCTCGGCTGTCAGCACACCCCGGTCGGTCTGCACGCGCACCGGGTTCACCCGCGCCAGTCCGTGTTCGTAAGCCAGCTTCGCTACGCAACGGAGGCCGTTGCCGCACATTCCGGCCCGCGAGCCGTCCGCGTTGTACACCATCATGCGTACGTGAGCGTCCGGCACCTCCGGCGGACCGACGAAGATCAGCCCGTCGCTGCCAACCCCGCGGTGTCGGTCGCTGATGACGCGGGCCAGGGCGGCAGGATCGGATACCTGCTGGTCATATAGGGTGACATAGACGTAGTCGTTCCCGAGCGCATGCATCTTGGTGAATTTCAGCGGCATCGGGAACGCTCCGTGGTCCGCATTGGCCCGTCAGCCGCTAATGCTGTCCGGTGCGGTCCAACCACTGTTCGAGAGCTGCCCGCGGGAAGTGATACGTGCCCGGCTGCGCATATCCCCGCTGCACCAGCGGCGAGGTCTTTTCCAGAATTACCGGGATGAGTTCCTCGCCGCGGCCGGTGCCGAACGTGCCCTCCGGGCGGAGCGGGCGCCCCCCCGGCAGCCCGCCGCCCGTCGGCGGGCGGAGAAGGCTCTGCCGTGCCAGGTCGACAAACGCCTGCTGGGCCGGCGGGGCCGAGAGGTCGATCAGCACGGTCTGGCCGCCCTCGGGATTCAGGACGCGCAGCCCGTCCTGCTGGAGCCGGTTGAACGCCACCATGATGTCGCTCTGCCCCAGGAAATCCACGATGGCCACATTCCGCCGCAGTTGGGCCTCGTCGGCCCACCGTCGCATGACCTGCGTGACGACCTCCCCGGGCAGCACGTCACGGCGCTGCCCGGTCAGACGGTGCAGCGCTTCGACGAGGCCGTAGTCCAAGAGGAAGATCTGAAACCGCTCGGTGCCGCGCTCATAGAACAGCCCGAAATTCCACGTGCCGCGCTTCGACAGGGTCGCGACAGGACTGGCCACCGTGAATTCGCTCTTGAGACCGCCTTCCGCAACCCCCGCGCGAATCTGCCCATAGCCTACGCCCACGTGGACGTGCTTGCTGTCGGCCGTCGTGTATGCTTCGGCGATCAACGTACGGCTGGCAGGCTCCACCACGATCAGCGTGTACGTGTCATCCTTGCCGATCTGGAGCTTCACGGAAGACCGCAGCCCCGTGAGGATGACGGTCTGTTCCGGGTACTCTTCGTCCACCTCACAGGGTTGCCAGTCCTCGGACCCCAATGGGGCATGCTTCACGTCCCCGCGCACTTCGATCACCCGCGCGGTGATCGGGGTCCGGTCAGCCGGCGCACTGGTCGGCTGCGTTGTGGGCGTCTGGATTTGCGCCCACAACGTCGCCGCCCCGAACAGCGCCAGCGCGACGCACTCCGCCGTTACGATCCGCCACGCACACCCGCGGTTCATGATACCGCCTCCGCCGCAATACCCGTCGGTTCGCCGAACGTCAGCGCAGACAGGGTACGGCGGAGCGGCGCCGGCGGTCAACCGCTTGGTGAGGCGGTCGGTTGCGCGGCCGTCTGCATCCACGCCTGCAACAGCACAACGGCGGCCCGCCGGCTGGGAATGACATAGCCGCAGCCGACATCCGGATCGTGGTGAATCGGGACGCGGAGATTCGGCGGGCCGACGCAGGCGGGGCAACCGTCGTCGCAGGAACAGCTCACAACCAGATCGTAAGCCAGCTTCAACAGATCGTCGCAGTGCTCGTAGCCGTGACGTGCGTACCCGACACCTCCCGGATACCGGTCGTAAAGGATGATGGTGCCGACCCCGAGTTGCGAGGCGTTCACGATGCCACCGACGTCGTACCGGTCGCACATCGCCAGAGCCGGTAAGGACACGGTCAGCAGGTTCCGCACTCCGCTGAGAGCTTCATGCACCGCACAGCCGGCCGCGCGTACCGCCTCGAGCGCATGCGGGGGCGGCTGGAGCCAGAGAGACACCGTTTCGATTTGTTGCGGCGGCAGGTCGAGCGCGGTCTGGCCGATCAGCTCCTGCGTGTACAGCTTGAACTTGCGGAACGCGACCGTCTGCCAGCGGACCGTAACGTCGCCGAAAAAACGCCGGCCGCCGCGACATTCACCCGTCAGCCGGGCCAGTCCGAGGCGACATTCGTCGGCCAGAACCGGCTGGGTATAATAGTCGACGTCCACGCGTTCGACGCGTGCCATGCGGGCGGGCCAGTCCAGTTCTCGCACGATGTACGTCACGCCCTGGTGCAGGTAAATCGCCTCGGGGTAGACGAGCTCCGGGGCGGAAATGGAATCGACCTGTCCGATGACTTCATTGCGATTGTCGGTGACATCGACGATGGCGAACGTCGCGTTGCTGATGGTGCGCAGGTTTGTACGCGCCGCCGGGAACTCGCTGCTGTGCCAGTAGTATCGCGTGTCCGTCGCGCGTACCTGTCCGGCGTCCGCCAGCGCGCGAACAACCTCCCCTGCCGTGGATCCGAACTCGACGAGATCGTCGGCGGACAAAGGCAGCTCGAATGCGGCGCACGCGAGTTGCGCGGCGAGGATGTGCGGGTTTTCCGGGTCGATGATCGCGTGCTCCAGTGGCCGGCCGAAAAGGAAGTCCGGGTTTCGCATCAGGTACTGGTCGACCGGGTCGTCATAAGCGACCAGGATCGCCAGCGCCTCGTCCTGCCGCCGGCCCGCGCGCCCCGCCTGCTGCCACAAGCTGCAAAAGGTACCGGGAAATCCGACGATGATCGCGGCGTCGAGCGACCCCACATCGATACCCAGCTCAAGCGCATTCGTGCTGCACACTCCCCGCAACTCGCCGGTAAACAGCTTCTGCTCGATTTCGCGACGTTCGGACGGCAGGTACCCGCCCCGATAGGGCCGGACACGTCGTGCCAGATCGGGTCGGCGGCGTTCCAGCGCCGCTACGACGTACTTGTAGATGAGCTCCGCCACGACCCGGGCTTTGCAGAACGTAATCGTTCCGGCCCCCGTTTCGAGCAGATGCTGCATCAGCTCCTGCGCTTCGGTGTTCGCGCTCCGTCGCCACACCTGCGGTCCCGTCGCACCCTCCACCGAGCGGCCCACGCTTTCGAGCGGTGGGTTCCAGAGGACGAACAAGCGCCGGCCGCGCGGGGAGCCGTCACGGTCGACCAGCATCATCGGTCGCCCCACTAGACGCTCAGCCAACTCCCGCGGATTCCCCAGCGTAGCCGAGCAGCAGATGAACTGCGGCGACGAACCGTAGTGCCGACACAAACGTTGCAGTCGCCGCACGACGCAGGCCACGTGGCTGCCGAAGATGCCGCGGTAGGTGTGGATCTCATCAAGCACAACGTACTTCAGGCCGGCCAGCCACGTAGCCCACTTCGCGTGGTAGGGCAGGATCCCCTGGTGCAGCATATCCGGGTTGGTCAGCAGGATGTTCGCCGTGCGGCGAATGCCCGGGCGCTGATGGGCAGGCGTATCGCCGTCGTAGCAGGCCGGACGGATGCGGGCGGCCAGGCCGACACGACCGACCAATTCGCCGAGGCTGCCGAGCTGGTCGTAGGCCAGCGCCTTGGCGGGATAGACGTAAAGGGCGCGACTCTCAGGGTGCTCCAGGAGTTCTGCAAGCACCGGCAGGTGGTAGCAGAGGCTTTTCCCGGACGCGGTTCCGGTGCAGATGACGACGTCCTGACCGGCGCGGGCCGCGTCCAGTGCCTCCACCTGGTGTGCATAGAGCCGCTCGATGCCAGCACAGCGCAACAGGTGGCAAAGGGCATCCGGCAGCGGGTGCTGAGGTACGCGCCAGTCCGGCGGGCGGGCCGGGAAACAGCGGGCGGCAGTGATCTGACCGCGGTAGTGGCGGCCGGTGCGCAGACGTTCCAGGAAGGCGTGTGCGTCCATGCTACGAATACAATAGCATGGAGGCGAACAAATTCCAAACGTCGCAGGGCGCGGTGCCGGCCGCCGACCCCGTCATGCGCCTCCTACAACCTCTCCGCAAAGATCTTCTGAGCGGCCGTTACACCGGCACCCAGCTCGAATTTGTGGCCGAGCTTGTACAGGCACTGCTCCAGGGCGCCGATGGCCAGCAGCGTGTCCATCTCGTCGATGTAGCCCATGTGCCCGAGGCGGAAAATCTTGCCCTTGAGCTGGTCCTGGCCGCCGGCGGATTCGATGCCGTACCGCTTTTCCAGCTCGTTGCGCAGGTCTTTGACCGTGATGCCGGCGGGCGGACAAAGGGCGGTGACGGAGTCCGACGGCGACTTGCTGAAAACCTTCAGTCCGATCGCTTCGCCGGCCGCCCGGGTCGCCGCGGCCATGGCCGCCACCCGTCGCCAGACGTTTTCGATCCCCTCTTCAAGCAAGATATCCAGGGCCTTGACAAGCCCGCGCACGAGCAGGTGAGCGGGTGTGAAGGGCGTGTCGTTCTCTTTGGCCGACTTGCGGGCCTGGATAAGGTTCAGGTAATACGCGTGCTGGCTCTTGTTGTTCTCGATTACCTGCCACGCCCGGTCGCTGATCGCTAGGAAACCGAGGCCCGGCGGAAGCATGAGCGATTTCTGCGCGCCGGTGATGGCGACATCGACGCCCCATTCGTCGGGTTTGAGTGGCAACGCGCCGGCCGACGTGATGCAGTCGGCCAGCAACAGCTTGCCGGCCGCGCGCGTCACCTTGCCGATGGCCTGGAGATCGCATGCCGTCGCAGTCGACGTCTCGCTATGCACGACCATGACGGCGGTGATGGCGGGATCTTTCTTCAGGAAATCCGCGACCATCTCCGCAGTCGGGGCGGTACCCCACTCGATCTTGTGCCGGACAACGTTGATGCCGAACTGCTGAGCAATCTCGCCCCACCGCTCGCCGAACTTGCCGCCTTCGATCGTCAAGAGTTTCGAACCGGGCGGGTTGCAGCCGACGATGCCTGCTTCCGCGGCCGCGGTTCCCGACCCGGTAATGATGATCACTTCGTGCCGGGTGCAGAGAACCTGCTGCAACTTCTCGGTGGCCTGCTTCATGTAGCCCTTGAACCAGTCCGTCCGGTGATGGTGGAACGGACGCGCCATCTCAATCAGCACTTCCTCGGGAACGGCACACGGCCCCGGCGTAAACAGGCGGAATTTCTTCATGGTGTGAGACCTCTCCAGTGTGTATTCACGGCGACACCTTCGCCGCACGAGTCCGATATCGTACCGCCTGCGGCTCTCCGACGCGAGCCCCGGCCGGACCAACTGGAAAACGCACGGCCAGCGGCTATACTGGGCGTTTCAGAACAGAGCCAGGACGCGTACCGATGGAGTTGTCCAAACTGCTGCCGACCGAGCACATCCGTGTGCCGCTCCGGGCAACCGACAAGCTCGGCGTGATCACGGAGCTGGTCGACGTTCTTGAGGCAAACGGTTGCCTGACGGACCGCAATGCCGCGTTGGAGGCTGTCCTTAAGCGGGAGGCAGAGCGCACCACCGGCATCGGCTATGGCTTGGCCATCCCGCACGGCAAGAGCGATGGCTGCGACCGGCTAGTGATGGCGGCGGGTAAGCCCGCAATCCCGATTGACTTTCAAAGCCTGGATGGCCGCCCCGTGACGTTCGTGGTGTTGCTGATCAGCCCGCCCGACCAGACCGGACCGCATATTCAGGCCCTGGCCCGGATCAGCCGCCTGATGAACATCGAAGAGTTCCGTATGGCCGTGGAGCGCGCGACCAGCGCTCAGGCCCTGCATGACGCCATCGAAGCCTTCGAGACCAACCACGTCCTCCGCAAGGCGTGAGCCGGATACGCCGCCGTGCCATGTGACATTTGCACGCGCGGCCGGCCGCGTGGTCCTGCTGTTGGGCTTGGCGGCTGCCCTCCGCATCCCGGCTCTTACACGCGTTCCTCCCGGGCTCAATCAGGATGAAGCGTGCAACGCATGGAACGCTTGGTGTCTGCTCAAGACCGGCCGCGACCAGACCGGAGCCCGCTGGCCGCTTTATTACCTGACCGGTCTCGGCGAAAATCGCTGCGCCATACAGGTCTACTTCATCATGCCGTTTCAACTCGTCGGCGGTCTGAATGTGTGGACCACCCGCCTGCCCTTCGCCGCCGCCGGTGTGTTGACGGTCTTCCTGCTCTACTGGACGGTCGCCCGCCTCTTCGACCCCGCCAGCGGGCTGGCGGCTGGAGCGCTGCTCGCGGTCAGTCCCTGGCATGTCACCTTGACGCGCCTCGGCTTCGAAGCCGCCTTGGCACCGTTTTTCGTGGTCGCCGTCATGGCCGCCCTGGTCGGCAGCGGCCTTCTGCCCTCGAAGCAAACTCCGGGACCGCGCCCGATCTACGCGCTCTTGACCGGCCTGATCGCCGGCTTGGCGTGTTACGGCTATGCGGCGGGACGCATTCTGGTTCCGGCGCTGTTGTGCGCGCTGGCCGTCGCTAACCTCGGCGTATTGCGCACGCTCGCCCGAGAGGTCCGCGGGCGTGCGAGCCTGCTGGCGTTCGCCGTTGGTTTTGCTACCACCTTCGGCCCCCTGGCGTGGCAACACGTTGTGCGGCCCCACGAGCTGGTGCGTCGGGCGGAGGACATCTGGCTGTGGGAGCGGCAGGACGCGTTCAGTACACGCCTCGCGAAGGTCACCGGCCGCTATGTCGCCCATTTCGGCTACGACTTCCTCTTCCATCGCGGAGACCGCTACGAGATGCAGAACGCACGCGGGTTCGGGATGTACGGCTGGCACGTGCTGCCCCTACTGATCGCCGGACTGGCGGTCACGCTGCCGCGCGCCCGTTCGAGCGTTGCGGCCCGGGCGCTGCTGCTGTGGGCCCTGCTGTATCCGATCGGGGACAGTCTTCACCGGCACGCCGCAGAGGACGATCGGGGGAATCTTGTACCAAGCCTTCACATGCTGCGCAGCTCCCCGGGGCTGCCGGCGGTGGCGGCGCTGGCGGGCGTCGGCGCGGTCGCTGGTTACCGTTTCCTCGCCCGTCGGGTTCGACAGCTCGCCCGCGGAGTCTTCGTGCTCCTGATCCTTGCCGCGGGCCTCGAGACTGTCCGCTTCGGCCTGTACTTCGTTCGCGACCATCCGCGGCAACCGAACGTAGCCATCGATTTCCACGCGGACCTCATGCAGGCTCTGGCCTGGCTCCGCCCCCGCGCCGAATCATACGACGCCGTATTCTTCACCACGACCGCCATGAACATGCCCTACGGCCTCGTGCTCGTAGGCTTGCAGTACGACCCGCATCAATGGTTTCGCGATGAAAAGGAGTTTCGTCCCGGGGCGGGATGGGATCTCTGCTACCGGTTTGGGCGATATTACTTCCTGTACGATGAGTCCGTTTCGGAGCAACTCGGCGCGCTGGCGCGCAACGGGCGCCCGGACCGGGTCGGCCTGATTGTCCGCCCTGACGAGGCTCCGCCCGCCCCGCCGACCCTGCTCATCCGCGACCCGATGGGCGCCCCGAGCCTGGTCGTGTACGAACTGGAGATCTGACGGATGACGCGCGCGACGGCCCTCCCGGGCTCCCGGTGGCGGCGCCCCGCCGCGGCGCTCGGTCTGCTGATTATCACTCTGCTAACGTACTTGCCGGCCTTTCGCGCCGGATTCGTCTGGGACGACGACGACTACGTCACCGAGAACCCCGCGCTGCGTTCCCTGGAGGGCTTGCGCCGCATCTGGTTTGAGCGCGGGGCCACGACGCAATATTACCCGCTGACGTACACGACCTTCTGGGTCGAATACCGCCTTTGGGGCCTGAACCCGGCCGGCTACCACACCGTCAACATCTTCCTGCATGGGATCAACGCCATCCTCTTCTGGACTGTTCTGCGCAGACTGGGCCTTCCCGGCGCGTGGTTCGCGGCGGCACTTTTTGCAGTGCATCCGGTGCACGTCGAGTCTGTCGCCTGGATCACGGAGCGCAAGAACACACTTTCTGGACTGCTGTACCTGTTGGCCGCTCTGGCGTACCTGCGCGTGCGGCCGCTGACCGAGCGCCCCTCGCCACGGGCGCGCCCCCCGTGGGCCTTCTACGTCCTCAGCCTGCTGGCGTACGTCGCGGCACTCATGGCCAAGACCACGACCATCTCACTCCCCGCCGCCATCCTGCTCATCGTATGGTGGAAGCATCGTCGGCTCACTGTCCGCGACCTGGCGGCGGTCAGTCCCTTCTTCGGGCTGGCACTGTTGTGCGGGCTGGTGACCTACGTTCAGGAATCCGACCTTGTGCGGTCGATCCGGCATGAGTACCCGTTCACGCCGCTGGAACGGTGCCTGCTGGCGGGACGAATACTCTGGTTCTACCTCGGCAAGCTAGCCTGGCCGGCAAACCTCAACTTCGTCTATCCGCGCTGGCAGACCAGCACGGCGGTCTGGTGGCAGTACCTATACCCGCTGGCAGCCGTGGCAGTGTTGGCCGCTCTGTGGCTGGCGCGCAACCGGCTGGGACGTGGGCCGTTGGTCGCCCTGTTGTACTTTGCCGGCACGCTCTTCCCCGTGCTCGGATTCATGAACTACTACTACATGCGCTACACGTTCGTGGCGGACCACTTTCAGTACCTGCCGAGCCTCAGCATCCTGGCCCTCGCCGGCGCCGCGGCAGCGCGTCTCCTTCAACGCCTGGGACGCACGTGGACGCGCGGCGGTCCGGCGTTCGCGGCGCTGATTCTGAGTGCCATGGCGTGGACCTCCGCTCAACAAACGCTGATTTATCGCGATGTCGAAACGCTCTGGCGGTCCGTCATCGCGCGCGACCCGGCATCCTGGATTGGCAACTACAACCTCGCCGACCATTTGATTCACACCGGCCGCACCGCGGCGGCAATCCCTTACCTGGAACAGGCTGCCCGCACACGCCCGGACGACGTCGAATCCTGGAACAACCTGGCGGCAGCACTCCTGGAAACCGGACGCCTCGATGACGCGTTCGAGACCTTCCAGACCGCCCTCCAGATCAGCCCGACCGACGCCTACATTCATGCCAACCTCGGCGTCCTGTACTCCCGCCGCGGCGAGCATGACAAAGCGATCCGGCACTACCGCCGTGCACTGGAAATCGACCCCGAGCTTGAAACCGTGCGTCGGAACCTGAACACCCTCTTGCAGCGCCAGCACTCCCCCGCGTCGCTGCCGACCTCACCGTGACAGCGCAGGCGGCTATGACTCGGACGACAGATCTTCCTCGGCACGCAGCAGGTCCTCGTACGTCTCGCGTCGGCGGATCAGCCGCGCCTCACTCCCCCTGACGAGGACCTCCGCGGCCCGCGGTCGGGAGTTGTATTGACTAGCCATGGCCATGGCGTACGCACCGGCCGTATACACCGCAAGCAGGTCCCCGGGACGGACAGGCGGCAGGCGCCGTTGACGCGCCAGAAAATCCCCGCTTTCGCACACCGGACCGACGACGTCGCACACCTGCAAGCCGTCAAAAGGTTGCGCGGCCGACCACGTCCGTGGCACCCGTTCCCCGGCTTCCACGGGCCACACGAAGTGATACGCGTTGTACAGAGCCGGACGGATCAGCTCGTTCATCGAAGCATCGACCACAACAAACCGCCGGCGACCTGATTCTTTGACGTACAGAACCCGCGTTACCAGAATGCCCGCGTTGGCGGCAATCGAGCGTCCCGGCTCCAGAATCACGCGCCAGCCGCCCTGCTCCAGCAGCGGCACAATCACACGGGCATAATCCTCCGCCGACGGCGCCTCACTCCCCTCGTAATACGCCCCGTAGCCGCCGCCGACGTCCAGCGTGTCGACCGTGTAACCCGCCGCCCGGAGTTCCGCCGCCAAGTTCAACGCACGGCGTATGCTCTGCGCGTACAGTTCCGGGTCATTCACCGGCGAACCGATATGGACGTGTAGGCCGCACAGCCGGATGGCCCGCGAGGAACCGTATCGGGGGTACAGCTCGCGGACTGCCTCGACAGGCACGCCGAACTTGTTCTGCTTCGTGCCGGTCGTGGTATACGCGTGCGTACGCGCGTCCACATCAGGGATCATGCGGATGCCGACGTTCGGCCGGACGCCCAGACGCGCGGCCACGTCGGCGACGAGCGCCAGCTCGGCGGCCGACTCAACGTTCAACAGCCCGACGCCCGCCCGCAAGGCTGCCTCGATTTCCTGCTCGGTCTTGCCCACGCCCGCAAAGACGACGCGTGCCGGGTCGGCGTGAATCCGCAACACGCGGAACAGTTCTCCGCCGCTGACCACGTCGAATCCGCTGCCCCACTCGCCGAGGTAGCGCAGGATGTGCAGGTTGGGGCAGCATTTGACAGAGAAGCAGATCAGCGGCTTCAGGACGTGGAACGCGCGCTGGAACCCCTCGTAGTGCATACGCAGCGTCTGGGCCGAGTAAACGTAAAGGGGCGTGCCCCAACGAGCCACCAGGTCGCGGACCGGGCGGTCTTCGCACCAGAGATGTCCGTCATGGTATTCAAACCGGTTCATGCTGGGGGGAAGTGCCCGTTCAGTCAGCGCTGGTCGGGAACACGCAGACCTAGTTCGGCGGCCCGGCGGGCGAAATCCGACTCGCGCACCCATTGGACCGCATAACGCCCGGTCTGCGTATCGAACACGAGCACGTGTCGTCCCGTCGGTCCAATCAGGCGATCGTGCGGGGCCCGGCAGCAGCACACACCCACCTCCCGCCGAGCGCTGCCGGACCGGCTGAACAGCGCGTCGTAGTACACGTGGTTCTGAAGCTCAACCACCAGACGCCGGTGCGTCGCCACGTCGGCCCCCTCCGCGGGCAACGGTAATACGGGCGGCGGCAACTGACCCTGATCGTGTCGGCTCTGAAACTCATCCCGCAACGCCGCCATGCGCGCCGCACACGAGCGAACGACCGCCTCATCGCGGTTCCACAGGACCACCAGCACCATCAAAAGGGAAATGGCCAGAATCACGAGCACGCTGCGCCGCACCTGCCGGCGGCGCTGCCGCAGCGTCTCCAGTGCCACCCGGCGCGATAACGTATCAATGGCTCCGGCTGTGGGCCGATTGGTCGTCGTCACACGATGCTCCGCGGTCGTCATACACCGCTCTTCTTGCCCATCGCCCGTATGAGCCGCATTCTATAAGCGTTTGCGCTGCTGGGACAGCGTGACCCCGGACGGGACATCATGCCTGGCCACCTGACTGACCTGCTGTGGCTCATCGCCGGTGGTGCCGTGACGCTGTTTGCGGCCTGCCTGCTCGCTTCCTGGACCTCGCAGGAATTGCGCTCTCGTCGTGGTGAGCACCGCCCTCTCCCGTCGACACCTTCGTGTGCCGACGCGCCGTCATCCGCGGACCAGGACACGGGCGGAGCGCTGCGAGTGTCATCGAACAGTGCCGCCGATGGTCACGGCGCACGGCCGCTCCATACTTCGCGGAGCGAGGCGACGTCGACAGACCGACCGCCCGACCGGAACACGCCGTCTGCGCTAACCTGACCCAGTCGGAAGACCGACACCCCACGGGCACCCAGCTCGCCGACTACGCGGGATGCCTCGCCCGTCTCCACCAAGTACGCAGCACAGCATTCCTCAAACGGGCCGATTGGCGGCGATAGCGAACCGTCGAGCACGACACCGCGCATCCCCGCGAAGGCCATCTCTGCCAACGCCACCAGCCACCCACCGTCAGAAACGTCGTGACAGGCGCGAACCCAACCGCGACGTATGAGCTCGGCTATCGTCCGATGCACGCCGGCGGCCGGCTGGAGGTCATAACCAATCGGCGGCAAACCGCCCACCAGCAGCAGCGCATCGCCGGCCTGTTTGAGGTCCGGCGTCACACACGTGCGCACATCCTCCACCACGCTGAGGGCACTGATCAGAAGTGTGGACGGTATCGTCAGTCGCCGGCGTTGACGAACCCGCTGCTCGATCTCGGGCAAGCACGCTGCCAATCGGCGGGCCTCGGCCGTGGGTCCCCCCGCGCGGGCCCGCAGGTGCTGGAGCAATGGTTCCACGTCCGCCTCGTCCAGCGCAAATTCGTTGTTCAGCGAGTCCTTGCCCGAAATGAACGGCGTGCCGTAGGCGGTCGCTACGTCGTAACAGGCCTGACAGGCGCGCACCAGGGCGCCAAGTTGCTGGCGATCGTCGGTACGCCCCCAGCAGAAGTTGTCCAGCAGCGCGATCCGATCCGGGTCGCCGCCGACGCTGATTACGTTGCGTACAGCTTCGTCGATGGCGGCCGCGGCCATCCAGTACGGGTCAACGTCCGACAGATGTGGCGCCAAACCACAACCAACAGCGATTCCCCGCATGGAATCCAAGCGCGGGCGTAACACCGCCGCATCTGCCGGCCCCCTTCCCGGTCCCATCAGCGGCTTAACTACGCTGCCGCCCTGCACCTCATGGTCGTATTGGCGGACGATCCATTCCTTCGATGCAACGTTCGGACTCCGAAGAACTTCCAACAGTTGGTCGAGGACATCCTCAGACCGACTTCCGGCGGCAGGTACGGCTTCCGATGGTCGCGTCGGCAGCGCGGGCGGCGGTTGCCACTCGGCCACTTGCTCGACGCGGGGCAGTCCGTCATGCAAGAATGCGAGGTCGAGCGCCCCGACGACCTGACCCTGATAGCGCACCACCAGCCGTGGTTTGCCTGTTATTCCGCCGTCCCCGCGATCGGCTGGCAGCCCGTCGTGAAAGACTCCGATGACAGTCGCCTCAACTTCTTCTTCCTCCATGATTTGGAGAAACCGATTAAGGTTGGCCGGCGGAACGGCCAGGACCATTCGTTCCTGAGCTTCGCTAATCCAAATCTCGTCGTACCGCAAACCGGCGTACTTCAGGGGAACGCGCTCCAGGTCCACGACGGCGCCGGTGTGCACCGCCATCTCCCCCACCGCGCTGCTCAGCCCGCCTGCCCCACAGTCCGTGATAGCTGTGTAAAGACACCCGCCCTCCGCGTCGCGCGCCCGCAGGATGCCGTCCAGAAAACGTTTTTCCGTAATGGGGTTTCCGATCTGCACAGCGTGCGAGAACTCATCCGCGTGGGTATCCGTCAACTCGGCAGATGAAAACGTGGCGCCGTGGATGCCGTCGCGCCCGGTCCGACCTCCGATGAGCACGATCAGGTCACCAGGCCGCACCTTCTTCTGCACGGCCCGCCGCGGCAGCAGTCCCACGCTCCCGCAATAAACCAGCGGGTTACCCAAGTAGCGCACGTCAAAATACACGGTCCCGCTGACGGTAGGGATTCCCATCCGGTTCCCATAATCCGCAACCCCACGCACGACGCCCCGAAGTACCCGGCGTGGGTGCAGCACCCCCTTTGGAACCCAGTCTGCCGGCCAGTCCCATGGGCCCACGCAGAACACGTCCGTTCCCGCAACCGGCTTGGCCCCCAGCCCACAGCCAATCACGTCGCGGATGACGCCGCCTACGCCGGTCGCGGCCCCGCCGTACGGCTCAATGGCCGACGGATGATTGTGCGTTTCGACCTTGAAGGCGATACCAAACTCTTCGTCGAAAGCGATCACGCCGGCGTTGTCACGGAACAGCGACAGGCACTCGGGCCCGCGGCCGGCCGCCATCAGTTCCTCGGTGGCGCGAACGATTGTTTCACGGAGCAGGTTGCCGTATCGCTGCTCCTGCAACTGCACTGCGGTACCGGTCACCTTTGAGCCCGGCATGGGGGCTCCGCGGTACACGAAGCTGCTCCGCAGCGTCTTGTGGATACAGTGCTCAGACCACGTCTGGGCGATTGTTTCCAGCTCAAGGTCCGTCGGGTCGCGTCCTAGCGCCGCAAAGTGATCCCGGACCGCTCGCATCTCGACCAGGGAGAGAAACAGGTGCGCTTGCCGCGAAAGCTCTTCCAACCCGGAGTCGTCGAGCGATCGTAAAGGCACGTGTCGGATCGTGAAGGCGTACGCTGGCGGCTGAGGTGCCGGCCGCACGCCCGCCGTCCCAAGCACGACCTCCTCAATGCAGTCGTTCGCTAACACGCGCCGGACGGTGTCCAGCACGCTCTCGGGTCGCAGGTTGCCTGCAAGTACGTACCGCCGAGCGGTTCGGGCCGACGTCACCCGCCAGCCTTCCGCCTGTAGCTCGGCCAAGGTGCTTTCGGCGACGGGGTCCATTACGCCCGGCCGCAGGTGAACCTCGAGCGCGACATGCCCACACGGCGGGCCGGGCACAGGCTCGTCCTGTCCGTGACACACGACGAGCTCGGTCACCGGGTCAGCTAGCAACTTGGTGCCGATCTCGTCGGCCGCCGCACGTGTCAACTCGCCCTCGATGAAAAACAGCCGCGAGCTGTAGGCCGCCTCCAGGCCTGTGAGGCCGGCTTCAACGAGCGTCGCGGCCAGGTTAACGTCAGGCGCGCCATAAGGTGCCGGCCCCCGGGGGATCACTTCTACGCGGTACACGGCCACGTTCCGCTCCTGCTCCAGCGCCGCGCGTTGTTGTCAGATGAAAACGGGAATATAGCCGGCACCGGAGCGCCCCGCGAGGTTCTGCTGCCGTGGGACCGCCTAGCCCCTTCCGCGCCTTACAAGATTCGGCGAGTGAGGGCGTTCTGGAGGCAGAAGTCCGTGTGGCTCCCTATGACGGATTCTTCGTTTTTACTTCGCGCTTTTTATCGGAACTTGTCCAAACGGTTAACTTTTCTCTTGCCGAACGACGGCCAGCCGTCTATCATTCGCCCTCTGAACAGAAGATCGGGGCAGGTTGCCAAGCCTGCCGTAGGCGCGGCTGTTCTTCTGGAAAACTTATGGCTTCTCAACCAGACGTACAGAGTTCGTCCATCGCCGCTCCGACGTATGCGTTGGAGTTCGAGAAGCCCATTCTGAAGATGGAGCAGGAGATCGAACGTCTACAGTCGCTCCAGACCACGACCGGACGCGACTACTCGGACGTCATCGCGACAATACGCGAGCAGCTTCAGACTGCCCTGCGCCAGTCGTACGCGAACCTGACCGCATGGGAAAAGGTCTTGGTCGCACGCCACCCTCGTCGCCCACTCACTCGCGACTACATCCGCATGCTGGCCAAGGACTTTTGCGAGCTGCACGGCGACAAGTTATTCGGCGACGATAACGCGATCGTATGCGGCTTCGCCCGGATGGCAGGCCATCGGGTGATGCTTATCGGACATCAGAAAGGCCGCGACACGCGCGAGAAGATCGAGGCGAACTTCGGCTGTGCCCATCCAGAGGGGTACCGCAAAGCGCTCCAGAAGATGCAGCTAGCAGCGAAGTTTCGCGTACCTGTCGTTTGCTTCATTGATACGCCGGGCGCTTATCCGGGGGTCGGCGCCGAGGAACGCGGCATCGCTCGCGCCATCGCCGTTAACCTGATGGAGATGTCGCGTCTGCCCACGCCCATTGTGGCAGTGGTGATCGGGGAGGGTGGCAGCGGGGGCGCGCTGGGTATCGCGGTGGCAGACCAGGTGGGCGTCATGGAGCACGCGTACTACTCGGTTATCAGCCCGGAGGGCTGCGCCGCCATTTTGTGGAAGTCAGGCGAGCAAGCGGCGCGCGCCGCCGAAGCGCTCCGATTGTCGGCGCAGGATCTGCGTAAGCTGGATCTGATTGACGCCATTATCCCGGAGCCGCTGGGCGGTGCGCATCGCGACCCCGAGGCCGCCGCCAAGAATGTGGAAGCGTGGCTGGGGAAGACGCTGCGCGACCTGAGGCGTCTGAAGATCGAGACGCTGCTGCGTCGGCGGCACGAGCGCCTTCGCAAGCTGGGATCGCAGTTTGTTACCACAGTCCCGAGCTCAGCGGAGGCGGGGAAGGGTCGGGCGCGCCGGAGCCGACCAGTGTCGGCCGCGCGTGAGGAATGAAACCGGAACAGCACCTTTGCGGTCGGGTGCTCTTTCGGTTGTAAGCGTTTAAAAGTGCGATAGATGTGCGGAGAGGCAGGCCAATGCCTCGGCCCGTGTCGTTTGAACTGGACAGGACCAAAGAGCTACGCATAAGGTGGGATGACGGGGGGCTTGACGTCTACCCGCTCGTCGAGCTGCGTCGCGCGTGTCCCTGCGCTAGCTGTCGCGCCGAACGCGAGCGTGGGCAAGACACAGGGTTACCGGTTGTGCCTGGCGTGGACGTTCAGCAGCGGATGGCGACGGTGGAGCGTGCCGAGCTGGTGGGCCATTACGCCCTTCGGATAACGTGGCAAGACGGTCATGACACAGGTATTTATGATTATGAGTACCTTCGGTCGCTAGGTAAGGGCCCCAGAGCGGGCGCCGCCGGTGAACCCGCAACGTCCGAATCGCGTATAAAGGGTTGACAAGCCGCAGATTCCTTTTGCGGGGTCAGCCGCGGGTGATATACTTCCGGGCTAATGGTTTGGTCGAGGACACAACAGTGACTGAGGACACATTGAGAAAGCTGGAACTCGGCCCTCTGACGCTGCAAGCTTCGGATCTGCATTTGTTTGCGTTCGATCGCGCTCTGCACCCGGAGCTGTTTCGCCATTTCGCTGCTTACCACGTTGAGCAGGCCCGCTACCGTGCGGACATCTGGGTGACGGGCTTGAGCCACGTGGTCACGGTGACCGCCGGCCCGCGGTCATTCACCGAGCTGCTGGGCCGGGAGAGCGAGCTGTTGCCCACACGGGGAGTCGTTTCACGTTTCCGGCTGAAGGGGGAGCGCGACCTCGAAAAGCGTACGCCGGACGGGTGGGGCTACATGGTGAGCACGCAGGTCGAGACCATGGACGAGGCACTATACAAGTCCGTGCATTTTGACCTGCTGCGGCATGCAGAGCGGCGTGGGTGGTTTTACGCCTACGAGGCGTGGTCGGAAGGTGAGCTGGTTCCGTTCACGTACATCGACCACGAGGCGCGTGACAGCGAATTCCACGTCCATGCTTTCCACGCCTACCCGCACGAGCGGACGCTGGTAAAGACGCAGTCGATCATCGAGCTGCCGCCGGCGTGACGGGTCGGGCCTTCCGTTCGTCCTTGGCGCCGACGGCGCTGCGGGACGGAGTGCGCGCGAAGGCGGCCTTGGTTTGCCTTTCGGCGGTGTGGGGTACCCAACGGCACTTCCCAGTGGTGATCAGGACGCCGCACGCCCGGGAGGTGTGAAGCGCGTGCCGAGCACCGGCCGGGGTCCTACAATGCATGTTGCCATGTGGGATGAAGATCCAGGGACGGATCCGCGCGCAGCCGCCGGCCGCATTCGGGTGGTGGGAGCGCGCGAGCATAATCTTCGCAGCGTCACGCTCGAGATTCCGCGCAACCGCCTGATTTGCTTCACAGGCGTGTCGGGGAGCGGCAAGAGCAGCCTGGCCTTTGACACGTTGTACGCGGAGGGACAGCGGCGATACGTGGAGTCGCTGAGCGCGTACGCCCGCCAGTTTCTCGGACAACTGCCCAAGCCGGACGTAGATCAGATCAGCGGTCTGTCGCCATCGATCTGCATTCAGCAGAAGACCAGCGGCTGGAACCCGCGCAGCACCGTCGGAACGGTGACACAGATTCATGATTACCTGCGAGTCCTTTATGCGCGGGCAGGCACGCAACACTGCCCGCAGTGCGATCGGCCGATCACGGCCCAGACACGCGAGCACATGGTGGCCCGTATCGCCACCCTCCCACCCGGGACATCCTTTCTGATTCTGGCGCCCAAGGTGCGGGCCCAGAAAGGAGAACACCGCGATCTTTTAGCCGAGCTGCTGCGGCAGGGCTTTGTGCGGGCGCGCGTGGACGGTGAGATCATCGACCTGGCCAGTCCGCCGGCGCTGGACCGCTATCGGCGGCACGATGTCGACGTGGTGGTGGATCGGCTGGTCATGCGGGATGGTCTGCGGACGCGCATCGCCGAAGCCCTGGAAACAGCTTTGAGCGTCGGCAATGGCACGGCCATCGTGGCACCGGCGAAACAAGCCGGCGGCGCAGACTCTCGGCGCCGGAGACGCAAGGCCGGAACAGCACCTGGCGACCTGCTGCTTTCCGCTGGTTTCGCCTGTCAGGCGTGCGGTCTGAGCTTCGAGCCGCCGACGCCGCAGATGTTCAGTTTCAACAGCCCGCAGGGCATGTGCCTGCACTGCGATGGGCTGGGAACGCGCTTCGACTTCGACCCGGACCTGCTCATTCCCGACCCGTCCCGCAGCCTCTTCTCACCCTGCATCGCCGCGTGGCGTGCGCCGCCGGGGCGGTGGCGACGGCACATTTACGAAGGCGTCGCAGAGTACCTGGGTGTTGATTTGAGAAAGCCGTGGCGCGAGCTGCCGGCCAAGGCCCGCCAGGCGCTGCTTTACGGTACCGGCAGCGCACACATTACCTTCACCTGGCACGGGCGGCACGGAACCTGGAAGCACGGCGGAACGTTCGAGGGCATTATCGCGGAGCTTCAGACCGCCCACAAAAAAACGCAGTCGTCGCTCGTGCGACGTTTCTACGAGCAATTCATGCGCCAGACCGGGTGTACGCAGTGCGGCGGAGCGCGGCTGAATCCGCAAGCGCTGGCGGTGCGACTGGTCGGTCACCCGGAAGGACCGGGCACGCCGTCGGCGCGGCTCAACATTCACGAGCTCTCCGAGCTACCCATTCGGCGAGCGCTGAGCTTTCTCACGAGTCTGGAGCTCGACGGTCCACGGCAAGTCATCGCCGCCGAGCCACTCAAGGAGATTTGCTCCCGGCTTCAGTTTCTCGTTGATGTGGGGCTGGACTACCTGACGCTGGGCCGGGCCGCGCCCACGTTGGCGGGCGGGGAATCGCAGCGCATCCGGCTGGCCAGCCAGATCGGCTGCGGGCTGGTCGGCGTCCTCTACGTTCTGGACGAGCCCAGTATCGGCCTTCATCCGCGTGACAATCGCCGGTTGCTGGCTTCGCTACAGCGTTTGCGCGACATGGGCAACACGGTCGTGGTGGTCGAGCACGACCGCGACACGATGGAAGCCGCGGACTATCTGGTGGACTTTGGGCCCGGCCCGGGGACGCGGGGTGGACGAATCGTCGCCGCGGGTACAGCCCGCGACCTCATGAATGAACCGTCGTCGGTAACCGGGGCCTACCTGGCCGGCCGTGAGCAGATCCCGGTGCCCGCGGTGCGTCGGCCGGTCGAGCGCCCTCCTGCCACATCTGCGCGGCGCGCCGCTCGGCGCGGCAGGCAAGCAGCCAGCGTTTCGCAGGGTGCGTCGATACCGCACTGACCGATCCTACCTGTTCCACAGCACGTTTCTTGCGCAGCCGATAGCGTCGGGCGCTGCTTTCTCGGACGCGCGGCACCGCGCATGTCCGCTTCTACGCTTCCCTGGCGGGCTCGCCCGGTTCCGAAAACGCTCCCTGGTTGGTGGTTCACGCGGGCATCATCGGGGGCCGGGAATCGGTCGATACAACCAGCGACATCACGGGGAGCGCGAGGCACAGAAGGGATCGGCGACCGTGGCGGTAACCATGATATGTCCCAACCTGAAGTGCGGGCGGACTGTTGTCGCGCCCGACTCAGCTCGCGGGAAGATCGTGCGTTGCGCCCACTGCCGCCAGCTCTTCATGGTTCCGCCGGCACGCACGAGCGAGAACCCCGCGGCGCCCCCCCTGCCGCCAGAACCCGAAAAACCCGCTGGGCGGAGCTGACGGGGCGGGCGGTTACAGCATCAAGGAAGGAAGGCGATGGACACCCAACCGCGTTTTCCGCCGGACGCTTCGACGGGGGCTGACGCACCCGCGGTCGCGTCGATGGTGCCACCGGAGCCGGCGGTCGTCGCGCTAGGCGAGGCATTCGCTCGAGAGCCGGAGCTGATCCGTGCGCTGTTGGAGGGCTGGGAAGCGCAACCCGCCGAGTGCCGGAAGACGATTCTAGCGGCCACGCGTGTCGCGATGGCCACGTGTCCGACGCACGCGGACCTGCTGTACCGGGCCGCGGAGGCCGCCATGACCGCGGGCGACTATTCGAGCGCGGACAACGCCCTGCAACAGGCGCTGTCTCTCAACCCTGATTACAAGGATGCCCTCATCCTCGCAGCGCGTGTGGCGCTAGCGCGTCAGGACCCGCAGCGGGCGGTGCTCTTCTTGCAGACTGCCGTAGCACGTGGCGCGGATTATCCCGACGTGCAAATGCTGCTGGGCGAGGCCTGGTCGCGGCTGGGCGACTCCGAGCGGGCCCGTTGGGCGTACGAGCGTGCCTGCCAACTGAACCCCGCGCTGCGCGAGGCTCGCGCGGCGCTCGCGAAGCTGAACGGGACGCCGGCACGCGGAGGCGGTCATGAGCTACCTGCTTGAGGCGCTGGGCCGCGGGTTGCTCATAAACCTGCGCTCCGCGTTCGAAAACCAGCTTCCCTCGGACGAAGCAGACGACCCCGCCGCACTGGAACAACGCGCTGCCGCCTCACCGAACTCGCTTGATTTGGCGGTGCGGCTCGCTGTGAGCTGCCTGCGCGCGGGGCGCTTGACGCAGGCCCGACGGGAATTCGAACGGGCAGCACAGTTGAATTCCTCTGTGGTCCTGCCGTTCATCGGTTTGGCGTGCGTGCACGACGAGCTGGGACAGACCGCCACGGCGCTTCAGTACCTCGAACAGGCGCGTGCCCGCGATCCCGAGGACCCTGCGGTCAGCTTCGGCATCGGCTTCTGCCTGGAGCGCCTCGGCCGGATCCACGAAGCGCGGACGGCCTACACGCAGGCGATCGCGCAATGTCCGCAACTCCGCAACGCCTACGAGCGACTCGCGGCCATCGCCATCCGTGATGGCAACTGGGCCGAGGCGATTGTGCAGTACGAGCGTCTGGCGGACATGGAGCCGGACGATCTGGACGTACTGCTGACGCTGGGGAATCTGTACCTCCAGGCCGAGCGGCCTGAAGAGGCCATCGAGCAGTATCAGCAGGCGCTCTTCGTCGAACCGGAGACCGAATCGCCCCCGTTTGAATCGGAGGAACTGGTCGATGAGGGTCGGCTGCGGGAGGCGATCGCGGCCGTCGAAAGGCTGATTCGCAAGTACCCGGGTGTCGCGCCCTTCCACGTGCAGCTTGGGGACCTGTACGTGCGGGCCGGGCAGGATGGGAAGGCCATCGAGCAATATCGCCTGGCGCTCGAGGCGCAGCCCAGCTTCCTGGAAGCGACCGTCAAGCTGGGCACGCAGCACATGCGCCAGGGGCGTCTGGTCGACGCGGCCATCACGTTCAATCGCGCGGTGGAACTCAACGACCGTCTGATCACAGCCTTCGTGGGGCTCGGCGTCGCGCAGCATGCGTGCGGCCGCCACCACGAATCGCTGGCCACCTTCGACCTGGCAGCCAGCCTCGAGCCCAGTACCACCCTGCTGTTCTCTGAATCGGCCCGCCTGCAATTGCAATTAGAACAACGCCGGCGTACCGGCGCTGGCACTGACGGACTGGCCGAGGTCGACCCGGCCCCCCAGCATGATCGCCTAATCGAGGAGGCGCTTCGTCGCCACGAGCAGGCTCTTGCTCAAACCCCAGGACACGCCGATCTGCACTATCGCTACGGCTTGCTGCTGCGTCAGGTTGGACGCCTTGCGGAAGCCATCGAGGCGTTCCGTCGGGCCGTGGCGATCAACCCGCATTACTCGAAGGCGCTGGTCAAGCTGGCAATCTGCCTGAAAGAGGCCGGGCAGATTGACGAAGCAATCGAGACATTCACACGGGCCCTGCGGCTGAACGACAAGTTCGTGGACGTGCATTACCAGCTCGGGTTGCTGTTCGCGCAGCGGGCGCAGTTTGAACTGGCGGTGGAGCAGTTCGAGCGGGCGATCGCCGGCAATGACCGGAACCTGGCCTTCCGGGCGAACCTCGCCCTGGCCCTCCAGAACATCGGGCTCGTGGACCGCGCCGCCGCCACCTGGCGCTCGATCTGCGAGCTGTCGCGCACTGACCCGGATCTGCTCGCCGCGCGGGAGCGAATTCTCCGCGATGCCGGCCGTCGGCCGTGAGCAATTTTAGCCAACGGCCGCACCGCTCCTTGTTCCCAGCGCGCCCGGCCCCGCCTCCGCATAGCCTTGCGAACGCAGCACGCGTAGGATGTCCGGCGGCGAGAAGCCCGGGCCTTTCAGCACTTTCCCGCCTGGATCCAGGCCGCCGTCCTTCGACATGTTGCTCCGGTGGACTTCTGCGAAAACTGGCTCCAGGTCCACGCCCATCTCCACGGCCGTCCCATAAGTCACGACGAGCAAATCGGCGAGGGCGTCCACCATCTCGATAAAGTCGCCGCGGTCGGCCGCCTCCAGGAATTCAGCCGCTTCTCCGAAAATCAGACGTGCTCGCCGCAAGCGGTCTTTCACGCCGGGCATCTGCGGCTGTGTCGGTGCCGGAAGACCGTACTTGAGGTGAAACTCACGTACCATCGCCTGCTCGGGACTCATCGTCGTTCCTTCACTCCGTTCGGCCGGAAGACGCGCAGACCGGTGCCACCCTCGGCTGCGCCGATGCACTGTACCGAGCCCCGAGTGAAGCACAAGGCACGAACGTTGGCGCGCTACGCAGCGGATTCGAAGCGTCGATGGGAGGGAGCACGGAAGTTACGCCGAGCTGAGCGTCCAAATGCGCGGGCATGACGCCCGAGCGATCTGGGCGTACGCGCTACTACCGGTTGACTTTCCGCGTGCTGAGGCGTATCGTAATGAAAGCGCTTTCAATCGTTGACTACCTGGGCACGCCGCCGGCGTTGCCTCCAAGCGAGATTGCCCGTATGAGTAGCCGTGTGTCCAAGACCTTCCCAATCGGTACCGTGGCTCCGTCCGAAGGATTGGTGCAGAGCCGGTATGGCTGCTTCTCGGCGGACGGGGCGGAGTTCTGCATTCGCGATCCGGCGACGCCGCGGCCGTGGGTCAACATCATTGCCAACCCGCGCGTCGGGCTCGCCGTCAGCCAGACCGGCAGCGGGTTTTCGTGGATCGACAATTCGCAGCTTGCGGTGATCACTCGCTGGCAGCAGGACTTGGCGTGCGATTGCGCGGGCAAGTTTCTGTACGTGCGCGACGTCAACACCGGCCAAGTCTGGTCGCTGTCGCCGGCACCGGTCTGGCCGACCTACGACTCGTTTCAGTGCCGACACGGTCTGGGCTACACGGTTTTCGAGACCGTTTTCGCCGGGATTCGCGCGTCGTGGACGCTCTTTTGCCACTCCACGCACACGGCGGAGCTGTGGCTGGTGGAAATCCAGAACACCACCGATCGTTCGCGCCGACTCGAATTGACCGCCTACCTGGAGTGGTGCTGCGGCGTCGCGCCGCAAACCGGTCGGGAGTTTCACAAGCTCTTCACGGAAACGGAGTTCGACGCCGAACGCCGGGCGATCTTCGCTCGCAAGCACATGTGGGAAGTGCCGTCGGACCGCTTCGGCCATTGGAACACTGACTTTCCATACGTCAGCGCCTTGGCGTGCTCTGAACCGCTGCTGGCGGCGCAAGGTGACAAGGCGGCGTTTCTCGGCCAGTACGGCGACGTGCGGGCCCCTCGCGCTCTGACGCAGGACCTGTGGAAGCCGGAGTTCGGGCGTCACGCAGACCCGGTAGCCGCTCTCCGCTGTGGCGTGGACTTGCGGGCCGGCGAAGTCCGTCGGTGCAGCTTCGTGCTCGCGACCGCGGAGTCACGGCCCGCCGTGGAGCAACTTCTGGCCCAGTACTCGAATGCGGAAGCGCTGGATCACGCGCTGGCGGAAGTGCGGGCCGCGTGGCGCGCCCGGCTCTCTACTCACCGCATCGATACGCCGGAACCGTACTTGAACTACCTTGTCAACGACTGGGTGCGATATCAGGCGATTTCCGGGCGGCTGTGGGCCCGCTGCGGGTACTATCAACAGAGCGGCGCTTTCGGTTTTCGCGACCAACTCCAGGATTCGCAGGTCTGGCTGACCATCGACCCGGCGCAGTGCCGAGCGCAGATCCGGCTGCACGCAGCCCACCAGTTCGCCGATGGATCCGTGCTCCACTGGTGGCATCCGCTGAGCGAGCAGGGTCATGTGACACGCATCAGCGACAACCTCCTGTGGCTGGCCTTTGTGACGGCCAGTTACATCCGCGAGACGGGACAACTCGATATCCTTGAAGATGCGGCGCCGTTTGTGGACGAACGTCAGCCACGACCGTTGTGGGACCACATCCTGCGCGCGTTCCGGCGGGCCTTCCGGCGCTTCAGTCCGCGCGGGCTGCCGTATATTGGCGCCGGCGACTGGAACGACGGACTCAGCGCGTTGGGTTTGCAGGAACGCGGAGAGTCCATCTGGCTCGCGCATTTTCTGGCCGGTCTGCTGCGCGAATGGGCCGAAATCTGGCGCCGCTGGGACCAGCGTATTGGCGGCCCGACCGGCTGGCACCGCCACCTGGCCGGCGACGAAGCCACTTCGCACGGCCTGCTGGCCAGCGAAGACGTCGTCTGGGATCGGTCCACCTCCCCTGCCTCCGGAACGGCAGTGCAGGACTGGTTGCGCCTGGCTGTAGAGTTCGACGAACGCCGAGCCGCTTTGATCGACGCGATCAACCGCCATGGCTGGGATGGTCATTGGTACCTCCGGGCTACGCTGGATGACGGTTCCCCGCTAGGCAGCCACGCCAACCGTGTGGCACGTATCTTTCTGAATTCGCAGACCTGGGCGATCCTCAGTGACGTCGCTCCGCCCGAGCGTGCCCGGGCTTGTATGGCCGCGGTTCGCGAGCACTTGGTGACGGAGGCGGGCGCCTTGCTGCTCGCACCGGCGTTTGATCGCCCGGTACGGGAGATCGGGTATATCACACGCTACGCGCCCGGGCTGCGTGAGAACGGGGGTGTGTACACGCATGCCGCGACTTGGGCACTGGCGGCCGCCTGCAAGATGAAGGATCGGGAACTCGTGTCGCGCTTGCTGACCGCCATCAACCCCGCCCTGAAGGATCCCGACCGGTACTGGGCTGAGCCGTACGTCCTGCCGGGTAACGTGGACGGCCCGGACTCCCCCCACCACGGTCGCGCCGGCTGGACCTGGTACACCGGGTCGGCGCAATGGTTCCACCGCGTCGTGGCGGAATGGGTACTGGGCGTTCGGCCGGAGTGGGACGCGCTGCGCATCGATCCCTGTCTGCCGCCGCATTGGACACAGGCGCACATGAGCCGCCCCTGGCGCGGCTGCACGTACGACATCGTCATTGAGCGGGTGTCCACGTTGCCGGCGGACGCGGAAATCGAGGTTTCCCTGGACGGACAACGGCTGGCGACAAACGTCGTGCCCGTGCCTGCACGCCCTGGCGGTCGCCATCAGATCGTCGCGCGCATCCGCTAATAGGACCAGGAGTCTCTACGCCTGCGGGCCGCGACCGGGCTGTCCGGCGCGGGCCAATCAATCGAGATCGCAGCCGTACGCCCTGCCTGTCCATGCAGCCGTGCTCGCGCAGACGAAACTTCACCCCTTCAGCCCCGTGGTGGCGATGCCGCGGATGAAGGTGCGCTGCGCGAGAAAGAACAGGATCAGCACCGGCGTGACCACCAAGACCGAGGCGGCCATCAACTGGTTCCAAGGCGTGTCCCCGGACTTGCTCTGGAGAAACTGGAGTCCCAGCGCCAGCGTGAACTGATCCTGATGAGTCAGGTAAATAAGCGGGCCGATGAGGTCGTTCCAGACGGCCAGACAGTGAAACAGGGCGACCACGGCGAGGGCCGGTTTGGACAGCGGCAGCATGATCCGCCAGAAGCAGCCCCAGCGCGTGCACCCGTCAAGCATGGCCGACTCCTCGAGCTCGCGCGGGATGCCGAGGAAGAACTGCCGCAGGAGGAAGATATTGAACGCGCTGCCGAACCAGGCGGGCACCCACAGCGGTCGCAGCGTGCCGATCCAGCCGAGGTACTTGAACAGCATGTAGGTCGGCACCATGATGACGGGGAACGGGATCATCATCGTGGCCAGGCAGATCGCGAACATCAGGCCGCGACCGGGGAACCGGACACGGGCGAAGCCGTAGGCGGCAATCGAGCTGGACAGCAGAACGCCGGCCAGGCTCAGCACGAGGATGATCAGCGTGTTGCGGGCGTACAGCAAGAAGTCGAAGTGCTCAGAGCGCATAATCTCGCGGTAGGCGCCCAAACTCGGCTCGGTCGGGAAGAAGTTCGGCTGCAACACCTCCGCCGGCGACTTGAGCGATACGCAGACCATCCAGACGAGCGGCAGGACGTACAGCACGGCTACTACGCCGAGCAAAGAATACGTGAGCGCTGCAAACCGGAGCTGCCGCAAACTTCCGTCCATGCTGTCGCCCTGTGCTCAGCGCGATCGGCCGGGATACTCCCCGGCGTCTCGCACGCGCCGTGGCCGCCGATCCCGCCAGCCATCCTTAGCCTACTGCGGAGCGACGCAAGTTCAACGTCCTAAGTGGCGTGGGGCCAACGATCGAGGGGTTTGCGGCCGGCACCGGAGCGAGCGCTGCGGGTCAGCGGGGCATGGCGCGTCCCCGCGCGGCGCTCGGGCGCCGGTCTATCTTGTGGCGGCGCACAGTCGCTGGCACCGGACGTCCGGACCGCCGCGAGGCCTGCTGGCGGAGCGGCGGAGCCGCAAGTCGTAGCAGATCTTGACGGTCCGACCGTGAGTGCTTAGCGTAGACGTATCCACGGCAAGGAGCCGATCGTCGGCCCCCCTGTCGCCGCCCCGATCGGTCGCAGCCTTGCCGGTGGCCGCTACGCTGCCTGGGTCAGGTAGCTCAGTTGGTAGAGCAACGGACTGAAAATCCGTGTGTCGCCGGTTCAAATCCGGCCCTGACCAATGAGACGCTGGGGCCGTAGCTCAGTTGGGAGAGCGCTTGCATGGCATGCAAGAGGTCGTGAGTTCGAATCTCATCGGCTCCATTGATTTCGGGCGTCGCCACCGGAGTGCGAATCCTTCCGCCTGAACCTCCACTGGCCCACTCCAGGGAACCGACGAATAAGAAGTCGGCAACTTACCACTCGTGCGCGACACGGCTCGCTGGCGGCGGTCACGCTGCCCCACCGTGGCAAGCGTGCGCGGTGAAGCCAGGCGGCAGCGTTGGCGCGGACGCACGCACCGCCCCAGGCGGCACGCCCGCCACCTTTCGCCGCGGTAATCGTTGCGATTCGGGTATGCAGCGGCGCCGCTGGTCGGGCCACGCGTCGCTCCCGTGTACTGGACGAACGCAAACTTCACGGCCGTCTTACAATCCGGTGAAAGGCAGGATTCCACCCCCGGGGCCGACCGGACATTCCGCGCCCGTTCTCGTCGCGTCTCAACTGGTCACTGCCAGCCTGCCGGTCCTCATGTACTCCACAAGTGCAGTCGAAATAGACCAGCAGAGCAGCTGGCAATCGGCGCCGGCAGCTCCTTTCTGCGTAATGTTATGTCGCCCCAAAAAGGTTACGGTCACAAGAGTATTGTTTGGGTAAGATCGCGCCGAGAATCTGGCTGTACGCAGCTTAGCGCGGGAGTTCATCAGCGTTCTTAACACCCGTCCGCGGCGCCCGCGCGAAGAATCGTTTCTTGTCCTACTGAACTTCTGTTTCGCGGTGGCAGTCGTAACAGGTGCTGACGGACCTGACGTGACACACCGAACAGTGGAGGTCGTTCAGGTGCAACTGGTGGTACAAGCTGTCGCCGGGCGGCGGCGCCGTGCGCGTCCGCATTCACCGCCCGGGCGAGTTGATTCAGCACAACCTTCCCATGACACCGGCAAAACGGTCCTGCCAAAGCGGTTCTTGGAACCGGCGCTCAGTCCCGTTCCAGCGATGTCGCGTTTCTCGTTTGCCACGCTCTCAGCTTTTTCCGGCGTGAGCGGGCCTCAGCGCTATGGTGTTCGGCCCCGAAGAAATGTTGCTTCGTAGAGATAAACGCCGTAGGGCTCCCAGGTGGTGGCAACAAAGTACATGACCCTGCCGCCGTCATGTAGAAGCGCATCGGTCGTGTATGTTCCGTAAAAAGTCCAGTTAAGCTCCCCATCAGTGCTGTTGGGCATCAAGAGCTTCTCTTGGCTCCAGGGCCCAGTGATCTTTGGCGCGGTATAGTACCAGACACCGCCGCCCGCCGTGGCCGGCACCGGCCGACCGGTGATCAGCAGGAAACGCTCCAGGTAAGGATTGTACACCAAGCAGAACTCCGCGATGGTGATGAGCGGTTCCTGCGCGTCGCGCGGCAGGCGATCGTAGTTCTTGGCCAGACTCCATTTCTGATCTTTGGGCGGAATCAGCCAGACGGCCCGATTGATGATTCGCTCATCAAGGGTCGGGGGCGACCAGCTCGACGGGCCCATGAAATACTCCCACGGCCGGGAATCCTCGGGGGCGACGAAGCTCGCCAAAGGAATCCTGGCCAACTTGACGCCTCCGAACCGGCCAGACGGACTGCCCAGCATGTAAACGAAGCCGTCGCGGCCATCGACCCAGAACGAAGCCATCCCGAAGTGAAAGTGCACTTCCGGTGCGCCCGCACCGGTCCATCGGTAGACGTCCGGTTTGTAGGGTCTGAAAATCTTGGGCTCATCCTCGTATCTGGCGATGTGCGAAGCGAAGATGTGATGATCGTGGCCCTCCACCTCCGCGACTGCCATGTAGTGGGCCAACATACGTTCCTGTCCGTGTTCTCTGACAGTAAACATGGCGTTGGGAATCGGGTAAGCGGGCCTTGGAGCCAGGGCCGTCCTCGGCCTGTCCGGCGAGTTGAGGAAACCATCGATGCGGATTCCGTCGGCAAACCCTGATGTCTGCGAGCACCAAGCCACCAGGAAGTTCATCTCCTTGCCTGGGTCCAGCCCCTCACCCTCTATATGTGTGTCCCCTAGGTTGAACCACAGCTTGCCGTGATAGAGGGTCATCGCCCCCAGGTCGGTGCCGACAATACGTCCCGGGCCATTGTTGACCACGCGAATGCCCGCCCGCCGGTCCCACTCGTGGGCCTGTCCGAAGATCTTAGCGATCCGCCTTGTGGTGACTTCCTCTTGCGCATGTCCGAGATCAGGAGACAGGAACCAGGCGGTGGTCAGCGCCATGATTCCCGGAAGCGAAATATCCCTCGTCGCTCGGACCAGGCGTTGTTGCATCCTCATGCGGCACCACTGGATGATACCCCACTATTGTACCAGCGCCCCCCGACGTTGCCACAATTATCTATTCGATCTTCCTCGGTCTCCAGCGCCGCCTAATTCCCCCGAAACTGCCGCCGCGCGACCGAACCGTTTGGCGCCTGTGATTCCAAGCGATGCCTGGTGCGGTCCACTACCGTCGTGATTGCCGTTGTCCCGGCATGCCCTCGTCGTGAAGAAGCCCGACCAACTCACCCGCTAATAGGCCGGATGGCTCTTCGGAGGCTGTGAAACCGCGGGGACTCGCGTGCCCTGCTGCTTCCCTCACCGCCGCGCAAAGACTATCCGCGATGCGTTTAGGCAAGGAGTGAAAACCGCTGGCATGCTCGTCGGCAATCCAGTTTCGACAGCTCGTCCAAAAAGCATCAGCGTCGGGGATATCGGGCCGGACGGCGTTGAAGAGCAGTCAGGAACTCGTGACGACAGCCAGTGTGTCAATCTCGCTTGATCACCAATGATCAGCACAAACATGACCTTGGGATCGCAAAACGCGCGACGGCATAGAACTAGGTCGCCTCCCGCAGCCGCTAAACCGGATTTGGCAAACTGGCCACGCGCTTGATCAAGAGCCACCATGTGGCTAGCGGGACGGCCCCGCACTCCGGCGCCAGGCAGCGCGCCGTCGAATCGTGAATCCATATGGATCAGCGCCCCGCAAGCTCCACCACGGTGCGCGGAACGGTGCCGGCGCTCATTGCCGACGAAGGTGCCCGACCGACTTCTGAACGACGACGGACGGCGCCAGCCGCGTGTCCTTCCAGCCGCAACCGCCTCCGTATGGCCGGCGCAACGACCGCAAACCCCAGCCGCGTTTGGCTCCGCAGTCCGCGCTGGTTTCCAGCTCAAGCTAGCAGCAACGGCCCCCCCGGACCGCGTAGGGCGGGGCGCGCGGTTGTCCGTGACGCGTGACAGCGAGCCGGTGAGGGTACGGTGAACCCGGACGAAGTGGCGTGGTGCACGACCCTGGAAGGCGGCCCTCCGGGATCGCCGGCGGCAACTGTATAACGCAGGTATTCGGGGCGGCGGCCGACCGTTCACCGACCTCGGCCGCTGCCAACAGTGTGACCATGTCCACTACTGAGAGATGCACCAAGTGCGGCGCACCGATTTTCGGGACGGCGTACCTTGTGAAATGGGAATTGTGTGCCAACGGCGCCACGACCTTCTACAGCCGCAATGCCCCTACTACCGGGCCTACCTGAAGCGCTCGAAGATGCCCGGGCGGCGTTCTTCGTTTCGCGGCAAAGCGGGCGGCGGCCGAATCACGGTCGACCCGAAACAGTGGCTCTATCCCACACCCTCTCTGACCGGGGAACAGGCCGGTTATGTGAGCTTCCTAGACCAGCTCGACAGATGGGTTTTCGCCTTGGGCAGCAAACAGGACTACGACAGGGTACGGACAATCTTGTTGCAGAGACTCGGGTGCGAGCGGGGAATCGCCGACGTGATTGGGGGGCTAATGAACGAATCGCTTCTCACGTCGGTTGAGCAACACAACGCCGAGCTTCACAACCTTCGGCGGACCTTCGAGGGCCGGGTTCCGCGCGAGTTGGGCACCTGGACAGTCGCGAAGGACGAAATGAAGCAAGTGCGGAAGCGGGTGGCAGAGTTTCGCGTTTTCGAACGGAAGCTGAAAGCCGCTCCGGAGAAATCAAAGCGCGCCGCCGCGAAGTAGCACGTCGGCACGGTGATTCACGCGGGTGACGACGCAATCCGCCTCACCGGGGCGGCGGCTGGCCAGCCGTCGAACGCCGGCCGGCTGCGCGCAGCGGGCGTGCTCCTTCGCACCTGCGGCATACGTTGCTTCAACCGCGTCGCATTGCCAGACCTCTGACCAGGCTGCGGAAGTCGCACGGCACCGGACGAGGAAAGCACTGCTGGGTCGTCGAACACACGCCGTCCGGATTGCACCGTTTCGGCGGCTGCGCATGCGCTACCAGCTTTGCACCGACCCCCGCGAGAGGTTCCTGAACCTTGCATGTGCCCCGATCTGATGAGAACGCCTCATACATCGGTTTGGTCACGCGCTCTCAGGGGGACCGTCTGGGGCGGGCTCGGGGCAGGGCCCGCGAGAAACAACCGGCAGTTCAATTACATATTGAAGCCAAGATTGGAATACCGGGTACTCGACGCGTGCCCGGTAGCCACGAAAACTCGTGGGGGTCCCAGCCCAACTGTTCGCATACAGTGCTGAGCAGCTCGACGTAGTCGGGGATTTCCTCCGCGCGGAAGCGCTCGACTCCCCAGCCCATGAACTCGACGTGCTCGACAATTGGAAGTACGTCGAGATCGCCCGTTGGGTCGTTCGGATCCGCCGGTCCGCGGGCTCCGCCCTCAATAGTCCTGAGCTGCGGGTCCCGGCCGGGGTAGGCATCGGCATGCAGCAGCAGGTCGAAAACGAACGTGCGGGTGGGCACTGCGATCGGATCGGTCACGCCCACGCGCGGCCGGTCGTCGTCGGGCTCGCGGTAGCGCCGCATGGCACCCAGGAGCACATCGCACATGATGACGTTCCGCGCAGAATTCGGTCCGACGGCATTGTGCCACTCCATCTCGTACACCCACTCGCCGCTGCCGGGCTTGTAGTAGACGATCAGCTCTGGCGCCGGCTGTGAGCAGAAGCGCTGCATCAGCAAATCGCGCGGGTGCTCGATCGGCGTGCGCCGGAGCGTCAGGACGCGCGAACCTGGCGCGTTCGTTACGGCGCAGGTCACGCCGACCTTGAAGGTCGCTTCCGGCCGGATGCGCCGAAGCCCGAGATACCCCACGATGTTCGCTCCATCGCATCGCCGCGGGTCTGCCGAAGGGTGAATCAGGTGGGTGCCGATGCTGACATCGGCGGCCAGGCCCTTCAGTTGCCGCGCTCCGCGGTAGAGACTCTGCTTGGCCGCACTTTCAAACCGCCTGCGCGCGCTGGGCAGCCACGTGCTGATAAGCGCGTCGAGACCGGCGCGGTCGCCGCCCTCCTCGCGGATCAGTCTTTCGAACTCCTGCACGGCGCGTTCGGCTCTCTCCGCGACGGAGGGGGCAATGCTGTGTTCGCGGGCCGCCCGGGTTATCCGCCGCAGCGGCTCAGGCCCAGGTATCACGTGGGCGGCCGCCACGGGGTCGCCCTTGCAGATGGCCGTGAGCAGGCGGTGGCAGATGCTCTTGTCGATTTTGAGAGTCTGCGCCAGTAACTGGGGCCGATGGGGTCGCCCGGGGACGGCCTCGATGAGGTCTTTGAAAGCTGCTGCCAGCTCGCGAGCTACAAGCGTTACTCGTTCCAGCGTCACGAAGATTCTCCTCGGGGCGGCTGGGCACCCGCAGCCAGAGCACCACCGCCAGGCGTCGCAGCAGCCCGTGTCGCAACCATGACTGGTCCAAGTCGCAGCGGCGCGCAGCGAAGCGCCAACGGGCGCCGCTGTGGATGCAGGCGCCAGCCAGGTACCTTCCGTATCTATCATACTGCGGTCTGTGTGATGCGCATACAACCCCTCCAAAAAAGCATTGCGTTCTCTCTGAGAATTCACTAAGATGTACCCAGCTTGGACGTGAACCAAAAGCTCGCGCCACTTGCCGCGCGAGGCCATCGCGACAGTACTTGTCTAACGCCCCGGCCGGTCGCGAGCGGTACGCCCGGAAACAGGCGCGAAAGGCCCCGGGCCTTGGTCCAGCTTTTTTGGAAGCGTCGGCGCAAGCCGGCAAGGCAGAGTGTGCCTGGCCGTCTGGCCGGCTCAGGCGTAAGGAGGAAGAGAAATGCGCTGTGCACTTGACCAGGTTGGCAAATTGTTGGCAGTCGCCCTGACGGCTTGGGCCTCTTCTGCCGAAGCGGAAATTCTTTACAACATCCGCGACCTCGGGCTGGAGTTTTCCGGAGCGGAGGCCCGAAGGAGCTACGCACGTGCCGTCGCGCCAAACGGTGTCGTCGTCGGTCACGGGGCGTATGCCGCACCGATCAATGCCGAACAGGGCATCGTGTGGAACACTGACGGCACATGGCGGCGTTTGGAATCGTTCATCCCGAACCGGGCGGCATATGCGTACGACATCAGCCCCTCTGGACTGATCGTCGGCCGGGCAATAGACACGCCGGGCTACCGGGCAGCGGTGTGGACAGGCACTTCCGGTGTGCCGACCAACATCACGCCTGACTTGACGGTTGCCTCTTCGGAGGCGTGGGGCGTGAATGCCTCGGATGTAGTCGTAGGGCATACGGCCCCGGACGGCGTGTTCCGGGCCTTCAGGTGGGATGCCGATGAAGGCCTCTCGTTGCTGGCGATGCCGGCGGGTGCGGGCGCCGCTTATGGGCGGGACATAAACGACCTTGGGGTGGTGGCGGGTTATGCGTCATTGCCGATTGGGCAGCGGGCGATCGTGTGGGACGCCGCCGGTATTCCGAAAGTTCTTGATCCGCTGATCGGGCCCGACGCGGGTCGCAGCCTTGCGCGGCGTATCAACAACGCGGGCTGGGTTGTGGGCGAGTCATCCGCCGCCGAAGGCGTACGCGCGACCCTGTGGCGTGAGGATACTGTCCTGAACCTGGGCACCATCTTGGGGCGCAATGCGTCAGCTGCGTTTGACATCAACGACGCCGGCCAGGTAGTAGGGTATTCGGCCAACGGGTTGAATGACGACAACCTGAACGTCTCTTCGCGTGCGTTCCTCTGGAGCGAGTCGACCGGGATGCAGTATCTGTTGGACCTGGTCGAACCCTCACAGGCCGCGCAGTGGGCGAACCTGCGGAACGCGTTCAGCATTGGAAACGACGGCACGATCACGGGCTTTGGGCAGACGGCGGACGGCAAGATCCATGCGTTTGTGATGACGCTCATACCGGAGCCAGCCGCGCTCGTGCTGTTGCTTGGCGCGGCCCTGTGTCGTGCACGTCATGCGCGGTAGGAGAAAATCGACGCGCGGGGCACTGGGAGAAGCCGCGCTCGAGAGCAGTGCCGCGCGGAACAGTTACCAACTGGTTCCGACCAGACGGCGCTGAGCGCGACCTCGCCAGCCCGTCGCCGAATATCTGCAGCAGGGCGGACGCACCAGACCTGCATGGTCGCCTGGCCGCACAGCGCCACGCCCCGCGTCGAGGCGAGCCGCGACCCGGGAAAGCAGCGGCACTTTGGCGGCCCGGGGAAGGTCGTGGGTGCCTACTCGGCAGACCTCGGTGCGGCTGTGCTGTTGTCCATACCACCGAGTGCTATTTCGGTTTGTTACGCGATCTGAACCGCGATGCGATGGAGCACCGGGCAGGCACAGTCGGAGCTACCGACTTGGCGGCGCTGGTCGCGCAAGCCGCAATGCGGCATAGCACGCTGGAACTGACGATGAACACGTGCACGGACCCGCGGCTGCTCGACGTGGCTGGGGCGCTGGACGCGCTGCCGGCACTGCCGCTCGATGATCAGCCGGACACTCAACAGGCACGGGCAACGGGCACGGACGGCCGCGAAGCTGGAAGCTGTGGGTTGTCGGTTTCCGCTTCGGCTCCGGAACCGGTTTTGTCCGAAGGAAACGCAAGACCGCGAAGCGATTTCTTGTACCAGAAATCGTTCGCCGAAACGCGAAATCGGGATTCAGCTTCCGCGGATTGTGGCACTTACGCTTCGCGAAATCGTGTGCCAATGCTTGTACCAGCTTCCGGCAAAACGTGCACACAGAAGGCACAAACTGGCACAAGTGACGATGACCGATCTTGCGGCGGAACTGCTGTAAGTGCCGACATGAACGTCGATTGCGGCACTATGTCGCATCATGGCACAAAGCCACCGATCGGATTCGAACCGATAACCTGCGGTTTACAAAACCGCTGCTCTGCCGGTTGAGCTACGGTGGCCGGCGATACATTCAAGGTTACCGCAGCTGGCTGCGCTAGTGCTGCCGCGGGGCGGGAGCTTTCGCCCGTCGCAGTACGTGCGCAGTGCGCGGCGCTGGCAAGTTTAGCACGCCTGGCTCTGACGGCAACCAGTGCAGGCTTCGGTGGCCGCAGCGCGGGGCTCACGCAGTTCCTCTGCAAGCGGCGGGCCGAGCGCTGATTGCGGACAGCAACCGGCCGCCGCTTGGCGCAGGGCTCACGCAGGCATGGTTTTATCAACCGCCGGTCGGGAAGGCGGACGCACAGCAGTCGCCCAATCGCCGGACGCAAGTGGGCGTTTTTTTCACCGAGCGGTCCGGGCGCCCACGGGTACTCAGGCACCCCGCTGCTCAACGTCCGGCCCGCGGCCCAGCCAATCCGTCTGGGCCACCTCGGCCTGCAACCGATCAATGGCAGCCAGTATGCGCGTCAACCGTCGGCCAAACGGCGTGAAGTAATATTCAACCCGCGGCGGGATTTCCGGAAACGCGCGACGCTCCAGAATTCCCAGACGCACCAGCTTGGCCAATCGCTCGTTCATGACTTTCGTGGAAAGTCCCGGGCAACTGCGGCGGATCGCACCCGGACGCCGGGTGCCCGCACGCACGCGGTCCAGTATCTGGAGCGACCACTTGCAGCGTATCACTTCGTGGACCGCGTTCGCCACGTGCAGACGCCGAGGGGCGCCCGCGGGTTGGCTGTCGATGCGCGGCTGGTGGGCGCTGCCGGGAACCATTTCGTGCGTACTCCACCAGATTGTACCTGCTTGCCGCGACGCCCGCGCCGTGATTAGCTGTGCGTGGTGTGCCCGGCGTTCCGTCGGGCGGGCCAAAGGCGGGCCGGTCTGGGTAAGGAGAGTCTGATGAAAGAAAAGGCCATCTTCTATCATGCTGGGTGCCCGGTGTGCACCACCGCGGAGCAGGCGTTTGTCGGGGCACTGGACCCGGCGCGCTTCGAAGTCGAGGTCGTCCATTTGGGACAGAACCGGGAGCGGATCGACGAAGCCCGGCGTGCCGGGGTGCGATCGGTTCCCGCGGTTCTGTTGGGCGGGCAAGTGTTCCACATTAACCACGGGGCCAATCTAGACGACCTCGGGTAGTTTGGCGCGACGAATGGGCCGCCGACGACTCTCGTCGCCGGCGGCCCGTCGTCGACTGCCCCGCGCTGCAATGTGGGCCGGCTAATTTAGCGCTGGGCCCCGCAGCGGCGCGCCTCCTTGACCCTGCCGCGCGACCCCGCTATACACTGCGTAACGAGCCGAGGTCAGGGAGCAGATCATCGGTCCGCACGTCTTCCCAGCGTGGACGAATCGGCTGCGAGTGCTGGTCGCAGTGGTCGTGCTGATTGTTCCCGCCTACGCGGGGCTGATCGCCCTCTACGGGTTGTCCCCGCTGGCGACCGACGTGGGCTACGCCCCACAGCAGCCCATACCCTATAGCCACGCCCTGCACGTCGGCGAGCTGGGCGTGGACTGCCGCTACTGCCATACGGCGGTGGAGACGTCCGCGCATGCGTCGATTCCACCGACGCAGACTTGCATCAACTGTCATAGCAGCGCGTACGGTATCCGCCGGGACAGTCCGGCTATGCAGCCGCTGCTGGAAGCGTACTACGGGACGGGTGGCCGACCGGAGACCGCAGGCATGCCGATTCCGTGGGTGCGCGTACATGATCTGCCCGACTACGTGTACTTCGATCATAGTGCGCACGTAAACCGCGGCGTGGGGTGCGCAGAGTGCCACGGGCGAGTGGACCGGATGGAAGTCGTGTATCAGGCCAAGCCGCTGAGCATGGGGTGGTGCCTCGAATGCCATCGCGATCCGGCCCCTCGGCTCAGACCGTTGTCTGAGATCACGAACATGAGCTGGGTTTCTCCCGGCGGCGATCTGGGGAAGAGACTCATGCAGGAATATAACATTCGCGGTGTGCAGTACTTGCAAACCTGCTCGCTGTGTCACCGCTGAGGATGGATGCGCTGGGAGCGACAGCCGGCTGAACCGCACCGGCTGAGGGTTCAGCACAAGGGTAAGAATGCGACGCGGTGAAGTAAACTCGCCCGGAGTTCCCGAATACTGGCGCAGTCTGGACGAGCTCGCCGACAGTCCGGCGTTTCGGCGCTGGGTAGAGCGGGAATTCCCCGGACTCGATGCGTTACTGAGCAGTGGGCCTACTCGGCGACAGTTCCTGCGATTCATGGGCGCTTCACTCGCTTTGGGGGGGCTGACCGGCTGTCGCTGGCCGAAGGAGACGATCGTCCCGGCCACGCGTCAGTCCGCCGAGCGCCCGCCCGGCGCAGCCGTGCAGTACGCGACGGCCTTGGAACGCGGGGCCGTCGCCACGGGTGTACTGGTAACCAGCTACGATGGTCGCCCGATCAAGATCGAGGGCAACGACAAACATCCGTTCAGCCGGGGCAAGACCAGTGCCTGGATGCAGGCCGCGATTCTTGAGCTATACGACCCGGATCGCAGTCCGCAGGTGTTGCAGCGGGTAGGGCCGCGCGACCGTCCGGTCCACGTCCGGCGAAGCCGCGCGGAGCTGGAGAGCTTCTTCCGGGCGCATTTTGACCGACTGCGTGGCGCGGGCGGGGCTGGGCTGTGTATTCTGTCGGAGCCTTCGTCGTCGCCCAGTCTGGCCGACCTGCGGGCACGCTTCGCCCAGGTTTTCCCGCAGGCGGAGTGGTACGAGTACGAAGCGCTCTCGCGCGATAATGAACGGGCCGGGGCCCGGCTGGCCTTCGGACGTCCGTACCGCACGCATCTGCACCTTGACCAGGCCGACGTGATCGTCAGTCTGGACAGCGACTTCTTGATGACGCACCCCGCGGCCGTGCGCTACGCGAGCGACTTCGCCGCCCGGCGTCGCCCGGAGGCGTCAAACAACTACGATTGCAATCGGCTCTATGTAATCGAAAGCAGTCTGACGGTCACCGGCAGTGTGGCCGACCGTCGCGTCGCGCTACGTGCATCGGAACTGCGTGCCGCCTTGGAGCAGATCGCAGCGGCGGTAGTGGCGCGGCTCGGTTCGTCGCCCCAGCCGAGCCCGTTGGCGGGTGGTGGCAGCCTCACGCCGCTGCCGGAGGAGCTGGCGGGCTCCATCGCCGCCGACCTGTGCGCACACCGCGGCCGCTGCGCTGTGGTGGTGGGTCCGCGCCAACCGGCGGAGGTGCATGCGCTGGCACATTGGTTGAACGCCGTGCTGGGGGCGCACGGTCACGCCGTTTCATTCACTATCGATTTGGACGAGCAGCGGCCTGACCATTGGACAGCACTCGGGGCGCTGGTTCGTCGCATCGACGCGGGGCAGGTGGACACGCTGGTCATTCTCGGGGGCAACCCGTCTTACGACGCGCCGGCGGACCTCGCTTTGGACCGCGGACGATTCGACCGCATCGGAACCAGCATTCACCTCAGCACGTACGTCAATGAGACGTCGCGGCTTTCCGATTGGCACGTTCCACAAGCCCACACTCTGGAATCGTGGGGCGACGCCCGCGCCTGGGACGGCACGCTCAGCATCGTGCAACCGCTTATCGAACCGCTCTATGGCGGGCTCACGCCGATCGAGCTGCTGGCGCTGCTGACTAACGACCGGCTGACCAGCGGGCATGACATCGTGCGACGAACCTTCGGCCAATTGTTCGAGACCGGGCAAGACAGCTCGAAGTTGTGGGAGCAATCGCTGCACGATGGGGTGGTGCCCAACACCGCCTGGGCAACTGAGACACCGACGTTACGGACGTTCTCTCTCGGACCAGCGGAAGCAAGCCTCGGTACCGAGCTGGTCTTCGCTGAAGATTACAGCGTCTTTGACGGGCGACTGGCCAACAATCCCTGGCTTCACGAGTGGCCGGACCCGATCACCAAGCTGACTTGGGGGAACGCGGCGCTGCTGTCGCCGGCAGATGCCGCTCGGCTGGGCGTGCAACGCAACGGAGACGTCCTGGCGATCGAAGTGGCGGACAGCCGTGGCGCACCTGCAAGCGTGCGCATACCGGCGTACATTCTGCCGGGGCACGCCGAAGGATCAATCACTCTGCCGATAGGTTACGGGCGCACCGCAGCCGGCGCGGTCGGCGATGGCATGGGCGTGGACGTGAACCCGCTGCGACGGAGTTCGACACCCTACGTCGCCGTCGCGGCGCGCGTGGTGCATAGCGGGCAGCACCGTGAGCTGGCTGGAACGCAGGACCACCACGCGATCCGTTCGCCAATCGGCGACCGGGAGGAGCAGGCGCGAATCCCCGTGCTGATCCGGGAGGCGGAGCTGGCGCACTACCGGGCGCACCCGGACTTTGCCCGCCACGTGGTTCACGAGCCCGCGCCGGCGCCGCTCTGGAAAGAGAAGGAGTACGGCGGGCACAAGTGGGGGCTGGCGATCGACCTCTCGGCATGCATTGGCTGCGGCGCGTGTGTGCTGGCTTGTCAGGCGGAGAACAACATCCCGGTGGTCGGACCGGACGAAGTGCGGCGCGGCCGTGAGATGCACTGGATCCGGGTTGACCGGTACTTCAGAACCGCAGACGGCACGCGGGCAGCGGGCGCTACCCGAGGGGCGCCCTCTGCGGTCGCCGTTGTGCACCAGCCGCTAACGTGTGTCCACTGCGAGAACGCTCCCTGCGAGCAGGTCTGCCCCGTCGCGGCTACCGTCCACGATGAGGAAGGCCTGAACGTCATGGTCTACAACCGCTGCGTGGGCACGCGCTATTGCTCTAACAACTGTCCATTCAAGGTGCGGCGGTTCAACTGGTTCTATAACCACCACGGACCCTACCACCCGCGGTCCATACGCAATGGCGTCACCCCCCTGCCCATCGTGCGCCTGCCGCGCGCCGATCTGACGGAAATCGAGAAAATGGCGTACAACCCGCAGGTGACTGTGCGCAGCCGCGGCGTGATGGAAAAATGCACGTTTTGCGTACAGCGGATCAACGCGGTCAGAATCAAGGCCCGCAATGAGAAGTGGCCGACGATTCCGGACGGGCTAATTCAGCCCGCTTGTGTGCAGGCGTGCCCCACTGATGCACTGGTTTTCGGTGATCTGAACGACCCGCAGAGCCGCGTCCGGCAACTGCACGAGCATCCGCGGGCGTACGAGATACTTGCGGAACTGAACCTGAAATCGCGCACCCGGTACCTGGCCCGGATTCGAAACACGGGCGCCGGAGACGACGGCGACCCGCACGCAGGCAGTGAGAATCATGGCGAGCGTGGCACCTGAAATCGACAACACCGCCGAAATCCCCGGACGTCGGGCGGCGCTGATTACAGGCGGCCTCGGCTTCACGGGTGTGACAGATACGGTCGCTGCGGTCTGGGAGCGGCCGCAACCGCCGCGCGCCTGGTACATCGCTTTCGGGATCGCCCTGGCGCTCCTGGGCATCCTAGGAGCGATGATTCTGTACCTCATCGTTAACGGGGTCGGGGTGTGGGGGTTGAACAATCCGACTGCCTGGGGGTTCGATATCACTAACTTTGTCTTCTGGGTGGGGATTGGCCACGCCGGCACGCTGATTTCGGCGATTTTGTTTCTGTTCCGGCAGAAATGGCGCACGAGTATCAACCGCTTCGCAGAAGCGATGACGATCTTCGCCGTCATGTGCGCCGGGTTGTTTCCGGGGATCCACGTGGGGCGCATCTGGTTGGCGTACTGGCTAGCGCCCCTGCCGAATCAGATGGCGATGTGGCCGAACTTCCGCAGCCCCCTGCTGTGGGACGTGTTCGCCGTCGGCACCTATTTTACGGTCTCGCTGCTATTCTGGTACGTGGGGATGATTCCCGACCTGGCGACCTTCCGCGACCGCGCCACCAGTCGGACGAAACAGATCATTTATGGTCTTCTGGCACTGGGCTGGAATGGCTCATCGCGGCACTGGCACCGTTTCGAGCGGGCCTACCTGCTGCTGGCGGCGCTGGCCACGCCGCTGGTGCTCAGCGTGCATTCGGTCGTCAGCTTTGATTTCGCCGTTTCGCAACTGCCCGGCTGGCACACCACCATTTTCCCACCGTATTTCGTAGCCGGGGCCATCTTTGGTGGGTTCGCGATGGTGTTGACGCTCGCGATTCCTGCCCGCGAGCTGTTCGGACTCAAGAACATCATCACGCTGCGGCACCTGGAAAACTGCTGCAAAATCGTGCTCGTAACCGGGCTGATGGTGGGCTATGCCTACCTGATGGAATTTTTCATGGCCTGGTACAGTGGGTCGCCCTATGAANGCTTCATTTTTCGGGCGCGGGCGAGCGGACCGTATGCTTGGGCTTACTGGACGATGATCCTCTGCAACGTCGGGGCCTCGCAGCTCTTCTGGTTCAAACGAATGCGCACGAACGTTTGGCCGATGCTCGCGGTCGCCATGGCGGTCAACGTCGGAATGTGGTTTGAGCGCTTCGTGATCATTGTTACCTCGCTGTCGCAGGACTTCTTGCCATCGAGCTGGGATTACTACCGCCCCACGCTGGTGGAAATCATGACCTTAGCGGGTAGCTTCGGCCTGTTCTTTACGCTTTTTCTCCTGTTCTGTCGATTTCTGCCAATGGTCGCGATGGCCGAGGTCAAGACCGTGCTGCCTCAGGCGGCTTTGACCGCCGAACGACACCCGCACGAGCACGTACCCCCCACGCGGGCTTTCGACTACAACCCGGACGAACACGAGCCTCAAGCCAGTTGATCGCGGAAACCCATGGACGTAGTGGCTTACACAAGCGCGGTTGCAAACGGTCGCCGGCTGGCGGCGCTGCTGGCGGAGTTCTCCTCGCCGGGTGCACTGGTCACCGCGGCCGAACAAGTGCGCGATGCGGGTTACACTCACTGGGACACGCATACGCCGTTTCCGGTGCACGGGATCGATGCCGCAATGGATATCCGCCGGACGCGCTTGCCGTGGGTCGTAGTGATCGGCGGCACACTGGGTTGCGTAGCCGGCCTGCTGATGCAATGGTGGATGAACGCGGCGAGCCCGGAACAGTTCCGCTGGGTTCCGACCTTTCTCCAGGGGTATGATTTTGTAATCAGCGGTAAACCGACATTCAGCCTGCCGGCGAATATCCCAGTGATCTTCGAGCTGACAGTCCTGTTGGCAGCCCTCGCGACTGTGATCGGCATGCTGGCAATGAACAATCTGCCGCGCTATCACGACGCGCTGTTCGGCGTGCCGCGCTTTCGCCGTGTAACCACCGACCGCTTTTTCCTTCGGATCGACGCTCACGACCCGCGTTTCGACCCGCAACGCACTGCCGAATTCCTGTCCGGGCTGGGTGCGGTCGCGATCGAGCGCGTCGAAGCAGCCCAATCACCCGCCCGCTGGCCGGCTGCGCTGGTCGTCACACTCGTGGTGCTGGCCGGGCTGGCCTTGTTTCCGCCGTTGGTTGCTGCCAAGGCCCGGCTGTCAAAGTCGCCCAAGCCGCGCATTGCTTTGATCCAGGATATGGACAACCAGGAGCGGTACAAGGCGCAGCAGGCGAACCCCGCCTTTCGAGATGGGCGGGCGATGCGTGTGCCGCCGGCGGGAACCCTTGCCCGCGGTGAGCTGCGCGACGACCGGCATTATTACCGCGGGCAGGTGGCCGAAGGCTGGGCCCTTACATTTCCGCCTCAAGTGCGCGTCGACGCGGCCCTGCTGGCGCGCGGTCAGGAATGTTTCGGGATTTACTGTGCCCCATGCCACGGACTGGGCGGGGCCGGCGACGGGTTGGTGCATCAACGGGCTCTACAGCGCGATACACCCGGGTGGGTGCAGCCGACTTCCTTGCATGACCCAGTCGCCCGCAGCCGCCCCGTCGGGCACTTGTTCAATACTATCACCAACGGCATCCGTAGCATGCCGCCGTACGGGGACCAAATACCGCCGGCGGATCGTTGGGCGATTGTGGCCTACGTGCGGGCGCTGCAACTGAGCCAGGACGCGCGCCTTGAAGATGTGCCGCCGGAGCGGCGGGCAGAGTTGCGATAGCACGAGGAATCGCGACGTGCAGAGTCCAACGCTTGATATCGACGCAGAGGCCCGCCCCCTGGGCGCGGCGGCGACGCGCGTCGCGGGCGCCGCTCTGCTGCTAGGCCTGTTGGCTGTCGGAGGTAGCGTGGCGCTGGGACCACGGGTCGGCTGGAGCGTCTTCTTCCGTTCCTACCTACTGAATTATAGCTACTTTCTCAGCCTTGCGCTGGGAGCGCTGTTTTTTGTCATGCTGCAACACGTGGTCCGCGCCGGCTGGAGCGTCTCCGTCCGTCGCGTGGCCGAGTTGGTAGCCGGCACGCTACCGTGGCTGGCAGTGCTTTTTTTGCCGTTGCTTGTGCCCGTGCTGAAGCACTGGCCCGACGTGTACCCGTGGACCGACCCGACCGTCGTCCAGCACGATCCGCGTCTGGAGGCCAAGGCGGTCTACCTGAACGTCCCCTTCTTCGTGATACGATGCGCGGTGTATTTTATTGTGTGGAGCTGGCTGGCACTGGCGTCTCTGCGCGAATCGCTGCGTCAGGATGACACCGAAGACGTACGCCATACGCAGCGTGCGGAGCGTCGCAGCGCCGTCGGGCTCGTGCTTTTCGGCCTGACCGTTACGTTCTTCGCCATCGACGCGCTGATGTCACTCCATCCGCACTGGTACAGCACGATCTGGGGTGTGTATTTCTTCGCTGGTAGTGCAGTCGGCTTTTACGCCTTGTTGATTTTACTGCTCGTCGTCTTGCGGCGTGCCGGACGCCTGACTCGCGCCGTAAGCAGTGAACACTTCCACGACCTCGGCAAGTTGGCCTTCGGGTTCGTCGTATTTTGGGCGTACGTCGCATTCTCGCAATATTTGCTCATCTGGTACGCGAACCTGCCGGAAGAAACGGTGTGGTACCGTCCCCGCCAAAGCGATCGCTGGTGGGTGGCTGTCAGTCTGCTCCTGCTCGTGGGCCACTTCGTTGTACCGCTGCTGGCACTGATGTCACGATACCCCAAGCGGCGACCCCGCATGCTTGCGGCTGCTGCCGCATGGCTTCTCGCGATGCACTGGCTTGATATGTATTACATCGTCAAGCCGCGCCCCTGGCTGGAAGCAGTCAATTCAGCCCCGATCCACGCAACCGATGCGTTGCTGCTGGTCGGTCTGGGCGGGCTTTTCTTCGCTGCCATCTTTCGACCCATGGCCAGGTGGTCGCTGCTGCCGCGGCGCGATCCACGGCTGGTTGAATCGCTGTCGTACGAAAATGTCTGACCCGCATGCCGGACAACCTGCGCACGAAGGAGACCCGGACGTAGCCGGCGTCATCACTGTCGGTATCGTGACCGTCATCCTCCTGCTGGCGGTGATGGTCTTCGCCTTGGTGCTGTTTCAGAACGCCCAGGTCCTGGAGGACGAGCGCAAGCTGCTTAATGTGCGTTCGCCGGAGCTCGTGGACGAGCAGACCCGGCAGTTGGCCCAGATCAGTCAGTATCGTTACGTCAGCGAAGCAGAGGGCATCGTTGCTATTCCGATCGACCGCGCGATCGATCTGTTTATCGGTCGTATCCAAGAAGATCCTCGGCACGCGTCGCCTTATAGCGCTACAATCGCGCAGCCGCCGGACGCTCCGGCTTCGACACAGGCTACAGGTGCCCCGTGAACACCAGCACGTATTGGCCCTCAATGCGGATTCAGCGGATCAGCCTCGTGATGCTTCTGGCTTTCGGCGTGTCGCTGTGCATGGCGCAGACCGAGTTGTCCGAAGCCCAGCCGGCCGATGAGCCGTTGGCCGGTTTCGGTCGGCCGGACGACCGCATCGAGCCACTGCCGCCCGAACTGGAAGGTGTGGGCATAGCGGAGAAACTGAACCAGGTCTTGCCGTTGGATGCTGAGTTTACTACCCACGATCGGCGCTCCGTGCCGCTGAGGACCTTTTTCGACGGCCGTCGTCCTGTCGTTCTGGTGTTGAACTACTACCGTTGCCCGATGCTGTGCGGCTTGCTGCTCAATGGGCTGTTGGACGCGCTCCAGGAGCTGGATTGGACGGCCGGAGAAGAATTCCAGATCGTCACGGTGAGCTTCAACCCGCGTGAAGGACCGGAGCTGGCCAACCTCAAGCGTCAGAACTACCTGAAGCAGTACGGGCGGCCACCAGCCCACGCCGGTTGGCACTTCCTGGTCGGCCGGCAGGAAAACATTCAGCGACTGCTCGATGCTACGGGCTTTTCTGTCAAGCGCGACGAAGCTGCCGGCGAATACGCACACGCCTCCGCACTGATTCTGTGCACCCCGGACGGACGGATTGCGCGGTATCTCCGCGGGGTGGTGTTTGAGCCGCGCACGCTGCGACTGTCGCTTGTGGAGGCTGCGGAAGGCAAGATCGGTACGACCATGGACCAGCTCCTCCTCTTCTGCTACCACTACAAGGATGGGCAATACACCCTGGCAACAATGAACATCGCCCGCGGAGTCGGCCTGACGACCCTCCTGATCCTAGTAGCCATACTTACAACCCTCTGGAGGCGCGAGGCCCGCCGTCGGCAGACGCCGGCGTCACCCGGGGAGATTTCGCGATGAGCGCGGCGCCGCTGGCGCAAGTCACGACGCTTCCGAGTGTTGCGCCGGGCGGCGGCACCGTTTGGTTGCCGCCACGCGCGGAGGGCGCTGCCGCGGGCGTGGACGCGGTCTTCTACTTTATCTACTGGGTATCTGTCTTCTTCTTCGTAATCATCGTCGCGCTGATGGTTTATTTCGTCATACGTTACCGCCGGCGCGTGGAGAGCGAGCAACCCAGCGGCGGTATAACACACAACACGCGGCTCGAGATTACCTGGTCCGTCATCCCGCTGATTCTGGTGATTGTGATGTTTTACCTCGGCTTTCGAGGTTACATGGATCTGATAAATCCGCCAGCCGGAGCGATGGACATTCAGGTTCTTGCTCAGAAATGGAGCTGGAACTTCACCTATCCTAACGGCCACGACGATGCGGAGCTTCATGTGCCAGCGGGCCGGAATGTACGTCTGGTACTGACCTCGAATGATGTCATCCACAGCTTTTATGTGCCGGCCTTCCGCAAGAAATGCGATGCTGTGCCGGGGCGCTACACCTACCTTTGGTTGCGCGATTTGAAGCCGGGCGAGTACCTCGCCTTGTGTGCCGAGTACTGTGGGACAGGCCACTCGGACATGCTGACGCGCGTCGTGGTTCATGACCCGGCCGACTTCCAGAAATGGCTCAGCGAGGCGTCCGACCCGTTTCGTACCCGTTCGTATGCCGAGGTAGGTCGCCTGCTCGTCGCACGCCGCTGCGCCAGTTGCCACTCGGTCGACGGGCGTGCGGGCGTCGGGCCGACGTTCAAAGGGCTGTACGGCCACCCGGTACGCCTCCAGGACGGCAGCACCGTGATCGCTGACGAAAACTACATACGCGATTCCATTCTCTATCCCGCGCGACAGGTGGTGGCCGGCTACGGTGCTGTCATGCCGACCTTCCGTGGGCAGCTTAAGGACCGCGAAATCACAGCCATTATCGAATATCTGAAAGAGCTCGCCGACCGCAGAAACAGGTGATTGCCATGTCCGTGTCGAATCCGACTATATCGGGCAATGAGCCAGTCGCGACACCCGCGGGCGAGAACTACCTGACGCACGCCCGCGGTATGCGCTCGTGGCTGTTAACGATCGACCACAAGCGCATCGGCGTGATGTACCTGGTGTCCATCCTAGCCGCCTTTCTCCTGGGCGGGATCTTCGCCATCTTGGTGCGCACCGAGCTGCTCGGCCCCACCAAAACGATCGTCGAGGCCGACACCTACAACCAGTTCTTCACGCTGCACGGCGCCATCATGATTTTCCTTGTCATCATACCCAGCATACCCGCGGCGCTGGGCAACTTTGTTCTGCCTATCATGCTCGGCGCAAAAGACCTGGCGTTTCCCCGTCTTAACCTGCTCAGTTACTACCTGTATCTGCTTGGAGCGCTGCTAGCTGTAATCGCCATTCTCGCGGGCAGCATGGACACCGGCTGGACCTTCTACCCGCCCTACGCGATCGATCCCGCACACGCCCGCTTCGGGGGCGTAATACCTGTCCTGCTGGGCGTCTTCGTGCTCGGGTTTAGCTCGATACTCACCGGCCTCAACTTCATCGTGACGATACACAAGTTGCGCCCGCCCGGAATGGGGTGGTTCCGGCTGCCGCTGTTCCTGTGGTCTCTGTACGCGACCTCCGTCATCCAGGTGCTGGCGACGCCCGTATTGGGCGTCACGGTGCTCCTGCTGATACTGGAGCGGGCGCTGCGCTTCGGAATCTTCCATCCCGGACTGGGCGGCGATCCGCTTCTGTACCAGCACTTTTTCTGGTTTTTACTCGCACCCCGCGGTGTATATCATGATCCTCCCGGCGATGGGCATCATCAGTGAGCTGGTCAGCGTCTTCAGCCGCAAGCACATCTTCGGCTACCACTTCATTGCGTTCAGCAGCATCGCCATCGCCGTGTTCGGCTTCTTCGTCTGGGGCCACCATATGTTCGTCAGCGGGCAGTCCCCGATGGTGACGGTCCTTTTCAGCTTGCTGACGTACAGCGTGTCGATCCCGTCGGCGGTCAAGGTCTTTAACTGGCTCGCGACCATGCATGGCGGCTCAATTTCCCTGCGCACGCCGATGCTATATGCGCTGGCCTTCATTTTCATGTTTGGCATTGGGGGTTTGACGGGTCTGTTTCTTGGGGCCTTGGCTACCGATGTACATCTGCACGACACCTACTTCGTTGTGGCCCATTTCCATTACACCATGATGGGTGGCACGCTGATCGCGATGCTGGGCGGCCTGCACTACTGGTGGCCCAAAATCACCGGACGCATGTATAATGAGTTCTGGGGACGGGTGGCTTTCATCCTGATATTCGTCGGCTTCAACTTGACCTTTTTCCCTCAGTTTATCATGGGCTCGCGCGGCATGCCCCGCCGCTACTTCAACTATCCGTCGGAGTTTACGGGATTCCATCAGCTTTCCACGCTCGGCTCGTATGTGATGGCCGTCGGTTTCGTGATCGTGGCAGCCTATCTTCTGCATTCGCTATTCCGCGGCCGCGTGGCGCCGGCTAACCCGTGGGGCGGGGCGACGCTGGAGTGGCAATGCGCCTCACCGCCGCCCGCTGACAACTTCGCTACGCCGCCGGTCGCCGGCGACCCGTATGACTTTCGCTCGCTGGAGTATGATTCAACAAGCGGCGGCTACGTGCTACGTCGGCCGGCTGGCGCCCGTACTGCTTTATAGCGAGCACAACAATATGATTGGCAACTCGCCATCCACCTCGGCTAGCGCTGACCTTCGGCACGTAGCGCACCACTTTGAAAGCCCGGCGCAACAGTTTGACGCCGCCGTGCAGGGCATGTGGCTGTTCTTAGCAACGGAGATTCTTCTGTTCGCCGGCCTTTTCTGCCTGTATGCGGTATTCCGCGCGAACAATCCGGAGATCTTTCAGCATGCCCATCACTATCTCAGCAAGCCGCTCGGAGCTCTAAACACGGTCGTCTTGTTGTGCAGCAGCTTTACGGTCGCGGCCGCGGTGAGAGCCGCGCAGCTCGGCCGCTCGCGTCAGAGCGCGATTCTCCTGGGCCTCACGCTGGCGTGCGGCCTCGGGTTTCTGGCCGTCAAGTACGTGGAGTATCAGCATAAGTGGAAGGAAGGACTGCTCTGGGGGTTTCACTTCCGCTCCCCGGAGGCGGAAACACCCCCCGCTTCGGCTGCTGAGGTGCCCGTCACCGCTTCCGCAAGCACCGCGGGTGCGGACAGCGCCGCGCTCACGCGGCCCGAGCAAAGCGATTCGGCTCCATCCGCCACCGCCGCTGAAGAACCCAGCGCGACCTTTCGGCCGGTGACCCTTGCCCCACGGGGACTTCGTGCGCCCGACGAGCCGGCTCGCGCCGGCACACCCCAGCAACAAGTACGTAACGTTCAGACGTTCTTCGCCGTTTACTTTCTAATGACCGGCCTGCACGCGTTGCACGTGTTGGTCGGGCTGGGGCTGATCGCCTGGATCACCTGGCGCACATGGGCAGGGGCGTTCACGCCGCTGTATTTCACCCCGGTTGCCATGGTGGCCCTGTATTGGCATTTGGTAGATCTGATCTGGATCTACCTGTTTCCCCTTCTGTACCTGATTCACTGACGAGGAGCGGGCATGAGCACGTCGGACCCGGATTCGGCCACGCACCACGGCTCCCTCGGCCACGTCGTGCCGCTGCGCGTGCTGGCGCTGACCTTGGCGGGGCTCCTGGTGCTAACGGCTGTCACCGTAGGCGTCACTATGGTTCCCTGGCTCGACTTGGGCCCTGTCGGTAACCTGTGGGTGGCGCTTCTGATCGCCACGATCAAGGCCGCTCTGGTGGCGCTCTATTTCATGCACCTCCGGTATGAAAAACCGATTATCCCCATCATCCTGGTCGTGACGTTGTGCTTCGTGATTCTCTTTATCGGCCTCTCCATGATGGATTCGCGCGCGTACCAGCCCAGCATTCGGGAGTACCGCGCCGTCGACCCCACGCGCTACGCCCCGGACCTATACAACCGGTGACTCGGGCGCGTACCGCAAGCGCGCCGCGCGCGACTCGTGGCGACAGCCCACACGCTTTTACCTGCCTGAACCTCAGGCTACGCAGAGCCATCCCCCTAGTCGCTCAGCCGCGTGTGCAACTTTGCCTCCGGATGGTGCGCGTACCAGGCAAACCACCGACAATACACCGCGTCCAGGCGCCCGCCGTTAATCGCCTCTGGCCAGACCGCTGGCGGGCGAGTGCGTGCGTTAACTCTGATCGGCACACCGTCCAGCAGTAGCTCCCCAACCCCCTCGCCCAGTGCAGCGGTAATCACGTCGAGAGGCCACACGTTCCACGCACCCGCAGTTCGAAGGGCAAGCACGGGCGCCGTCGGTGCGAGCCCACCCGCGGCGGGCGGTGGGTCTACGTTAAACGCGCTTCTGGCCAATTGCGGGTATCCGGCGGACATTTGTTGATACAACTTCCAACGCCCGAGGTCGGGCGCCAGCACCGTCGTGTCGGGATAGCGCGCCACCCAGTCCGCCCAGTGCACAAGCGCCGCGGACAACAAACGCAGTTTCGCGCCACGGGCAGCCGCTGGCCCGCTAACGGCTCGAAACAGCAGCGGACACCACAGACTTTCCGCACCCGATTGCAACTGTCGATCGTACAACAACCGGCCGTGGTTGTAGATCAAGCCGCTGTCGCCAAACTCCAGAGCGCCAGCGTCGCTACTGCGGTCAAATACGATCACGCTGTCGCACACCGGCGAGTACACCACGGCTATCGGCACGCCCCCGACGATATCGTTGACGAGTTGGTGGTGGTTTAGCAGTCGGAGGGGGTACGCGCGCGACTCTCCGTTAAACGCCACCCCAACCACGAGATCGTTCGGCACGAGGAACTTGCCCTGGTGCGCCCGTCGCAGCTCGGCCGCAAGGGCTTCCACTTGGGTCTGCGTCAGGTGTTTCGGCTTGTCGAGCACCGGAACGGCGTCGCGTGGCCAGCCGCTGGCCACGATCTGCTCACGCGGGATCAGGCACGTCGAGAGGTCGAAACCGTATGACGCAACGTGCACGCCATCGCCACGCACAGGGTGTCCGGCCGCATTGAACAGGGTGTTCAGCCGCCAGGTGCAAACCGCCCCGCACAGTAACCCGGTGGCCAGCAGGACCCACCCGCCCGCGCTGAAAGTTAGAAGCCGTGACTGCGTAGTCACGTCCCGCCCCTCATCCGTTGTTAGGAACCGGCGTCTGACCACGCCCTTGGTCGTCGGCGCGAACCGGGGGACGGACTAGGGTTACGCCAGGGTGGGTCGCCAGCCGCAGGCACTTACTCCCGTGCGCCCACCGCGCCACGGCACGGTCGATTACCATAAGTCCAAGCAGCAACGGCAGATAGATAATGCTGGCGACAAAGACACGCCGGGCGGCCGAAACACATGGCCGACGTTCCAAGAGGACACAAAGAGCCACAAGCCAGGCGCCTAGGGCCAAGGCACCGCTGGTGTACAGCACGCCGACCTCCCCCATCCATACGAGGCTTAGGGACAGGGCGACTAGGAGCAACGCATAAACAACAACTACGCACGCCGTAAATGCTCCCCTGCGGTCGACCACGGGCAATAGTTGGAATCCCCCGCGGTTGTAGTCCACGCGATAGATCCACCCGAGCGACAAGAAATGGGGAATCTGCCACACCAGAAGGACACCGGCCAGCCCCCAAGCGCCCGGGTCCAAGCGGCCATGCGCCCCGATCCAGCCAATCAGTGGCGGAAGCGCTCCCACCACAGCCCCTACAAGGGTGCTGGCCGCGGTCCGGAGCTTAAGTGGCGTGTAAACAAGGACATAGAGAAGTATCGCGGCTGAAGCCAGCAGCCCAGCAAGGGCATTGACAAACACTAATAAGAGCAGTGTTCCCAAAACGCCGGCACCGATTCCGTACCAGAGCGCCTCGTGCGGTTCTAAACGCCCGCTTGGCAGCGGACGACCTCGCGTGCGGAGCATGCGGCGATCACGTTCCCTTTCGAGGTGCTCGTTGAGCGCATTCGCCCCCAGCGCGGCCAATGCGGTGCCAATGGATACCCACAGCAGACGCCCCCAGTCCAGCGGCCCACGGGCGGCTAGCACGAATCCGACGACCGCCGTCAGCACGACCAGTGCGCTAAGCCGCGCCTTGCCCAGTTCCAGCAATGCGCGGAACTTAGGCACGAACCGCAATGATCTTGCGCGCTCTGCCAAGACCGTCGTTCCTCGGGCTATGCCCCAATTGTAGTCAGCAACGCTGGTTCCGCGCGTGACGGGGCGCTATCATTTCAGATAATGTTTTTTCGGAACGCTGCCGGCCGCTACAGTGCCCGGTTGTTCTCCCACTTGCGTGGCGGCTTCCGTTGAGATCGATAGATCGCCGCATGACAACGACGGAAACCGACCAAACACGCTCCCCACGTCGGAGTAGCGGAGACGTGCTCGCGGTGGGGTTTGGCACTTCTGCGNGCATGTGGACGATCGCCTATGCTTTTCGTCTGGCGGAGCAACACGTCNCTTCGGCACCGGTGGTCTTCACGCTTATATGCGCGGCCGCCGTGCTGGTCCTGGGGTGCCACATCGTTGGCGGCTTTCTGCTCGGGCGGTTCGCACTGCGCGGGGCGGCAGGCGCAGCCGCGGCGGGTTTCATGAGCGGCCTTATCAACCTGCTCGCCGTTACCAGCGCATTTAGCGGCGACCAGCCGAATCAAGTACGCCGTTCCGCTCCTCTGTGGATCGCTGGCACACTTCTGCTCGCCCTTGGGCTGACATCTCTCGGAGCTTGGCTGGGCGCTAGGCGGCGCCCGGTCGGCCGCACGCCGCCCGACTGGTCAGGAGGACTGGCTCTCGTGGCCGCCTGTGGCGCGTTCGTCCTGCTGGGAATTGGCGGATTCGTCACTGGCTTGGATGAGGGGCTGGCGGTGGTCGATTGGCCGAACACCGAAACGTACAACATGTTCCTGTACCCGCTCTCGCGGATGACGGGCGGTGTGTTTCTGGAGCACTCGCACCGGCTGTTCGGCTCGCTGGTGGGTCTGACTACGTTGGTTCTTACCGTACAAGTGCTTACGACCGACCGGCGTCGGCATGTCAAGCTGGTCGCGGTCGCTGCTCTCGCGTTCGTCATCGTCCAAGGTGTGCTTGGCGGACTGAGGGTAACCGGTCGCTTCACGCTCAGCGCCGACCCGGCAGACACGCGCCCGAGCGTCGTGTTCGCCATTGTGCACGGTGTGTTCGGGCAGATCGTTTTCGGCGCCCTAGTCACACTCGCCGTCTTCCGGTCGCGTCGGTGGCGAAAAACCATCAACGTCCACGTAGCCCCCGGAACCAGCACTGACCGTGCGCTAGCCATCCTCTTGACTGCCCTTCTGCTTGTCCAATTAGTTGCGGGCGCCCTGGTTCGGCACTTCAGTTGGGCTTTGTACAAATTGCGCTTCGAGCTGCCCGTTGCGCCCGAACACCTGATCGCGGCGGGACATCGGGCGCTCACCGTCCACGTCACACTGGCTGTGCTTGTAACATTGGCTGCATCGGCAGTGGGTATCCGCGCCTGGGGCCTATATTCCCACGTAGCGTGTGTCCGCCGCCTGGGCCTGACTCTGCTCGCACTTATCGTCGTGCAACTGGGGCTCGGCATTGGCGCCTTGGTCGTCACGGGTGACGACGGACCGGACAATCAACCCGGCCTGGCTGACGCCATCATCACGACGGCCCACCAAATGGTCGGTGCCGCCCTGCTAGCCTTGGCTCTGCTGTTGCTCCTCTGGGAGCATCGTTTGCTGGCAACCCCACCTGCTACCCCCGCTGGCGCCTCTGCCAGCTTGGTGCGATAGCGTCCCCGTAAATGCCCACGTGGTACCCCCTGCCTGCGCCCTACGTCGCATCGCGAGTCGGCCCTCGGAGCAGCTTGGCTGCTTCAGTCTGCCCCGCGCGGCAAGCTTCGGCAGCTCCGTAGCTTGGTCCATAGCTATAGCCGCGGTGCGTCGCGCCTTTCCACGGCCACCCTGACAAACAAGTATCCGCGATTCCGCGCAGCGCGCGAGCGCGTAGGTGACGACGGGCCGGGATTGGCGCCCATGCGTACCCCTGCTTTACGTTCGGCGCCGTAAAAGGGTGGTACACCTGTTTAGGGGTAGCCCGTGGCCTATGCCGCGGTCCGAGCCGATTTTTCTGAGCCGAATTTGGCACAGGCTGCGGCATCGTGTATATTTCGATTTGAAGGGCAACATATCCGGGACCCCCAAATAGGGGTCGTCAATGCCAAGGCAACCGCCGTCGCCGGTCGAGTCCACGCCTGATTTGGGTGTGTCTACCGTACCACCGGCAAAGTTGACGCTTCGCGATGTCCGCGTCGTCTTTCGATTGCTATCTGAAGTGCGCGAACTGGGCGCCGCTCCGGTACATTGGCGCGCTCACGTGGCGGCCGGGTTGCTCCGTCTCACCAACGCCGACACTTGCCTTGCGGCAGAGGCGGTGCTTGGCCGCAACTCTCGTGGACCGCGTTGGATCGGGACCGTGGTCGCAGGGCTTGCGGATCCGCGGCTTGTCTCGATCTACCAGGCGCTCGTGCAACACGGCGCGTTCGGCTTCGAGCTCGACCCGGCCAGGCTGGCGAACCGTACGAACACGACGATCAACACGACGCGCTCGGAGATCGCCGTCGGTCGGCCGTGGGGCCAACGGAGTGATTGGGACCCCTGGCGCACTCTGGACTGCGAGTATTTCATCTGCTCCAACCAGTACGTGCCTACCTGGCGGTGCGTGCACATTATCGTCCTGACGCGCTCCAGCCGCCGGCGTGCGTTCAATCAACGCGAGGTGCGGCTTGTTTCGCTGTTCCACGCGGAATTGGGGCGCCTCCTTCGCCAGCGTCAGCGCCACCCGGACGTCGGGCTCGCGCCACAATTGCGCCGCACCCTGGAATGCCTGGCGTCCGGACTTTCGGAGCGAGAAGTCGCGCTGCAGCTTGGGATGAGCCCGCACACCGTGCACGATCACGTGAAGCGTTTGTATCGCCGCTTTCAGGCGCACAGTCGGGCGCAGTTGTTGGCGCAACGGACGTGGGGCCCGTCGCTTCGTACGCCTTCGCTATGCGCTGCCGAACTCAACGGCGACACCGATTCCCGATTTGACGCGGTGGAGCTGGCGGAAGCGGTGGTCGGCTGCGCACAACGCCGGGTTGGTCTGGGCCGCACTGGGGCGCGCGCGTCGGACTCGGGACGGCTTAAGTCGGACGTACACGTTGCCGGCGCACGGCCGGGAGGTGCTCAGCATGTCGGTCGCGACATCGTATGAGTTTTTGGACAAGGTGATCCGAGCGACGCCCGATGGCAAACAGATCCGCAAGTGTCTGCAATGTGGGGCGTGCAGCGGCGTGTGTCCGTACGGATTCGCGATGGACTACCCCCCGCGATCGCTGATTGCTGCCCTGCGGGCGGATGATTGGCACGGTGTGTTGGAGAGTGACACGATCTGGCTGTGTGTGTCCTGTTTCGCGTGCGCCAGTGTGTGTCCGAGCCGCATACCGCTGACGCGCGGTCTGCTGGCCACGCTGAAGACGGAAATGCTGGTCGGCGGGAGCATTCCCGCGGAGCTGCAAGCGGCGCTGGGAAACTCGCGCCGGTACGGCAATGCACTCGGCGAGTCGCCCAAGAAGCGCGCGGACTGGGCCAAAGATTTCACGGTGCCCGTGCCCGTCATGGCCACCCACAAGGAGCCGGTGGAAGTCCTGTGGTTCGTCGGCGACTATGGCTCATACCATCCACGCGTGCAGCAGGTGACGCGCGCGCTGGCGAAAGTGCTATACGTGCTGGATGTGGACTTTGGAATCCTGGGGCCGGAGGAGAACAGCGACGGCGACACGCAGGCTTTCACCGGCGAATGGGGCTTATTCGAATTGCTGGCGCGCAAGAACATCACCGCGATGAACAAGTACACATTCAGGGAGATTCTCACCGCCGACCCGCATGCCTATAACGCGCTGAAGCATGAGTATCCGCGGCTGGGGTTCGTCCGGCCTGTGAAGCACCACACCCAATACCTCGTGGAACATTTCGACCGGATCAGGCCGCTCTTACAGAATCGCGGACCGCAGCGGGTCACGTATCACGACCCCTGTTACCTGGGGCGGGCCAACGACAACAACATCTACGACGAGCCGCGTCAGCTCTTGCGCGCCATCCCGGGTCTCGAATTCGTCGAAATGTCGCACAACCGGGCGCTGAGTATTTGTTGCGGAGGCGGGGGTGGCGGTATGTGGCTAGACGGGTTCTCCTGGGAAAAAGCTCATACGCGAACAACCGAGTGGCGCATCAAGGAAGCGTTGGCGGTGGGCGCCGACGTGCTAGCGGTTGCCTGTCCTTACGAAACTCCCCGCTTCGAGGACGCCGTCAAGAGCACCGGCAACGAGGGCAAACTTGCAGTGAAGGACGTGGTAGAGCTGCTGGCAGAGTCGATGTTCGGATAAGCCCCACGGCGGCGCGGCGACGCCATATACAAGGAGCGGCGGGATATGGATATTGTGGTCTTGATGAAGTTTGTACCCGACCTTGTAGAAGACTTGGAAATTGACGGTTCAACTGGACTGCTCGAACGCAGCTTCCTGCGCCTGATCCCCAACGAGCTGGATGAGCACGCGCTGGAAGAAGCCCTGCTGTTGAAGGACCGCTGCGGGGGCGTCGTCAGCGTCCTCACGCTGGACTTTGGCGACGTCGATGAGGCCTTGTTTACAGCGCTCGCCAAAGGTGCTGACCGAGCCATCAAGCTTACGGGCGAGGGCTTCGACCAGGGACCGAGCAACCAGCGCATCGCCGGAGCCTTCTCTCGGGCACTTGGTGACCTGCGCTTCGACCTCATCCTGACCGGCACGCAAGCGGTAGACGACCTCGATGGTTTTGTCGGCGGACTGGTCGCGGACCGACTGGAGCTCCCTTATGTGGGATATGTAACCAAAGTGACCCCAGCAGACGGGGAGCTAATCGTTCACAAAGAGTACCCCGGCGGGCTCAACGCGGAAATCGAAGTGACAAGGCCAGCGGTTTTGGGAATCCAGGCGGCTGAAAAGCCGCCGCGCTACGTTGTAACCAGCAAGGTGATGGAGGCGATGAAGACGCGCAAGATCGAGGAGATCGCGCTCGGCGAGGTGGCAACGGAGCTTGAGGTTCCCGTAGCGGCGATGGCCTTGCCCGAATCTGGTAGCCATGCCCAGATGATCGAGGGCGACGCGCAACAGGTGGCAGAGAAAATCGTCACCCTGCTGCGGGAGCGGGGTATCGTGGCCTGAGGGAGCAAGCAAACGCGGACTAATGGCCTGCGCGAGGACAAAGCATGTGTGGTGAACGTGTGCGTCGTCGTGGAAACGTTGCGTGGCGGAATCACGGACATCACCTTTGTCATGCTTGCCGGCGGTCGCAGGCTGGCCGAAGGCCTCCAGACTAAGCTGACGGCACTGCTGCTTGGCCATCATGTCCAGAAGTTGGCCGGCGAGCTCGGCGCTGCCGATCGGGTGGTGTGCATCGAGCATGACCGCCTGGCCGAATTCAACCCGGAGGCCTATCTCCGCGTCACGACAGCGCTCTTCGAGCAGCACAAGCCGCGCATTGTCCTGCTCGGACACACCGCCACGGGAACCGATCTGGCATGCGGTCTGGCTCGCCGCTTGCAGGCTCCCATTGTGGCGGGTTGCCGAACGTTCTCGGTCGACGACGGCACAGCGCAATACTCCGCGCTGATTTGCGGCGGGAAACTTATTGCCACAGGCCCATTGCCGGAACCTACCTGCGTGGCAACTATGATGTCTGGCGGCTACAAGGCGGACGAAGGCCGTGGTACCCGGACACCGGCGATTGAAACGTTAACGCTGCCCGCAGGGCTGGACCGGCTGCGCGTGAACTTCAAGCGGTACATCGAGCCTCCGACCGGCGACGTCGACATTGCCAAAGAAGCGATTCTCGTGTCTGTGGGCCGTGGCATACAGAATAAGGACAACATCGCCCTGGTTGAGGAGTTGGCCAAGGCACTAGGCGGTGCGGTGTCTGGCTCGCGGCCGGTGATCGACCAGGAATGGTTGCCGACGACGCGACTGGTCGGAAAATCGGGCAAGCAAGTCAAACCTAAGCTTTATTTGGCGCTGGGTATCAGCGGAGCCCCTGAGCATGCGGAAGGCATGCGGGACGCCGAATTGATTGTCGCGATCAATCGGGATCCCAAGGCTCCAATCTATGGCTTGGCTCACTATGGCGCTGTTGTGGACGTGCTGGAGCTCGTCCCGAAATTGACAACAGCGCTGCAAAGGGCCTGATTCGCAGGTTGGCTTATGATCGAGCGGATCAACTTCTGGGGCTTGCACGGCGGCTGGCACACAGTGGCCGTTATTGTTACGTATGGCGTGCTGCCGCTCTGCGCACTGATCATGTTGGTCCGCCTCTACTTACGCATTCGCCTATGGTGGCGCGTGGGGCGCCCCGAACGGCGCTGGGATCAGCCCCACCGCCGGGTCCAGCGCCTCCTGAAGTATGCGTTCGCTCAGGTCAAGGTATGGCGGCAACTGTACCCTGGGCTGATGCATTTTGGCCTTGCCTGGGGGTTTTTCGTGTTCTTTCTGGGCACAGCCCTGGCTACGATCGACGCGGATATTGTCAGGTTTTTGCGCGGACCGGTTTACCTGGGTTACAAGCTGCTTCTGGATACTTTCACGGTCCTTTTCCTGGTGGGCGCCCTCCTGGCCGGATACCGGCGGTTCTTGCAGCGGCCGGAGCGGCTGACGCTGACAGCACCCTTTGCCCTGACATTGGTCTTGATCTTTGTCATTGTTCTAACCGGCTTGATGACCGAGTCACTACGGCTGGCTTCTATAGCGCGACAGCCAGAGCTGCAACCGGGCTGGCACCCGGGGCTGGCCTGGTGGACTCCGGCCGGCTGGGCGCTCGCGCAGGTATGGCTGGGCCTGGAACTATCCGTCCCCGTCATGACCCAGGTTCACTTGGCTATGTGGCTGCTGCACGCCGGACTCGTGGCGCTTGTGATGGTCACCTTGCCAGCCGGTTCGCTGGTCCACGTTCTCACGGCGCCGTTGAACGTTTTCTTTTCGAGGCTGAACTCTCCGCCCGGACGGCTGGCACCGGCTTTTCAACGCGATGGCACGCCGGGCGTCGCCACGCTGCGCGACTTCACGTGGACGCAGCTTATGGCAGGAGATGCATGCACCGAGTGCGGACGCTGCCAGGACGCCTGTCCCGCTCATGCGAGTGGACTGCCCCTGTCGCCCAAGAAGTTGATCCTTGCTGTCCGCAACGAGCTCGCGTCGCATGCACCGAAACTGCTGGTCCGGAGCCAGGGGCGAACCCAAGTGCCGGCATTTACGGGCGTGGCGGTCGAGCACACAGCAGCCTGGGCCTGCACAACCTGCCGGGCCTGCGTCGCCGAATGTCCCGTTTTGATCGAACACGTAGATACGATCGTGGATTTACGCCGCCACCTCCTCGCCCAGCAGCGGGCCGACAACCAGTTGACCGCTGCCCTGGGCAACCTGAGGCGGTATGGCAACTCCTTCGGAAAATCGGACAAGCAGCGGGCCAAATGGACGACCGAGCTCGATTTCAAGATCAAGGACGCGCGCCGAGAACCGGTGCACACATTGTGGTTCGTCGGCGACTACGCGTCATACAGCCCGGCCCTGACTGAGATAACGCAAGCCACCGCACGCTTATTCCACGCGGCCGACCTGGACTTCGGTCTGCTCTACGACGCGGAGCGCAACGCCGGGAACGATGCACGGCGGGCAGGTGAAGAAGGGCTCTTCGAGCTGCTGGCGCAACGAAACCTGACGGCACTTCAGAAATGCCAGTTCAAGCAGATCGTTACAACGGACCCGCACACCTATAACACGTTGAAGAACGAGTACGTCTGGACCAATGGCACCGCTGTTTTCCTGGGCGACAGAGTCCGGGTGCTGCACGTGGCCGAGCTGTTGGACGAGCTGCTGTGCACCGGCCACCTGAAAATCCGCCGGCCGCTGGACTACGTGGTGACGTACCACGATCCGTGCTACCTGGGCCGTTACAACAACGTCTATGACGCGCCGCGCCGGGTACTGCGCGCGGTTGGGTGCCGACTGGTCGAAATGCCGCGCCATCGCGACCGGGCGCTGTGCTGCGGCGCGGGTGGCGGGCGGATCTGGATGGAAGAGGGACAGATCCGCGAGCGGCCCGCGGAAAGCCGCGTTCGCGAGGCGGCCGCATTGCCCGCGGTCCGGCATTTCGTCGTGGCCTGTCCCAAAGACCTCACCATGTACCGCGATGCGGTAAAAACGGCGGGGCTGGAGGATCGGCTGATCGTCAAAGACCTCGTCGAGCTGGTTGCGGAGGCCTGCCTGGTAGGCACGGCGGGAGTCGCCGCCCCTAGCAGGGGCGCGGCCCAGAAAGCGCCGCCAGGACAAACGGTGGCGGCACAATAGGAGGCCAACTTATGGCCGAACGAATTGGTGTGTACATCTGTCATTGCGGCAGCAACATTGCCGGCACAGTCGACGTGGCTGAGGTGACGCGCTGGGCCGGAACCCTGGACGACGTTGTGATCGCGCGCGAATACAAGTTCATGTGTTCGTCGCTTGGCCAGGCCGTTATCCAGGACGATATTCGTAAGGAGGGTCTTACGCGGGTCGTCGTGGCTGCATGCTCGCCGCATTTGCACGAACGGACGTTCCGAAACGCCTGTGCCAATGCAGGTCTTAATCCCTACCTGCTGCAGATTGCCAACATTCGTGAGCATGCGTCTTGGGTTACCACGGACCGGCAGGCGGCTACGAACAAGGTCAAGGCGCTGGTGGCCGGCGCGGTCGCGCGGGTCCGCCACCATCGGCCACTGGAGCCGATGTCGGTCAATGTCAATCCGCATACGCTGGTCTTGGGAGGTGGAATTGCAGGCATTCAGGCCGCCCTCGAGCTGGCCGACGCGGGCTACCCCGTGTATCTGGTGGAGCGGGAGCCAAGCATTGGCGGCCATATGGCCCAGTATGACAAGACTTTCCCGACCCTCGACTGCGCCGCGTGCATTCTCACACCGCGCATGTCCGAGGTCGGCCAGCACGAGAACATTCGGCTGCTGGCCTATTCCGAGCTGGAACAGGTGTCCGGATCGATCGGCAACTTCCGCGTGCGCATCCGGCGCCGGGCGCGCCATGTCCGCGAGGACAAATGTACGGGCTGCGGGCTCTGTATTGAGAAGTGCCCAAGGAAGGTTGTCGATGAGGTTTTTGAAGCCGGCATGGGGTATCGAAAGGCCATCTACACACCGTTTCCGCAGGCGGTTCCCAAGATCCCGGTCATTGATACCCGGTCCTGCATCTGGTTTGAGCGTCAGCGCTGCCGGGCGTGCGAGAAACTATGCCCGACCGGCGCCATCGACTTTGACCAGCAAGACGAGTTCCTCGACGTGGAGGTTGGCAACATCATTGTCGCGACGGGGTGGGAGCTGTTCGACTGCCGGCGGATTCCCCAGTACGGCTACGGGCGGCTGGCCAACGTGTTCACCAGCCTCGAGTTTGAGCGCATGTGCAACGCCTCCGGCCCGACAGGCGGGCGGATCGTACTGCGCGATGGGGTGACGGAGCCCCAATCCGTGTGCATCGTACATTGCGTCGGCAGCCGGGATCAGCGCTTCAACACCTACTGTTCGAGCATCTGTTGCATGCTATCGCTCAAGTTCGGCCACCTCGTGATGGAGAAAACCGGGGCCAAAGTATACGCCTGCTACATCGACATGCGGCCGAACAAGAAGGACTATGAGGAGTTTTACCAGAGGTTGCTTGACGAGGGCATGCTGTTCGTACGCGGCAAGGTCGCCGAAATCACCGATGTGGCGCGCACGCCACAGGAGGAAGGGAAACTCATTGTTCAGGTCGAGGACACGCTACTCGGTAAGCAGCGACGCATCCCGGTCGATATGGTCATTCTCATGGGAGCGATCGAGCCGCGCCGCGACGCCCGCGAAACGGGTCTGAAGGTCGGCATCTCGTGCAGTATGGCCGGGTGGTTTATCGAGCGGCACGCCAAGCTCGACCCGGTCGCAACGATGACCGAAGGAGTCTTTATCGCCGGGGCGTGCCATGGGCCCAAAGACATTCCGGACTCGGTCGCTCAGGGAGCGGCCGCCGCGGCCCGCGCCCAGGGCATGATCAGCAAAGGCACGGTCAAGATCGAGCCGGTGGTGGCGTCAGTCAACGAGGATAAATGCAGCGGATGCCGGATCTGCAACAACCTGTGTCCGTTCAATGCGATCGACTATCTCGAGGAGAAGACAGTCAGCCAGATTAATCCCGCGCTGTGCAAAGGGTGCGGCACATGTGTGGCCGCCTGCCCGGCGGGCGCCATCACGGGCGCGCATTTCGACCGCGACCAGGTCGAAGCGGAGGTATCCGGCCTGCTGTGGGATGCCCACGGCGACGGGCGGCCCGCAACCGGCGCGCGGGAACCGGCTCTAGAGCCAGCCCTACCGCAGGAGTAACGGGATGCAGCGCGAGATTTTCGAACCCAAGATTGTTGGCTTTTTTTGCAACTGGTGTTCGTATCGAGCGGCGGACGCTGCGGGCACAGCTCGCATCCGTCATGCCCCGAACGTCCGCGTCGTGCGGCTCATGTGCAGCGGCCGGGTCGACCCCGCCTTTGTTCTCAAAGCCTTCGCGCTCGGCGCGGACGGCGTGCTCATTGCCGGCTGCCATCCGGGCGAGTGCCACTATCTGGAACAGAACTACAAGACGATGCGCCGCTTTGTTCTTCTCAAACACACGCTTCAGGCCCTCGGGATCAGCGACCGGCGTCTACGGCTGGTGTGGGCCTCGGCCGCGGAGGCGGCGCGGCTCGCCGAGGCGATCAACGAGATGGTCGAAGACATTCGCACACTCGGTCCTTTGAACTGGCCGGCCAACTGGACCGACGACCGCGGACACCTTGATGAGGTCGAGAAAATCCTGCTGGAGCACCAGCAGGCGATGGAGATCGGGCGATGAGCAGCAAAGGCAAACTGGCCATCTACTGGGCGGCGTCCTGCGGCGGCTGCGAAATATCCATCCTCGCTCTGAACGAGAAAATCCTGGACGTAGCCAACGCGTTCGACATTGTCTTTTGTCCGTGCATCATGGATACCAAGGTGCGCGATGTCGAGCGCTGGCCCGATCAGTATGTGGACGTGTGTCTCTTCAACGGCGGCATCCGCACCAGCGAGCAGGAGTACATGGCGCAACTGCTGCGGGCCAAGTCAAAAGTCTTGGTGGCCTTCGGCTCCTGCGCCACGGAGGGCTGCATTCCCGGTCTGGCCAACCTCACCAAGCGGCAGGAGATTTTCGAGACGGTCTACTGCGAAACCCCGTCCACCGACAATCGCGCACGTGTGCTTCCGCTGCCGGAGGTGCAGTGCGACGGAAACCATTTGTCCCTGCCAGTCTTCTACGACATGGTGCGCACGCTAGGCCAAACCGTAAAGGTCGACTATGCGCTTCCCGGCTGCCCGCCCGAGGCCCCCCGCATCTGGGATGCCGTGGTGGCGATCCTGGAAGGCAAGCTGCCCGCACCGGGTTCCGTACTGGGCGCCACCACCACGTGCTGCGACGAGTGTCCGCGCACTCGTACGGAGAAAACAATCAAGGAGTTCAAGCGCCTGTGGCAGGTAGCGCCCGATCCGAACACCTGTCTTCTGGAGCAAGGTCTGGTTTGTTGCGGCCCCGCCACGCGCGCCGGCTGTGGCGCACGCTGTCCCCAGGTAAACTCGCCCTGCATCGGCTGCTACGGACCGAATGCCGGCGTGGAAGACTTTGGCGCCCGGATGATCGCTGCGCTGGCATCCGTTATCGACTCGCAGGACCCGGAAGAAATCGACCGGATCGTCCGCGAGGGTGTCCCGGACCCTGTTGGGACCTTCTATCGCTTTAGCCTGGCCGGCGGCTTGTTACGGCGGGCGGCACTTGTGCCCGACGCTGAACGTCACGAGCTGCCACTGCCCAGTCCGATTCCGCAGCCCTGAGAAGGTGCGCGATGGCCAGAAAGGAGCAGCCGCCAATGACGACGCAGCGCATCAGCATTGACCCCATTACCCGGCTCGAGGGCCACGGAAAAATCGACATTTTTCTGACGCCCAAGGGTGACGTGGCCGATGCTTACCTTCAAGTTCCAGAACTTCGGGGCTTCGAACGTTTCTGCGTCGGCCGCCTCGCCGAGGATATGCCCAACCTTACGGCCCGCATCTGCGGGGTGTGCCCAGAAGCCCACCACATCGCTTCAGCCAAGGCATTGGATGCACTTTTTCACGTTGACCCGCCGCCGACCGCCAAGAAGCTGCGCGAGATGTTTTACTGCATCTTCTTTGCCACCGATCACACTACTCACTTCTACGCGCTGGGCGCCCCGGACTTTATTTTGGGGCCCGATGCTCCGCCTGAACAGCGGAATATTTTGGGCGTCATCCAGAAGGTTGGAATGGACATCGCCGGACGCGTGCTCAAGATGCGGCGCGACGGTCACAACCTGATTGAGATGATCGGCGGCCGCAAGGTGCATCCCAACTGGGCGCTACCCGGCGGGGTGAGTCGCGGCATCAACGAGGAGCAGCGCAAGGAAATCGAGGCGCTCGGTCGCGACGCCATCGAGTTCGCGCAGTTTTCCCTTAATTTGTTCCGCGAGCAGGTGCTGGGCAACCGCGCCTATCTACAACTGATTACGAGCGAGGCCTACACGCACCGCACCTACAATATGGGCACTGTGGACGGGAACAATTGCGTAAACTTCTACGATGGGCTTATCCGTGTCGTGGGGCCCGACGGGCGTGAGCACGCCAAGTACCCTGCCCGCGACTACCGCGAATACGTCGCCGAGCATGTAGAGCCGTGGACCTACCTCAAATTCCCGTTCCTAAAGAAGATCGGCTGGAAGGGCTTTGTGGACGGCGAGGATTCCGGACTGTACAAAGCGACGCCCCTGTCGCGTCTCAACGCCGCCGACGGCATGGCTACTTCCTTGGCACAAAAGGAGTACGAACGAATGTACGACGCGCTGGGAGGCAAGCCGATTCACCATACCTTAGCCACCCACTGGGCCCGACTCATCGAGCTGCTGTACGCGGCCGAGCGGTGGGTCGAGCTGGCCACGGATGCGGAGATTACAGGCACCGAGTATCGTGCGTTGCCCACGGCCACGCCGGATGAAGGAATCGGTTGCGTCGAAGCACCGCGTGGCACGCTCACGCACCACTACTGGTCGGACGAGCGGGGAGTCATTACGCGCGTCAACCTGATCGTCGGCACAACGAACAATTATGCTCCGATTAACCTGTCCATCAAGGACGCTGCCCGGGCATTGATTCGCCGGGGCACGGCGGTGAGTGAGGGGCTTCTCAACCGTATCGAAATGGCCTTCCGCGCCTACGACCCATGTTTGGGTTGCGCCACACACTATTTGCCCGGGCAGATGCCGCTCACGGTGGTATTACGAGCTCCGGACGGGCGCGTGCTGAAAACGATTGGCCGTTGAGCGGCACGAATGAGACGCAGATACAGGCGCACGCTATGCGGGCAGAAGCACATACCGACGCCGCTATGGCAGTTCCCGATCCGCAAGCCGCCCGCAGTCAGCATCGGCGGACACTGGTACTCGGGTTGGGAAACCCAGTCCGGACGGACGACGCGGTCGGCCTGCACGTCGTGCAACAACTGGGTCCGGCGCTGGCCGACCGTCCGGACGTCGACGTCGCCGAGGACTACTGGGGTGGCCTCCGCCTGATGGAGCGTCTGGTCGGCTTTGACCGTGCGATTATTGTTGATGCGCAGCGAACCGGGGCTCCCCCCGGCACGGTAAGCGTGCTCAGCGCCGATTCGGGCGCACCGCGGCACGTGCATTCTTCGCACGATGTGGGGCTGCTAGCGGCCTTGGAGTTCGGGCGGCACGCCGGCGCCCATCTGCCGGCCGCTGGGCACATACTTCTCGTAGGTATCGAGGCGGCGGACGTAGAGACATTTGGCACCCGGTGCACAGCGGCCGTCGCCGACGCCGTGCCGCGCGCTGTGGAACAGGTGCTCTCACTGTTGACCGAATGGAGGTAAGGTCATGGTGTCGATCGAAGTCCTGCGTGCCCTCCCGTATTTCGCAGGCGTCAGTACGGAAAGCCTCCGGGCGGTCGCGGGCATCGCAGACGAGCGAACACTCACCCCCGGGGAACCACTGTTCCGCGAGGGCGACGTGGCTCAAGCTCTGTTCATCCTCCGCACTGGCCAGGTGGACATTATTTACCAGCAGAACGTCGATGAGGGGCGCGTCGTCGACACGGTCGTCGCCGGAGACCTCATTGGTTGGTCCGCACTGGTGGAGCCCTACCGTTGCACGGCGACGGCCGTGCCGCGCGAACCCGGTCAGGCGGTGCGCATCGACGGCTCGGCGATTCGCAATTTGTGCGAGCGCGATCACACGCTTGGGTACCATCTCCTCAAGCAACTGGCCGTCACGCTGAGTCACCGACTCCAGGGTGCGCTCGTCCAGCTTGCGGTTATGCCTATCGCCAGCGCGTCGGCAGCAAGTTCCCGCTAGTCGTCCAGAGGGTCGTCCTCAATCTGCCCGTCTACGATTTGCACATCGTAGGTGTCTGGGTCCAGGGCCGCGGCCAGGAACAGGAGAGCTAGCGGCGCGATCGGTTTCATCGGCCCGCCGCGCACATCGTAGGGCGGCTGGTAGAGAACAACACGGTATCTTGCAGCCCGCATGACTGGTCACTCCGCCTGACCGCGCGCACCGGCGCGACGATGAACCGTTTGCCACCATTCGTGCCGATCTTCTTTCGTCTGGCGCGCCGAGCGCTGCCAGTGGACGCGTTGATAACCGGGGATCTGGCAGTCGCACAGCCTGTGGCTGCGGTACACGCAACCATGCAAGACATGACCGGGGCGGCACAACCGCACCCACCCCGGCTGACCGGGAACCGGGGTGTTGTCGGGCCATTGGAAGCAGGAGCTTGATGGAGCGCGCCAGTCGGCGATCACGATCAGCGGCTGCCAACCGGACACGATCTCCGCGACCTGTGGTTGCAGCATCATGATACCCCAGCACACCACCAGTTCTGGCGGCGTAGGTGGGCGATACTCCTCCACGGCCACCTGAAGGACATCCACGCCATTGTGCCGGGCCGCGGCGCACATTTCCGGGTCAATGTCTATGCCGACGGCCCGGTACCCCATCTCGTTCAGCAGGCGCACGTGGCGGCCGGCACCGCAGCCGACGTCGACAGCAAACGGACGACCGTTCGGCACATCCCGGCCCGGACGAGCAAAGCGGAACAGCAGCCCGACGAGATCGCTATCCGGATACCTCATTCCGCGCCAGGCGGCTGGGTTTTCCACGGCAATCATCCTCCATCCAGGGCTCGAAGCCTAGGTAGCGCTCCACGTCTTTGGCATCGATGCGCGGCATCGCGAAACTCACACCATCCCACTCGCCCAGCGCCTCAAGCGTCCCTTCGAAGCCCGCAGCCTGCAACGCCGGGGCGATCTGCTCGATCGTCGCGCCGAACTGGGGACGCATGGGCAACACCAGATAACGCGTCGGGTTGAGCCCACGCCGTCGCAGCTCCTCACGGCACGGTAGCACTTCCTCGCGGACGTAGGCTTCTGGATCACCGCCGAAGGCCCTATGGCTAACCGTGTGCACGCCGAACTCTGCGTAGCGGTAACCGCGGTATTCCTCTGGGCGCGCGAAGCGCGCACGGAGAATTCGCAGCTCCTCTTCATCGGGCTCGCCCAGTAGCTCACGAGCCCGGGCGTCATCGAACACCAGGTTGCAAGCTCCCTTCAGGTAGCGCCGCCGCGGGTCCTTCTCGTAGCCGTAGATCCGGTCGATGTAGGCCTTCTGTTCCGCTGTGAGGTCAGGAATTGGCAACTCGCGCCCCGGCAAAGCCAGTAGGAGTTGGACACGGTGTGCAACGGGGTAGATAGGCGGGTCTAGCCATGGACCGGTAATCAGGGCAGTGTGGGTTGGAATTTTCTGCTTTTCGCACCAGGGCAAGACGTTGCGGGCCCAATCCACGGTGCCATCGTCGCCGGTGATGTAGAGCGTGTTCGCCGAAACCGGCTGACGAGCTTCCGAAAGGCGCCCGAAGCGCCAGCCGTGGTCCAAGGCTTGTCGAACCTGGTGTTGAAAACGCGCCAGCGGAATCGGGAAGCTGCCCAGGACGGCGGGGACTTCCCGCGTCCCAACGGAGTGGTACATGAGAATGACCTTGCGGTATCGCACAGGCATACCTCCGGCGTGGAAAAGCATGGCGCATGCCACGCTTTGTATAAGCTTTCGGACGTGGCTGCCGGTCTCTTGAGCTCGGCGCCGGCGACAATTGCGCTAACCTGGTCGCGTCAAGGACGTGAAAATCACCGGTCCCCCGCCCTGACCGCAGCGTGCGAGCCCCCTAGAGCGACCGCGGGCCCAGCGTCGCAATGCACAAACGGTCGACCGGCAAACTCCGCGCGTAACTCCGCACCCGCTCGGGCGTCACCGCACGCAGTGCCGCGAGCTTCGCTTCCCGGCCCACCGGCCGGCCGAAGTGGAACAGGTCGTCGCTGAGGTCGCCGGCCCGCGCGCGGGTGAGATCGTCCTCCGTTTCGTACTGGGCAATCAAACCATCTCGCGCCCGGACAACCTCGGCTTCTGTCAGGTCCTCCCCCACCCGTCGCAATTCACGCAGCAGCGTTTCATATGTCCGCTCGGCGCGCTGTGGTGTCGTACTAGCTCCCAGGTAAATGACGCCCTTGCCGCGCGGCTGCTCGTGCCAAGCCGCCACCCAGTAGACCAGTCCCTGCTTTTCCCGGACCTCAGTGAACAGGCGCCCGCTCATGCCGCCCGACAGCACGCCGAGCAGCACCTGCTCGACGGCGAAGTCCGAATGCGCCCGCGGCAGGCCCGGGAGCGTGATCGCCATGTACTGCTGCTCCAGCTCCTTGGCCCGGTGTGCACGCCCTGGCGTGAAGTCGAAGGCCGCCGCGTCGCGGCCCGCCCGTTCGCGGGAGCCCAGAGTCGCGAAGCCATGCTCCAAGCGGCCCATGATCCGCTGTGGGTCGACCGGTCCGGCGACGGCCACCTGAAGTCGGCCCGCGTGGTACGTGCGCTCCCAATGGCTGCGGATTACAGCGGGCGTGAGGCGTGCCAAAGACTCTGGCGTCCCCCCGGGGTGTCGTCCGAGCACCGGTCCCAGCGTAAGGCGCTGAATCAGCATTCGCAGCAGGTCGTGCGGCTCGTCTTCCAGATGGTGCAGCTCCTGTTGTGCCAGCTCGACCGCGACCTGACATGCGTCGGGCGGGAATACCGGGCGACACAACATCTCGGCCACCAGGCCGATCACGGCTGGCACAAACTCCGGCAGGCAGAGCACCCGCAACACCATAGATTGACGGCCGGTCGCAGTCGCCCATTGGGCTCCTAGTTGGTCAAACGCATCTGCTAGCTCCTGACCACTGTAGTGTTCTGTACCCTTTGACAGAGTGCGCTCGACGATCTGTCCGACGCCTGTGAGTTCCTCCGGCTCGTCCACCAGCCCCGCAAGCATGCGGAAAACCAGTGCCACAGTTTGGCGTTCAGGCAGGACCTCTGCGGCGAGCTCCACGCCACACGGCAAGAACGTGTGGACTACTGTCTCACCAGCCTTGGTTGCGGTGCGCCGGGGGTGTGCAGGCCCTGGCGGCGTATCCGTCTGCGGCCTGATGCCCCGTGTGCCACCCTGCCGCTGGGGAATCGTCGCCCCCGAAGGTGCCGCCTTTCGTCGCCGCCGCGGCGCCATCAGTGCTCCACCGGTCGGCCGAGCAGCGGGGTCAATTCGGCCAGTTTCTGTTGGAGGAGATGCCCGTTCACGGCCTCGACGTTGAGCCGCAACAGCGGCTCGGTATTGGATGGCCGGACGTTGAACCACCAGTCGCGGTATTGGACAGTTACGCCGTCGAGGTGGTCGATCTCTGCGTCGCGGTAGCGGTCGCACAGCCGCTTGAGCGTGCCTTCTTTGTCGTCGTTCTCGAAATTGCGTTCTCCGCTGCTGACATACACCTGCAACGGATCAATAAGCTGAGAGAGCGACTTCTGACTGCGCGTCAGCGCGTTAACCACGGCGATGAAGGCCAGGAGCCCGGAATCGCAAAAGTAGAAGTCGCGGAAATAGAAGTGCCCGCTCAGCTCCCCACCGAAGACCGCGTTGGACTCCGCCATCGCCCGTTTCATAAAGACGTGTCCGACCCGCTCGCGGCGCGGCCGGCCCCCGGCCTTCTGAATGACTTCCGGGACGATCCGGCTGGAGCGAAGGTCGTACACGACGGTCGCGCCCGGCCGCTCCCGCAGATACTCCAGAGCCAGCATGGCGGTGATCAGATCGGGCCGAACCATCGCGGCGTTTTCATCTACGAACACGCACCGGTCGGCATCGCCGTCGAAGCACGCACCGAAGTCGGCCTGGTACTCGCGGACTGCCGCCTGCAACGCCGCCAAGTTCGCCGGCACGAGCGGGTTTGGCGGATGCACGAATTCGCCGTCGTGTTCGAAGTTCAGGGGAATGATCGTCAGGTTCGGAACACCGTTGAACACGATGGGAAACCACCGGCCGGCCATGCCATTCGAGGCGTCGATAACGCACTTGAGCGGCCGCGGCTCGCGCAGAAAGCGCAGCAGGAACTGCCGATAGGGTTCGGACAGGTCCATCGTGCGGATCGGGGCCGTCTGCGTGGTCGGGTGCCGGGACACGGCCCGGGCGATGCGCTCGATCTCCTTGAGGCCGCTCTCGGCACCAATCGGCTTGCCCCTCTGACCGCAGATCTTGAAGCCGTTGTAGTTCGAGGGATTGTGACTGGCCGTCGTCTGCGCCCCTCCGCAGCAGGGCATGTAGTTGGTGGCAAAGTAGATCTGCGGCGTATCGATCATGCCGATATCAACCACGGGGGTGCCGACGGCGGCGGCTCCCTCGATGAATGCGCGCGACAAGGCGGGGCTGTGCTTGCGCATGTCCCGCCCGACGACCAGCGTGTTCATATGCGAGTCGCTGCGGTCGTACCCGGTCAGGCAGGTGCGCAGGAACTGGGCCGTGGCGTTTCCGATGCGCCACGCCACATCCTCGTTCAGCGGATCGGGCACGGTGGCCCGTACGTCGTACGCCTTGAAGACCTTATGGATCATGTCGCGTTTTTCCGATTCGAGAACGGCTAGGGGGACGTTGCGCGCCCGGATGGCATCGGCTCCGAAGAACGCCGGCTGCCCGCGCTCGTCATCATTGAATTGGCAGCCCGGGCACTTGCGGAAGTTCGCTCGGCGCCGGCCGATACAGATCGCCTCCGAGATGCGGATATGCTCTTCGCCGGGGCAGTAACGCTGATCGTTCGCCTCGGGTGCCACAAGACGCTCCTCGCTACCCGCCAACATGCTAGCCGACCGCGCTGCGATCGGCTACTCTCTTAGTGTATCGGTCGACGTCCCGACGGCACGATTCATGGCCGGTCGGGGTTCGGGCGATCGCGAGAGGAATGTGGTCGCTATGCCGGCGGAGTTCGGCGTCGTCTATTCGTTGTGGGACTTCGCCGCCGACGAAGGCCGCCTGCTGGAACAGGCGGCCGGCGAGGTCGGCATTGAACACGTCACGGTCCCCGTCGTAACGGGCGCACAGACCTGCTTTCGGCCCGTTAGCGCTTTCGAGCTGCCACATTTTCAGACTGAGGGCGGCTGGCATTACCGCACGAACACCCAGGCGTACTCCGGCATCGCGCTGTCCCCGTACAAAGCGCGTTGGACGAGCGGAGCGGATCTGCTGGCCCAGCTTCGCACCCGGGCCGCGACGCTCGGGGTGCGGCTCATGCTCCGCGTAGACATCCGCTCCGTCCGGCCTCTGGTAGAACAGGAACGGCACCTGTGCCAACGCAACGCCTGGGGACAGGAGGTGCCCTCGGCTGGCGGCTGTACGTGCAATCCCGACCTGCGCGAGCTGTTGCGGGCCACCCTAACCGACCTGAGTCGTTACGAGCCCGTCGGCTTTGAACTGGTCGACTGGGCCCCCGACATCGCCAGCGACCGGGCGGCGTCCCGCCCCCTGAACTGGAATCGGGAGGTCCGTCGGCTACTGGACATTTGCTTCTGCGCCTCCTGTCGGCAGATCGCCGCGCGAGCCGGGCTGGATCCCGACCAAGTGGCTCGAACCGTACGCGTCACGGTTCATCACCTGCTTACCAAACCACAAGAGTCGGCGGCACCCGAGGCGGAGCCGCTCGTGGCCGCATACGTCGCGGCCCGGGCTGGGGACTGCTGCCAATGGCTCCAGCGCCTGGCGGAGGCGGACGGCGAGCGCTTGCGATTGCTGCTGCACCCGGTCGGTGAGCCCGCGCCAGGGCATTGCCCGCCCTGGGTCCGCATGACGTACCTCCCGCCGGGCCACGCCGGGCCAGTGGACGGCCAAGCGTGGAACGCGTGTCTTCAAGCGCTGACCGAAACGCCAGCATTGGCTTTGCCGGTCTGGCGACCCACGTTCGCGGACGCCACCGAACTCGTTCGTCTCGTCTCCGAGGCGGCCCGCGCAGGTGTCAGCCTTTTCGACTTTGAAGGTCTCAGCGAAGCGGCCCCTGAGGCCGTGACTTGGCTGAAACAGGCGGTGCGCTACGCTCGTCGAGGCTGACCGGTCCGGCCCTCGAGCCGGCGCTGGCTGCGGCCGCTGTACCGCGGACTCCGTCAGCCGCAAGGACAAGACAATGAACCGGAAGTACCGCCTTCGAACTGTTGTCGCGATGGCCACGGGACTCTTGTCCGCATGGTGCGCGTGCGAACGGGACACTTCGTTGCCGGCGGGGCCACCCACGCAGCCGGCCCGCGACCTGGTTCCGCTGCCGCCGCACAAGCCGGAGTACTCCTTCGCCCCGGGCTTGGCTGAGGGCCACCCGGACATCATCGCGTTCATGCGTCATTTCTTGGAGACCTGTCTGGCAGGTGACTACGGCGGCTATCGGCGACTCGTCGCGCGCGGGACGGAACCCGAGAGTCGGGCGCGGTTCGAGCGCATTCTGCACGGCCTGCGGCGACTACGTGTGGATGAGATCAGCCCGGTCGAGTTGCCGGACCTGCCGCAACCCTGCTATTTGGTCGTGAGCACGGCCGAGCTCGTGCGCGATCCCAAGGAAGCGGTCCCGCGGGCGCCGGAGACGCGGCGCGTCGCCATCGTTGTCATACGAGAGGAGAACGAGTGGCGGTTGGCGCCAGCACCACCTGCGCTTCAGCCGACGAGCGGCTCCCCTGCGTCGCAGCCGGACAATGCACCCAGCGAACCTGACTACCCATGGGACGAGGGAAGCGACTACTAGCGCGGTTTATACGCCGACTTACGTGCGTCAGCGTCACGCATCACCGCGTCCTTGCCGTTGCGGTGGCCACAATGATCCGTGCAGGTAGCGCGACGGCCGCTCCACCGTCCTCCACACCGAATAGCGACCGAACGGAGTCGGAGCTTCCTGCGCTAGTACGCGAGGCCCTGGCGCAAACGGTGGATTTTGCGTTCAATTTCGATCAGCCCGGCTTCTACGCGGTCGCGGAAGCGGTGCGGAATAGCTCGCGTTCGCCGGGGTACGCGCAAGAGCCGATAGTCGTGGAAGACTGGCAGGACCTCCTCCACCGGCCGAGCGAGTTCCGCGGTCGGCCGATAACGATCGAAGGCTGTGTCGGACGGAACAAGGATCCGTACCGTCTTCCGGCTCACCCCGAGCTGGGCCAGCTCTGGCAGCTCGAACTGTGGCGGCCCGAACAGCCAATCTCCTGTACAGCGATTCTGACCGGCAGCGCCGCGGATGTCCCCGTGGGGGCATGGATCCGCATCACGGGATACTTTGTGATGGTGCATCAGTTCTACGGGCGGTCCAACCGGGTGCAACAGGCCGCACTCATCGTCGCCCCGGGGCCGACCGTGATCACGCGCCCGGTCCAACCCGCGGCGACTGTCGGTATCGACTGGCGCTGGATGCTGGGAGCCGTTCTGGCCGGCATCGTGCTGGTGATCGGAATCCTGGGGTGGTCAGCTCGCAGCCGGCCGCGCGACCTGCACCGCCTCCACGCCACCCACCCCGCGCCACTCAACCTCGCCGAAGACCTGGAGAAATGGGCTGCTGATTCCGCACGCGACACACCTCCCGGCCAAACGGATGATCATTGACGTTCACTGTCACTACACGCTCACCCGCTACGTTGCGGACCTGCCGCAGCGTTTCAGCTTCGAACCGGCGCCGCGCGGGTGTCCGTCGTCGCCGGACGGTCGCTTGCGCCCCGTGGACTTCGATTCCTGCGTCTCGCCGCGTGCACTGGGGCGAGTGTCCTGGTGGCTGGTGCGCCGCGTGCTCCGTCTGCCGGAGCCGACAGCCGGCTCTCCAGGGGACGACACCGGCGGCGCGGCAAAGGCGGGCTCGTTGGACCGCGCCCTGATGCGACATTATGAGCGCCACCTGTGGGGCCCGGGGCCCATCGAGCGCTTCGTACTGTTGGCCTTTGACGCCGTTCATGACGACGATGGAACGTGCCCGCCGCTGCCCGATCGTACTGACCGCTTTGGCAGCGACATCTACACGTCAAACAGCTTTGTACACGCGCTATGCCAGCGATACCCCGACCGGTTTCTGTTCGGGGCGTCTGTCCACCCGTACCGGCCGAACGCCCCGGAATGCGTGGAGGAGGTCTTCGCCGCCGGCGCCTGTTTGTTGAAGTGGATCCCGCTGCACCACAACATCAATGTGACAGACCCGCGGGCCGTGGCCGTGCTGCGGAAGTGCGCGGCCCTTGGGCTGCCGCTGCTGGTGCATTGCGGCCCGGAGTTCTCGCTCGCGACGCAGCGCCCCCAGTACGAGAGCATCCGTCCGCTGCTGGAGATACTACGCCGGTTGCGGCGTCAGGGGGCAATGCCCTGTGTGATCGTCGCGCACGCCGCCACGCCGCTATGGCTGCTCGGTAACGCAGATTCCCATCACGTATTGCTGGAGGCGTTGCGCGGCGAGTTCGCGGACGCACCCTTGTACGCTGACCTCGCGGCGCTGACCGCGTGGGCCAAGGTACCGTTCCTGCGCCGCCTGCGGCAGCGGCCCGAGTTGCACGCCAAATTGCTGTTCGGATCGGATTTTCCGGTTCCCACTGACGCACGCCTGCTCCATCGGGACTTGGGCCGAGCCTACCGGCGGATCTCGGCGATTCGCTCCTGGCCACAACGGGCCGCGGCCGCGTGTCGTCAGCTCGGGTTCAACGAGATTGTCTTCTACCGTGCGGCCGAGCTGTTGCCGCACGTCTCGAGACGGGGCTGAATGGCCCGACGCATCGGGACGCGCACACGGCGGGCCGCTCTTTCCGAACGCCGGGGCGTGTGGCGGCCCGGATCACGGGGCAGTCGGTGGGCCGGGCAGCGGTACAGCCTCCGGCTTAGCTGTCATTCCAGCGTTGTACGCAGTATTTCTTCTGCCCGCTTCTGCCGCGCCGCCGCCAGTTTCTGACGCAGCTCCGGCCGCTCATTCGCGAGAATGCTGACTGCCAGGTATGCGGCGTTGACGGCCCCGGCTTTGCCGATCGCCAAGGTGCCGACGGGGATACCGGGGGGCATCTGGACGGTGGCCAGCAACGCGTCGAGGCCGTTCAGCTCGGAAGCCGCTAGCGGTACGCCCAGCACGGGCCGCGTAGTGTTCGCGGCTACCGCGCCGGCCAAGTGCGCAGCCATGCCGGCGGCCGCAATAAAGACGCGCGTGCCAGCGGCATCGCACTGTCGGACGTATTCGGCTGTCTGGGCTGGCGTGCGATGCGCCGATAACACCCGAGCGGTGCACGAAACCCCGAAGTCGCGCAGGGTCGTGATGGTCGCCCGCATCACGTCCCAGTCCTTCTCGCTGCCCATCAACACGACCACATCGGGTACAGCATTCATGACACTCTCCCTGACCGCGTACCGCGCCTGACGGCTGATCGCTATAATACCACCAGTTGCGCCCGCGCCGCGGGCCACGGGTAAGGAAGGTGACATGCTGCCAACGCGTCCCCAGGTCTCGGTGGTCGTGCCGGTCTACCAGGAGGAGGCCAGCGTCCCCACGGTGATCCCCCACATCTTGCAGACCCTCGCCGGCCAGCGCCGCAGCTTCGAGCTGATCGTGGTCAACGACGGCAGCCGCGACCGCACCGGGGAACTGCTGGACGAGCTGGCCGCCCGCGAGCCGCGACTGCGCGTGATCCACTTAGCCCGCAACTACGGACAGACCGCTGCGCTGATGGCCGGCTTCTGGGCAGCCCGGGCCCCCATCGTCGTCCCCCTCGACGGCGACGGGCAGAACCCCCCGGAGGAAATCGAACGCCTCTGCGATATTCTCGAGGAGGGCGGCTACGACGTCGTCAGCGGCTGGCGAAAAAACCGCCAGGATCCCTGGCTGCGAACGCAGGTCTCCCGCGCCGCCAACTGGCTGATCGGTCGCGTCACCGGCGTCCGCCTGCACGACTACGGCTGCACACTCAAGGCGTATCGCGCCAACGTGATCCGGGACTCGCGCCTGTACGGCGAGATGCACCGCTTCATACCGGTCTTCACTTCCATGCACGGCGCCCGGATCTGCGAGGTCGTCGTTCGCCACAATCCACGGCGCGCGGGCCAAAGCAAATACGGCTATGGGCGTATTTTCAAGGTCGCCGTCGATCTCATTCTGGTGCGCATGCTTCAAAAGTACCGCACCAAGCCCATGCACTTCTTCGGGAAGATCACGCAGTGGTCGTGGCTGGCGGCGCTGCTGTGCTTCCTCTTCGGCATCGGGCGGGCCATCTACGCGCAGGACGCCTGGAAGGCGTTCTGGGGCAAGGCTCCGCTCGTCGGCGTGATCTTCTTCCTGCTGGGTTGCTTCGCGATCATGCTCGGTCTGGTCGCCGAGCTGGCGATGCGGGCAGCGTTCGAGCACAACGCCGGCCGATATTGGGAGGAAGCTCGCCGAGTGAACTTCGGCCCCGCGGGAGCGGAGTGGTCGCCCCACACGGCGAACGCGGCCGAGCTTGTCAGCCCGACGATCGAGGATGCCGTCCGGCCACGGTAGCGTGAAGCGGACCCATGCGGTCGCGACCCAACGAGTTGCGCCGGCACAGGCGGCGACCCACGTGCCGGGCTGTGGTGCCCTTCGAAGCGCTATCTGGGATCAATAGCCGATGTACGCGCGCCCCAGCGCGTCTTGACCGTTGAGATTGGCGATGATCTGCCCGGTCTGAAAACTGTACACCCACCCGATTCCGTCTTCCTCTACCGGCCCCAGCACCGGGTTGCTCTGCGTAAAGACACCCGCCGGGCAACCTGGCAGCAGCGGATTGCAGGGCACGCCGTCACGCAGATACGGTCCGAAACAGTGCACATCGTCGCGCACGAAGGACACGTGCCCCGCACGATCGGTGAACTCTGTAAGCTGAGCCACGAACGCCTCCGGCGTACCGGCCGCATGCCGCCCGTCTGCCGTACTTCCCGGGTACGCGCCGTGATCCTGGTAGTATCGGTCGATCGCGCATCGCAGTACGCGCAGGCGCGCACGCAGAAGGGCGGAGTCATCGGGCGGTGCGGCAGCACGTGACAGGCGCGGAATCGCCAATGCCGCCAGTAGCCCGAGAACGAGCAGCGCGAGAACGACCTCGATCAAAGTCAGCCCGGTCCGGCGATACATGATGTGGTCTCCAGCCCGCCGGCGGCCGTTGCCGGCATCGTATTCCGGGCAAGGGGGTCCGTCGTCGTGTCCAAACCTCCCGCCCCCGCGTCCTCCCGCACGATCTGCGTCAAGAGCCGGGTCAGGTGCGGATCTGTTACGCGGCCAGCATCCGACTCGAGCTGGCGTAATGCCTCGTGGCCGTCACAACCCGCGCGGTACGGTCGCGTCGTGGTCAGCGCGTCGAAAATGTCGGCCACGTGAATGATCCGCGCTTCGAGCGGAATGTCTTCGCCCCGGCGTCCCTCCGGGTACCCCGATCCATCGTAGTTCTCATGGTGATACAGAACGGCGTTCAAAACCGGCGCAAACTGCGCCACCGGACAAAGCATGTCGTGCCCGATCCGCGGATGATTCCGTACCTCCCGAAACTCCGCTTCCGTAAGCGGCCCCGGCTTGTTGAGAATCCGCTCCGAGATGCCAATCTTGCCCACGTCGTGCAACAGACCGGCCCATTCCAGCACGAGCAACTGTGCCTTGGGCAAAGCCAGCGCCTCTCCCAAGCGGCGCGCCAACCGCCCCACACGCTCGGAATGGTCCGACGTGTAATTGTCCTTGGCGTCAATCGCGTTCACCAGCGCGTAAACCGTCTCCAGTGTCACGCGTTGCAGGTGCCGGCGCGTCGCCGCCGCGTGCAGAAGCTGCGTCCCGTAAAGCAAGAGCGACTCCGCCGCTAACAGGTCGCCGGTATCGAAAGGCGAATCGCCTGCGTCGCGGAGTGCCACCACGACCCCCGGCTCGTCGCCCCCGTCCGAAAGCACCCCCAACAGAGCCGCCCCGCCACCAAGCGGCTCCAGGCTGGAAACCACCAGAGCCCGGCCTGCCACACGTACGGCGTCTACAGTTGGACCGAGTGCTGCCCGCACACGGCGCGCGTCAAGCACTGCCTGTCGCGTGCCGTCGGCGTCCAGTGCCATTTGGCGCATGCACCCGCCGCGATCCAGGAAGACGGCGCGCGCCCGCAACATGGCTCCGAAGTCCTGTAACAGGATTCGTTCCAGGTCGTCGGGATCGTCTGCTTTCGGGAGCCGCTCGCCAATCGTCATGACATGGTCCAGCTGCTGACAGCAGCGTGTCAACTGACGTTCCAGCGCCTGCTTCGTACGCGCCAGATCGGCGAGGCGCGTGTGCAACGCCACGTCCGCGGGCGGTTCCACGCCCGCGTCGCAGGGCACAAACCGGTTGCCGGACAGCGCAATACGCATTCACAGACTCCGCACACCGGCGCAATGCTTCCTGCCCCTGCCACGAGGAGCCGGCTCTCTTCAGTTTCAGTATCGCTCCGCCGGGGCGCGCTATTCGCGTCGGCATGCACGCTGGCCCTCCTGCCCCAAAGCTTCCGCGAATCTGGGACTTTTCCCCCTCGACCCGTCGGATAATGGCAGCCGTGTTTTCGGACAGCGCACCCGGGCCCCGACGCAGACCACGACGGCCCGCTAGGCTGACTCCCTCAACGTGGCGCGGAACCACTGAATCGTGCGCTCGAAGCCCTCTGAGCGGCCCACGCGCGGCTCCCAACCCAGTAACGTCCGCGCCCGCGTAATGTCCGGTCGCCGCACGCGCGGATCGTCGGGCGGTCTGGGAACGTGAACGATGGGACTGCGACTGCCCGTCAGGCGAACGACTTCCTGCGCCGCCTCGAGAACGGTCGTCTCTTCCGGATTGCCGAGGTTCACCGGTTCCGAGACGTCGCTCTCCATTAGGCGAACTAGGCCATCAACGAGGTCGCTGACATAACAGAAGCTGCGGGTCTGCCGGCCGTCGCCGTGCACTGTTACCGGTTGACCGCGTAATGCCTGATCGATGAACGTCGGCAGCGCGCGACCGTCGTCTCGGCGCATGTTCGGCCCGTACGTATTGAAAATGCGTGGAATGCGTACCGCCACGCCGTATTGCCGGTGGTACGCCATCAGCAGCGCTTCCGCAAAACGCTTGCCCTCGTCGTAGCAGGAGCGCGGACCGATGGGATTGACGTGCCCCCAGTAGTCTTCGCGCTGCGGATGCTCGAGCGGGTCGCCGTATACCTCGCTCGTGCTGGCGTGCAGCAGCCGGGCACCGGACCGCCGGGCCAGTTCCAACACGCTCCCACACCCCCCGCGAACAGACCGCAAGAATCTCCAGCCGCCGCGGTCCGAAATCGACCGGCGATGCCGGACACGCAAGATCGTAGATGCGGTCCAGCGAGCCGGCCAACGCCAGCGATTGCGTAATGTCATGCTCGATCAGCCGGAACCGCGCGTGGGCTTGCAGGGCACACGCATTGGCGCGCGTCCCTGTACAGAAGTTGTCGACGCCAATTACCTCGTGACCATCTGCCAAGAGCCGCTCAGTCAGGTGATAGCCGATGAAGCCAGCGCAACCAGCCACGAGAATGCGCACGGACGAACTCCTGTCGGGGCCGCCTCCGTCCGAACTTATGGCGAATCGGGCTCCGAGGCGACAGACCACCGTCGCGCGTCCTGACGCCCACCGGGCAGCCGTGTCGCTGCGTACGCCGCACCGGGTACCGCGGTAGCTGGCCGCCTGCGGCCGTGCATAAATTCAGCCACGGCTCTGTGCACCAGCGTAGCCCGTCACGAAACCCGGCATGCGGGTCGCAGGCGTCTACTATACACGCCGCGTGAAGGGTGTGCGACGGCCACGCACAGGGCCAGCACGCGCTTCGACCGCCCTGCCGACCCGCAATCTGGCACATGAGCCAGCATGCCCAGGTCGGGCAAACCAGAGCGTAATTCACAAACCGCAGTCGCTCAATCCGGCCCCGCCCCATGAGTGCCGAGACGGCCTCGCACTGGCGTGCGGGGTTCGGATCGCGCTTTGTCAAATCGTGACTTCTCATATAGGGGCGAACTGTCTGTCCCGCGGCTGGCTTCTGCCCCGCCAACCGGCGCGCTTACGCCGTAAGGCGGCCACCTGCCCGCCAGATAGCTTGCCCGTGGAAATCGGGCCGGTCTTGCATCGTCGACCGCGGCCCAGCGGTTGTGTGCCAACGCCACAACTTGGAGGAGCCGCCCAGGCACTAACCTGCGCGGAATTGTCCCACCTGCGCGAAAATGTCCCACCTGCGCGGATGGCAATCAAGTTCTTGGTACGAAGGTAGCCGCTGCGGCGGCGACCCGCGCGGGCGGGCCCACAGCGAGCAACCGGGGCCCCAGTGGGGCCCGCGTGCGAAGGATCGTGTCATGAGAACCAGTACTCGAGTGCATAGGGTGTCAAAAGCCGTGTTTGGCATCGCCGCCTTATTGCCGATCTTTCTGGCTACGCCTCGTGCCGTAACCAGCGCAAGCGCGTCAGAGCCGCCTGGGGTCGTGGGCGGAAGCAGCGACGCCAACTGGCAGGCAGCATTGGCCTACGTCGAACAGAACTTCTATGCGGGGGTCTTCACGGAGCCTTTTGACAGCCGCGGCGAGGCGCTGATTCTGGACAATGATCCGGGCAGTACGTACGCTGCCGGCATAGCGCAGCTTGCAGTGGCGCCAGAGTTTGTGTGCGGACAGACCTTTACCGGCCATCGGCTCAATAAGGCCGGAGCATGCGAGATGTTCGCGCTCGAGGTTATCTCGGCTAACGAGGCTGTACCGGCGGAAGCGCTCCTCCGCCACCTGCGAGTGACAAGCGACCCGCTCGCGCTCGGTACCGTCCTTGCGCGGAACATCACGATTCGTGAGCTTACCGGCATGCTTCACGGTACGGCAGGAAGCATACCCGTCGACGGCCTGCTTCTCGCACTGGATGGCGACTCCTGGCAGTCAGCGCCTGCTCGCCGAGTCGCGTTGCTTCTGCCGCTGGCCAAACTCGACTGGCAGGAAGCCGAACTATTGCGAGAGGCACAGCAAGCGTTCTCGATGTCCGAGCAACCAACGATTGAGCAGCAGCCAATGCTCCCCACAGCCCCCCTCAACGTGAGCACCCCGGCGTCGAACACCGACTGGTGCCTGGACCAGTACTCGAGCTGCCTGAGCTACTGTCAGGAACAGCGCGACAACTGTGATGGCAGAAGGGTGTGGGCCCCGGGCGTTGGCCAGCTCGTCTGCACGCTTGTCTGCATGGGCGTGGGCGCGGCGGGCACGTCTGGCGGCGTGATAACTGGGGCTATTTTAGGCGCCGAATGCAGCATTGTCTGTCAGATTGTTGGGACGTATGTTGACCATCGTTGGTCGGGCTATTGTGAGCGTTTGCAGAATGCGTGCAATCGGAGGTGCTTGGGTTTCCTCCGACGGTGCCTGCAAGGGATTGAACTCCGCTTTTGACAACGCGATCGGGTAGCCATGAACCGGACTGAAAGCGAGCGGAAGATAATCTGGGTGGCGTTTCTGGGCGGGTGTGGCCTGACGCTTGTGTACCAACTCGTATCCATTTCGCAACGATGGCCACCAGCGTTTGCGCCGCACCTGCCGCTATGGGCAGGGAAGATACATGAGATTCTGACGGTCACCGTCTTTTGCTGGTGGTTTTTTCTGGTTACACTGCCGCACGCCAGACGGCGGAAGACAGGCCCACTTCCAGGCCCGCGTCCCGTGCTTGCCTTCATGTCGTACGCGTTACCGCTCCTAATCCCGTGGATCGCCGCTGCGCCGAGCCTGATCGGCAGCGAAGAGTTCGTCGATCGGTGGCGCGCCGACCACAGTTTTTCGCTTGAGCTGGTTCGGCGGGTGGTAACGGGAACGGGCCTCTTCATGCCGGCCGCTTCCGCGTTCGTCTGGTGGGGCCGTGGCATGCGTGTCCACGTGGAACTGATTACGGCGCTGTGCCCCGAGTTGAGCACTTGTGCCAACGCGCGCGTCGCGGGTGCGGTCTTTGCACGGGCGGCCCGTCGCACTGGTGTGGCTTGGGTGTTGCTCGCGTGGCTAGCCGGCGGCGCCGCCGGGATGTTACTATTTCTGGGCAGTATTGTGCCCCGCACGCGTTTGGAGACTTATCAAGCAGCACTGGCCATGTCGCTCTTGTTCGCAGCGCAGCTCGGCATCCTGCTTCTTTTTCGCGCGCGGATTCGTCGGGCGATCGATCTGGCGAAGATCGGTGACTGAGCAGCGCACGACGCGCTGCGGCTGTAAGGCCGCGTTCGAATGTGATCTGCCCGATGGACCCTGTCGGTAGCACATATCGAGTGACGGGAACACGCGGAGAACCTGACGATGCTGCGACTCGAGACAAAACACGTCGGCCTCGTGCTGCTAGGCCTGATAGCCGCCGCGTACGTGGTTTACCGACAGACAACGGAGCGGCCGCCGCTGTTTGCGCCGTACATCGACAGCACCATCGGGCGGCTTCATGACCTCCTGGTCATCTGGCTTCTGCTGGTTGCCGGGCTCGGATTCTTGCGAAGCATGTTGCTTGCCTATCCGGAGGCGCCGCTGGCGGCGCGCTTGTCCAGCCTGCGGTACGTACAGGTTGCGATTGTGCTGGCAGGTTGCCTAGCACCTATGCCGGCGGCGCTGGCGAACACACTATTTTCGAGCCTGGCTTGCCGACGCCCACGCGCATCTCGACTTCCCGTTCTCGGCCCACACGTCGGGTCGTTTCCTGTGCAGCCAGCATGGCTTTTGTTCTGGGAGGCAGCTTTGCCGTATCCGCCCTGTTGGCCCTCACCCGCGCTGCACTGGCAGGGTGGACGCCGGTCTTTCCTGAGCTGGCAGCTCCGGCAGACTATGCACAGCGCCGTGCCGCCTATATCAGCGCCGCGTGGCGCTCCGGCCTGGCCGAGGTAACGCTGGTCTGGGCCATCGGCGTTATTGCGCTTACGGTCATACTTTGGCCGACCGCGCCGGCAGATCGGCCACGCCTCGACCTGGTTCACGCCCTCTATGGTGCTGGGCAGGTTGTTTGGCTGGAGGCCTTCCGGGGCCGCGTGCGAAACTTGCTCCGCTTGCGGCTCCCAGGCGCTACCGACGGGCGGCTCGCCCAGCCACAGTCTTCCTGTTGAGGTTAGCGCGAGTGGCCTCAGACGAAACGAGTGGCCTCAGACGAAAGCGGTATCCGAGCCCGGGGCTTGCCAACCACTTTGCCATGCCCCGGACTCGCGAAACCGTGAAGGGTGGGCCAAATTGTCCCACCTGCGCGGAATTGTCCCACCTGCGCGAAAATGTCCCACTCCGCGGCTGGCAATCAAATTCGTGTTACGAAGGTAGCCGCTGTGGCGGCGACCCGCGCGGGCGGGCCCACAGCGAGCAATCGGGGCCCCGGTGGGGCCTGCGGACGGAGGATCGTGCGATGAGTCATCGGAACCACACATTGGCAGACAAGCGTCCGTTTCAGACTGATAAGCGTCTCCCGCACCGGCCTAGGGAGCACCGCCCAGCACCGCTCACACCAGCCCGGCGCGCAGCAAGAACCGTGGTCGCGGCCGCCCTGTTTCTGGCGGGCGGTTCGGCTGCGTGGGCGCAAGCCAGCGATGACCGCTCGACAACCGCACCGCAGCTCGCGCCCTACCATGCAGACGTAACGGGACGCATGCAGCTTGTAAACGGACAGTGGCAATTGTCTCTCACCGGGACGGTACGAGGACAGCTCATCACCTACCGTGGCACATTGGTGGACAGTGACTGGGACCCAGCGCTGCCGGAAGCATCCGGGGACCTGGCGCACTTCCTGCCGCATCTCGCCACGCCGCAATTGAAGGAGCTACTGTCCGCATTGGTGGGGCAAGACGTCCAGCCGGGCGGAGCAGCCATCCAACTTTCTGGGGACCGCGCAGACAGGCTCCCGTCAGTGACGCTCAAGATCCGCACCTCCCTGACCAAGTTCCAGTCACCGGCCTTTGGCACAAAAGACGAAGTTGAAATGGTGGCCTTTCTGGCGCAGCGCGGATGGCGTGATGACGAGATCCATTGTCTGATTGAAAACGGACGCCTGCCCGAGGGCCGCACGCTGGGAGAGGACGACTGCGGGCCGGAAATGGAGCAGACCATTTGCGTCGAAGGGACGGTGTCGATTCCCCCATTTGTAAATATGACCGTGAAAGTGTGCACGACGATTCGCGCACGCGCGTGCGAGTTTGCGCAAGCCCGCGAGGAGGGCTTGCGTCAGCTCCGACAGACCGTCGCAGAAATGATCGAGGACCTCAAGAAGCAGGCCGAGGACCTGGCACAATGGGCCCGCGACGCCTACAACCGGTTTGTCGGATGGATCGGAAGCTTGTGGCGACTTGTGCGATGACCCGGCAGTAGCGGGCACATTTAAAGATGACGGTCAGGCCCTGCGCGCCATGCTCTAGGGGGCACGGGCCTTTTTCACAGGCCTGAAAAAGGTGACAGTCGTAACAGGGAGTTGTCATGACGTATGGCTGCACTGTTGTGATAAATTTCATCTGCACCGTGTGGGTGTCGGCTTTCTCAGCCATGAGTCACAGCGAACCCGCGACGGCGCGTGGTCCGGTCCCGTGGGCCATGCCAGGGGAAATGACGCCCGGCCGCGTACCGCTGCTCGAGCGAGCGACGCAGTACGCCGAGGATGTGTCCGACATAGCCCTTCAGCGCCGCACGCCCGAATCCGCGCGGCAGCTTGTCGAAGCGCTTTGGCGAGATTGGGGCGATCCGATCGTCAACTACGACTACCAGGATATCCTGATAAGTTTCATCGCGGATCTTGACTTTGTCCTTCCCAAGAACGCACCGGAGGCCGACGCCTTCCGCCGAGCTCTCCGGGACGGCCTGGCCGAGTTTTACTATTCGGGAGGCATGAACAACCCCGAGATTCCGCTTGTGGCACGGAATTTCGCGGACGCGCTGATGCAGGTTAGCGGGCCGGACGACCTTGAAACGACGGCGATCATCGCGACTGTCGCGTTGTCGGTCGCCGAAAGCCGACGGCAGATCACGGTGGACCCCAACGAAGTGGTTGCCCTGAGCGAGCGGCTTGGGCTGACGCCGGAGACGTTCGCGCGCCTGATGCAGGCCGACCAGGACGCGTTTCGCAAACGGTTGCACTCATTCCTGGGAGAAACCGACGTCCATGCGCCGATCGAGCGCGCACTTACGGCGGAAACAGACGAGATGATTTTCGCCGCACGCGATGCCGTAGCCCAGCTCGAATGGCACGACGCCGCACCCCTAACAGCGGAGAGTGCATCGCCCAGCGTCTCCTCGCAGCCGGTTTCGGCACCGAGCGCCAGACAACGTTTTCGGGACTGGTTCGAGGACCTGCGCCGGGTGACGCGCAATGCCGATCCGCCGCGGGCAGAACTCGAGCGTTTGGCCAGAGCCGTGGCGGAGGGCTTTGGAGATCCGGAAATTGACCGACAGGCAGGACGGGCCCTGTTGATTGCCTACCGTCGGATTCTGGAGTCTCGCTCGCCGCGTCCGAAGGCCGAAATCGTGCGGGCGATCGACGAGGACCTCGTGCGGATCGGGCGCTCGGCGGTCACCGACGACAGAATGCGGCGGCTATGGGCGCAGGCTGTCTATGCGCTGGGACAGCGGGCGTCGCCGCGGGTCCTGGAGACCATTGATCTGCGCATTACGCGCGAGGAGGACAGGAAGACCCGCAGCCTGCTCGAAGCGGCTAAGTCGCGAATTGGACGCGCATCCGGCCACGCGCCCAAGCCTTAATCCCGGGGTCTGGGCTCGGGGTAGATGCAGCGGTCCCGGTAACTCCGCGAGTGGGACGGTCAGCGCGCGGCTCTACAGTTCCGCCGACCGCTTGCGCGGCGGTGCAGGTACCGCTTGTACCGAAATGGTAGGACGTGCATTCAAGATCCTCAGGATCCGCGCAGGCCAAGGAGACACTGACCGGGGATAGGTGGCGCAGTTGGAGCCGACCGGGCGCCGGTTTGGGCGATCTACGTCGGCGACGGCGTAGCGAACGCGCTGGCCCTCGCCGCCGCGCCGGCCCGATCGTGTCACGCGTCAGCGCCGGCGGCGCGCCAGCACTGCCGCTACCGCCGTCAGCACAAACGTACCGGGCTCAGGCACTGCCTGTGGGCACCGCTCGTGCGGCACGAGGAGCCAGTCGGGGGGCGCGGCCACTGGCTCGGGCGGCGCCGCGGCAAATGGATCAAGCCCGTTGAACACCGACCACGCATCAGGCAGCCGACTGAACGAGAGATCCGACCCCGTATACCCGCCACTTAGAGGAGCCTCGATATTGGACTGCCCCGGAACGCCGGCTGGCGCGATGTCCTTAATGTGCCAGTGAGCCTGAAGCGCCTGCGGCGCGAACAGGAGCGCCGCGAGGCAAACACCGCACAGCCACCGAAACTTGATCGTGTTCATCGCCGTTTCTCGCGCCCTACCGGACGATAAAAGCCGCCTGACTGATTAGCCGCCGCCGAGCGAGCAAGATCGTCACCAGTGCCAGCGCGAACGCTCCCGGCTCGGGTACAACTTGCGGGTGTGGCTCGCTCGGCACGAGCAGCCCATCCGACGGCGTCACGAGCGGCGTCGGTCGCGAAACAGACAACAGGTCGTCGGGGGCTGTCAACCACGAACCAGGCAGCCGACCGAACGAGAGATCCGACCCCGTATACCCGCCACTTAGAGGAGCCTCGATATTGAACTGGCCCGGAACGCCGGCAGGCGCGATGTCGCTAATGTGCCAGTGAGCCTGAAGCGCCCGTGGTGCCAACAGGAGCGCCGCGAGCCAAACACCGCACAGCCACCGAAACTTGATCGTGTTCATCGCCGATTCTCGCGCCCTACCGCGTTGCCACGGCAGCGTGACTAAGTAAGCGCCATCCCGGCTCCCACAAATGCGGGAAGCGACCAATTGTTCCGACCAGCGTCCGGACATCCTCGAAATCAAGCACCGCCGGCAGCTCCACCCCCATTTTGTCGGCTACCCGCGAACGCCAACTGTAATCGATGGACACGGCTCTCTCAATCAGTTCCCAGTTGCCCAAACGGCGTCCGATACGCAGCAGCTTCTCGCTGAAGATTGCCAAGTAACGCTGCTGCCCGGCGTCCGACAGATGGCGTTGCGCAATATTCGCGCCAAAGTCGCACCACCAGCCGTAGCTTTCGAGCCACTCGCCCGGGGGCCACGGAGCCGGAGCGTCGGGGTTCGGAATCGCGGCGAGAATGTGCTCAATTGCTTCCAGAGCATCGCGCCGCCCCGCCTCGACTTCTAGCTCAAGCAGCGCACCACGGCACGTGTTCGCGATCGCGGCCAAGTCCTGGCCACCGTATTGGCGGGCCAGCTCCTCGTACAGGCGCTCGGCAGCCGCTAAGTCGTCGCGCGCCGCCTTCACGAGGGCAGCCCCATCAGCCGGCCGGCCGTTGAGCATCCGGCGCACCGCGTTGCCGCGCACGTAAAGCGCGAACGCTACGGAGGCCCGGTCGGTCTGCGTGTTCGGGGAATTAGTGGCGAAATGGTCGACCACTGCGTGAGCGACGCCGCGAGCAGAGGAGAGCTCCCAGAGACTGTAGTACGCGTTAGCAAGATTGCACTCGAGCGCGATCCGCTCGGTTGTGGGCAGGCCCTCGACATCCAAGCCCCGACGGATGGCACTAAGCGCGTGGGTCAAGCGCCCCTGACCACCCCACCCCGCCGCTTCCAACCGATATGCGCGACCACGCTGAGCCGGTGTCTTGGCGACGCGTTGCATTTGTCGAGCAATCGAAACCATGCCGGGAAAATCGCCGCGGTGGTGCGCCGCCACGGCCTGTTCATCGAGCGTCGCGTAGTCGAGCCCCTCCGGCAGCGGCTCACAGCCCTCGGGTCCACGCCAGATGAAGTCCACGATCGCTTCCAGCGGCCATTCAAGCGCGTCCCCCAGTGCGACCAGCAGGTCGAGTTTAGGGTTATCGGTGTCGGGGTACAGATGACGGCGGTCACGGGCCAGGTACCCGGCCAAGCCGGTCTTGCTCGCACGTTTCGCCGCCAAGGCCAAATCAATCAGCCGATGTAGCCGCTCCCGCCGTCGTCCCCGTTCGTCCATACGCGTTCCCTTCGCAACGCGAAGCCGACATGCACGCTGCCNGCATCCTCGCAAACCGCTGGACGTCCGCCAGTATTTCCGTTAATANCTTGTTTCACGCCAATGGTCAAGGCGTTTTTTCGGAGCCACCGCCGTCAGCCTGGCGGCCGTAACCCGGCAGCCGCCGGCCGGGGGGTTTTCGGGGCCGCGGGGGTTGACGCCCGAGCGAGCGGATGTACACTGCGGTATTCCGCGTCGCGCCGCGGCGCTGTCTCTCGTCGAGTGGACGTGCGAGATGAAGACTGCCAATAAGTGCTATCAAGCCACCGTTGCCGAAGCGCGGGCCGCCCGCCGCTGGTTCGTCGTGGACGCCACGGATCAGGTTCTCGGGCGTTTGGCCGTGCGTGTGGCCACGGTCCTCATGGGCAAGCACAAGCCGACGTATACGCCCCACCTGGACACCGGCGATCACGTGATCGTGCTGAACGCCGGTAAGATCCGGGTTACGGGGCTGCGAAAGAAGGACGAGACGGTTTACCAGCGCTATTCGGGGTATCCGAGCGGCCTCAAAGAGATTACGATGCGTACGATGTTGGCCCGTCATCCCGAGCGGGTGATCGAGGCCGCCGTGCGCAGGATGCTGCCCAAGAGCGCGTTGGGCACGCGAATGTTGAAGAAACTGAAGGTGTACGCAGGCGACCATCATCCCCACCAGGCGCAGCAGCCCGAACCGCTACCTCTGTAGGGCGGCCGGGCGGCGGGGGTGTGTGAACCGGGACTGGCGCCGAATTGTCAGGAGCGTTGAAAGTGACGGAGACGGAGCCGAACACGGCCAGTACGACGGGCCCGGAGGCCGAACAGGTCGCAGGACCTACAACGGCTGTCGAGGAAAGCGCCCCGCCGGCAGCCCCACCGCCGGCGGGTCCGCATTGGGGCACGGGTCGTCGTAAGACGTCCGTAGCACGCGTGCGGCTGATCCTGGGTGACGGCAAGTTCCTGATCAACAAGCGGCCTTATACCGAGTACTTCCGGCAACTCCGGGATCAGAATGACGTGGTCGCTCCGCTGGAGCTGATCGGCGTCCGCAAACACTGGGATGTCGTGGTTAATGTGCGCGGCGGCGGCGTGACGGGGCAGGCCGGCGCGGTTCGGCTGGGAGTCGCGCGGGCCTTGGCCAAGGCGTACCCGCAGCACGAGACCGCGCTGCGTGACGCCGGCTTTCTCACGCGGGACGCCCGCGAGGTTGAACGGAAGAAGTACGGACGCCGCAAGGCTCGGCGTCGCTTCCAATTCTCCAAGCGCTGAATTCCGATCTTGGAACTGTCTGCGGGCCGCGTTCGTGTTCCGGACGCGGCCCATTGTGTTTGCTGCGGGAGATGGCATACTCGCCTCGTCTCTGTCGGGCGGCGTAACAACTGTCCTCGGGAGTAGGTCGTGCAGGAGCGTTTGCCGTTTGATGCCAGCCGCATTCCGCCGCCGCCAGCCCCGTCCGTACCGGCGCTGTTGAGCGTGCGTCAGGTCAACGAGCTGGTCCGCGGGGCGATTGCGCGACAGATTCCGCCAACGATTCACGTTCTGGGCGAGATCGGTGATCTGTCGCGTCCCACGAGCGGGCATGTGTATTTCACCCTGAAGGATCCATACAGCGAGCTGCGGTGCGTAATGTGGCGTACCGTCGCGTCGCAACTCCGGTTTGCGCCCGAACCTGGCATGGAGGTGATCGCTACCGGTGGCCTGGAGGTGTACACGCCACGTGGCACGTATCAGCTCATCGTCCGACGGCTGGAGCCGCGCGGCGTCGGAGCCCTCGAGATCGCCTTCCGGCAACTTAAGGAACGCCTGGAGCGGGAAGGGCTTTTCGACGCGCGACGAAAGCATCCCTTGCCACGGATTCCCCAGCGCATCGCCGTGGTGACCAGCATCGCCGGGGCGGCGTTGCGCGACATCCTTCGTACTCTGGAGCGGCGACTGCCGATGGTCGAAGTGCTGGTGTACGGCGTTCGGGTGCAGGGCGAAGGTGCGGCGCAGGAAATTGCGGCCGCAATTGGCGCGCTGAATGAGCACCGGGAGACGCTGGGCGGGATCGACCTGATGATCGTCGGACGAGGTGGCGGATCGCTTGAGGACCTGTGGGCCTTCAACGAGGAGATTGTGGCGCGTGCCATCGCGGCTAGCCGGATTCCCGTGGTCAGCGCGGTCGGACACGAGATCGATGTCACGATCAGCGACTTGGTCGCCGACCTGCGGGCACCGACGCCGACAGCGGCGGCAGAACTCATCGCGCCGAGTCGTGAAGAGCTGCGCAGCAGTCTGGAGCGGTACACGCAGCGCGCCACGCGCGCGCTGGCGCACGCGCTACAGTTGCGCCGGGCGGAGCTTAACGCGAAGTGTTCCAGCGCCGTCCTGACGCGTCCGCTGACGCCAGTGCGCGAAGGTGGTCAGCTTCTGGACGAACTCCTCCAACGTCTGCAACAGACCCGCGACTCATTGTTCCAGGCCGCGCGCGAGCGCTGGGCCGCGGCCAACCTGGCGTTGACGCGGCTACGCGGCGGTGCGGCAGTCGTGCGGGCGGCGCGACAACTTGACCAAGACCTGCGCCGGCTTGCCTTTGCGCTCAGCGCACGCCGCGTGGACGCGGAGCGACGGCTGGCCTGGGCGGCCACGACGTTAGAACGCGTAAATCCCCGGACGCGCGTGCGGGAATATCGGACCCATCTCGGAGCGGTGCCCGAGCGCCTGTACGTGGCGCTTCGGCGCGCGTTGGAGCACCATCGCCAGCTTCTGGAAGTACGGCTCCAGGCCGCAGCAGCCGCCAGTCCGCGGGCCGTGCTCGCACGCGGGTTCAGCATCACGCGCGATGCTCGGACGCGAAGCGTTATTCGGTCCACAGACCAGGTTTGTGACGGCCTGCGCATCCTCACAGAGGTCTCCGACGGCGAATTTTGCGCGACTGTCGAGGCCCCCCGCCCCCCGGCGTGATTCCAGGACAGTTCAGGCCGTCCGGTATGTGAGAGCGTACCGCAAGACTGCCCGCTGAAAGCGGCCGTAATCGCCCCATTTCCGGCAAAGCCCCGGTGCGTGCCGGTCGATACTAGGGATATACGGCGCAAGACCCCGTGTCCCTTACAGGATCCCGCTGAATGGCCCCGCGCATCTTGGTAGTTGAAGACGATGCTGCGCTGCGGGCCGTGATTTGCCGCGCGCTGGTCGACGCGGGCTACACCGTCCACCAGGCGGCCAGCGGCGAAGAGGCCCTCCGTACCCTGCGCGAATCGCCATCCGACCTCGTCATCACGGACATCATTATGCCGGATACGGATGGGCTGGAAATCATCCTGTGGCTGCGCAAGTTCGCGCCGGGGACAGCAATCGTTGCTATCAGCGGGTACGCGGATCCGTTGTTTCTCGAAAACGCGGCCGGACTCGGGGCGTGCCGCACACTCTCAAAGCCTTTCCGCCTGGAGGAGCTACTGCGAACAGTAGCCGAGTTGCTGGCACCGTCACCGCTCCCGGCAGCGGGCCAAACGGGGCCATGAGCCGACAGCGTTCGAAGCGCAGCACCCACTCAAATCCGGGTGTTCGGCGTCGTATCGAGGGGCTTGCCCGCCATCGTCAGCGGTGTCAGCGGCGGTAGCACGAACTGGACGTTTTCCTCTGGCGCGGCCATCTCTTCAACTTCGTCGGCACCGCGCTGCCGAAGCCAGGCCACTACAGCCTGCACCAGATCCTCCGGCGCGCTGGCCCCGGAAGTCACGCCCACTCGTCGGACGCCGCGCAACCACGCCGGATTGATATCCTCTGGACCATCCACCAGGTACGCCGGCACGCCGCGAGCGCGCGCCACTTCGGTCAACCGCAGGGAGTTGGACGAGTTCCGCGATCCGACCACCAGTAGCACATCAATCCGCGGAGCGAGTTCTTTGACGGCGTTCTGTCGATTCTGAGTCGCGTAGCAGATGTCCTCCTTCGGGGGTAGCTCCAGGTGGGGAAAGCGGGCGCGCAGCGCGGCGACGATCTCGGCGGCGTCATCCTGGCTGAGCGTCGTTTGCGTCAGGATCACGCCGCGTTCGTGCGGGGCTATGTGAAGCCGCTGCACGTCGGCCAGCGTTTCGATCAAGGTCGTCGCCTCAGGTGCCTGACCCACGGTACCGACCACCTCATCGTGGCCGGCGTGTCCGATCAGAATAATGCGATAGCCGCGCTTGACGTACCGTCGAACTTCAACATGCACCTTGCGGACCAGGGGGCACGTGGCATCGAGCACGCGGAGTCCGCGCCGACGTGCCTCCTCGTAGACATCCGGTGGCGACCCGTGGGCGGAGAGAACCGTCACCGCGCCGAGTGGCACCTGGTCCAACTCATCGACGAACACCGCGCCCTGCGCGCGTAGTCGCGCCACGACCGCGCGATTGTGAACAATCTCCTTCCGGATGTACACCGGCGCGCCGTACTGCGCCAGCGCGAGCTCCACCACGCGGATCGCCCGCTCCACCCCCGCACAGAACCCGCGCGGTTTGGCGACAGTGACCTTCATTCCGTCCAATCGCATGCTCCTGCGGCCCGCCCGCGTCAGCCCGGCCACGAGTTCACGGCCCGCACCGTCCGCTGCGATTATAGGCGGGCCGCGGACATCCCCCTATTCCACGCTGACGAACTTGCGAATCGCAGCTTCCACTTCCTGGGGCGTATAGCGGCGACTCAGGTCAAGCGGAACGAATACGCCGTGCGCGTGATCGCTGGCCAGGATCAGCATGCGCCCCACGCGTTCGTAGCCCATCTCCTGGGGCGTATGGCCGACGAGGATGACATCTGCCCCGACGCGCTGCGCGAAACGCTCAACGGCCTCCGGCGTCTGAAAACGCCCCCACACGAGCACGTAGGCAGGTCCGCCCGGTGCGCAGTCAGCGGACGTGGGGCGGCGATCGAGGACCGACAGGTCGAACGTGTCGACGGACCAACTGTCGGGGATGCTATGCGCCAGGAACAGACCGTTGGCCGTGCGGGCTGCCAGCGGCAGCGAACTGATGTACTCCTGTACCGCAGCGAGGACGTCCGGAGCAGCCTTCCCATATCGAGTCCGCACGCCCTCTTCGAAGTCCGCAAGTACACAGCGCCCCCCCTTCGTAATCTCGTGCCCGATGAGCTGCGACAGCTCGTGATTGGACTGAAGGAAAAACACGTTATCGGGGAACTCGCACTTCCACGCCGTGGCCTGGACAAGCAAGTCAATCGAAAAATCCCTGCCACTGGCTGGCTCGGGCTCAGCGTGAATCAGCTCATGAAGAATGACAAAACGTCCCGGATTCCTCTCCAGGGCGCAGAAACGCTGAAGTTTCTCGAAATTCCGCAAATGACCGTGCATGTCGCCGGTCATGACAAGTTGGCCGGCCCGCCCAAACGTCAGCAGGGACCCGGCGCGATTGGGGTCCTCCCAGTTCAGATGCGCCGCCTCCCGCAGTACTCCGGCCGCGGCGTGTCCATCACTTAGATCGGGCACATGTACCTCTGCGTCGCCGCACGAAAGCCGGTCGCCACCTATGCGAACCCTGAGCATTCCACCCCCGGCGACCGATTCCTGCCCCTCATGGCTGGCGCCATCCGCATCCGGCGACAGCTCAACAGCGCAATGCCGCCCTCTAACCGGGTCCGCCGAAGGGCTTCATGATGGTGCACGATGCACGAGGGCGGGTCAACCCGCGCCTCCCGGGGGCGGGGGAGCCGGTCGCCGGGCGGCCCGTCGGCGCTGAAGGAGATGCCGCACGACTTCGAGCCGCGACAGAACCTCGCGCATGTCGCGCGGCCGCTGCTCGCGCACCGGCGCACAGCATTCCATGATCAGATTAGACAGCGGTATGGGTGTAGTCGGGTTCAGAATATGCGGAGGCTCGCTGCCGCGCCCCGACTCGATCTCGATCATTTTCGAGCCGGCGGGAGCCGTCGGCATCAGCGTGCGAAAGCGTTTGCCGGTACAGACCCAGTACATCGTAGCACCCAGACAGAACACGTCGGTCTGACGGTCGATGGCTCTGCGGAAGACCTGCTCCGGCGCCATGTAGTCCGGGGTGCCCTGCACGCGTTGCTTGACATGCCCGAGCGGGCAGCTCTGCCCGAAGTCGATGATCTTCAGCAGCCCGTCCCGCGTCAGCAGAATGTTGTGCGGCTTGATGTCGGCATGGGCGTAACCCTGCTCGTGCAACGCTTGCAGTCCCTCGGCCGTCTTCTTGAAAATCGATACGATCGGGCCCATCTCGGTGGGACGCTGGTCCTCCAGCCGCACGCCGTCCACGTATTCCATGATGAGGAAAAGCTCGCGCGTCTTGAGCCACTTCCGAACGCGCACGATCTCGTAGCACCGGCGCAGGTAACGGTGCTCAACGTGACGCGCGACCTGAAACTCGTTTTCGGCCTGAACGATGAAACGGTCGTCGTCCGCCGTCCGGCGAACTACGTGCTTGATCGCGACCAGCTGCCCGCTGGCCGTTTCGCGGGCCAGACTGATTACGGCCCCAGCCCCACGTCCGATACGCTCCAGGATTTCGTAGCCGGGCAGGATCGGAAAGGCGCGTGAGCGCATGGCCTTTAATGATAGGCGACAATCGGGCGACGGCACCTCACGTACTGCGCTCGGTGTGCAGCCCCGGGACCTCCGTCAGCGCCTTGCCGCGTACGCCGCACCGCCGTCGAAGCGTCGCCCACCGGGCCATCAGTCAGCCAGCAATCGCTTGCGCACCAGCAGCTCACGCAGCTCTTGCGCCGCCGGCGGCCACGAGGCTTCGGGCGTTACCCCAATTGGCGGTGTCCAGTAAATGCGAACGTCGCTCGCTCCGCTACGCCGCATGAGTTCACGCAGCGCCCCGAGTAGCGCGCGCTGCTGCGCCTCCGGCAGACGCGACTGGTCCGGAGTTCCGAGAACGATCATACGTACGTGAGGGCCACCGGCGTACCACTCAGCGAGCCCGGTTGGATACACGACACATACGCCGTCATCGCCGGATGAGGCGACCAACGGTCCGGCGTCTGCCAGCGAAGCGACGTACAGAATCTCGATCGTTCCGACCTGCCTGGTCCCCCATTGCTCGGCCATCAACAATGGCGCGCGTTCCACCCGGTGGTCGCCCGGCTCGAGCATCAACAGCAGACCCACTCCGACCGTCAGTGACAGAACCAGAGCAACAACCACCAAGCCGTTACGCCTGTCGGCGGTCATGAAGCTTCCCTCGCCGTGTACAACCGCGCCACCCTTTCTTTACCGCGGTATACCCGACAATGCAACGGCACCGGCAAGAATTCTGCGGTGCGGCCTCGCCGAGCGGTCGCCGCTACCCCGTCACTTTCATTGTCGGCAACCCAAGGTGGGCTGCTGCAAAATTCCCGGCCGTTTCAAGAGACGCGGCTTTTCGCACCCTGTCCCCAGCCTGCACCCCAGGAAAACCTACCGAAGACCCCGCTATACTGACCTGCGAGGGCGACCGGCCGCCCGGCTTGCCACGGCCGGAAGGGCGTCAGGCGTAAACCCAGGCCGCACTCGCATGCGCATGAAGTTCAACACCTACCATTTGGAGACCTTCGGCTGCCAGATGAACGTCTTGGACAGCCAGCTTATCGCGGCTCAGCTACGGGAAATGGGGCTGCAACCGCATCCCACCCCGGAGGGAGCCGACATCATCCTCTTCAACACGTGCAGCGTCCGCCAGCACGCCGAGGACAAGGTCCTGTCGCGATTAGGACGCTTGCGGACCCTGAAGCGGCGGAAGCCCGAAGTGATTATCGGGGTCATCGGCTGTATGGCGGAACGAGCTCGGGAGGAGCTGTTCGCCCGGGCGCCCCACCTGGACCTGCTGTGCGGCCCGGGGGAATTGCACCGCCTGACAGGCTTAATTCAGGAAGCGGCCGAACGGCGGGAACACGTGATGGCGCTGTCTCAATCACAGTCCCGTCGGACTCCGGCCGCCGAACGCAGCCAAAGGGATGACCCACTCGAGGCGCTCGACTTGGCCCGCCAGCCCGAGCCGGGCGAACACGTCCTCCAGTCGTACGTCCGGGTGCAGCGGGGCTGCGATAAGTTCTGCACCTACTGTATTGTGCCGTTCGTCCGCGGGCCGGAGCGAAGTCGACCGCCAGAAAACATCTTGGCGGAGGTGCGAGCCCTGGTGGCCAAGGGCTGCCGGGAAGTCACGCTGCTCGGGCAGACCGTGAACTCCTATGCGTTCCGGGAGGGCTCACGGACCGTCCGCTTCGCAGAGCTCTTGGAGCAAGTAGCTGGCATCGACCAACTGGACCGCGTCCGCTTNGTCACGAGTTTCCCTGCCGACTGGGACGAGGACATCTTCCGCGTCATGCGCGATAACCCGCGCATATGTAAGTACTTGCATCTTCCGGCGCAGAGCGGTTCGGACCGTATTCTGCGGGCCATGAAGCGCGGGTACACCGTGGCAGAGTACCTCCGTTTGGTTGACCTAGCTCGCCGGTACGTTCCCGACATCGCCTTGGCAGGGGATTTCATCGTCGGCTTCTGCGGCGAGACGGAGGAGGACTTCCTGGCCACGGTCGAGCTGGTTCGACGGGTAGAGTACAAGAGCATTTTCGTTTTCAAGTACTCGCCGCGGCCGGGCACGGCCGCCGACCGAGCTCAACCGGATGATGTGCCGCGCGAGGTGAAGGTCCGGCGGAACAATGAGCTGCTCGCCGTGCAAGCGGAGATCAGTCTGCGGCAGAAACAGGCTTTGGTCGGACGGACAGTGGAGGTTCTGGTTGAGGGGTACAGCAAGGCTGCCCGGCGGCTTTCGGACGTGGAGTCGGAGCCGAGCGACGGGCTATCCGAAGGCTGCGTACACGAGCCCGAACCGGCCGAGGTTCCAGCCGGTGAACGTCAACTGGTTGGTCGTACGCCACACGATCTGATCGCTGTCTTTGACGGCGGTCCGGAGTACATCGGTTCGATTGTGAACGTAGCCGTGGAATCGGTTTCGCCGCTCACGCTTTTCGGTCGCATCGTCGAAGTCGTTTCACCTCCGCGTCGCCCGTGACACGCGTAAGTCTGCCGCCCAGTTACCCCTATCCAACGATCGCGCGGCACCCGCTCGAGCGCCGAGAAAAAATTCGTTGGTCAGAAGCTCGTTGGATTTTTGCGGATTTTTTCCTGCCGTAACTGATACGCCTTAGGGCCGTGGTATAATCCCTACGTTAAGCTTCTGCACTTCGGCCGCCCCCAATTGTCGATCGGCAGCCGGGCGCAAGGACCGACTGCATGAACCTGTTGCTTATTTGGCCGGCAGTTCCAGACACGTTCTGGAGCTTCACACACGTTCTACCTCTGATCGCGAAGAAGGCCGCGTTTCCGCCGCTAGGACTTCTGACCGTCGCCGCGATGCTGCCGCGCGAGTGGTCGCTGCGCGTGGTCGACCTCAACGTCCGAGCGTTGCGGGACCAAGACCTGGACTGGGCTGACTACGTGCTGATGTCGGCCATGATTGTTCAGGAGACATCCGTCCGGGAGGTCGCGCGGCGTTGTCGTGAACGAGGCAAGCGGGTAATCGCCGGTGGGCCGCTGTTCACTACGGGCCATGAGCGGTTCCCGGAGATTCCGCACTTCGTGCTCGGCGAGGCCGAAGGCGTCATGTCGGAACTTGTGCGTGACCTGGTGGCAGGCACTCTCCAGCCCGTGTACCAGGCTGCCAGCCGCCCGGACCTGAGCGCGACGCCGCCGCCGCGCTGGGACTTGATCCGGCTGGACGACTACGTGACGATGGCGGTGCAGTTCTCCCGGGGGTGCCCATTCAACTGCGAGTTCTGCGACATCATCGCGATGTACGGGCGCGTGCCGCGCACAAAGTCGCCCGCCCAACTGTTGCGGGAGCTGGACAGCCTGTACGCGGCGGGTTGGCGGGACAGCGTCTTTGTCGTGGACGACAACTTCATCGGCCACAAAGTCAAGGCCAAGGCACTGCTGCGGGAACTCGTTACGTGGCAGCAGCGGCTGCCTACGCCCCTGCCGCTGTTCACCGAGGCCTCGCTCAACCTGGCAGACGATCCCGAGCTGCTGGACCTGATGGTGCAGGCCGGCTTCAAGAAAGTATTCGTGGGCATTGAGACGCCGAACGAGGACAGCCTCAGCGAGTGCGGCAAGGTTCAGAACGCGCGCCGGGACCTGCTCCAGGCCGTGCGAACTCTGCAAAGCGCCGGCCTGGAGGTCATGGGCGGCTTCATTCTAGGATTCGACCACGACCGGCCCAGCATTTTCCGGCGGCAGTGGCGGTTTATCCAGGAAGCCGGGATCGCCAACGCCATGGTGGGGTTGCTCAATGCGCTGCCGGGCACGCGTCTGTTCGCACGGCTCCAGCAGGAAGGCCGGCTACTGATGGAAAGCACCGGCAACAACCTCGATCCGGTGCTGAACTTCATTCCACGTATGAACCGCGAGACGCTGCTCAACGGGTACCGTCGCCTGCTGCGTCGCCTGTACGCTCCGTCGGCGTACTACCGGCGGGCACTGAAGTTTCTCAAGTGGTACCGGCCGCGTCCTCCGTACATCCCCCCGCGCCGGACGGATTTGTGGGCGTTCCTACGGTCGTTGTGGGTGCTGGGGGTCTGCACGCCGGGCCGACGCGCATACTGGAAGTACCTTGTTCAATCGCTGCTCCTCTACCCGCGGGCATTTTCCGAGGCGATGAACCTGGCGATCCGCGGGTATCATTTCCGGGCGGTTGCGGCACAGATCTGAACGTCGCCCGACCGAATCGGACGGTCGGGCACACGCGCTGTCTGGACCGCCGGCCGCGTAGAAAGCGAGAGAGTATGCAACGGGAGCCGATTCCGCTGACGGAGCTATACCTGCCTGTGTTCGGCGCTTGGGAGCCGGGGTGGGTTTTTGTCTGACGGCCGGTGAGAACCGACCCGGTGGGTTCAACAGCATGACCGTGTCGTGGGGAGCCCTGGGTATCATCTGGCACCGGCCGTTGGCAGTAGTCGTGGTCCGGCCGCAGCGTTACACCCGCCAGTTCATGGAGCGGTACGACACGTTCAGTCTGTGCGCATTCGAGGAACAGTACCGCCCCGCTCTCAATCTGCTCGGGACGCGTTCGGGGCGGGACACGTCGAAGCTGACCGATTCGGGCCTGACGCCGATTGCCTTGCCGCACATTCCCTGTCCCGGGTTCGCGGAAGCGAAGCTGATTTTGGAATGCCGGAAAACGTACTTCGACGACCTGGAACCGGCACACTTCCTGGCGGACTTCATCGCCGAGCATTACCAGGGTGATTACCACCGGGTCTACTTCGGCGAGGTCTTGGCCGCACAGGGTACGCGGGAGTACCGCCGGAGGAACTGAGAACCAGGGCGAAACACGCGGCGCCGTCAGTGCACGGCCACCGGGCCGCCTGCGTGAGCGGGCTTCCGCAGCAGCAGGGCTCCGGCCAACAGTACAAGCAGAACAAGTGCCAGTACCCAGAAGCAATCGATCACGGCATTCATCGTCGCTTGGCGCTGCACTTCGGCGTACAGCAACGCCGCCGCGGGCGGGGTACCCGTCGTGGGCACGCGTGGAGCGATCGTGGTGCGCAGCAGTTGGTCCAGATATTGCATGACGCCGTACACGTGGGGATCGTACGTCGTGATGTGCGCGGCCAGCACGCTCTGGTGATATTGTGCACGACGGGCGAGAAGCGTGGTCACCGTGGCGATCCCGACGCTGCCGCCGATGTTACGCATGAGGTTGAAGAGCCCGGTGGCATTACCCATGGCTTGGCGGGGGACAAAAGCGAACGTTGCGGTAGTGAGCGGGACGAAGGTGAACGCCAGTCCGACGCCCATGACGACCCGTGGCACCGCGACGGTCACAAAGTCCGCGTCGAGGCTAAAACGGGACATCATGATCATCGCCAAGGCACACANNGTGNTNCCAATCGCCACCAGCCGGCGCACATCGGCGACAGCCGTGAGTCGCCCACAGACCGGCATGAACAGAAGGGTGGCAATCCCCCCCGGGGACAAAGCCCAACCGCTCCAGAGCGCTGTGTAGCCCATCAGGTTCTGAAGGAAAATCGGATATAGCACCGTACTGCCGTACAAAGCGGCACCGAAGCCGAACATGATGACAGTGCCGAGTGCCAGGTTGCGGTCGCGCAGCGCACGGAGATCCACGACCGGATGGGCGGCACGCAGCTCCCAGATCACCAATAGTACCAGGGATACCGCGCTCACTAGTGCGACCCGCGTCAGCCACGCAGACTCGAACCAGTCCTCGCGCTCACCCTTATCGAGCACAATCTGGAGCGCTCCCAGGCCGACGGCCAACAGGCCGAGACCCGCGTAATCCACGGGTTGCTTGCGCGCCCTTTTCAGGTACGGCGGATCAAAGACCAGAAGCTGGATCAGCACCGCGGCGAGGATGCCGACCGGAAGGTTGATGTAGAAGCACCAGCGCCACGAGTAGTTGTCCGTCAGCCACCCGCCCAATGTCGGTCCGACGATCGGCGCGATAACGACCCCGACGCCGAACACCGCCATCGCCATCCCATGCTGGCGACGCGGGAAGCTCTCCAGCAGTATCGCCTGCGACAGAGGTTGCAGCGCGCCGCCGCTGAAGCCCTGCACCACACGCCAGACAATGAGCGCGGCCAAGTTCGGCGCAGTGCCACAGGCCATTGAACTGAGCGTGAAAAGCCCGATGCAGACCATGAAGAAACGCTTGCGCCCGAAGCGCTGGGCCAGCCAGCCGGCGATCGGCAGCACGATCGCGTTGGATACGAGATAGCTGGTCAGGACCCAGGTGCTTTCGTCGACCCCGGCGGAAAGATTACCCGCGATATGCGGCAACGCCACGTTGATGATTGTGGTGTCCAGCACCTCCATGAAGGTGCCAAGCATGACGGCGACGGCGACCAGCCACGGATTGACGCCTCCAGGGGCCAGTTCCGCGACGGAGTGCGGTCGAGTGCCGGCGGTGGACACTGCCGTCGTCATCCGGGACCCCGCTGGTCTGCCAGCACGTCCGGCGCTGGGTCGGCCGGGCGTTCGGACGTATTCACAGTCACGACCACGTTCATCCCTGCCCGCAAAGGCCGCTGCGGGTCGCGCTGTCCGGGGGTCAAAACGATCTTTACAGGCACGCGTTGCACCACCTTCACATAGTTGCCCGTCGCGTTCTCAGGGGGCAAGAGGCTAAAGCGCGCGCCGGTACCGGCCGCGAAGCTTTCCACCACTCCTTCGAAGGGATGATCCGGATAGGCGTCAACGCGCAGACGCGCGCGTTGTCCAGCCCGCATGTGGCGTAACTGCGTTTCCTTGAAGTTCGCGACGACCCAGGTGCTGTCCAAAGGAACAATCGCCAGGATCGACTGACCCGGCTGCACAAACTGACCCGCCTCAACGGAGCGCTTACTGACAACCCCTGTGGCGGGCGCCCGGATCGTACAGTCTTCCAGGTCCAGGCGGGCCAGGTCGAGCTGGGCTTGCGCGCTCTTGACCGCGGCCTGCGCCAGCGCCAGACGCGCCTCCGCCGCCTTCACATCATCCGGACCGGTCAGCCGTTCTTCCAGCTTGCCGCGGGCTTCCGCGGCGGCCGCTTCGGCCACGACGACGGAAACCTGCGCGGCCCGGGCCTGCGCTTCAGCGACGTGAGCGGCCTCCTGGGCGGCCGCCACACGGGCGGCCGCACTGCGGGCGGTGGCGTCCGCGAGTTTCGCCTCCGTCTCCGCTGCCTCCGCTCGCTGATACAACGTCAGGATGCGCTGTCGATTGAACTCGGCGTAGTCCGCGTCGGCTTGCGCCGCCAACACCTGCGCCTGGGCCTGGCGCCACGCCGCCTGCGCCTGGGCGGCCGTGTGCCGGGCGGCATCAAGCTGCGCCTCCGTCCGGTCCACCGCCGCACGGGCCTGCGCGATGACGGCTTCCGTCGCACGGCGTAGAGAAGCCAAAGCGTGCTCCGCTGCGGCTGCCTGCGCTTCCGCCTGCGCCAGGTTCGCTTCGGCCAGCCGCACGCGGGTCTCATAGTCACTCGACCGCAGACGCACCAGAACATCTCCGGCATTCACGACCTGATTGTCGCGGACGCACACTTCGGCCACGTAGCCCGCGACCCGGCTGGCCACCGCGTGCACGTGACCCTCCACCTGGGCGTTGTCGGTCGTCTCGTGGCGCAGGCTCCAAACGTACCAGTAGCCGGCCGTAATCAGGACGGCGAGCAGAAAAACCGACATCGCCACGAGGAGGGCGCCACGCCGCGCACGCCGGGGCACCGCGGCATCAGGCATGGGACGTTCGGCGGCAGTGTTTTCCGAGGCCACAGTATTCGGCTCATCCATGACCACTACTCCCTCCGCGCCTGGTGTTCGCTTTCGGTTGGAGCACCTTCAGTAGCAAGTCCCGCAGGCGCCGCTGTTCTGCCCGCGTGAGCGCTTGCCAGCAGCGGCTGCCTGCCCGGCGCTGCGAGGGCAACCAGCGCCGAAAGGTCCGACGGCCCGCCGTCGTCAGGAAGATGCGATGGGCCCGCCGATCGCCTGGGTCGCGTCGGCGTTGAACCAGGCCCAACCCCGCCAGCCGGTCGATCAGGCCGACCATCGTGTTCGGGTCGGTCGCCCCTCGGACGCACAGTTCCGCCTGCCGCTGCCCGTCACGCTCATACAGCAACGCCAGCAGCCCGAACTGTTGCGGCGTGAGCCCGGCCGGCTCCAGCGCCCGCCGATACTCAGCCAGCGCGCGCTGGTGCGCCCGATAGATCAGAAAGGCGATAGACCGGTCCAGACTGAAGCGTGGACGCCGCGATTTCATACGCTTAGATATTATACGCATGCGTACTAAATCGGCAAGCCCTCCTGTCCCGCCCGCAAACCGCCCCCGCAACACGCCGCGGCCCCTCACCGCGCGTCCCCGCGGACCGGGCAACACTTCCGCTCCGGCCCGGCCCACCGCCTTCACTTTGGCAGTTATCGGCTGTCGCCTCCCAACCCGCTGGCCACCGCTGGCCGCGAAGCGCCAAAACCCGTTTCCTCAAACGATGCCGAAGCATGAACTGCGCAGGGTCTGCGCCGTCCACTCGCTGGCGTCGCTGCCATACGTCTTGAACGACCCCGGCCCCGTCCGCCGACGCATCCCCCGAAGAGAGTTGATCCTCGGCACGTCGTCCAACCAACTCCGACCGGGGCGCGGTTCATTCAACGGACACTAGTCATTTAGCCTCGGGCGGGTAAAACACCATGCATACCTGAGACCCGTAAACAGGATACTGGACGCGACAGCGGTACACGCGAAAGCTGTCAATGTCCCAATCGAGCTTGCAGCACACATCACGCAGGAGTTCCGGGTAATTCGGGATCGAACCGACTCGCGTCCCACGGGGCCCCTGCTCAATCAGCTCTATTGCTTCTAACAGGTCCAGACGGTCAGCGTCTCGAGCTGGGTCATTTGGATGGGCCGTACCGCGGACCACCGTATCGTATACGCGCAGCTCGGGCACACACTCTCGCCAGACCTCCTCGTGTAGCAAAAAATCAAACACCAGTAGTTTTACTGGTTGCTCGATCTCCGCCGCCACTCCAGAACTGCGACGCTCCCCGGGGCGCTGAAACCTCGGCAACGCACCCATGCACAGTTCACCGAAGACCAGGTTAACCGCTGCATTCGGCCCAAAGGCCTCGTTGGCCACAACGTATTCCACGGTTGAGCCGCGTAGCAACGCCTTGACCTGAGGAACCGGCTGGGAGCAATATTCGCGTAAAACGAGCCCGTCAAGCCCGCAGACGCTGTGCCCGCCGCATGTCAAACGCCGGTCGAACTCCAATTGCGGACCCAGGTTGCGACTCGAAACCCGCAACACTGCGCCGGGCCGGGTACGCCTGAGACCCAGAAATCCGATTATCATCGCCAAATCAACGCGCCCTGCATCTCGGCTCGGATGTGCCAGGTAAGTGACCGAATAAACATCTGCGCTGACACCCCGGACGTTAGCAAAGCCGGTGAAGATTGCTTGTTTGCTCTTGGCCTCCAGCCTGCGGCGCGCCTCTGGCAGACTCTCACTCAGAACGGCCCGCAAGCCACCCAGCGCCCCGAGCTCATGCATAACCAGTTGTTCAAAATCATGTACTGCCTGCCCCACCCGGCTGATGAGGCAGTTGTCCGCACCCTTTCGCGTGGCAACCCCGAGCACAAAGCGCAGCGCCTCGGGACCTGGCATGAGGTGAGCTGCCTCAAGCGCATCTGCCGCTCCAATCGAGCGCAGCAAGTTGCTGGCCAGAGATCGGTTTATGCCCGCCTGGCGTACCAGATCGTTGGGCCGTCTCGGGTCGCCGAACGCGTGGACCAGCAGGCAAGAAAGCTCTTGCCGGAGGCGATCAACGGTAGTCCGAATACGATGCTCAAGTGAGCTCACGGAGCCCATGGTTGCGTATCCTCCGCCAGCATCGCATGTCCAGAATCGACTCTTCTTGCGCGCGAGTACACCGCACCGAACAGCACACCCGCATCTGCACGGGCCCCCGAAGGACCCGCCGATCGCAGCCAAGTACTGACCCGTTGAGCTGATTCCAGTACATTATAGGACTCTAATCCGACGTCATTTACGTTAGCCGGCTGTTCGTTACCGACCGTTTACCACGTAGCGCGCGCTGCGTCAATCGCGTCGGTCAAAAATCTGTGACAGATCGGTGACAATCATATTGACCCGGTCGTAGTCAGCCAGTAGACTCTTAATCGACGGAACCTCGCGCCATCACTCGGGCAGTAGCGGAGCTGTTCGCACGGCGCATACCTAACGGACGCACGCCCACTGCTGGCGGCGTACCGCAGTTACAGGAGGCGAAAAATGTCAACGTGTGCTCAACGTGAAGTCCTGGGTGATGTGGCAGTCGTCAGCGGGCTGGTTTCTTCGTGTGACGCGGCCCGGACGAGCCGAGTGGCCCGCTTGTTGTTGGCAGCGGCGGTCGTGCTGGGTTCGACCGGCGCTTTGGCAGATGTCGGGTTCGTAGGCCTGGGGGATCTTCCCGGCGGAGGCTTCTTCAGCGCGGCAAATGCCATTTCGCCAGACGGGTCGGTCGTCGTTGGCCAAAGCATGTCGGGAGCGGGCTACGAGGCCTTCGTGTGGACATCCTCGACAGGGATGCTTGGGCTCGGGGATTTCCCAGGCGGACCCTTTAACAGCGAAGCCATGGGGGTGTCGGCATTCGGTAACGCGGTTGTTGGCGCCGGATTCGCCAGCACGGGGCCCATGGCTTTCCGGTGGACCAGCGCAGGCGGCATGGTTGCTCTTGGTACGTTGCCGGGCGGAAGCAGCAGCGTCGCCTACGCGATCGCCGCCGACGGCTCTTTCGTGGTGGGATCAAGTTCGTCCGGCGCAGCAACCGCGGAAGCCTTCCGCTGGTCGCCGGGCAGCGGAATGCAGAGTCTGGGCGTGCTGCCGGGCGGAAGCCAGAGCGTCGCTTTCGCTGTCTCCGGAAGGGGGTCGGTAATAGCGGGCTTCAGTGGGTCTACGTCGGGCGAGCAGGCTTTTCGTTGGACCGAAACAACCGGGATGACCGGGTTGGGCGATCTCCCGGGTGGAGTTTTCCGCAGCCGCGCCCGCGGTATCTCGTACGATGGGTCAACCATCGTGGGCATCGGCAACTGGGCAAACTGGGACGAGGGAGAGGCGTTTCGCTGGACGGAGGTGGAGGGAATGGTCGGTCTCGGACATCTGCCCGGGACGACCTTCAGCGTGGCCATGGCTGCGTCAGGTGACGGTTCCATTGTCGTTGGCTACGCCTCCTCCGGCACGATTAGCCCGATTGCCTCTATCTGGGATAAGACAAATGGGATGCGCGCCTTGCAGGACGTGCTGCAGATAGAGTACGGTCTGAATCTCGACGGCTGGACGCTGACCTCCGTCAAAGGCATTTCGGCGGATGGCCTGACCATGGTTGGTAGTGGAATTAACCCGAGCAACGAAACCGAGGCATGGTTAGTCCGCATCCCTGAACCAAGTGCCACCACTGGCCTGCTGCTTTCGCTTGCGGCAGCATCTATGTGGCGCCGTCGAGGCTGTGGCCTGCTCCCCAAAATCTGATCCAGGCGTTATGAGAGTCCTTGGCCCGGCCGCGGCGTCGCCGCGGCCGGGCGAGGTGACTCTCGATGAAACGCAAACGTCACAGTCCCGAAGAGATCATTCGCAAGCTCCGCCAGGCCGACGCCGAGCTGGCCGCCGGCGAGCCGATCGCCGCCATCTGCCAGAAGCTGGGCGTCGCGGAGGCGACCTTCCACCGTTGGCGGAACGAGTACGGCGGCATGAAGGCCAACGACGCCCGCCGGCTCAACGAGCTGGAGCGCGAGAACGCCCGGCTCAAGAAGCTGGTAGCCGAGCAGGCCCTCGACCAGGCGATCCTGAAGGAAGCCTTGCGGGGAAATACTGAACCCGACGCGACGTCGTGCGGCCGTGGACCACGTGCAGGAGGAGTTAGCGGTCGCGCAGCGTCCGGCGTGTCGCGTGCTCGGTCAGCCACGCTCCACCCAGCGGTACACGCCGCGGGCGCCGGACCGCGACCGGCCGTTGGTGCCGCGGATGTTGGAACTGGTCCGGCAGCATCCGCGTTACGGGTATCGGCGGATCACGGCGCTTCTGCGGCAGGACGGCTGGTCGCTGAATCGCAAACGGATCTGGCGCCTGTGGGGCCAGGAAGGTTGGAAGGTGCCGCAGAAACAGCGGAACAAGCGGCGTTTGGGCCACAGTGTCAACGGCGTTGCTGCATCGGAAGGCGGAGCGGCCGAATCACGTGTGGTGCTACGACTTCCTGAAGGACCAGACCACCGACGGCCGGCCGCGGGTGACGGGCACCGTCACCGAAGGGCCGCGCCGGCGCGTTCCGCCGCGCTGTTGGCCCGCGCTACACCGGCGTATCTAGCGCGCACCGTGTCCCTGACCGATTGAGCGTCAGTCATTCTTGGAAGCCGGCAAATTGCGAATCGCCTCATGCGGAAGCGGATACGTTCTCTTATTCGTGACTCGCCACCCAACGGGTCGCAGGTAGCGTTGTTCTTCCTTCCCGTCCGTAGTGAGCCGTAGATTCGTGCCGGCCCTCGTAACCTCCATTCTCCGGCGCGGCGCGAGGCAGTTGGGATGCCCCGTCCCAGTCCCGGGCTTCTGAACACACGGCTCGTTGACGATCACGTTTCCGATGTCAGGGACTCTCTCGTGCCGTCCCCGGGGCGAGCACCGGCGAACCTCAAAGCGCAAGCTGAAATTGCACACGGAAGATCAGGGCGTCATCGTTCACGTTCGCCAGGCTGTGCGGCGAACTGGTAATCGGTACCTCACTCACTTTCGTCACGTCAGCCTGAAGCTTCACGTCGTCGCCGCGGAAGTACCAGTTGATGCCCCCGGCATACTCCCATGTGCCCTCATGCCCGTTGGCAACTGCCGCGAGACCGCCAACGCGCCCGACGACCTCCAGCTTCCGCTCCAGCCCCGGGATCGGCAGCATGTAGCCGCTTTGGACATACGCGCCATGCTGGACAGTCGCATCGCGTTGACCGGTAAACTGAGTCCATGGGACACGGGAGCTATCGCCGCGCGGATCGACGAGACGCAGCACGTACTCGCCCGAGGCGGAAAAACCACGGTACTTAAACATCGCATCCCAGCCGAACTGGTGAATCTGAAGGCCGTTCGTGCTCGTCAGGGCAAAGCCGCCGGGGCTGTGCCGGCCAGGCCGCGGCAGCGGGATGCGGGTCGTGCGCTGGTCACCGGTATCGGCGTTGAACGCATATTGGAAGCCGAGGTCCAAGGCCGGGTATTCATGGATTTCGTGGTCCGCCTGCCACGCAAAGTCCTTGCCGGGCCGCTCACTGAGCGCGTGCCACAGCGCGTGGAAAACAAGGCCGGGGTTGTTGTCCATCTCGGGCGGGTCCGGCGTAATGGTTTCGGCAGTGAAGCTATTGAACGAGTTGACAACGTCGAGGTAGTAATCGACGCGTTTCTTAAACAGCGACCCCCAGAACCGCACGCCCAAGCCACGGTCGAACTGGAAAACCGCGTCTTGGACCGCGCGGTCTACGAACTGGAGGTTGCCGTCCTCGATCATCTGCGCCCGCACACTCGGCATCTTGAAGATGCCTACCTTGATCTGAAGTTCATCGGCGACACGGTAGTTGACCCACGCAGTCTGAACTCCTGCGTCGTACCCCCCCGGGCCATCCATACGCAGGTCTATGCGATACGTCAGGTCCGGGCCGTAGGCGTGGCCTGAGAACGTCAGCCGAATCCGCTGCATGTCGAAGCCGGCCCGATCGTGCCGACGAAAACCGGGCGACAGGTAACGGTTCTCGCGGCGTATCCGGTAGTAGGTCCACCGCGCCTGGATGCGTCCGTTCACTCGCAGCAGAAGCCTCTCATCGGTGCTTCGGATGACAAACCCGCGGTCGTAGCCGGCGGTCATGCGGGGCGGACACAAGGCCTCGCTAAACTCTGGATCAGCCAGAATCTCACGCACCTGCGCCCGCAGGGCTTCGGCACGGGCCGCCGCAACATCCGGTCCGCAACCTTCGTGGAGCGCGTCTTCCAGCGCAGCAATGCGCTCCTGCTGCATCCTCAGGCGTTCTTCGAGCTGGGCGATATGGCCCGGTGTGTAGTCATCCCTGGGCGGCTCTGCACGCCCGGCTCGTCCAGCCAGAATCAGCAGTCCCGCAGCGATCAGAATGTGGGGTATGTGCGGCGTCATGCTCGCGATCCTGAGCGGTGACGACCGGCCCTACAAAGCTCCTGGTGCCGGGCTCCGCCGTTTCTTCCAGTCCGCTCGGTGCACCGCGCCGCCGTCTTAATCGGCCCGCCACCCACCGGGGTACGTACAACAGCGCCGTCACCAGAAAGCCCAGAACGCCCGCCCCGGCCAAGCCTACCGGGCAAGCCTGCGATCCACAGCAGGGACAGACGTTGGCTCCGCCGCCGGCCAGAAAGCCGAAGACGGCACCCCAGCCCAACGCAAACCGACCTGCGGCAGAAAGCAACCTACGCACTGCCCTCCCCGCTGCACCATGGACCCTCCCCGCGCCCACCGGCCTCGCTGACTCCAGGTTGCGCCCGGAGACGAATCTCGCGCAGCTCTGCCGGGTGCTCCTGTTCCATTTCAGCACAACTCATGCGGCCGTGCACCCAGAACAGCGACCCTGGGAACCGGCCAGGTCGCAGATGCACGTTGTAAACGTGCCAGATCGCGATCGCCAGCAAAGCCAGGACGGCCTCATGGGCGTGGGCTTCCTTGAACGCGTCGAGCAACGCCGGCGGCGCTGTCGGGACGAGCCGGAGCACGATAGCGGGGAACCACATCACCAGGCCGGTGCCGATCATGATGACGCAGCCCCAGAACACTGCCCAGTAGTCAAATTTCTCGAAATACGTAAACCGACCAAATTGCGGCCGCTCCCGCCGCAGACCGACATACCACAGCAGATTCCGGCCAAAATCGGCGAAATCCCGCCCGCGCGGCAAGAGCAACCCGAAGTCCCGTCGACCGTCTGGGTGCACGATGATATACACCAGATGGTATGCCGCGGCGACGATCAGCAACACCGCACCGCATCGATGCACCACGCGCCAAAAACCCACGCCGCCTACCGCCCCAGTCAGGCGGCTGGCCCACGCGGCACCGGGATATCGCAGGCCAAACAGGAAGACCGCCGAGACAATTAGCACGATCACACTGACCATGAGCAGAAAATGCTGCGCCAGCATGTGCGCATTAAAGCGCTGCACCATCTGGTCGGCGCCGGCGCCCCCCCTCGTCGCCAGTGCGGCCGGCGCTGCCCTCCTGGACCGGCCAATGACATCCAGTACGATGTGGCCGATCAGCGCCGCCATCACGATGATCGTCAGCCAGCGGAAAAAAGCCCGCGTTGCCGCCACGGCACCAGTGTATACGCGCGGGACGCCGCGATATCCCATCAGTTCATGCTGAGCTCGCGTCACCGGGCGCGCGTTTTCGTCGAAGGGGTACTCCAGCCTCATGGCGAAGAAGAACGGCGAGTCGGCGGCATGGCAGTCGCTACACCCCTTCGCGCCCAGGGCAGCTTTAGCCGGATAGACATCGTGGCTGTACTTGTGGACGTTGCCGTAGGGCGAAGCCTCCCATTCGTGCTTGGCGATCTCACGGTACTGTGTGCCGGATGTGTACACTCGGTCGTTCATCACCCACACGACGCGCTTGCCGTCCATCGGCCAGCCGGTCTCGGTCAGCATTTGCGTGACCGAAGCGATCAGCGCATCGATCTCCGCCGGACGGTTCACCTCGATCATGCCGTCGGCGTTGTCGTCGGTGATCTCGGCCAAATGCGGGTACTTCGTCGGGTCGGCGCGGTGCGTCGTCCACATCTTGCGAATATCGCTCATCAGCGGCTGCGCCAACCCGGGCTTGCCGTCCTCTTCGATCGCGGGCCAGGCCGTGTGCACCCGGTTGACGGGATAGACCTTGCCCTTGTACAGCGCGAGGACGGGGCGGAACGGCTCCGTAGGCTTGTCGTCGTACCCCATCATTTCCAGGTAGCCGTAGTGATTGCGGTAGTCGCCATCGACGCCGTAGAAAGTCCACAGTTGCTTGCCGCCAGGTGGGATCTTGGGCGCGGGGTTGAAAACGTCACTCACCTGCACCTGGATTGGCATCACGACACGCTCGGGGATATGACACGTCTGGCAAGCGAGGCGTTCCAGGTGCAGCGGCGGCAGACCTCGGTGCTCGGCAATCGGTGCTCCCAGGTAGCCGCTGGTGTGGCAATCGGCACAGGCGCGGACAGTGTTGTCCAGATCGTTGCGTACCTGCCCGCCCGGGTCGTCGCCTTTACCGAACTGATGGACCTCGCGACCCTGCACGCGCGGGTCGATAGCTCGCGAGCCGGCGGGGTGACAGTCCACGCAGCGCAGTCCCGCACGCAAATGCACGTCCGTCCGCGCCCGGAAGTTCGCCCCACGCTTTTTCCACCCGGGCTGCGCGTGACACGCCAGACACGTCTCATTGCGCGGCGACACCACAATGTGCGGCGACATCGTGCCGTCGGGGTTGAACTTGCTCACATCGTACTTGACGGTTACAGCCTCGTTCTTCGCGACTGCCCCCGTGACCGTTCCCAACCCCGAGCCGGCGGTCGGCGCCCAGCGGAAGTTAAGCGCGTCGAGCTGCTTGTTCCGGGCGGCAAAGTCGTATTCGGGCAGATGGCACAACAGACAGTCGGCTTCGAGCACACCCGTTTCGGACCAGCGCGCCTTGTAATAGTCTCCGTCGAAATCGTTGTCGCCCCCCGGCGTCAGTCCCGCCGCGGGATCGCGCATCCGCTCGTCGTAGCGGTACCCGTCGCGGTCGTACTCCATGGGCCCGCCGCCCGGGTGGCACTTGGCGCAGCCAGCCGTGATGAGTCCGAACGACGTCATGTCGATGGTGCGGCCCGACGCGTTCTTCTTCGGCGCCAGCGACCGATAGAGCGGTCCCGGCGAACACCAGGTGCCGCCGTAGAGTCCCGGCGTACTGGCCCACTGGCAGCGGGCAGCCTGGTCTGCCGTCGGCGGCTCGTCGGCCCCCTGCTGAAAATGAAAGCCCTGCGTAATCAACCCGTAGTTGTGACAGCCGCTGGCCCCGCAGGTCTGCTTGGGGGAGTAGGGCTGCTCCGCGTTCTCGCCGGTCACCGGGTTGATCACGCGCCCCGCCTCGTCACGCAGAAAGAACGGCGGACAGACGCCCGGCGACGCCGCGACAGGTGAGTCGACGCGGCCATGCTCCGCGCGGCCGGAGGGCACGGCCTGAGGTGCTGCCACAGCCGACCACGAACACAGCAGCGCGCCGCTGAACAGAGCACCCGCAATCGCGGTCATACCCCGCCCAATCATCGACTCACCGCCGCACCATTGCACCGCTGACTGTCTAGGCGAACAGCAGCACCCACACACCGACCGCGATAATTAGCACTCCCGCCAGACGCCGCAAGACCTGCGTGCCCAGGTTCCAACCTTTCGAATCTACCAGCTTCTGAACCATGCCCATCGACGTGCCACCCACCAAGACTAAGCCGCAATGCCCCAGACTGTAGGCGGCCAGCAAGACCACCCCAAAAGCGGCTCCATAAAGAGGCGTCACCACACTTAGCGCGCCGAGTACGGGCCCGGCACACGGCAGGGAGATTACGCCAAAGAGCAGGCCGAGCAGCAAGGCCCCGATCACGCCTTTCTGCTTGGGTCGCAGGCTCGCCGGGACCGGTACCGCGAAACGCAAAACGTCGAGCATATGTAGGCCTATATAGAAACAAGCCGCCGCCGCGATGTACACCCACCAGCTCGCCGGTAACAGTGCACTCGCCGACCAGACACCAAACCAGATTAGACCGAACATGAGGGTCAGTCCGGTGGTAAACATGAGCGACAGCAGAAACGATCGGCCGACGCTTCGAGCTTCCTGGCCCGCAACGTACCCAACCATCAGGGGTGCTGCCGCCAGCACGCACGGATTCGCCGCCGTGAGCAGCCCGCCGACCAAGGCGGCCAAGGGGGCCAGCCAGACATTGGTCTGTATGATGTGGGCAAGGGTTTCAGCTAATCTCTCCAGCACTATTTCACTCCCATCTCAGCGAACCTGGCCACGAACTCCTCTTTCGACAAGAAGCCCTCATGCCGCCAGACTTCCTTGCCATCGGCGTCAAAGAAAATCTGCGTGGGAATGACACGAATCTTGTACGGCTCGCCGGCCTTGGGATTCTTCCAGACGTCGATGAAATCGACGATGACGCGACCTTCGTACTCCTTCTTGAGCTCGGCCAGGATCGGCGCCATCTTCTTGCACGGGACACACTTGTCGGCCCCCAGATCGATGACGCGCGGGAGTTTGCGCTCCGCGGGTGCCGAAGTCGGGGCGTTTTCTGTCAATTTGGCGGTCACAACCGGCAGCCGCCCGGGTGACAATTCGCCCGGCGCCACCGGACTTTCGCCCGCAGCCGGGGCAGTTGCTGCAACCGGGGCGAGGGTAGACGTGGAGCCCCCGCTCGCTTCCTGGCGCGTAGTACGGTACCACGCCACTCCACCCACCAGGACCGCTACCCCGATCACAATCACGAGGTTGCTAACCTTCATCGTCCTCAAACCTCCACGCACAAGCATCTACACTCCCAGCAGGCTGGCAGACCACAAGATTGCAAACATTGCCGCCTACTCATTCCGGTACCACTCGCAGGTGCGCGCCCTTGCGTCGGACGCGTCGCGGGCAGCTCGCATCGTTCACCGGTTACGCTACTCACCTGCTTCCGACTCATCTCCTGTCAGAAACAAACTAACTTCCCTCGCAACGTAGTCCTGGAAAGCGTACGGATCGTCCACCAGCTCCCAGACCTTCGGAAGCAGTTTCCAGCGCGTGAACCGCTCGCCGTTCATCTCCACGAGGACCAGCGACTGTGAAGTCAGCTCGAAGTCTTGCTCAAAATGGGCGTACTGTGGTTCCTCGATGTTGATCGCGTGCCACTCAAGCGTACCCGAGGCCAGTTCCCCACCATAAAAGGACTCGACGGCTTCCCGCGCCTGGCGCTCGATCGCCAGGCACGTGGGGCAGCGCAGCGTGCGATGGAAGTAGTAGGCAATGTGGCGATGGCGCGTCCCCTCCGCANGCACCGCAGCGGCTGGCGCGGTCGTTTCACTGCGATCGGCCGTGTCGGCAACAAAGCCGGAGTCCGACGCGGTCGCGGTCGGTACAGCCGCGGGCACAGTGCGAACGGATATTGACGCGGTCTCTGCGGGAGCCCGGGAAGTACTGGGCGCGCCGTCGTGCTCAGCACTCTGACCTTTCCGCTCGCAACCGAGGAAGACGGCGACGCAAACAAGTGAAGAAATAAACACCAGCCCTGAGCTACCCCGTGGCCGGGGCGACATCGCACCTGCCATGGCCTGCCTTCCTCTCCAGCGCTCAGCCCGCCATTGCATTCGTCAGCAGAGTAGTGATCTCGGCCTCGCTAGGCACCTTGCCGACCACAACAACCTTTCCGTTGATGGCCAGGGCCGGCGTCATCATCACGCCATAGGACATGATCTTGTTCAGGTCCTTGATGTGGCCAAGCTCATACTGCACGCCGAGCTTGTCGGCCGCCTTGCGCGTCGTTTCCTCCAGCAAATTGCACTTGGGACAACCGGTTCCAAGAATTTCAATCTTCATCGCATCCGCCCTCACCGCGTTTCACCGGGCGCTGCCCCGCCGCAGCACCCACGCGGTGCCGGCGGAGTCGCACGCGATCGCTGCCTGACGAAATCCACAACTTTCCGGGCATCGGTGATCATATTGGGCTGCGCCGGACTCTTCTCGATACCGAGCGCCGTCAGCACGACGTGGCGATCCACAGCCAGACCGGCCTTCTCCAGAATCTTCCGGGCGCACTGGTCCGCGCAACCGTCCAGCGTCATCCGCTCGCGGGCCTGGCGTGCCCGCTCCGTCTTGTCGCCGATCCCCGCGGCAACCGCCGCGATGCAGAAAAGCCCGCCCACCCCCTGCTGCATAAGCTGGAGGCCGACCCGGTTGGCCAACTGTCCGCAGTACGCGGCACCGGCACAGGTGAAGATCAGCGTCTCGCCGCTGCCACCGCAACAACTCGCTGTCATGATCGAACCTCCAGTTTCTGCCAACAGTCGGAACAGCGGTCACGCGAATCGTCCCGCGATCATTCCCGAGACGGTCGCCATGACTACGATCAGCGCGCAGAATGCCGCCGTCTTCTTCACACCCATGACGCGAATCAGAACGAGCATGTTCGGCAGCGAGAGCGCGGGCCCGGCCAGCAGCAGGGCGACGACCGGACCACGCGCCATGCCGTGCTCCATCAACGCCTGTGTAATCGGCACCTCCGTCAGCGTTGCGAAGTAGAACAGCGCGCCGATTATCGAAGCGATGAAGTTCGCCCGCAGACTGTTGTCCCCGACAAGTTGTCCGATCTGCTTATCGGGCAAAAGGGCGGAGATGAACCCGACCACGAAGACGCCGCCGAACAGCAGCGGAATGAGCAACTTCGCGAAGCTCCACGTGTTCACCATCCAGGTCTTGAACTCGTCGCGCGTCACCCAGCGCCAGACCATCGCCACCACGGCCAGGAACATCAGCCCCGCCAGATACCACCGGATGTGGAACACGTCCATCACCCAGCTGCGCGCCTCCTCAATGCTGGCGATATCGACCTTCCGCAGCGTCAACCGGTCACCGGCACGGATCCCCTCGACCGACTGCTGCACCTGAATCATCACTTCGTCACGCATTTCCTGAAGCACAACGCCACGGATCTCCGTCCCGTCCGTTCGGCGGACAAGCGCGTCGCCGGGGTTGAACCAGTCGCTGAACACCAGAAAACCAATCATGGCGGCCAGCAGCAACCCGCTCTGCCACCCCTTACGGCGCGCCGGCGGCGGCTCGGGCATCAGCATGGCGGCCTCGAGCTTCTGGCGCTCTTCTCGTCGAAACAAGAATGCCATTCCGAGGCCGACCAGGAATGCGAACCCGATGGCACCCAGGGCACGCCACAGGCCGATGTCCAGGCCAAGCACGCGCGCCGTCAGAAAGATCGCCAAGATGTTGATCGCCGGGCCGGAGTAGAGAAAGGCCGAGGCCGGCCCCAACCCCGCGCCCATCTTCCAGATGCCGGCGAACATCGGCAGGACACTGCATGAACAGACCGCCAGCACCGTTCCGGCTACGGACGCAACGGAATAGGCAGCGATCTTGTTGGCCTTGGGACCGAGATAGCGCATCACCGACGCTTGCGATAAGAACGTGATGATCCCGCCGGCGATGAACAGCGCCGGCACGACGCACGCCAGCGTGTGGTTGCGTGCATACCACTGAAGCAGCTTGAACGCTTCGACGATCGCACCGGCGTATTTCGGGTCCGCCAGAGGCAGGAAGTACGCGATCAGAAAAATGACAACAAATCCAGCCCCTATCTTGTATTCGCGCACGAGCACGCTCCTTCGTCGGCAGGGCCCGCGGAAGCTCGGAAGGCATAAACGGCTCGGCAGCGCTTACGCCCCGCAGGCCTCCTGCTGAGCTTTCAGGTTCTCACGCAATACGTTCTCGATGCAGTCCCACAGCGGCTTCAAGCAGCAAATACGCTGGCGGTAGTAAGTTCTTGCTCCCTCCCGGCGGTCCTCGATGACCCCGGCCTGCTTCAAGATAGCCAAGTGCTTGGAAACGGTGGACTGGTCGGCGTTGACCAGCTCCGTCAGTTCGCAAACGCACTTTTCCCCGTCGGCGAGGGCATCCAAGATCAACAACCGACTCGGATGCGCCAGGGCCTTCGCCACCCGCGCTCGTGCTTCGTACTGCCGCCGCGAATACTTCGCCGTTTCGTTCATGGCCATATTCACATTAGTCCATAATGTCCGCCTGTCAAGGCACTGCCAACAAAAACTCTCGCTGCCGACGTCGAACCCCGTTGCCCGAACGCTGCGGCTGACCTACCGAAACGGCCGCAAAGCGGAAGCCGGTTCCGAAACCGATAACGACCGGCAGATCGAAGTCACTGACCTGCCAACATCTTACGGCGCACCTGCGACCAATTGGGGTTCTGACTAACGAATCCAGCGCACCCGGCCCAAGTTCGGCAGCAGGTTCGGTAGCCGATCGGCACCCCATGGGCTCACTGGCTGAAACCCTGGCCAGTACACGAAGAAGGCCCGCCCAATCAATTGGTCTCGTGGTACCGTCCCCGGGTGAAATCTGCCGGCCCCCTCCGGACGCGCTGCCGCCGCCTTCAGATGCGGCCCGACCGGGTCGCCGCGCAGTCCCGAAAACGCGTATCGGGCGTCCAGACTGTTCGGGCTGTTGTCGCCCAGTACAAAGTACTCATCCGCTTGGAGCTGGATGGGCCGCCCCTGAACGCCGTAGCCCGCCGAGCCGCGCGTTTCGGAGGTGTAATACACATCGCGATCAATACGCAGATGCCGGAGCGTCGCGCGGACGCCGGAAGCGGCCACCTGGACGCGTACGGGCTTTCGCTCGACGCCGCGTCGCGCGGCCTCGGTCGGCGTGATCGTGTATTGCTCCGGCGTTGTCTCTAACGCCGGTCGCCCTCCCAGCTCCACGACGACCGTGCCATCGACGTGCGCCAACGCCATGTGAACGGGGTTATTGCGTGGTTCGACGGGGCACTCGCCCCACGTCTCCAGTGCGGATGCATCCCCCTCGACACTGTGCGCAAGCACGATCCGCCAGTCGGCGGAAAGCCGCGCTGCGAAGCCATACTCGCCCCGACGCAGCCGAAGTTCAATGTAGCCGCGCTCGTCCCAATGCTCGACGGAGAGTTCCGCGGATATGCGGACGTCGCCGACGAGATTCCACGGCATGTCGGCCCGGGGCTCGTTGTACGCGTACACATCCTGGATCAGACCGGGCTCCGCCGGGCGCTGTGGGTCCGTGGCAAACTGGATTATCGCCGGGTCGCCGCTTGGGCTATCCAGGCGCAACACGCGCGTTTCGAGGCCGGACCACGCCCCCTGACCGGCCAGCGGGACCCATCGTGGAAAGTAGTTCGCCTGCACGGCGGGTCGGCGCGGCGGGTAATTCTGGTCGTAGTATGGGAACCAGAGCGAGCGCTGCGCTTGGTGGCTTTTTCGCTCGAGGCGATCATTGATGAACACATCCCCGTCGATCAGCTCGACCTTCTCGCCCGGCAGTCCGATCAGACGCTTGATATAGTTCGTCTGACCGTCGGTGGGCACTTTGAATACGACGACGTCCCAGCCGGACCGGGCCCACGCTCGTCCAGCCCCGCAAACAGCGGGTCAAACGGCCAGCCATGCACGAAGATCCGGTCCCCCGCCAGCCGATCGCAGTGGCTGCTCCAGGCGACTGTCCGGCAGCAGCCGGCGCATGGCCAGCCCCTGCTCCGGACCGGCATACTCCCGCCATCGGCAATTCGGACACTGAATCAACGGGTGATAGCCGAGGCCGGGAGGCCAGTCCTGCGGCTGCTGCCAGCCGACCGCATACTCCGTCCCGCAGTTGGGACAGGTATGCATCGCGTGTGCGCCATACAGCGTCTGGGCCATCGAACCCGTTGGAATAATGAAGAGTGGAAGAAAGAAGCTCTTAAGAATCAGCAGGTAGATGAAAAACCCGATGAAAGACGCCCACTGCTCGGTCCAGGGTTCCTTCCCGGGATTGACCGAAGATAGGCGCCTGTCTTGCTGTTTGGGTCGCTCGCTCACAGTGCCTCATCCTTCGCCTTTGGCGTGCACGAAGCTGCGCGCCCGCAGCCGGCACGTCCGGCTAAGACTACTGGCGTGACGCGCAACGGTCAAAGCCTGCGTCCCGTCGGCCTCCCCTCACTCCCCCGCTGGCGCCCCCAACCCCCCGGATGGCCGCCATGAGCTATGCGTCGGGCAAGAGGGGCCGCGAGCGAGCGGCCGGCCGCGACTACGCGCAAGGCGGGTCCAGGCGGAACCGGCACGCGACGGGAATCACTCACCGGGTTGACCGACACTCTCCCGCGCGCGGCGTAGCTCTACATCGACCGGAGTCCAGTCCCTGGTGTTCTGGAATGACCAAGTCTTCAACAGTCGCATGTCGATCAGGACCAACCGCGCCGTCTCATCGTGGGGCGGGGCTGGCCCCCACGTGACCGGCAAACCTTCAAGTCGCGCGGCTAACGTTGAAGGCAGCTCCGCAGCAAGCAGCCGAAACATGGCCTCCGGGCACCAGTCTACGAAGCTCGAGGGCACCCCGAAGTCGTCGTAGCGATACATGGTTACCGGCCAATACTCCCATGGTGGCTGAACGACGTGAACACCGGTGATGTCGTCCGCTGCGCCCCGCAGAATCTGGGCCCGAAAACAGTCGAGTTCCAGCCTTTGTGGAGCGNCAACGTATGTGTTTACGTTGTAACGTCCGGTCAGGCACANCCAGCAGGCCAGCGCGACCGCGGACAGCCCGGCGACCGGGTGCGGACATCGGAAGACCAGACGCGTGATTCCACACACGGCCCAACCGAGCAGCAGAATCAGCAGCGCGCTTAGCGGTCCGATCGAACGGTACGTTGCCCAGTTTTCCGCAGTGACCAGATTGGGCACATAGGAAAACGGCAACAGCCCAACGCCGGCGGCGAGACACAGCGCAGCGGCCGCACGACGTCGCGCGAGGAACGACAGTCCGCCCACGAGGATTATCGCGGCTGTAAAACAACCGATCTTTGGGTCAGGGGTCACCTGCGCAAGACAGGCCGCGTTCAGCAGCGGCTCGCGCACGAACCAGACAGCTTTATGGCACGGGTTCCCGGTAACGGTCCGCCGGAGACGCAAGTCGTCCGAGCGTCCGACTGGCAGCACCGATAGCCCGAGCGCGACCGCGAAGGGCAACGCGTGCGCGCCGAGCAGGCGCATCGGCCGCGGCGCGCCGCTTTCGTCATCCGCCCGGAACAGTGTCAGAAAGCAGAAGGGAACGTAGAACATCGCCCAAGACTGCTGAAAACTCAGCGCCGCGAAGAGCACCATCACAGCGATGACCAACCAGCCGATTGTCCGGCGCCGCGAGCGGGCGTCCGCCGCGCGCGCCGCAGCCCGACTGGCCAACAGCGCGCAGAGCGCAGCGGGCAGGCGGTGCACACTGGTAGCCATTGCGGCCGCGCTGAACGCTGCGGGCGTTGTGCACGCGGCCACTGCCAGCCCGACCGCGAGCAAGGGCGCCCAACCGCGGTTGCACAACAGAACCGTGAGGCCGCCGGCCAGAGTAGCCAGACCAAGTACGGTTACCACGCGCACGCGGCGCAGCTCCGCGATATTGGCCGCCATGCCGAACGTCCAGCGATGTAACGGCGCAGCGAGTAACCGCCCCCGCTCCCGATCGTGGGCCGTGATCTCCTGCGGGGCCGTCTTCGACTTCCACAGAAACCAATAATCGTCCAGCTTCCCGTACTCGGCCTTCACCACCGGGCGATATACGGCCAAGACCGTTCCGGCAGCGACGAGGGGAAGCCAATACCGCCACCGCTTTCGCGGGCCGATCGACGCGAACCGCTCAAGAACCAGGCCGCCGCGCGGACCGGATATCACCGCGTCAAACGCCTGCATCACCCGGGTCAACACCCACGCGAGCCAGCACGCGACCAGCAGGCGTGACGCGCTTGCCAACTCAGCACTACCGAGCCCGAACAGGATCGGCGTTATGAAGTTACTTCGAACCCACAGTCGGTCGTAGGCGTTGTTACCATCCGGTGGCCCAAGACGAACCTCCAAGACCAGTTTCTCAGCCCCGGGCGGGATCCGTACGCTGACAGGGAACCAGCGTCGGTGACCGGTCAGCGTCTGCGGAGCGAGGTGGAAGCGGTACAGAATGGTCCTCGTCTCAGCGCGCTGCGCCAGGAGCTCAACGCAGACCCCGTCGCTGTCCTTCCATGGAGCCCCCGACGCCGGATCGAATACGCTGTTCTCAGGCTGAGTAAAAGTCAGATCAAGCCGGTACGCTTGTCCACGACGCAAGCCGGTCAAATCCACGGCAGCGCGCCACGGCCACCGCGTGTCAGGGTCGTCCGGTCTGTTGCTGGCGTGCAGTTCGAAGGCCGGCTGCGTGGCACCCCAGCAGTCAGCGCGAAATGTGTTCACGCTCTGGCCCCGTTGCGGACCCGCGTCGAAGGTCCACGCCGGCGCGCGCAGCTCGCACGGAAGCACCAACAACCATAGCCCCGTCAACAGGACCGCGACGACCAGCCCTCGAACACCTTCCAGCCGCCAACGCTGCTGCCAGCGCAGCGCCAGCCAAGTAGCGACGCAGGTCACCACGACCCCCACGCCCACCACGAGCCACCCCGGCCACGTCCCCGGTACGTAATCCGGGGCGAACGCGAGCACCACAAACGCGAGCGCATAGCCCGCGGGCAGCCCGAGCAGCACGGTCAATGCCGCAAGCTTTCCAAATTGGCAACGCGACGTCGGCGTCATGGCTCGCCTTGGGTACCCGGGTTTGTCTGTGCCCCTACAGAGCCCGCGCCTTGGGAACGGCACCAGTGCGCCTCGCGAAATCCGTCGGCACGCGGGCCGCCCACCCTCCGCGCCCGCGCGCGGCTAGCGCACAGCCAGTGTGCCGCAGGATAGGCAGTCGGAACAAGATTGCAAAGCGCGCTGGGTCGTCGACGGGGATTCGTACCAGCGGCTGCGCTGGACGAGTCGCCTGCCGAAGCACTCCTCCACCGGCCGTGTGTCAAGCCGTCGGCGTCTCGGCGGATACGTCGACGTGCTGGCCCTCCGGCGAGCGTACGCGCAGCACGGGCGGCGTAATCGAAACCTGGTGGCCCGGTTCAATGCTGTGGGTCAGAAACACGGAACCCCCGATGACACACCCGTCACCGAGGCGCGTCTCACCGCCCAGCACGATGGCGTTAGCGTAAATCGTCACGTTGTTGCCGACAGTGGGATGTCGTTTGTAACCGCGGATCAGGCGACCGCGCTCGTCCTTCGGAAATGAGAGGGCCCCCAGCGTGACCCCCTGGTAAAGCTTGACGTTGTCCCCGATGTCCGTGGTTTCGCCAATGACGACGCCTGTGCCGTGGTCGATGAAGAACGACTTTCCGATGCGGGCCCCAGGGTGGATGTCGATGCCGGTGAGCTGGTGCGCGTGCTCGGTCATGATCCGCGGCATGAGCGGAACGTTCATCTGATACAGCTCATGCGCGTACCGGTAGATCGTGATCGCCAGAATGGCCGGATACGCCAGAATCACTTCGGCTGTTCCGCTGGCGGCCGGGTCGCCGTCGTAAGCGGCCTGCACGTCCAGGGCCAGCATCTCACGGACGGCAGGAATCTTCTCCACGAACTGACTGGCCAGGGCAGCCGCCCGATCGCGGCTAGGCGGCTGGCTTTCCGGACCGGTCACCGGTTGCCGGTCCCGTGCTTCGTGCTCATGGCAAAGGCACTGGTATATTTCGTCGGCCAACAGCTCCCAGAGCCGCGGCAGACGCTCGCCGACGTGGAAACTGATGTTGTGCTGCGTGAGGCCGCGCCGCCCGATGTAGCCGGGATACGTGAGCTCAAGCAGCAAGTCGCAGATCTCAATGATGACCCGCCGTGAAGGCAGATACTCTCGATCGATATGCTGCGTGCGCGGGTCGGACTGGTAGCTCTTGACGATGCGTGCTACCAGGCGCGGCAACGCCTCGCCGAGGTTCTTGTGGTCCATACCCGTCTCCTCGTCCGAGCCAGGCGCGGCGGCCACCGCCGCCGACCGCCTGGTTCGGTGTGCTGGCCTCGGCCCGCCTTCAACTGGCTAGACCAGACATCACGTATGCGGCACCAGCCGACCGCGGGCATCCGTGCAGCGGATCTCCACCTGATCGAGGCTGAAGTTCGGATCCGAGCGTATCGAGATGACCCGCCGGTTCTTCGACTCCAGTTCGTACAGCAACCGCCGCTTGCGGTTCTGAAGGAGAAACGCCACTTCGGGAGAGACCGTCAGCTCGATCATATGAATGTGTTCGCGGGTAACGGCGAGCTGCACGAGACGGAGAACGTCCAGGGCCACCGAGTCCACGGTCTTGACCAGTCCCGTGCCGTGACAATGCCGACAGTCCTGATAGACGCTGCGGGTCAGACTGGCCCGTTGCCGCTGACGGGTAAGCTCGATGATCCCGAACTCGCTCATGCGCAGGACCTTCGCCCGCTCCTTGTGCTCGCGGAGGTTGCGGGCCAGACGGCGCTCGATTTCGCGGCGATGCGCTTCGCTACGCATGTCGATGAAGTCGCACACCACCACACCGCCCAAATCCCGCAGTCGCAGTTGCCGCGCGATCTCGTCTGCCGCCTCCAGATTGATCTTATAGGCCGTTGCTTCCGCGTCCTCTTCGGTGCGGAAGCGCCCGCTGTTGACGTCGATGGCGACCAGAGCTTCGGTTGGCTCAATCACCAAATACCCGCCCGAGGGCAGGGGAACGCGACGCGAGTGCAGCCGCTCGAGCTCCGCCTCGATCCCGAACTTGTGGAAGATCGGCTCCGGGTCGGTGTACACCTGCACGATATCGTTGTAACGCGGGTTGAAGATCGACAGGAAGTCACGGGCCCGCTGCGCCACCTCCGGATCGTCGACGAGAATCCGCTCCACGTCGCCGGTGAATGTGTCCCGGATCGTCCGAATGACCAGATCCGACTCCCGGTACAGCTCCGCCGGCGCCGGCTCTGTCTTGGCCCGGTTCTCCACCGCGCGCCACAGACGCAACAGGTAGTTCAGATCGCTTTGCAGCTCCCGCTTGGTTCGGTTGAGGGCCGCAGTGCGTGCGATGAAGCCCATACCCTCGGGCAGTTCCAGCTCCGACAGAATCGCCCGCAGCTTCTCGCGTGACGCATCGTCCTCGATCCGCCGGGACACACCCAACCGCCCCATCCCGGGCATCATCACCAGGAACCGACCAGGGATGCTCAGGTAGGTCGACAGCGTCGGCCCCTTGGTTCCGATGCCCTCTTTCGTCACCTGCACAATGATCTCCTGCCCACGCCGCAGGCAGCGCTGGATCGGCGGCCGCGCCCGGCGCGGCATCTTGTGCCCGACATTCTCGGTCTGGCCCGCCCCATTCGGGAAATACTGCGGGTGCAGGTCGGAGATATGCAGAAAGCCATTCTTGCCCTGGCCAAAGTCGATAAACGCCGCCTGAATGCTCGGCTCGACGTTCGTCACAATCCCGCGGTAAATGTTCCCCACGTGACTTTCGGCGGTCGCACGCTCCAGGTAGATCTCCTCCAATCGGCCGTTAGCCAGCACCGCGATCCGACACTCCTCCCGCGGGACCGCGTTGATGATCATCAGCCGGGACGGCTTACCTGCTTTCTCCGCCGGCGCGGCTTCCGCCTCCGCCGGCGCTGCTTCTGTTGCCACCAGCTCGGCCGGCACTGCGGCTTCTTCTACTTCCGGGGCAGCTTCCGGTGCCACCTCGCCCGCGGTTTCGTGACGCGCGGAACGTCGTCCGCGCCGGCGCCGGCGTCGGCCTTTCTTTTCCGGAACCGCTTCCACCCCCGTCGGCGCCGGAGGCACCTCCGACACGGGCGTCTCCGTCGTGGACGCCTCCGGAAGCTCTGGCTCCATCGCCTCCGCGCTCTCGACAGCTTCCGACTCCACTTCACTCAGCCCGGCCTTGATCGCCGCCGCAGCCTCCAGCCATGGTGTCGGGTCCGCCGCCGGGCTCGGTGGCGTGGCAATCGCTGCGCCCGGTGGCGGAGCAACTGTGCCGTCGGTTTCCCCCTCCCCCGGAATTCCACGCCGGTCGCGCTGCCGCTTCCGCCGCAAACGCCGCTTCTGACTCGGCGTTAGGCGACCGCCCCCGGGTCCGGCCGGCGCCTCGCGCGCACCTTCAACCAGGGAACGCTCAGGTTCTGCCGCAGCAGCACCCGTCTCTGGCGTCTGTAGCTGAACCCACTCCGGCGGCTCGTACGTCACCGTTGGTCGGTCCGGGAGTTCCTCCTGCACAGGCGGCGCCGGTGGAGCCTGGGGCTCCGCCGCAACTTGGGCAACCGGCGGTGCCGCCGACACGGGGGCCCCAACCGGAGCAAAAGGCGGCGGCGCAGCCGGCGGGAAACGAATCACGACGTGCCCGTCCTCCTCGGCCACGGTCGCAGACGGGGAATAGGGTTTGATCGGCGGACCGCCTGGCGGCGCAGCGGCCGGCGTCACCGCCGCCTGCGGCAACGGCTGCTCAACTGCTTCCACGGGCGCCGCGGCGCGTTTTCGGCCACGCGCAGCCGGTGGGGTCCGACGACGTCGAGTCGCCGTCGAGGACGGACCTTCTGTCGCAGGAGCTTCGGCGGTTCCCCGCGTCGCCGGCTCTTCACCCATAGCCGCCCGTCGGCGTCGGGTCGTGGTTTTCTTCGTCGCAGTTCTGGTCTTCTTCTTTGTCGTTTTGCTCACGCGAGGTTTTCCTTTCGTCTTACGCGGGCCTCAACCGGGCCCAGCGAACTCGATATTCCACTGGACAGCGACACGGCGCACGCGAGCACCATACCGCCCCCTGTCCAGTCCCAGTTCTTGCAAAATCTCACTCGGTCTGGCGCTCTGCTGTCCCTCAACCGCCAGTGACAGCCGCAAGAGGGCACCTTCCAATTCGACCGTCTGCACAAACCGCCGCACGTCAAGCGTGCGAACGGCCTGGTGTAATCCGTCGCCGCGCTGTACCAGCAGCGACTGGGCGGCGAGCAGCCCAGGAAGCCGGCTCTCCGCGCGCACTACATCGTGCCGCTCGATCTCAACCTCATAGTGCACGCGCTGTGCCTGCGGAACGACACGCGGCCGCGCACCGGTAACCCGCCGCAGAACACAGGCAGTTGGCAGCACGGCGGCGAGCCGGCCGCGCAACTCATCCATCCAGCACGGCTGCTCCAGATCCACAAGGGCAAGCTGCGCGTCGGCGGCCATCCCGACGCTGCGCGGCAACGGCACAACGACGCGCGGGCGCGGGTTGAATCCGTGCGACCAAGCCAGCGGCCAGCGAGCGCGGACCAGGGCCCGCGTCAGCATACGCAGCTCATCATGGTGCGACAGGAAACGCAGGTCACCGGTTACATCGTATTCCAGCGCAACCCGCCCGGCCGCTGGCTCCGTCGGGCCGCCGCTCATGGCGTCCGGTGCAGCCTGAACCGACATGGACGACACGGTCATGGGGCCTCGTCCTCCGGCTCCAGGCCCCGGAACTCGTCGCGCAGATAGTTGAGCACCTGACGATCGGCATCGAACTGCATGACGCGCCGCGCGATCATCTGACAGCGCTCCATGCTCGTGGAGCGGATGACGCCCTTGATCAGCGGGATGTTGGCCGGTGCCATGGAAAGCCGTTGCAGACCCAGCCCCAGCAGCAACTGGCAGTAGATTGGCGCACCGGCCATCTCGCCACACAGTGTCACGGGCACATCCCGCCGTCGGGCCGTGCGGACCACATGGTGGATCAGGCGCAGGACCGCCGGGTTGTGGGCCGAATACAGATGAGCGACGCGCTCGTTGGCCCGATCGACCGCCAGCGTGTACTGCGTGAGGTCATTTGTACCAATGCTGAGGAATGCGGCTTCGCGGGCAAACGCCGCGGTCAGCAGGGCCGCGGCCGGGGTCTCCACCATGATGCCGACCGGCACGTCCCGCCGAAATGGAATGCCTTCCTCTTCGAGGTCCTCCATCACGTCCGCGAGGGCCGCGCGGGCCTGACGAAGCTCCATGAGGGTCGAGATCATGGGGAACATGATGCGCATGTCGCCCTGGGTGGAAGCTCGCAGAATCGCCCGCAGGTGTGTCTTAAACATGTCCAGGTGCAGCAGGCAGTAGCGCAGCGAACGTAGGCCCAGGGCGGGATTGTGGTCGTGCTGCGCGCCCAAGGCCGGCGCGAGCTTGTCGGCTCCCAGGTCCAAGGTGCGAATCACAACCGGGCGGTCGCCGGCCGCCTGCATGACCGTGCGGAACGCTTCGTACTGCTGCTCTTCCGTCGGGAGCCGCGGATTGGACAAAAACAGAAGTTCCGTGCGGTATAGTCCGATGCCCTCGGCTCCATACTCGAACGCGACGCGCGTTTCCTCCGGCACCTCGATGTTGGCCAGCAACTGGATCGGTACCCCGTCCCGCGTGATCGCCGGTTGATCGCGCAGCGCGCGCAGCCGGGTGGTCAGCCGCTCGTATTCCCGCTGTCGCGCCTGGTAGCGAACCAAGGTCTCCCGATCGGGATTGGCGATCACGATCCCGTTCGTGCCGTCGACGATCAGCGTTTCGCCCCCGGCCACGTCCGTGGTGATGTCATTCAGCGCGACGACCGCCGGGATGCCCTGCATGCGGGCGATGATCGCCATGTGTGACGTCTGTCCGCCGACGTTGATCGCGTAGCCCAGGATGTGTCGCCGGTCGAGTGACACGGCCTGCGAGGGCGTGATGTCGTGCGCCACGACAATGACCGGTTGCGTGAGGCGCGCCACATCCTCCCGTGCCCGGCCGAGAATGTGCCGCAGGACGCGCCGCTCGATGTCGAAGAGGTCGCGCACCCGCTCCTTCAGATAAGGGTCCGCCACGCTGCGGAACAGGCGCTGCCGCTGGCTCATGACCTGCGCGAATGCGAAGGCCGCCGCGTAATGCTTCTCCTCGATCAGTTGGACAATACCGGCCCGCAACTTGGGATCCGCAATGAACTGCTCGTGGAACGTGAAGATGGCCGCCGCCTCATCGCCCAATCGACGGGCAGCCGCCAAACGCAGCTCCCGGACCTCCTGCCGCGATGCTTCCAGCGCGGTATCCAGGACCTGGAGCTGCGTGGCGATCTGTGCCGGGTCGACCGTTCGCTGCGGAATGCGGTATTCTTCCGCGTCCAGGACGAACGCGGGACCGATCGCCACGCCCGGAGAGGCGTTGATACCCTTCTTCGTGATCATGGGCCGCGTGGACCGCGGCGTTGCCGGCCGCGCCGCAGCGCAACCGGGTAATGCCGTTTTGCCTTATCTGAGGTTCAAAGTTCGCCGAATCCTGACTGCACGAGCTCGACGAGTGCGTCGACGCATTGCTGGGCATCGGCGCCCTCGGCCCGGACGAGGACCTTCGTACCCTGGGTCGCAACGAGCATCAGCATTTCCATGGGGCTGCGTCCGTCGGCCTGGCGCCCTTCGCACATCACTGTAACCCCCGCGCGGAAGCGCTGGGCCACATCGACGAACTGCATGATAGGACGGAAGTGCAAACCTTCCTTGTTCGGAATCGTCACTTCGCGTTCCACGACCACGCCTGACCCCATCCACTCGTCCCGGCCACCCAGACCGGTCGCCTACGCCACCAGAGCCTTCTCGTCGGCCTCCTTGAGCAGATCGTAAATCCGCTCCGCTGTGTCCATCTGCCGCAGGAACTTCCGAAATCGTTCCTGCTGTAGATGCCGAAAAACCAGATCCATCGCCCGCAGATGCTCGTCCGGCTGATCCGCCGGACTGATAATCAAGAAAACGATATGTACCGGCTGGCCGTCCAGCGACGAGAAATCGATTCCGGCGGTGCTGCGTCCGACCGACGCCACGATCTGCGAAAGCCCGTCCACCTTCGCGTGCGGGNCGGCTACCCCCTTGCCAAAGCCGGTCGTACCCCGGGTCCGCTCGCGTGTCACTATGGACCGCACAATNCCCTCGACCGCGGACTGCTCGATCAGACGAGCGTCCGCCAACACCTGCACCAACTCCCGAATCGCCCCGTTGCGGTCCGTGGCCGCCAGCTCAGGTACGATGCACGTCGGCCGGACCAGGTCCAATAGCTTCATGGTCTTCTCCGCTCGTCCCGCGCGCCCCACCTACAGCCCCATCGGTGGCACCTCTCCCGTCGGTGGGTGCTTGCGGTTGCGATGCCGTTCCTTGTAGCGGCGAAGCTGCTCTTCGATCTTATCCATCAACAGATCCACAGCCGCAAAGGCGTCCGCGTGTTGCTCCGCCGCCACAAAAGGGGGGGCTCCGGCCGAGTGCACAATGATCTCGGCCTTGTGCATGCCGTCCTTGCCGTCCAAGACAACTTCCACCTTGTGGATCCGGTCCAGAAACCGCGGCAAACGCTGCGCTTTCTGAACACAGTACTCCCGCAGCGCTTCGCTGACGCCCATATGGCGGCCGGTCACAATTACTTGCATCGGGCCCTCTCCTGGAATGCAGGCGCTCGGCACCCCTTCGCGGCCCCCCGTGCGCCCCCGCCCTTGTCGTACCTAACCCGCTCCGCCGGCACGCGAACCGCGCCCGACCGCCGCGGCGTTGCGTAGCCGCCGGTCGAGCTCCACCCGCCATGCCTTGCCCGTACCGTTCTGTTCACTTCCGGGTCCAACTCTATCCGATTGTTGGCGCAGCCGTCAAGCCGGCACAATTGCCCGACCCGAGCTCCCACCAGCTTTTCATCGCGGCCCCCCTGGCCAACGGCCCGCGCGGCCCGCCCGCGGAGTCATCGGCGGTCAGGCCGTACGCAGAAGCACGGCAGGCCGTCGAAGTGCTCCGACGGCCTGCGCAAAAACCCTCAAAACAGCCGCTGCGGCCTTACGGACACGTCGTCCCGATCAGCGACACGAACGCGTCAATGTCCGCAAACGTCACGTCCCCGTCGCCGTTGCAGTCCGCATTCAACCACGGGCACGGATCGTGCGTCCAGTTCTCCTCGCCGCCCAACGCCTCCACGAAGCTGTCGATGTCGGCAAACGTGATCTCGCCATCGCAGTTCGTGTCGCCCGGGCACAACACCGGCC